>Ga0114922_10001792_pt1 | contig 20364 bp, 14 predicted proteins | sample AartaG_FD_100975 | JGI IMG/M metagenome (GOLD analysis project Ga0114922, IMG submission 100975) | Deep subsurface microbial communities from Aarhus Bay to uncover new lineages of life (NeLLi) - Aarhus_00045 metaG | ecosystem: Environmental > Aquatic > Marine > Oceanic > Sediment | place...
CAATATGCTTCCACTGATATTCCCGTAGGATTCATTACCTCGTAGAACGATATTGTCTCCTGAAGTTATATCGAATGCTTGTTCTGCACAATTATATGCGACATTATTCACTAGAATATGATTAGAACCTATGTCATTTAGATTCCCATCTCTGTGAAGAGTAATTCCATCATTATTGCTGATGTTATAGACTATATTATTACGGATGATTCCATTACTTATGGAATCTGCAGAGGAACCATAAATAACTATTCCTGCATTTCCACAGTTACTAATTTCGCAGTTTTCTATTGTATATGTGTCTATTCTATCAAGGTATACACCATTATTATCGCAGTTATCTATAACTAACCCGGAGATAATGATATTAGAACGAGCCTCCGAACTAATTACTAGACCAGAAGTATTGTGTGCAATTTTATCTTTAAGGAAAATGTTTTCTATCCTGAGATAATTAATGCCAGCAGCCTTACATTTAATACCACCCTCGGGATGATTGAGTATTGGCTTATTTCCTGCGCCATAAGCCCCAATAGTTAGATATCCGCCAGAAACAGAACCTCCACTTTTTATTATTAGAACAGAATCGTCCCAAGATTCACCGCGTTTAAAAAGGATGGAATCTCCTGGCTTGAAAATGCCATTGTTAAATCCCATATTGATTTTTCCTATGGTTTTGAAAGCAGTTTCTTGGGATAATCCATCATTTGAGTCTTTTCCATTAGTTGCATCGATGTAATATACGTCAACGGCAAAAGTTATAGATGTAATAATCATAAAACCAACTAGGAATATATATATCTTTTTCATTTTTGTAGAGAAAACTTTTGTGTAATAACAAGTAAAATAATTACATTCATTTTTTGTTATATTGTGTTAGTCGAAAGCAAGACTGCCTATAGCATCATCTTTAAAGGTGATTTTTGGGGTGATATTGGGGTGATCTTTTTTCTTTTTTCCCCACCTAAAAAAACTAATATGACTTTTGGTTACCTTATGAATCCTTCACATTATGAACTTCCCCCAGTTTCGTGGACATACCGACAAGTTTGACATAATTCAACCCTGAAGCGGTATGTGAGGTCGAGGAAGGAAGAGATATTCCGGGAGGCTACGGTTCGTTTTAGACACGGTTATCCATGGCTTGTAGAGCCCAGAGCAAGGGCAAGGTGGAACAGCCGATGGATCCGGTCAAACGATTTATCGCCTCAAAGGTTTTTCTCTCGAGGGAACATTTACACAAAAAGTTGAAAAAATATATTTGGGAGGAAAACGAGAAGGTTTAGTTAGTGTAGTTAATATTTCTATAAAATTCGCTTTCTGCTTTTTTCAGAAATTATTATTTTTCCAATTCTTACTGAAACATTACTCAAATCATCAACTAGATTTGTGATAGAAAATGTATTTAAATTTTTTTTCCCCTTTTTTACGTTAAATATAAAAGCAACTAACTCGTGTGATGTATTGTTTCTTATCTGTTTTAAATTATAAGCACCTATTCTTACTACTCCTTTTTTTATTTCATTTCCCTCTACTTCTAGGAAATCTTTCAAAAGTTTAGTTCTGGAAATAGCTGTAAATTCTAGAACATCTGCTGGGAAAATTAGATCAAATCCAAAGGTACTTATACCGGAAGCATTACTCAGAATAACTGGGACAATAATCTCTTTTCCTGGATATGCAATAATATCGTTGATAACGAGTTGAATATTTTTTGGATTTTTTCTTTGATCCAATCCTCTCTTTTGAATAGTGCCTGTTCCAACACTCGTAGACCTCGAATTACTCGAACAATCACATGGTAGTTCATACAAACCAAGATATTTTTCAAAAATGGCTTGAGCATCCGAAGGTGTTATGAGTGGTTCTGTTTTTGTCCCATCACAATTGACGTCACCATTCTCTTTCTGGCTAAATGTCGGTTTTAATTTGCCAAGATAAATATCAAATGTTGCTTGGGCGTCTGCGGGGGAAATATTCATGTCTCCAGTTACATCACCACATTTTGTTAATGACACAGCAGATATATTTACGAAATCGAGTTCCTGATTGAGCTGACTATCAGTAACTGTAAGGGTGACAGTATAATCCCCGCTCTGATTATACGTATGGGAAGGATTCTTTTCAGAGGAAAATTTGCCGTCTCCAAAATTCCAGTTATAACTATATGGCTTATTTTCCCCAATTATTGAGCTTGTGAAATTGACCTGAAGAGGTATCTCTCCTGAAGTAGGAGAAGCACTGATTTGGGTATAAAGAGCTTTAACACATTCATAGGCGCCCATATCTGGGGCGAAACCTTGGGGGATTGGATTGTCTTCGAAATCGCTGTTGAGACCAACGTCTGTTCCTCTATCAATACAGAGAGAATAAGAATGAGGACGGAAATCATAACTGTATGGGCCAATTAAATCCGGATTCACAAAAAAACTGTTGCTTCCTTGACCATAAAAAGACTGCCAGTGTGAAAATCCATAAGTTCCTTGGGTGTTATCGTAGAAATACCTCAGTGCTGAATTTCCATCTATCCGCCACCATACATTATAATTAAAGTCACTGTTTGTATTATTAGGATTAGTTCCTTGTAAGTAGCGTAAATATGTATCAGGTTGGTTCCTGGAAGAAGCAATAATATTATTTTTAAAGGTTATGTTGTTAGAGCTCCCAATTATATCAATTAATGATCCTCTTCCCGCAGGCCCAAAATAGATGGTGTTATTATAGGCCTCAAAATTTGTACAGTTAGTGATAGCCAAAAGGTGATATCCAGAATTATAAATGATCGAACTAGTTAACTTCACATTGTTGGAAGGTCCAATAATTATGCCCTCTTCCAATTCATCATGGGAATAATGTTTGTCGATCCATATATTAGTTACATAATTACCTATCAATATGCTTCCACTGATATTCCCGTAGGATTCATTACCTCGTAGAACGATATTGTCTCCTGAAGTTATATCGAATGCTTGTTCTGCACAATTATATGCGACATTATTCACTAGAAAATGATTAGAACCTATGTCATTTAGATTCCCATCTCTGTGAAGAGTAATTCCATCATTATTGCTGATGTCATAGACTAAATTATTTCGGATGATTCCATTGCGTATGGCGTCTGCAGAGGAACCATAAATAACTATTCCTGCATTTCCACAGTTACTAATTTCGCAGTTTTCTATTGTATAGGTGTCTATTCTATCAAGGTATATACCATTATTATCACAGTTATCTATAACTAATCCGGAGATAATGATATTAGAACGAGCCTCATTACTAATTACTAAGCCACTTTCATTGTGTGCAATTTTGTCCTTAAGGAAGATGTTTTCTATTCTGAGATAATTAATGCCAGCAGCCTTACATTTAATGCCACCATCTGGGTTATTGAATATTGGTTTAATTCCTGTACCATAAGCCCCAATAGTTAAATATCCTCCAGCAGCAGAACCTCCACTTTTTATTATAAGAACAGCATCGTCCCAAGATTCACCTCGTTTAAAAAGGATAGAATCTCCTGGACTGAAAGCGCCATTTTTAAATTCTAAATTGACTTTTCCAATAGTTTTCCAAGCACCATCAGGGGAAAGGCCATCTTTTAAATCACCACCTTTTGTGGAATCAATATAGTAAGTATTTTGAGCAAAAACAGAAGTTGTTACTAATACTGAAATTATAATGAAAATCGAAATTCTTCTCATCTTGATTATATTACCTATAATACCAAAAAAAAAGCAAAATTAATCAAGATAATTAGGATATTTTGTCTTTATGCTGTAGGACATAATCTTATTACAAAATCATCAATTATCTGACTTTCTTTTTTAATTATATTAAATACAATTGTGATAAAGGAAGCTAGGAATCTTTCAAAAATGCGTATATTTATCGCAGATGATTCTCCAGCTCTAATGGAAAGTCTGAAAACAATACTTAGTGAGATTGAAGGTTTAGAAATAGTTGGCAAAGCAGGAAATTCAGTTGAGGCAATTAAAGGTGTCAATAGTCTAAAACCAGATGTTGTTATTTTGGATATTCGTCTTGGCGAGGGGAACGGAATTTTAGCTCTTGAGAACATAAAGAAGATGAAAGATCCTCCGCTTGTAGTTATGTTTACAAATTTCCCATATCTTCAATACAGAAAAAGATGTAAGGATGCAGGTGCAGATTATTTTTTCTATAAAGCTATTGAATTTAAGGAACTTATCAACTTAATAAAAAAGCTATCAAAAACCGGTTATTAAGAAAAAATAAAGCACAAGTAATACTGTTTAAGGGTAATTAAAAATCGATGAAAAGATCAAAAATTTAAAGGGCGGTAGCATATCAAAAATTGTCTAAAGTTGTGTTAATTAAGTCCTATTCGGTAGATTAAATGCATAATCCTCTGGGCTCCCGTTTGAGAGCTCTACTCCAATTTTAATTCAAGAAAATGAGAACTCATAAAAAAAAAGTACTCACAGATAGCATATCCCTTTCCATTGGATACTTAATTCTAAAGCTAAAGGGAATTATCTTTATTCCAATTATTATAGCCACAGTGGGACTTGCCAATTATGGAGTTTTTGTTCAATTACTTATTAATCCAAGGATTATTATACCCTTCATTACATTGGAACTTGGTATGGCATTTTATAGATATACTTCAAAATATGATAAAAATGAAATTGAGAAGTTGAGTAATGATTACTGGACCGTATCGATAATAACATTCTTGCTTTCTATCTTTGGAGCTTTAGCCCTTTACTTCTTAAGTCCAATTTTAAGTAGGCATATACTTGATGGTACTGCATTGAACTCTTTAAGGCTATCTTCGTTGCTTGTTGTTGCGGGTGGATTATCCGCAGTTGATTTAAAATACATCCAATGCAGAAAAAAATTTAAATTATTTAGCATTTATGAAGTTATATATGGAGTGTTTCCTTATATTGGCTTTGTTATTGGCATTATAATAAAGCATGAAATATTTTATGGATTTTTGTTGTATATAATTATTGAGATTGCATTGGCGCTTGGTTTAAAAATCTATATAGTAAAAAGACTTCAATTCGTGTTGCCTTCAATTAGCACACTGAAAAAGTTCGTAAAATACTCATGGGCACTTCTATTTTCGAATATTACCGGAGGTCTTCTATCTAAAGTTGATAGATATTTCATTGGATATTTCTTAGGACCCGCCTCGATTGGGATGTATAATATTGTATATTCGGCATGTAGTTTTCTTGGGATTATTGGACGGCCATTTAGAATATATTTTTCAGTATATTTTCCTAAGGTCTGGGACGACGGGAAAAAAAATAAAGTTCGCGAGCGCCTAAAAGAAGGATTGATATATTATTTTGTTATATCTATGGGGATTCTGGTTGTTCTAGTATTCTCATTAAAAAGTATCTATATATTTTTCAAAGAAGACTTAATAGAAATTGATAATTTTGAATTGCTTGTGTTAATTTTAGGATTAGGCATTATTGCCTTTGGTGCATCAAGATTTTTCTATCAGCTAATTAAATTCAAAGAACAAAATTACCTTCAGCTAATTTTTCAGACTATAGGTGTCATAATTAATATCATGTTGAACTTTTGGCTCGTTCAGGAATTTGGCATAATTGGAGCAGGTATTGCGACTTTTATAAGTTATATAGCTGTGATGATTATGTGCAATTTTTATTTAAACATGAATATTGATTTTAATTTTTTAATTAAAGTATTAAAAATATCAATATCTGCAATATTCATTATGATTTTCCTATATCTCAAATTGGATGCGGATCTTTTTCATTTAATACTAAATATTATTATTGCAGCTTTAATTTATTTAATCTTAATTTTAATTCTTAGAGTAATAAGAATAAGCGATATTAGGCAAAGGTTTTTATGAAAGAAAAAAAATCATAGGAGTACTAAATTACTTGTGATTAATATAAAGGAAATTCCTAAAAGAGGCCTTTGCATGGGCTGTGGAACTTGTGTGGCAGCATGTCAATCCTTAGCGATTGAGATAATTAAAAACGAAATAAAAGGCATTTATGTGCCACAAATAGATGAGTCGTTGTGTACCCTTTGCGGATTATGCCTCGAAATATGCCCAGGATATTCAGTCGATTATGAACAATTAAATCAAAAGATCTTTGGGAAGCAGCCAAATAATATTTGGTTAGGAAACTATATAAATACTTATATCGGACATGCAAAAGAATATCAATTAAGATATAGTGCTTCATCGGGAGGGCTTATTACTGCATTACTGACATATGCACTAAGGAAAAAAATTATAGATGGAGTATTATTGACTAGAATGGATCATTTTCAACCATGTGAGCCTGAGATAGTGATTGCAGAAACAGATAGAGATATCATTTCGGCAATGGGATCGAAAATGTGTCCAGTACCTGCAAATGTTGGTTTGAGGGATATAGCTGGAAAATTAGGTAACTTTGCTTTTGTTGGTCTTCCTTGTCACATCCATGGGCTTAGGAAATTAGAAATTTATAGGCAGGATATAAAGAAAAAAATAATATTTCGTTTTGGATTAATGTGTTCAAAAACACCAACATTTTTGGGAACTGAGTACTTTCTTAAAAAAAAGGGAATTAAAAAAGAGGATGTAAAGAAAATAAGCTATCGTGGCAAAGGTTGGTTAGGTTATATAACAGTGCTTCTTAAGAATGGAGCAGAGAAAGAATTTAGTAGAGTCCCCACGAAATTTTTTGATAAATTTAATTACTTATCTTCATTTCATTATGATTTTTGTCACCCCCGTTGTCTTCTATGTTGCGATCACAATTGTGAATTTTCAGATGTATCTTTTGGTGATCCTCGCCTACCCGAGCTTTTAAAAAAGGAAAAAATGGGAAAATCCCTTGTTGTAACCAGAACGCAAGTTGGTGAGGATATAATTCAGCAAGCTTTTGCAGACGATGAGATAGATATAGCTCCGATAGATAATGGCAGATTTTTTAATGCTCAGAGTCATTCATTCCAAGAAGGATTTAAAGTCCATTTAAATGTATTTAAACTCATGCGAAGACCAATCCCGATTTACAAAACTCCAAAACTTCTTAAAAATCCTAAATTGTCTCAATATATTAGAATTTTAAGATATTTACCGTCGAATTTTTCCACCAATCGTTTAATGAGGAGTTTTTTTCACACAGTTAACCTTATTGTTTATGTAATTAATAAAAAACAACTAATAAAATTAATAAAACAACTAATTAATACACCACTTTCTTTTAGCTCTGAAATAAAAGGAAGATTTAGAAATATTGTATTTTACAGAATTTATCCTAGACTATTAGGAAAGCAGGATTGGTCTGAAATTAGTGTTTATTGCATAGTTTCAACTGGAAGAGCCGGAACAAAATTTATAGCAAATTTTTTGGATGAATTTTCTACTGACATTGTTGCTAAGCACGAGCCATCTCCTAAGCTCATCCATTTAGCTAATACTTTTGCAGCTGGAAAAATTTCACAACAGCGTGCAATCAAAAGATTAGAATTTGCACGGAGGCAAATATGCAGGAGTATAAATAAAAGAAAAGGAAAAATTTACATAGAGTCAAATCCTCACCTTTTTTCTCTTATTCCCGTTGCCAGTAAAGTATTCAAGAAAATAAAGTTTATCCACATAATTAGAGATGGTAGAGATGTTGTGCGTTCTGGTATGAGTAGATGGTGGTATAAGGAAAATGATATCACCCCTCGTATAAAAGCATTAGATTTTGCAGCTGATGAATATTACGATAAGTGGAATAAAATGACACGGTTCGAAAAGGTATGCTGGTTTTGGCAAAAGAGGATTAGCATAATCAGTAATGATATTAAAGACATCCCGAATGTTATAACTGTAAAGTTTGACGATATTTTTAACAAAGATAAGAATTATCCAGGTATTAAGACAATATTTGATTTCATCGGGATTGAATTAGATGATGATCAATATTTGGATAAGATAGAAAGAAGAGCTAATGTTACTCAAGAGTATGCAATACCGCCTTGGCAAAGTTGGAGTGAGGAAATGAAAAAAAAATTTGATGAAATAGCTGGCATACAGATGAGTAATTATTACTCAAATTATAAAAAATAAATGGTAACGATCGAAATAATCTTCAACTCAAAGTAGTTGATTAAAAAAATGGAAATAGAGTCAACCGAATTTTTATTAACAAAGTAGGTTATACAAATGACTGAAATCTTATTAACGGGATCTAAACTTAGTGGGAATTTTGGTGTTCCTTCATTATTAATAAGTGCATGTAAAGTATTAAAAAAATCAATTCCTGATGCGCAATTTAAACTTATTGGATCAGGAGAGACCAAGATAGTAAAAGAATATCTCGAAGAATACGGAATAAAAAAAGTTGAAACAAGATATAGGAATATTTATATATGCTTTTTTCAATCCATCTTATGGAGGATGCTGTACAGTATTGGTCTAAATGTCCAATATATACTTAAGAATAAATTTTTGGATGAATTAAAGAATTCTAAAATTGTTATAGATATCCGGGGAATAACATTAACTGATTATTTTAGCAGCAAGAATCTTATTAGAGATATCCGAAGCTATTTTGGACAATCAATAATTCTATTTATAGCGTTCTTATTAAAAAAACCTGCAATTAAATTTACACAAGACATGGGACCTTTCAATAATAGAGCCAATAGATTCTTCGCAAGAATCTGTTTGGAAAGGCTGGATTTTATATTGGCAAGAAGTAGAGAAACTGAACGCTTAGTTAAAGAAATTGGGATAAAAACGCCGATGTATGTAAAGCCAGACACTGCCTTTGTAATGGATCCCGCCTCTCCTGATGAAGTTTGCAAAATTCTGGATTCCTTTTATATTGATAATAAGACACTCGTTGGGATAAATCCATCAAGACAAGTTGATCAAAGAATATTGGCAGGTGATGATTATAAACTACAAAATAATTATACCAGAACGCTTGCACAATTGGCAGACTATTTAATAGAGAATTTTAGTGTGCATGTGATTCTAATCCCCAACGAAATAGGATTAATCGGAAAAAATAGTTATGATGATATTTTTGTTGCAAAAAAAGTGTGTACCGATATTAAAAATCAAAATATGGTGACTTTAATAGAAAAAGAACATGTTGCTTTTGATCTAAAGGGAATCATTGGTGAATTAGATTTACTTATTGCCTCCAGATATCATTCTATCGTAGCCTCTTTGTCTATGACAGTTCCATGTTTGGTTATTGGCTGGGGATTTAAATATAATGAACTTATGGGAATGATGGGACAAGGAGAATTTGTTTTTGATTATAAGAATGTTAACATTTGTGAACTTTTGGAAAAAACAAAAAAGATTTGGCTAAATAGGAAAGAAGTAAGAAAGGAACTAGAGCTTAAAATGCCAATTATTAGAGAATCTGTTTTTTCTGGGGGAGAGCTAGTAAAAAATTTGCTTGGCTAATTTTGAAATTAGTGACACATGCAATATTGATGAAGATGTTTGACTTTGTAATATAATTAGATAGATAGAAATTCTTTTTCATTTTATGAATTCAAAACAAGTGTTAAGAATCGCAATAATTAGTGTTGAATATTTAGTTAATGCTTCTGGTTCAGAAAAAGGGGCACAGGCACTCGCGGAGGCTCTGGTAAATAAAGGCCATAAAGTTTATGTATTCACTTCTCACTATAAGAATCATCCGAAAGAGCTAAATGGAGTTAAAATATATCCGGTTTTGAATAAACTTTTTCAAAATAAGAAGAGATTTATTCATGAATATGTAAATTCATTCTCTACAATTATTAAGATAGCAATATTATCAAGGCAAAATAAAGTACAGATTCTAAATGTTCATGATGATCAAATGCTAGGAGTTTTCACAGGGATAGTGGGAAAAATATTAGGGATTCCCGTTATTCTTACTTGGATAAAAGCCGATTTAGGTTTTGAAAGTTTTAAGCAGAACGGAAAGTATTGGACTTATTTAATCAGAAGGTTTAAAGCGAGGATGGCGGTTAATGTAGCTGATAGAGTAATGCTTAAAGGGATATTGCCTGATGCTTTGATGAAGAGGTATAGTTTAAAAAGAGAAAAGATATTTCATGCCCCTAATCCAACAAAAATACCTCTGGCACCCTCTCATTATGAGAATAACGATATAAGAGATAAGTGGGGCTTAAAAGATTTTTTTATAGTTGCGAATGTAGCAACAAGAATGGGGGATAACAAAGGTATTGATACAATCTTGAAGACTGCAAAAGTCTTAAAAGATAGAAATAATGATAAAATAAAATTCCTTTTTATAGGAGGAAAAAGACCTTCAGCATTAGAATTTTGGCGGAGAAAAGCAAAACAGTATGAGGTGGAGGACCGAGTCATTTTCACAGGATATCAACCTGATATTTTTTCATTTTTGTATTATTCAAATTTATATCTTTTAAATGACATTGGCGAAATTGGGTGGCAGAGAACACTTGTTGAGGCTATGGCTATGGAGTTGCCCGTAGTTTCTAGAAGGACTAATACTTTTTGTCATTGGTTCAAACATCTTCAAGATGTATATTTGGTGGAACAAGCTACTCCACATGAATTTGCAAAAGCAATAGAATATTTTATAAATGATTATGCTACTCAGATAAGAATTGGGAAAAATGCAAGGCAGACAGTCCTAAAAGAATGGGATGTTGAGAAATTTTCAAGTAAATTTATAACTGTTTGTAAAAATCTTTTTTAAAGCAATTAAAAAGATGACAAATTCAAAAACAAATGAAATGCAGGAAATAAGGCAGCAGGCAATAATAATACCGGGGGCACAGCGAAGCGGTACTACTACTTTATTCGATTTGTTAAGTAGGCATACTTTGATTTCAGAGCCTACCAATAAAGAGACTTCTTTTTTTGCATTAAGAGAAGATATTGTAAGGAATCATTTATATGAATATATGAATTTATTTAACAAGCCAGATAGGACAAAATATATTCTGGATGTATCCACCACTTATTTTTATTCCAGAGATTCTATTAAAATGATAAAAAAATATGTTAGAAATCCAAAAATTATCTTTATACTTAGAGATCCTGCCAAAAGAGCGTATTCTTCTTATCTTCATATGTTTAAAAAACCTTCAAATATTGAAAAAAGAACTTTTGATGAAATCTTAGATGGAATACATGGTTATAGTTTAAATGATATTCAATCTTCAGAGAAAGAAGCTATTAAGATGGCAATAGCATACAGAAAGATTGATGATAGTTATTTCAGTAAAACCTTTATAGAAGAAAAATATAATAATTATCTTAGACCTAAAGATTATAATAAACTGTGGGTGTATGAATATTTCCAAGGTAGTATATATAGTGAAAAAGTAGAAGAGTATGAAAGTGAATTTGAAGGCAAAGTGAAAGTTGTTTTCTTCGAACAACTTATTCAGAATACAGTAGATACAATTAAAGGTTTGTTAGATTTCTTAGAATTGCAACCAGAGGAGCGATTGTATGTTCTGCCACATAAAAATCCGAATTTTTTGCCAAAAAATAAATTAATAAAAAAAATCCAAAAAATAGGCCAAGATAATTCATTCTTCCGAAATCTAATAGACGTTCTACTTAGAAGCAGCATGAGTCCCCACGTCTATTATATTGGAAACAGATTATTTTATAGTCCGAAATTGACAAAGGAACATTACTTCAAAATGAGAGATATTTTCGAGACGGAATATATTTATTGGATCTCAAAATACAAATATTTGGAAACACTATGGGCATATGATTAATAAATATTTTGAGAACATATTTAATTGAGAATAAATTTTCCTTCTGTAAGAAATTCAAAACATTACAAATTTTTATCATATATCTCATTCTTTGCAAATTTTAACACTAAGAGAAAAATGATGGAAAAAACAGACAAGACAGCCAATAATTTATCCATTATAAGACTCATTATCTACTCGATATTCACTGCAGGAATTGCCGGCTCTATAATGGCAATTTTAAATATCACGGTTGAAGGTATTAAGGGTAATTCATCGATTGGATTCGTAGATTTATTTCAGATTTAGTAAGCCTTGTTGATATTTTCCCTACATTATGTGCTTTATGTGAATTAAATGGTGCATTTGAGATCCCGTATGAAATTGATGGCGTCAATTTGTCTCCACTGATTTTTGAAGAAAACCGAAACAAGCAAGAAGGTTCATTTTTTCTGAACTTTTTCAAGGTGGACATTCGGCAAAGTGCATAAGAACAAACACAAAGAAATCGATAATTGCAAAATATGGTAATAGAAAGGAATATTTGTTCTTTGATTTGATATCTGATCCCAACGAAAAAATCAATCTTTATAATACTATGGAGGAAAGTCAAAAAAAACTTTTTGCGATGATTGATATCATTACACAAAAAGCAGAAGGAAAATCATTTAAACGAAATTCTGTTCAAATAACTGAAAAAGTTAAAGATAATTTAAGAAGCCTAGGATACATAAAATAGCATGATCATTAGGGTGAGAGAAATTAATATGAATTATGTTAAGAGCAAAAAAGAATTCTTGTGTTGTAAAACAATTTAAAATGGGACGGGAGTGAATATCTTACAAGTTATGGGTTGTACTTCTAACCAATATGCATCTATGGAAAGGTATTTGGTCGAAAAGTGTAGTTTCTTATCAAGAAATAATTCTAATTTATTTATCGTGTATGAAAATAATCCCACAAGTGAAAATTTTGTTGAAGATTTTCAAAATGCGGGTGGAAAAATTTATAAGGCTAAGTTAAAAAACATTTATGACTTAAAATACTATAGAAAAGTTTATGATATCATAATTAAAAATAATATAGATATTGTGCATACTTATTTTACTCCAACTTGTCACTATCTAAATATATATCTTACTTTTAAAGGATTTAAGAATTTAGTGAGAACTGCAGCAAACTTGCCAATTTCATTTAAGAAAAATAAGAAGAGATACAGTCTATTTACATATATTTATTATTCTATAAGACACAGATTTCTTTCGAAATTCGTAAAAAAGATAATTTGTAGATCAGAAGGTGTAAGAGATGAATATCTGAGATTAGGAATATCTTTAAAAAAGCTCGCAGCCGCCTTTGGGGGAGTAGATACAGAAAGGTATAAATTTTCGTGTGAAGCGAGAAAAAAGATTCGAAAAAGTTACAATATCAAAGAAGATACCATTTTGATAGGTGTTTTTTGCCGGCTTGTTGCAGTGAAAGGGATAGATCGACTGCTTGAATTTTTTTGTGAACTAAGTCTCCATTATAAAGAAATGAAACTGTTTGTAGCAGGAGATGGTCAAGAGCTTGAAAATTTGAAAAAACTATCAAATAGCCTAAAATTAAGTGATTCGATACATTTCTTAGGCCAAATAGAAGACGTGTCTAAATTATATTCTGCATTGGATATTTTCTGTCTACCTTCCTTAGCAGAAGGAATGAGCAATTCTTTATTAGAGGCAATGGCTTGCGAGCTGCCAATAATCGCTACAGACATTGACCCGAATAGAGAGCTGGTAACTGAGGGAAGAGGTGGATTTTTAATATCTTTCAGAAATAAAGAAGAATTTAAGGACAGAATAGAGAATCTTTTAGATAAGAAGATTAGGGAAGATATGGGAAAATACAACAGGCTAAAGGTGGCGTCCCATTTCAGTGTAATCTCAAGAGTAGAGAAAGAATTCAAAATATATAATCAACTGCTTACATAATAACTAAAATGTGTGGAATTGCTGGAATCTTCGATGCTGAAAAGAATATAACAGAAAGAAAACTACTAAATATGGCCAAATCTATGATACATCGTGGTCCAAATTCAACAGGTTTTTTTATTAAAAAGAGTAAAGATTTTGGTCTTGTTCATAATCGCCTTTCTATTATTGATTTATCTAAAAATGCTAATCAGCCAATGAGCAATGAAAATGACTCTATCTGGTTAGTATTCAATGGAGAAATATATAATTTTGGTACATTGAGGCAAAAATTATTAAAGAATGGACATAAGTTCAGATCTAACAGCGATTCTGAAGTAATCTTGCATCTCTATGAGGAAAAAGGGATAAAATTTCTTGAAGATTTGAACGGAATGTTTGCTTTTTGTTTATATGATGAATGCACAAATAATTTCATCTTAGCGAGAGATAGAGTTGGTATAAAGCCATTATATTATTACTATAAAAATGGATTATTCGCATTTTCTTCAGAGATTAAAGCATTATTGTCTTTGCCATCTATATCCAAGGAATTAAATTATGAAGCCTTGGATTTTTATTTTTCACTAGGATATATCCCAGAAGATTATTCAATATTTAAAGACATTAAGAAGTTAAAACCTGCGCACTATCTAAGATTTGATAGAAATGAGATAAATATCTTCCAATACTGGAATCTAACTTCGAAAAAATATAAATATGATTCCTATAGTACGACTGATTTAGTAGATCTGCTGGAAGAAAAGCTAAGAGAATCAATAAATTTACGCATGGTAAGCGATGTTCCCATTGGAACTTTCCTTTCTGGAGGTTTGGACTCAAGCTTAATAAGTGCGATTATGGCGCAAGAATCGGATAATCAAATATCCACCTTTACTATAGGCTTTGATTCTGCGAAGCATAACGAAACTTCTTATGCAAGGATGGTTGCAGATCATATTAACTCAAGACATACAGAATATTTTGTTAAGATCGATGCTATTGAAGCTTTGGAAAAATTAATGAATCATTTTGATGAGCCTTTTGCAGACTCATCATTAATTCCAACTTATTATGTATCAAAGATTGCTAAAAAGGATGTTACAGTTATTCTTTCAGGAGATGGTGGGGATGAGTTATTTGGCGGATATAACTGGTACAGTTGGGTTCTTTCATTAAATAAGACGAAGAGTAAATTGGGGCCTTGCTCATATCCAATCTCTGCATTAAGTAAATTGTTACCAGCATATTTTAAAGGGAAGAATTTCTTGAGTTCGCTAAGATTAAGTCCATTTAGTCAATTCCTTAAGAGGGTATCAATTTTCACACCTGAAGAAAAGAAACTTTTATACAGAGATAATCTCAAAGAAGAGCTTCTGAAAAGTAATCCAATTGATAACTTGGAAAAATATTTTAAAGAGATAGATGGAGATATACTAACAAAGATGACTTTGACTGATTTCCATTACTATCTGCCGGAGGATATATTAACAAAGGTCGACAGAGCTAGCATGGCTGTTTCATTAGAGACTAGAGTACCTTGGCTTGATCATAGATTAGTTGAGTTTGCATTTTCCTTACCGTCTGAACAAAGAATAAACGGAAATACAAAAAAATACATTATTAAAAAATTAGCTCAAAAGTTGCTTCCCAACGATTTCCCTTTGGAAAGAAAGCAAGGTTTTTGTATGCCGACAGCTATATGGATGGCAGGTAAATTAGGGGATATGTTAGAACAAGCATTGGAAGAGAAGCATTTGGATGAATTTTTTAATTTAGGTTACATAAAGAAAATGTTGGGTGAACATAAAAGACTTAGCAATGCAAGACTCCATGGAAAACTATTTTCAGTTTTAATTTTATCCTTATGGTATAAAAGATATATAACTTAATTATGAATATTCTATGGTTTTTAGATAAAGAATTTGATTCTGTTCTAAATGTTTCTGCTAGATTAGCTACCATTAAATATTTAGAACAACACAACAATATTACAGTAGTTACTTTTTTTCGTAAATATAAGAAGAAATTCCCAGAAATAAAAAGCCAGATTGTCTATCTAAATGTTATTAAAATTCCAATATTGAAGAAGATATCCTCGTATTATAAACAACTAAAGTATGTAAAAACTATTGATTTGAACAAGTTGAATCTAATATTTATAAATTCCAAAAATATTTTTCTTTTGAATAAATTGAAAAAACTTAAAGCTAAATATGATGTCAAGATAGTGATGGATATAAGAACTCTTCCTGTAGATATTAACATTATTAAAAAATCAATAAATGAATATATGTTCAAAAAGTGTTTAATGATCGCTTCAAAGGAGTTTGATGGTGTTACTTATATAACAGAAGAAATGAAAGACTTTTGCGAGAAAAAATACAATTTACAAGAACATAGAAATATAGTGTGGCAATCAGGTGTGGATATATCTTTGTTTAAGCCCCATAATTTTTCTTATGGGGAGAAAAAATTTCGCATTATGTATCATGGAGCAATTAGTAATAAAAGAGGTATTAGAAGTGCAATTATTGCGATAAAAATGCTTAAAGACTATGATATCGAATTCAATATCGTAGGCGATGGTACTGATTTGAAAAAAAACGAAAACTTCGTTCGAAGATTGGGATTAGCAGACAAAGTAAACTTTTTGGGTCGTATCCCATTTAAACAAATCCCAATTTATTTGAATAAAATGGATGCAGGAATTTTGCCCTTTCCCGACTATGAGGGTTGGAATACTAGCTCTCCTATAAAGCTTTTTGAATATTTGGCTTCAGGGAGACCTGTAATAGTTACTAAAATTCCTGCTCATGTCAAAGTGCTTGAAAATAAAGAATTCGCATTTTGGGCCGACAGCTCTGATCCAGAGAGTATTTCAAAGGCCATCCTTGAAGCTTATAAGAATAAAGGAAGTTTTGAAAGACTGGGAGCAGCGGCTAGGGATTTTGCAAAAATGAATTACAGTTGGGAAATACAGCTATCAAAACTAAACATATTTTTAAAATCTATCTTATGAAACTAAACACGTTAAGACAAACATACTTTTCTGAGATAGTTATACTTTTGCTTATTATTGTAAGTTTGATACTCTCAATATCAATTGTCCGAAATGATTATATCCTCCCACTGATTCTAGCAGCTGTCTTTATTCTATTCATAATCCTTAAATCCAATACATTTTCCATTTTGTTACTTCTTATACTAATATTTTTCGGAGAGGGATTAGTTGAATACAATTTGGTGCCGCCACAAATTATTTGGCTCACTGAACTGGTTATTTATTCTCTATTTATAAAGGCTCTTTTATCAAGATTATTAAGAGGAGAGAAGTTCTTCTTAAAATTTCATAATTTTGTGTTTATTTTTTTTGCGATTTCAGTAATTTCATACGTCATTAATGCTTTTTCTATTGTCCATATGTTTTTATTTTTACGACTTATGCTTAGATATTATTTGCTATTCCTTGCAGTTATTAATTTAAATTTCAATGATAAAACGATTAGTTTTATAAATAAAGCTATAGTGTTTCTATTTATAATTCAAATTCCTACCGCGGCTATTAAGTTGTTTATATTTGGCCAGGGTGAAAGGGCAATCGGGACGTATGGATATCATGGCGGTGGCAATTCAACAGCCATTCCAATGATAGCTATCAGTTTTCTCATGGCCTTGTTTTTTTATTATAAGCCATCTAGACTTTATGTTTTATTATCAATAGGATTTGTTGCATTTGGCATCATGGGAGGGAAGAGAGCTATTGTTTTCTTTCTCCCAATATTATTGTTTTTTATTGGAGCATTCTTACTTAAAGATAAAAGAATTGGTTTGAAGTATTTATTTGTCGGAAGTCTATTCATTATTGTGCTAGGTTATTCTTGCCTGCGTTTAATTCCCACCCTTAATCCTCAGCGTCAAATAGGTGGTGAATTTAATTTGGCACATTTAAAAAGTTTTGCTCTAAATTACACTACTAGAATGAACGCAGATAGATCAGCAGGAAGATTAGCAACTACCATGAATGTGTTTAAGATATTGAAGGATGAGGGTTTTCTCAACGTTATGTTTGGCTTTGGGCCTGGCAGCTATATAGAAACAATGTTTAAAGATCTAAAGAATACATTAAAGGAGAAAGGAAGTCTTCCTATAGTCTATGGGGTAACAGGATTATCATGGCTTGCATTACAAATTGGTTATCCTGGTACAATTATTTATCTTTTCCTATTTTTAGCAATGATGATCGCGTCATTAAAATTTTCTTCAAGGGAGAGCAGAAAATATTGGAAAGCATTTAATTTTGGAATGTTTGGTTTTTCTTTTGTAATGGTGTTTCTTAGCATTTTCTATTCTCCAGTGTTTGGCTCTGACTTAATTCCTTTAATATATTTCCTTCTTGCTGCTTTTATGATTACCCAATCACAAAAACAAAAAACTGAACAGGTATATGAGTAAATTATTGATAGCGTTTACATTTAATTTAAGAATTAGTTCATAGAGTTTGGATATTGCTCAATTTGATTAAGCTAAAATGAATAAAAGTATAATAAGAAATTTATTGAAAATAATTATTGCAGGTGCAATTTATTATTCAGGAATTTTCGCAGTATTAAATAAACTGATAAAGAGAAAGGGATTAGTAATATTTAGTTATCATAACTTTAATACCTTTAAAAATAGTTATTGGAGGAAAGGTAGTATTTATGAAATTGGTTTTATAGAAAATTTTAAAAGGCAATTAATATATATAAAGAAGAAGATTGGTTTCACCAAGAATATTTATATTGAAAAATCTGATTTTAATTCGCCCTTACAAGCATTAATAACATTTGATGATGGATATTTGGATAATTATCTCTATGCTTATCCTATACTCAAAGAACTCAATGTTCCTGCTGTCTTTTTCATTCCGACAAAGTGCATAAGTACTGAGAAGCCGCTATGGCATGATAAAATTTATTTATTAGCAGAGAAGGGTATTAAATCTAAGAAAAATGTCAATCAAATTTTAAATAAAATAAATAAAGGCACATTGAAACCCAGCGATGTCTTGGAAATTAGAAAGTCTGGAATTCAGCTGGATGAAAGATTGAGGATGAATTGGGTCGAGATTAAAGAGATGACAGATAATGGTTTTATTATTGGTGCTCATGGACGAAATCACGAACCTTTTTTTGCATTAGAAAAAGAGGGGGAGGAGTTAGAGATATTAGGATCTACAAAGGAAATATCTAAAAACATATCTCATAGGGAGATTTATTTTGCACCCCCAAATGGCTCATATACAAAGAATACAGATGAGCTTTTAAAGAAGGCAGGTGTGAGTTATGGTTTCTCAATAAATAATGGAATTAATAATAAAAATGTTAATAATTTTAGGTTAAAAAGAATAATATTAAATGTAAGTGATCCGATTTGTATAGTAGCCATGAAAATCTTGTTTGCTAAAATTGTGCACTAGTATAATAGTTACAATTGGCGTTATATTAAAAATCTCTAAATCCTTTTAAAAATTAAATATATAATGATGTTATAGAAACCTGTCTTATTTGTCTAAAAATCATAAAACTAATAAAGCATTGTGTTATTTGCAGTAGCTTGGTATTAATGGCATCAATATTTTAGATACAATCAAATTAATTCAGTTACACATGAGAAAGCATTTTTTGTGTTAAGGGCAATCTTCCATTAAACCACAACCTTTGCTTTAAGCTAGAGATAGATTCAGGTGAAATTTTTGTCAAGTAAGATGCCGCAAAAGTTAAATAAGAAAAAGGAAATGAATTCAATTGTAATTATGGCTCAAACTCCCCCCCCTTACGGAGGTGGAGAAATTATGAACGAAATTATGGTGAAAGGATTGAGAAATAAAAATATTTATCAAATCGTTCACATTGATATGTCGGATAAAAGGGGCAATGCGAATAGGGGAAAATTTGATTTTATAAATATTGGAAAGAGTTTATTAGATTTATGTCGTTTATTCATTGCTCTTATAAAATTTCAGCCAAGCATTGTGTATATACCTGTATCTAAATATTATCAAGGTTTTATAAGAGATTCTTTATACATTCTTCTTTCATCTTTTTTTCGTACAAAGATAATTGGCCATTTGCATGGCGGGTATTTTACTCTAAATAAAGGAAATTTTGTTAAAAAGAATTTAACTAACTATATTTTAAAAAAAATTGATATTCTCATTGTTTTAGGGGAGAAAATTAAAAGAAGATTAAAAACGCAAATTCCAATAGAAAGTTATTTTGTTATATATAATGGAATAAATCCAATATTGAGCGAATCTTCTAGTCCATACGAAATACAACAGGATAACTTTAATATGATCTTTATTGGCAATTTAAAAAAATCTAAAGGTTTGTTTGATATACTTAAAGCTTTTTCATTAATCCAGGAGAAGACAGACCATATCGAATTATTGATTGCAGGTGAATGGGCATCTAATAAAGATAAGAAAATAATTATTAATTATATAGCAGAAAATAAGCTTGAAAAATTTATTAAATTTTGGGGATTGGTAACAAAAGATAGAAAGATTGAGTTTTTTAGAAAGGGAGATGTTCTTGTTCATCCAACGTACTATGATGGGCAACCAATTGTAATTTTAGAGGCGATGTCCGCGGGTTTACCTATTATCACTACGGATGTGGGAAGCATCGCAGAA
>Ga0114922_10001793_pt1 | contig 20353 bp, 16 predicted proteins | sample AartaG_FD_100975 | JGI IMG/M metagenome (GOLD analysis project Ga0114922, IMG submission 100975) | Deep subsurface microbial communities from Aarhus Bay to uncover new lineages of life (NeLLi) - Aarhus_00045 metaG | ecosystem: Environmental > Aquatic > Marine > Oceanic > Sediment | place...
ACGCCGAGGGCAAGGAGGCCGAAGCAGGCGATTCAAAGGCCAGAATCGCCGATGCAGGCCGACACAGCCCTTCGGTGCTCGCAGCCGGCCGAAGCCAGGATGGGGTTTTGCAGCAGCGCCTTAGTCAGCTACGGTGGTTCGAGCATGCAGAACAAGGGGCGACCGCATCTCCATGCGCGTTTTCTGGTCGCGCTGTCAATTCTTGCCGGGCTACTGGCGGCGCATCCATCCACACTCAGTGCAGAGGCCGGCGTCCCCGGCGCGGACATCATCGAGGCAGCCTTGGAGACGGCGCGTGCCGCCTCCTCGCCCCAGGACCGCACGGAAGGCACCATCGCGGTGGCAGAGGAGCTGGCGAGTGCGGGACTGCTCGAGCGGGCCCGCCAGGTCATGGACGAGGCGGTTCTGAGCGCCCTTGAGTCGCCGAGCCCGGGCCCTCTGCTCGGCCAGGCCGCCCTCGCATGCGCGCGGAACGGATTGTACGACGATGCGAAGGGAATCGCCGACAGGATGGGCTACGCCGGCGGCGCCCAGCGCGCCCTACTGGAAATCGCGTCCGCCGAGATGCAGGCCGGCCGCCGCGAAGAAGCGCTTCAGACCCTCGAACGCGCCCGCCGGAAGCTGGCCGAGGTCAAGTATCCCGACTCAGCCGCACGCGGTTGGGCCAAGCTGGCCCGGAGCTACCACGATGCGGGGGAGCGCGCGCAGTGTGAAGCGGCGCTCGAACAGGCCGCCAGGATCTCGGAGGCGATAGAGGAAGAAGTCCAGCGGGAGGCGGTGCTGGAGGAGATCGCCCGTGCCTGGGTCGAGGTGGGACAGGCCGAGCGGGCCATCGAGACCGCCTGCACCATCGAATCGGCGCAGGTATGCGTTTCCGCACTGGCAGACCTAGCCGCTTCGGCGGACCTGCACGGCGATGAGGGAGCCGCCGCCCACGCCCTGGAGCTTGCCCAGCAGCACGCGGAAGGCATCGGGGACGCCTACCGCCGCGCGCAGATGCTGGCCCTCGTTGCGGACGCCTGGATTGACAGCGGACAACGGAGCCGCGCCGCCAGCGTTCTGGCGGCCGGGGAGGCAGCGGCTCGGGCCGTCGCGGACCGCCGCGCCGCCAGCAGGGCAATATCCTCCATCGCCGGCCGGTACGCGAAAGCGGGGGACATGCGGACGGCCGGCCGCCTTATCCGCGACGTTCCGGACGCCCTGCGCCGCAGCCAGGTGGCCACCCAACTGTCGGCGCAACACGCCACGGAAGGACGCTACGCGGACGCCCTCCGTATCCTCGACGCGGCAGAGACCAAGCACATCGCTTACGCCGGAGAGGGCAGGATCAAGGCCATCGCCGAGGCCCACTACCACGTCCTGGGTGGGCAGGCAAGCCGGAAGGACATAAGAGCGATAAAGCCCCCGGAGCTTCGCGACGCCGTCCTGGCCCGCTATGCCGACGCACGGGCGGGCGAAGGCCGCTACGACGAGGCCATCAGTCTGGCGGACGCAATCGACAACACGGCAAGCCGGGACGACGCGCTGATGTCGCTCGCACGCCGCTGCCTTGACGACGCGGATTCGGCCGAATCCGCTGCACCCGCTCGCAAGGTGCTGGACCTTCTGCACACCGGCGGGGACCGGCTCAGGCTCCGGGCGCGCCTGGCCCAGAAGCAAGCGGAGGTCGGCCTGTCGGAAGATGCCACCCGCGCCGTCCGAGGCCTGGTCGAGGACCTTCAGCAAGAGCCGACGGCCACACTGCGGAGTGAGCTCCTCCTCGAGGCCGCCGTGACGCTGCACAGGCTCGGTCTGCGGGAGGAAGCCCGCGGCGTGGCAGCGGAGGCAATGGGAGCCGCATTGAAGATAGGCTGCGCAAGCTGCCGGGACGAGGCGATGGAGGAGATGTTCGGGCGGCTGTCCAGCCAAGACTTGGTTCAGCTCGCCTTCGCCGCAGCGGAGCCGATCGAGCTGCCGTGGCCCCGGGCACACAACTTCCTGCGCATCTGCAAGGTCGGCGGCGACATTGCTCCCGAGAACCGAGAGAAGCTTCTGCGCGGCGCACTGCAGGCCAGCACCGAAATCCCCCTGTCGACCAGCCGGCTGCCCCTGTTGCTGAGCGTTGCGTCGGCATACCGGCAGGCGGGCCTCGAAGTGACGGAGGCCGAGCGCGAGATGCTGCGCGAGTCCCATCAGATGGCCCGCCAGCAGCCGCCTGAGGCGGGGCGGGTGCCGACCGATCTGCCCGTGAATCTCGTGTACTTCGAGCGGCCCAGTTGCCCGGAGTGCGAGAAGGCAAAGGCGGCGCTCGAAGAACTGCGCTCCGCCTTCCCCGGCCTCCAGGTCGTCACCGTCGATCTCACCAATTCGGAAGAGGCGGCGCTGCTGAACGAGGCCATGTGCGAGGGCCTGTCCGTCCCGCGGCAGCAGAGGCTGGTGGCGCCGTCGGTCTTCGGGGCGAAGGGCGCCCTCATCGGCTCGGACATCACGGGGAGCGCACTGAACGAGCTGGCGCTCAAGTCCCGGGGCTGGGCATCGCCCCTCGTCGTCTTCAGCGGCCGGGAGACACAGGCGCAAACGCGGCTGGCGCGCGCCTACGAAGACCTGGGCATACTCGTCGTCATTTCAGCCGGACTGCTGGACGGCGTGAATCCCTGCGCCTTCACCGTCATCATCTTCTTCCTCTCCTACCTGGCCTACATGGGACGGAGCAGGCGCGAGATCGCGACGGTCGGCATCGTGTTCACGGCGGCCGTCTTCGTGACGTACTTTGCGATCGGCGTCGGGCTCGCCGGCCTGCTAAGCACCGCCGAAGCGTGGTCGTCCACCTTCAGGAGAGTGCTGTACGGCGCGACGGCAGTGCTGGTGCTGGGGGCGGCGCTGCTGAGCCTGCGCGACGCCGTGCTCTGCCTGAAGGGACAGACGGCGGATCTGGTGCTCAGCCTGCCCAAATCCCTGCAGAGCAAGATACGGCTGACGATATCGAAGCGCGCGCGGCTGGGGCTTACGGTGCTGGCCACGGCCGTGCTGGGCGGGCTCGTGGCGCTCTTTGAGTTCCCCTGCACGGGGCAGGTCTACCTGCCCGTCATCGTCTTCGGCCTTCAGCACCTGCCGCAGTTCGTGTGGGGGCCCGTCGGCTGGCTTCTGATCTACAACCTGTGCTTCATCGTGCCGCTGGTGGTGATCTTCGTCGCCGTGCTGTTCGGGCTCACGTCCGAGCGGCTCACCTCGTTCTTCCGCCGTCACATGGCGGCCACGAAGTTCGCGATGGCCGGGCTGTTCGCCGTCCTTTTCGCGGTCATGGTCGCCTATCTCGTGCAGTAGGCCCCCCTGCCACACGAGCGGTGGGACTCTCTTGCAGACGCTCTCAGTCCGGCGGGACGTGGGATGCAACGGGAAAGTCGGGGCAGGTCAGACGCGTACATGGAAATGGTGGGCGGTACTGGATTTGAACCAGTGGCCTCCAGCGTGTCGAGCTGGCGCTCTAGCCAACTGAGCTAACCGCCCACGCCCGGCGATTCTAACCCGTGTGTCGGGGGGTGTCAAGGAATCCGGGATTGGCCAGGGGCGCGCGGGAGCGCTTACGAGAAGGCCCGAGAGCGCTTCATGCTTGCCTCTGGCCAGCGTCTTAGGGATGTTTCAGCAGCCATCCGGCGCAGAAGACACTTGACACGTCCTAGGACATGGGCTAGTATGTATATAGCTCATCCGCCATGTGCGGAAGGAGTCGCGACGCCGTTCTTCTTCAGGGAGGAGCGGCGTCAGCTATTTATGGCCCTCCTGATTTCGTTTCTCAGCTTCTGTCGCGTGTGGGGACGGTCTGTCGGGAAGGCAGTGATCAGCTGCCACCCTTTCCGTCTGTCACCGAGCGCTACAAGGTACTCCTCATCGTACCACAGGTAGGTCCTCTCATCCCTGCGTCTCCGGAGTGACCACGTCTGGACTGAAGGGTCATTGGCGTGCTCGATGATCGCGCGTGGCCAGCCGACCCGTTCACAGCGCCTCAGGCTGGGCGTCCTTCGCTCGTGTTCCCGCCTCTGTTCAATGCAGTGCCAGAAGCCGGCTTCCTTCCCGTCGTAAACGGGCTTCGGTTGACAGTACACCAAGCGGCCTCGAAACTCAGGCTGAGAGTCAATGAAGTCCCGGCAGAACACGGCATAGATCGCTTCGACGTAGTCTTCCCATCTGCCACCGTAATCCTGCAAACACAGGAGGTCCGGGAGCCAATGGGGACCCTCATTCACCGTGGTGCTCCCTCGGCTGCCACCGGAGCAAGTTCAGCTTCGACTCGCGCAGCCAGGTCGTGTGCACCAGGCTCTTGCCGGACCGCTCCTGAATGCGCCGCACGACTGCCAGTTTCCCTGCATTCGCACCGTCCGAACGGTCACTTAGGTCGCCCCACTGCATCCGGTTGTGGTACCCGATCGCACCGATCAGCAGGTCGGCCAACTGCATCAGCTCGCTTTCGTGGGATCGGATCTGCTGCACGCGCCGGATGATAACCCCTACACGGTCGTACCGGCTGTTGCGCAGCACCTCCTCGAGCTTCCGTCTCTTGTCCTCACTCCGTGTGTCCTTGATGTCCAGGTAGATGTTGTACCGCTGCTCCGGGTCGATAATCGGCTCCAGCAGCGTGAAAAGCATCTTGTAGTACCACGTGTCGTGACTTTGGCGGAAGCTCTCGTGGTCCAGGACGTTCTTATCGATGATCACACCCCGGAAGTGTAGGTCATCGTCATCAAAGAAGTAGTCCACGAGCGCTACGTAGAAGGGCTTCTTAGAAAGCGAGACTTTCGACCATTTGCTCTCGAAGGGCTGGCCATCCTGCCGGCGCAGTTCGGCCGGGTCGAGCAGGCCGTGGCTGATCTTCAGTTCGCGCACGCGTTCCGACACCTCTCTCACCCGGTCCGCGCGACACCACACGGCGCCCAGCACCATCACGGGGATGCGGTCACGCTCCAAGTGGCAGCTCTCGTCGCAGTAGATGCTGTGAAGCTCCGCCATCAGTCCCTGTCCTTCCCGGACCAGTAATCCCTCACAGTTCTTGCCCTCCCTCCGGGAGCGTCCGGCACTAAGCCAGAGCGCCGCTCTCGGGATCCCAGTTCTGCTCAAGGTACTCGCGGTAGGCGAGGTCAAGTTCATACACGGAGGTGTTCAGGTGTCTTCTGACAATACCTTTGCTGACGAGTACCCGAAGCTCATCCTCCCACAGTGCCCTGTATACGCCTATCTCGTGCTCGTGGATTTGGGCTCTGCCTTCGACGATGAACCTGAGGACGAATTGCCACTGCCAGTCCGTCAAGCTCAACAGGTTCTGCCGGATCTTTGTGACTCTCCTCTCAGATTCCTCTCGTCTCTGTCCCCGGATCACTGCTCGCTGCCGACATGCAGCGAGACCTGAGTACAGAAGCCCCACGCTCAGCCATACAACGAAGAACACCACGATCAGCGCAGCAGCCACGGCAACCCAGCCGTAGCACCTGATCTCCCAGAACCATTCGCTGGACCGCGCCAAGACGTAGAACACAACGACGGCCAGCAATGCTATCAGCAAGCTGGCGGCGTTCTTGGCGCGGATGTCCACTGCCAAGAGCCACTTCACGAAATCCAGCACGCTCTTCATGCCAACGCACTCTCCTATTGAACGCCTACCTGCCCCTAGAGCGCCTTGAGCAGCAGCGCGACCGTCGCATCTACGAGAGCCATTTGTGGCGTTTCTGCTTGAGCGTCTGCAATCGAGCTGCTGTCATGGTTCTCTTCCCGCCTTGCTGATCGGTGCCATTGTGCCCAAGGCGGGCTGCTCGTCCAGGCCACAGGCTGCGCACACACCAACACCGGATGCCCGGCGAGGCTGGCCTCAGTCGTCCCCTTCCCGACGCAGAATCACTGTGCGGTTCCTGAGCCGGTAGGTCAACCCGTTAGGCTCCAGAATACGCTGCAGCGCTTTGTAGCAGGGAACGCTCTCGATCCTCGGTGTGATGAAACGCCGGCAGATGGGATCGGTGTTCTCAAAGGACGCACCCCAATCGTAATTCAGACCCGCCTGCTTCAGGATCGCCATCACGGCAGACTGGACCGAGATCTTCTCAGTCTCGGCGCCATCCCCGTAGGGAGGCCGGAGGCTTACCCGGGTCAACAGCGCTGCTTCAAGAGAAGGCGCTTCGACAAGCGCAGGTTCGGCCTCCACGACCGCGAGGACGGGCACGGGGACGGGGACGGGGACCTGCACGACCGTCGGCGCCTTCTCGGGGACGGGAATCGACTCAGAAGCCGCGACCAGCAACTCGCCGGTCCGCACGTCAACCAGGCGGGCATGGACCTCAACGCGTCCGCGAACCGTCTCACCCAGCGTTCCCATCAGAATGGCATATGCGCCAACGAGCTTGCCCACGCGCGCAGCCGTTCCAGGAGCCACCAGGTCGGTTTGCTGCAGGTCAAGCTCCACGATGACGCGCGCCAGCTCTGCGCGCTCCACAACGGGCACGCCTCGTTCCACGAGCTTGGTCGTCCATTGCTGCTCGAGCATGCGGGCCGCCTCAGCATCCTCTTCGGCGCCCGCCTGAATGGGCAGGACGGCCACCGCCTTGCGCGGGCTGGCCAGCCTGGCCACGTCTCCGCGCGCCACCTCACTCGCGACTTCGCCGATAGGAACAGCCTTACAGAACCTACCGCGGACCTCCGTCACCTTGAACTCCGCTATCGCAATCTCCACCTGCCCCAGCTCTTCCCCACTGTCGGGGTCCGTGAGCATCTCTCCTGCGCGAGAGACTTCAAGCCTGTCCGCCACTTCGATCCCACTGCCCTCCCCAAGATTCACGTAAACGCTTCCCGGCGCCGCCGTGACCACCCTCCCCGTGGGCGTCACTTCCTGGACTGCGCCCAGTCGCCAGGCCAGATAGGAAGGCAGTCCGACCCATCTGATCGCTTCATCGGCCGGGACCTCGCGCTCCAGCTTGGAGACTTCCGACTTATCGAGCGTGGTCTGCTTCCCGCTCCTAATGTCAAAGAGCTTCACCCCTTCGGCCATTCCTTCCTTCAGCTCACCGATTATCAGGCGCCCGTCGGCCGTGACCACTTTGGCCAGCGCAGGCACGGTGGCTTTTCGGGCCGTCTCGCATAGGAGCGTGGCGACCATGGCACACAGTACAACCAATCCGAACGTCACCTTCCTAACCCAGCTTTCCATGCTCCACCCCTCCAACCTAGAACGCAGGGCCGGCCGAGTGAGATTAGGCCCGCGTGCTGCCGTGTCTGTCACCCCTTGCCCTGCCAGCACCCCGTACCGCCCGAAAGGCAATGCGAGTGCCGGCGCGCGGCCCCAGCCCGGCCGGACTGAACCATGTCCCTATACCAGGTCCTTCCACTGGTCGCTCTGGCGCATGTCCTCGACCACCTTCTTGACCTTGCCCGACTGGTCCTTCGGGCAGACGAGGAGCGCGTCCTTCGTGTCCACGATGACCACGCCGTCCAGGCCGATCGTCGCGATCACCTTACGGTCGGGGTTCCTGGCGAAGACGGTCGTGTTGACGGTGTCCTCCGCCAGCACGGGCGCAAGGAACAGATTCCCGTCCGCATCCGCCGGGAAGGCGTCCGTCAGAGTCGCCCAGCTCCCGATGTCGCTCCATTCCATGGCGACCGGGATGACGGCCATGCGGCCCGCGCGCGCCGCCGGCTCCAGCACGGCGTAGTCAATGGCTGTCTTCTTGATGCTCGGATAGACCTGGCGGACGGCGTCCCGGAAGTCGGCCCCCTCCGCCGCCTCGCGCAGTCTGACAAACGACTCGTGCATCTGCGGCTCGAACTCCTCGAACTGCTTCATCAGCGTCTCGGACGCCCAGACGAAGAAGTTGGCGTTCCACAGATACTCGCCGCTCTCGGTGTAGCGCTGGGCCGCGCGCGCATCCGGCTTCTCGGTGAACTCGGCCACCTGATGGACCGGCACGCCCTCGTGCTCGGCCAGCACTTCCCCCTTCCTGACGTGGCCGTAGTCGGCCTCAACACGCGTCGGCTCGCACGCAATGGCCACCAGGTAGCCCGGGTGCTGCTGGATGAACTGCCGAGCGGCCGACAGCGCTTTGACAAACTCCCCCGGCTTGCCGACGTAGTGGTCGCTGCCGAGGCTGGCGATGATGGCTTCGCCGCCGCGCTGGGTGACCCAGATGGTCTCCAGCCCGATGGCGGCGGCCGTGTCCCGGAGGGCGGGCTCGACGATGAGCTGCCCACGCGGCACTTCCGGAAGCTGCTGGAGCGCCAGGTCCAGGCTCTCCTTGCCCACGGACAGGTAGATCTCGTCGGGCGAGGCCAGCCCGGACTCGGCGAACCTCTGCCAGGCCACCTGCACGGAGCTCTGCCCCCGGAACAGGGGCAGAAACTGCTTGGGGCGGTCGCTCCGGCTCCAGGGCCAGAGCCTCGTCCCGACCCCTCCGGCGCGTATGACGATCCTCATCGTGACATCCTCGAAGACCCAGGATGGAATCCAGTTCAGAAGCGCACCAACGGCCATGATAACCCATCGAGCCCGCAATGCAAGGCGCTTTCTGAAGCGCTCCGGCGGCGGCCACGGCCGTGCTTTGCAACGCGAGATGGGCCCCGTTCGCTCCCGCTTGATTTTGCCTTAAGCGGGCCTTATGCTTGGCTTTCGGGAAACTCCCCCGTCACTTCGCACAATGAGGAAACAACATGTCACAAGGCAAGGCGCACGACGCCATACTCGCCTGCGCCCAGGAAGTCAAAGAGCGCATCGGCAAACGGCAACAGCCCTCCCTGAAGTTCCCGAAGCGGTCGCTCAGCAACGTCGCTTACGACGAGAAGGACGGCTACTTCAAGCTCAAGAAGGGCAAGATCACCCGCACCCTCACCTACAACACGGTCAAGACCTTCGCCCAGACCTTGCGCATGATGGCGCTGTCCAAGGAGGCCATTGACATCGAGGAAGAGGTGACCAAGAGGGAGGCCTACTACGTCTCCAAGAACTGGGGCGACGCGCGCTTCGACGAGCAACCGGAGTCCGACGCCGTCATGGAGGACGTGGAGGCGCTGTTCGGAGTCAACAGGGAGCAGCTCGGCTTCATCCCCGAGGAGAAAGGCGGCGAGATCGCCGGCGAGCTCGTCGTGATAGACCGCGACCGCACCACGGGGAAGAAGATCGAGATCGACTGCACCAGGTTCGGCAGCGGCGCTTACTCGGTACCCATCAGCGTCGAGGAGCTCGAGTTCAGGACCAAGGCCGATTTCATCCTGGCAATCGAGACGGCGGGCATGTTCCAGCGCCTTAACAACCACTCGTTCTGGCGGACGGCCAACTGCATCCTGGTCTCGATGGGCGGCGTGCCGACGCGGGCCTGCCGGCGTTTCGTGCGTCGGCTGAGCGAGGAGAACAAGCTGGACGTCTACGCCTTCGTGGACGGCGACCCGTACGGCTACGGCAACATCTACCGGACGCTGAAGGTGGGCAGCGGCAACGCCGCGCACATCAACGAGTTCTTCTGCGTCCCCACGGCCCGCTTCCTCGGCGTCACCCCGTACGACATCGAGAAGTACGATCTGCCGACCCACCCCCTGACCGACGTGGACATCAAGCGCGCCAAGGACCTGGTGAAGAACGACCCGTTCTTCAGGCGCCACAAACCGTGGCAGAAGGCCATCCAGAAGATGCTCCAGATGGGCCAGAGGGTCGAGCAACAGGCCTTCGCCAAACACAGCCTCAACTACGTGATCGACACCTACCTGCCCGAGAAACTGGCCAAGCGCGGCGATTTCCTGCCGTGAGGATGCCGGGACGGGCGTCCCCTGGCGCACGCCCGCTGCGGGATGCCGGCCGTCCACACCTCGTCACCCGCCGCAGGCGGCCCGGCCGGACGGTGAATATGCCGCCCCTCTCGAGCATATTACCTTACGAACGCGTGGCGCCCGGTGCGTGCCTCGTCAGCGATAGTCCCCTACCGCACTCACAGGGAGGCAGGGCAGTGAAGAAGTTCTGGAAGGCCGTCTTCATCCCCGGATGCCTGGTGATTGCAGCCGTCGCCTTTGTCGTCGTGCTGCTGCTCGTCAAAGTCCTGTGGGCCTGGACGGTCCCGGATCTGTTCCCGGGGGCGGTCCAGCAGGGGTTGGTGGCTGCCAAGATCTCCTGGCTGACGTCTCTAAAGCTCGCGCTCTTCGCGGCCGTCCTACTGGGCATCTCGGGCAGCCGGAGCGGTCACAGTTCTTCGTAGGGGCGGGCTCATTCTTCGAGCAGCAGGTCGATTTCGCGGCGGGCCATGTCGATCTTGGCGACCGTCACCTTCACCGTCTGGCCGAGGTGGAACTCCCGCCCGCCGCGCGTGCCGATCAGTGCCTTCTTCCGCTCGTCGAGCCGGTAGAAGTCGTCCTGGATGTCCTGGACCTTGATGAGCCCCTCCACCGAGAAGTCCTCCAGGCGCACGAACAGCCCGTATTCCTGCACGCCGGTCACGACGCCCTCGAAGACCTGCTCGCGGTGGCCCTCCAGGTAACGGAGCAGCTTGATCTTGACGATCTCCCGCTCGGCTTCATCCGCCCGCTCCTGCGTTTCGTTGCAGTGGCCGGCGATGCTCGGCAGCGCCTCGTCCCACTCGGCGCGCAATGAGTCGGCCCCGCGCCGCTGCTTGAGGTGCTGGTCCAGGATCTGATGCACCACCAGGTCGGGATAGCGTCGCACCGGCGAGGTGAAATGGCAATAGCGGTCGAAGTGCAGGGCGAAGTGCGACTGGAGCTTCGGGCTGTAGAGGGCGCGCTGCATCGACCGGAGCAACTGCATGTTGACGGCCTCCGCCAGATGCGTGCCGGCCACTTCGGCCAGCAGGTTCTGAAGCTCCTTCCGATCTGCGGCGTCGATCGGCCGGCCGAGAATGGTCAGGATGAAATCGCTGAATTCGGCGAGGTCTTCCTCCACCGGCGGCTCGTGAACGCGGTAGAGGGCGGGCAGCTTCCTCTCCTGCATGAAGTCCGCGACGGCGCGGTTCGCGCTGAGCATGAACTCCTCGACCAGCCCGTGAGATCGGTCGCGGACGATCTGCGAGACGCCGACGACCCGCCCGTCCTCGCCGATGTGCACCTCGTATTCCGGCACGTCCAGGTCCACCGAGCCGATCTCGCGGCGGCGTCGCCTGAGCTCCCCCGCCAGCCCGTCCAGGTCCAGCAACTGGCGCAGGATCTCCTCCGGCAGCCTCTCGGCCGCTGAGGCGGCGGCCGGCTCCTCCGATTCGGCCGCTTCCAGCACCTCCTGCACCTCGGTGTAGGACATCCGGCGGTCCACGTTGATGACTGAGTAACTGACGGCATAACCGACCATCTCGGCCGATTCGTCGAACTGCATCGTGACCGTCTTGGCCAGTCGGTCCTTTCCCTCAACCAGGCTCAGCGTGTCCTTGCTCTGCTCCGGCGGCAGCATGGGAACCACTTCATTGGCCAGGTAGACGCTGTTGCCGCGCTCGCGCGCCTCCGCGTCCAGGACGCTGCCGGGGAGTACGAAACAGGAGAGGTCCGAGATGTGCACCATGACGACGCGCTTCCCGGTCGCCGGATCGTGCTGGAACGACAGCGCGTCATCGAAATCCTTGGCGTCCTCCGGATCGATAGTGACGGTCGTCACGTTGCGCAGGTCCCGGCGCTTTGCCATCTCGCCTTCGGGCATCTCCCGCACGCGCGCAGCGGCCTCGAGCACTTCGGGAGGAAACGAGCGCGGCAGGCCGAACTCCAGGATGACGGTCTGCACGTCGACCCCCGGCGATCCGGCCTTGCCGAGGACTTCCCTGACCTCACCCTCCGGGTTACGGTGGAGGCTCGGCCAGGCCGTCAGCGCCACCAGCACCTGATCGCCGTCTGCCGCCCCGAGCCAGTCCCCGCGGGCCACGTAGATGTCCTTGAACAAGCGGGGGTTGGCCGGCACGACGCGCCCGAACTTGCGGCCAGGAGAAAAGGTGCCGATCACTTGCTGGTTACGGTGCTCTATAACCTTGATGATGCGCCCCGACGGCCCGAGGTTCTTCCGGCGTCTGCGGCCTCCGCCCCCGGGCTTCTTCCGGTGCACCTCGACCACTACGAGATCGCCATGCATCGCCTCGCCCATGTCCTCTTCGGCGACGTAGACGTCCTCATCGTCGCCCGCAATCGGCAGCAGAAAGCCAAAGCCCCGAGCGTTACATTGGAGGCGGCCCGTCATCAGGCCCGCCCGTTCGGGGTTGACCCAGTGGTTCTTCTTGACCCTGACCAGCAGGCCGCGACGCTCCAGGTCCTCCAGCAGCGCCAGAAACTCGGGCAGTTCAGATTGGCCGACCGCAAAGTGCCGGGCCAATTCCTCAGTCCTCATCTGGCGATAGGACTTCGACCGTACGAGATTCATTACGTCCTTCTCGGTAACCATGACGAACCGGGCTCTCCAGTAACGAGGCCGAAGCAATGAACCCACCCCGGTCGCGTATTGTAATGGAAGTGCTCGGGGGCCGACAGTGTGCATCCGGAAAAGCGCCAGCCCTCAAGTCCAAGAGGCCTGCCAACTTAGGCGTGCGGTTTGCAAAGCGCTCGCGGCTTCTCCCACAATGCGTCAGAGAACGTCGCTCACGGACATCACACATCGGGACGCGACAGCGAGATGCAACGAGGCAACCACCCAAGGACCCGACTCCCACGCCACATGCCGTGGGTCGCGTGCGGACTGCTTCTGACGGTCGCCGCCTGCATGGCGTCGGGAAACGAGACGCCGCTCAACGAAGCGCTCGAACCGGTTCTGTCCGGCGGGCACCTGAGCCGGGCGGAGGTAGGCGTTCACGTCGTTGCGGTGGCGAGCGGCCGCGTCATCTGCAGCCGTGACGCCATGCGCAGGTTCATCGTGGCCTCGAACGAGAAGCTCGTCACGGCCGCCGCCGCACTCGAGATCCTGGGCGCCGACTACCGGTTCGAGACCGCCCTCTACGGCTGCGGGCCCGTCCGTGGAGGCGTGCTGCGAGGCGACCTGATACTGCGAGGGGGAGGCGACCCGACGATCGGGGGCCGGTACGACGACGAAAACGCAATCGACGTGTTCCGACGCTGGGCTCGCAACCTCCGCTCGAAGGAGCTGCGCGGCGTGACGGGCGACGTCGTGGCCGACGACACGTTCTTCGACCGGCGGTATCGCCACCCGAACTGGACGCGATATCCGGCGTGGAACTGGTACTACACGACGACGTCCGCCCTGTCGGTCAACGACAATTGCGTCGTCGTAACCGTGGAGCCAGGGCTGGAGGCGGGCGCGCCTGCCTCGGCGGCCTTCGCTCCGGCGTCGGCCCCGTTGAAGCTGCTGAACCTCTGCGAGACGGCCACGAAGCGGCACGCCATCTGGTTCGACCGGTCCGCCGGTGAGGATACCATCAAGGTTGGGGGACACGTAAGGCTGGGCTCCGCGGGCTACTCGGGCGAAGTCACCGTGCCGGATCCCCCCCTCTACGCCGCAACCACGCTGAAGCAGGCATTCGAGGAGGAAGGCCTGCGAATCGGGGGCCGCGCCCGAGTGCTGCCGGCAGCCGATCCGGCTCTCTACGAGGAGGCGGACAGGCTCTGCCTGAGGAGCACGGCGCTGCCGCCCGTGCTCCACACCATGGTCAAGCGCAGTCACAACCACTACGCCGAACAGGTGATGAAGACCATCGGTGCGGAGGCCCAGGGCGTCGGCTCCTGGGAGGCGGGCGCCGCCGGGGCCGGCGGGATGTTGAGGCGGATCGACTTCAGCGATGACGAGTTCTGCCTGGACGACGGCAGCGGCCTGTCGCGCGAGAACGAACTCACGCCGGCGCTCCTCACGAGCTTGCTGGTCGAGATGGCCCGTTCCCCCTACGGCCCCGCGTTCGCGCAACTGCTGCCCGTGGCCGGCGTGGACGGCACGCTGGGCAGACGCCTGACCGAAGCGCCCTACCACGGCAACGTCCGAGCCAAGACGGGGTATCTGAGCGGGGTCGGCGCGCTGAGCGGCTACGCCACGACGCGGAGCGGCGTCGCCGTTGCCTTTTCCATACTCATCAACGACTCCCATAACCCGCCTGGCACCTATTCGATGCGCCAGAAGCTGGACGCCATCTGCCGGGCGATTATCGACGGCGCCTGACGGCCCCGCCCCGCGTTGACGGGGCAGCGGCCCGCTTCTATAATCGGCGACGGATGGCGTGGCGCCAGGCGACTTCAGTCAGAGGGGGTGAGTCATGGAACTCCGCAGTCCTGCGTTCGAACACGAGGACGAGATTCCCAGCCTGTTCACGTGCGACGGGTCCAATATCTCCCCGCCGCTGCAGATCGGCGACGTGCCGGAGGGCGCGGCCTCGCTGGCTCTGGTGATGGACGATCCGGACGCGCCCGGCGGGACGTTCGACCACTGGGTGGTCTGGAACATCCCGGCTCAGACGGGGGAGATCGCGAGCGGAACGGAGCCGCAGGGCGTCGGGGGGCGCACCGATTTCGGCAGGATGGGCTACGGCGGGCCGTGTCCGCCGAGCGGAACGCACCGCTACATGTTCAAGCTCTACGCTTTGGACACGGTGCTCGGCCTGGCCAGAGGCTCCCGCAAGGACGACCTGGAAGCGGCCATGCAAGGGCACGTCCTGGCGGAGGCGCTGCTGGAAGGGAAGTACCGGCGGAGCCGCTGAGCGTCCGGTCGCTGGTGCCTCGACGTGCCCTCCGGCCACTCTTGGCCGGGCGCCGGGTGAAGTGCCCTGCCGCCCGCAAAACACGCGTCCAACGGGCTCGCCTAGTTGACGCGTCTCTCCCCCCCAAATAGAATGTACTTTCAGGGAAGGCGAGCCGTTGTACGGCTGGCCTTCGCAAGCCCGAAGATCCGTCCGGCAGCCGGGCCCGGCCCGGCAGGAACCGACCGGCATGTATGAGTTGAGCGTGCAGGGCAACTTCTCTGCTGCCCACAACTTACGGGGCTACAAGGGCGACTGCGAACGCCTGCACGGCCACAACTGGCGCGTGCAAGTGCACCTGGCGGCCGACGAGCTGGACGGGCTCGGCATGGTGATGGACTTCCGCGACGTCAAGGGCCTCCTCAACGAGATACTGTCCGAGCTGGACCACAGGTACTTGAACGAGGTCAAGCCCTTCGACGTGCAGAATCCCACGACGGAGAACCTGTGCCGCCACATTGCGGACCGCCTGGCCGAGGGGCTGCCTGACCGGGTGGCCGTGCGGCGCGTCACTTGTTGGGAATCGGAGAACTGCGGCTCAAGCTACGTGCCTGCGGCATCCGGCGAGGGACCTCAGGCCCCGGCGTAGTCCAGAGAGGCAAACGTGAACGACGAGGAGCCCATCTGCGAGGAGTGCGGCGAGCGCCCGGCCACGTGGCATCTGACTGAGTTTGTGGATGGTCAGCCCGTCCAGCATCACTACTGCGACAAATGCTACGGGGAGAAAGAGGGCAGCAGCGCCATCTTGACTCCCCAGATCGCCTTTGCGCAACTGCTGGCAGCCCTCGCTCCTGAACTGAAGGAGATGGCCGGTCGGCAGTGCCCCGTCTGCGGCATCAACTACCTGGAGTTCCGCCAGAACACGCGGTTGGGCTGCCCGCATGACTACCAGGTCTTCAAATCGGCCCTGGAGGAGCTGACCCAGCGTATCCACGGGGCAACAGAACACTGCGGGAAGGCTCCCCCGGAGGCCGGCAAACGGGCCCTGATGCGCAGGCAGATCCACGCCCTCCAGAAGGAACAGCAGGAGGCCGTCGCCGCCCAACGGTACGAACAGGCGGCCGAACTCCGTGACCGCATCCAAGAGATGAAAGAACAGACGAATGAACCTGACGAGCCTGACGGATAGGCCGGTCGAATGGCTCAAGGGGGGCCCGGAGAGCGACGTCGTTGTGAGCAGCCGCGTGCGGCTGGCCCGCAACGTGGACGGTCGCCTGTTCGTCTGGCGGGCCTCGGACGAACAGAAAGCCGAAGTCGAGAGGCTGCTTCATGACGCCATCCTATCCCTGGAGCTCGATCCTCCGCTGACCTACACTCGACTGGACGGACTTGACCCGATGCTGCTGGAGTTGCTCCTGGAGCGCCGGCTCATCAGTACCGAACAGGCTGAGGGGGACTGGATACGCGGGGTGGCCTTTGACGAGGCCGAGCAGATCAGCATCATGGTCAACGAGGAGGACCACCTGCGCCTCCAGGTTATCCGAAGCGGCTCACGGCTCCAGCAGGCCTACCGGCGAGCCGACGAGCTCGATGACGCGCTGTGCCAAACCGTCAGGTTCGCGTATTCCGAGAAGCTCGGATACCTGACCGCCTGCCCGACGAACGTGGGAACGGGCATGCGGGCAAGCGTCATGCTCCATCTGCCGGCCATCGTGATGGCCCAGGAAATGGACAGGATCATCCGGACGGCGCGGGAACGTCGGCTGGCCATTCGTGGCGTCTACGGCGAAGGCACTCACGGCGCGGGGGATTTCTACCAGATATCCAACCACGTGACGCTCGGGGTCTCGGAGGACGAGCTGATCGAGACCGTCGCCCGGGCCGGCACGAAGCTGGCCGAGATGGAGCGCACGGCCCGGCTGAACCTCTACCGGCGGCATAGGAAGGAGTTCGAGACCAGGATACGGCGCGCCTTTGAGCTGCTGTGCTCGGCCTCCGCCATATCCTCGCAGGAAGCGCTCAATCTGTTGTCCCAGGTTCGCATGGGAGCGCAGATGAACGTGCTGGAGGAGACCCGCATCGAGACGCTCAACAAGCTGTTCCTCTTGACTTTGCCCGCCCATTTGCAGACAATGGAGGGAGAGGTGCTTGATAACTCCGTTGCCAACGAAGTCAGGGCAAACTACGTAAGGACCGTGTTGACAAGCGGTTAAGACAACCGCTGGAGACGCGATGATATGATGGACAAGCTTACAGAAAGAACCCGGAAGGTCATCACCTTCGCCAAACAGGAGGCCCAGCGGCTGGGCCATCCATACATCGGCACCGAGCACCTGCTGCTGGGCATTGTGCGTGAGGGCACGGGCGTGGCCAGCACGCTGCTGCAAAGGCTCGGCGTCGACGCCAAGCGGATACGGCTGGAAGTCGAGAAGCATGTCCAGAGCGGCACCGAGGTCATCTCCACCAGCAAGGAGCTGCCCTGGGCCCCGCGCGCCAAGAAGGCCCTCGGCTACGCCTTCGAGGAAGCCAAACGCCTGGGCCAGAACTACGTCGGCACCGAGCATCTGCTGCTCGGCCTGCTGAAGGAAGAGGAAGACATCGCCGCCCAGGTGCTCATGAACCTCGGCGTTGAGATCGAGGAGGTCGAAGACCAGCTTATCGAGCTCCTCGGCCCGGAGATGGGAGACGAGGACGCCGAGCCCGATGAGCCGCGCGGCTTCGCCAAGGGCAAGAGCAAGACGCCGGCGCTCGACTCCTTCGGGCGTGATCTGACCAAACAGGCCTCGTCCGGGGAGCTTGACCCCGTGATCGGCCGCGAGCGCGAGATAGAGCGTGTCATCCAGGTACTGTGCCGCCGCAAGAAGAACAACCCCGTCCTGCTGGGCGAAGCAGGCGTCGGCAAGACCGCCATTGTCGAGGGGCTGGCGCAGGACATTGTGACCGGCAACGTGCCTCGACTGCTGCATGAGCGCCGGATCGTCATCCTCGACCTGGCCCTCATGGTCGCCGGCACGAAGTACCGCGGCCAGTTCGAGGAACGCATCAAGGCCGTCATGCAGGAAGTCAAGAAAGCCAAGGACATCATCCTGTTCGTGGACGAGCTGCACACGCTCGTTGGCGCCGGCGGTGCCGAGGGCGCCATCGACGCCTCCAACGTCCTCAAGCCCTCCCTCGCCCGCGGCGAGTTGCAGTGCATCGGCGCGACCACCCCCGACGAATACCGCAAGTACATCGAGAAGGACGGTGCGCTCGAGCGCAGGTTCCAAACCATCATGGTCGCCCCCCCCAGCCGGGACGAGACCGTGGACATCCTGAAGGGCTTGCGCGACCGTTACGAAGCCCACCACTGCGTGCAGATCAGCGACGAGGCCATCATTGCGGCGACCGATCTTTCAATGCGCTACATCACGGGTCGCTTCCAGCCGGACAAGGCACTCGACGTGATCGACGAGGCCAGTTCGCTGGTCCGGCTGCGCAGCATGTCCACGCCCCCGGAGCTGAAGGAGATGCAAAGGGAGCTGGTCAGGCTGCAGGTCGAGAAAGACGAAGCCGTCGACCAGCAGGACTTCGAGCGAGCCGCCAGCCTGCGCGACGAAATCGAGAAACTCGAAGAGAAGAAGAAGGCCTACGAAGAGCAGGAGACGGACCTGAACGCCGAGACGGTCGACACCGTCGATGAGGACGTGATCCGAGAGGTCGTCTCCAAGATGACGGGCGTGCCGCTGGCCAGGCTCGAGGTGGAAGAGGCCTCGCGCCTGCTCAAGATGGAAGAAGAAGTCCACAAGATGATAGTCAGCCAGGACGAGGCCGTCAACGCCGTCAGTCGGGCCATCCGACGGTCGCGTTCGGGCATGAAGGACCCGCGTCGTCCGATGGCCAGCTTCCTGTTCGCCGGACCGACGGGAGTGGGCAAGACGCTCCTGGCCCGCTCGCTGGCCTGTTTCATGTTCGGCGAGGAAGAGGCGCTGATCCAGATCGACATGTCCGAGTACATGGAGAAGCACAACGTGTCGCGTCTGGTCGGCGCGCCGCCGGGCTATGTCGGTTACGAAGAAGGCGGCCAGCTCACCGAGCGCATCCGCCGGCGGCCGTATTCGGTGGTGCTCTTCGACGAGATCGAGAAGGCGCACGCTGAAGTCTTCAACATGCTGCTCCAGATCATGGAAGACGGGCGGCTGACGGATAGCTTCGGCCGTCGCGTGGACTTCAGCAACAGCGTGCTGATCATGACCTCGAACATCGGCGCCGATGTCATCAAGAACAGCGCCGGTCTGGGCTTCCGCACCCGGAGCGAGGACGCCGACTACGAGACCATGAAGAAACAGCTCATGGACGAGGTCGAGAAGCACTTCAGGCCCGAGTTCCTCAACCGCGTCGACGACGTCATCGTCTTCCGCAGCCTGACCAGGGAAGACCTGCGCGAGATCGTGCGGCTCGAACTCGACAAGGTCCGCGAGCGGCTCGACGCCCAGGACATGGAACTCGTCGTCAAGAAGGACGCCGTGGACCTGCTCATCGAGAAGGGATACAACCCCGAGTTCGGGGCTCGGCCCCTGCGCCGCGCCGTCGAGAGATACCTGGAGGACCCCCTGAGCGAGCGAATACTGGCCGGCAAGTTCAAGGAGGGCTGCATCGTCGTCGACGTAGAGGACGGCGACCTGGTCTTCGAGCGGCGCGACGGCAAGCCGCAAGCGGCAACGGAAAGGATCTCTCCCGCGGCGCCTTAGATCGGCGAGCCGCTGGTGGGGTAGGGCTGTTACGTAACGGAGGGCGGGATCATCCCGCCCTCTCTTTACGTACCGGCCGGCCCCAGCGGTACCTCGATTAGGTCGACGCCCAGTGACGTGCGCAGGCGTCCTGTCGGATCGACGCGGAAGTAGTGCAGGTGGCTGCTGCATCGGCAGTCGCTGCACCCGAAGCCGGGCACGCTCCACTGCGCCAGGCCATCCACCGCCCGACTCAGCGCGCACTCGTCTGCCTCCTCGCCGGCCCATGTCAGAACGCTCACGGGCTGCGTTGCCTGCCGCAGGTAGTCCACGTGCCAGCGCAGCCGCTTGCCGGATCGCCGCAGGTGCCGGGCAAGGCGAGCCGGAAGTCCCTTCCGCGCGCTGCCCACGTAGCAATAGAACCCGCGCGGGAAGGAAACGGTGCCGAGCGCCCCCACGCGAACATCCACCCGCTCACGCGCCTGCCTCAGCACGAGGATGTAGGCGCCGCACTCGGGCGCCGCAACGTTCTCAGGGTTTGGCGTTCGCATCGTGCCACAGTCCCAGGTGTGCCGTTCGCGCCCGCGCTTCCGCGGCCAGGTACTCGTCGCGCCGCGGATGGCGCGCCGCCCGGTAGGCCGCCGCCAGCCCCTTCCGGAGCATGGCCAGGCTAAAGTCCTGCTCGCCCGCGCCGTCTGCCGGCGTTCCCCCGCCGACCGCGCCGACGTGCACGTAGGCCAGCGTGCGCCCGTAGTCGTCCGCCAGCTCCGGCCCATACTGGAGCCGAATGGACCGTCCCTCCAGCGTGCGGCGCGCGAACTCAGTCGCCCTGTCGGCCCACTGTCTGACCGTGGCAGGAGGCATGCCGTATTGCAGCGCCTGCGCCGTCATCCGATCTTGGTTGTAGCCGTCCAACGCATCAATCCCGATCAGCCTGACCTTTCCGACGCCCCGCACCTCGATCGTGTCGCCGTCGTAGACGCGGATCACCTCCGCCACCACGCCGCCGGCGCCAGATTCGTCAGCGGGCGCACCACCCGGAGCCCGGACGATCTCGGA
>Ga0114922_10001794_pt1 | contig 20326 bp, 15 predicted proteins | sample AartaG_FD_100975 | JGI IMG/M metagenome (GOLD analysis project Ga0114922, IMG submission 100975) | Deep subsurface microbial communities from Aarhus Bay to uncover new lineages of life (NeLLi) - Aarhus_00045 metaG | ecosystem: Environmental > Aquatic > Marine > Oceanic > Sediment | place...
GACAGGTGATTACGAGGTGTCGATTTGGTGGACAGAATGGTCTTCACGGAGTGACAGTGTGCCGGTGACCATCAATTATGAAGGCGGTTCCGAACCCCTAAGTGTAAATCAGCAGCAAAATGGGGGGCAGTGGAACGACCAGGGCAGCTACTTCTTTGAGGCGGGCACAACTTACGACGTCACGGTGACTTCCCAGCCGGCGTCCACGAGCACCTGTGCCGATGCGGTGCGTTTTATTTTCGTATCGGCATCCACCTACACCATCACCGCCACCGCCGGCGCAAACGGCGCTATTACGCCTTCCAGAGACGTCACGGTGAATGAGGGTGGCGATCAGGCCTTTGACATTGCGCCCGATACCGGATACCACGTTGCCGATGTCCTGGTGGACGGCTCATCCGTGGGGGCGGTGACGTCTTACACCTTCACCAGTGTCGTTGCCGGTCACACCATTGCCGCCTCCTTTGAGGTCGATACCGTAACCACCTACACGATTACCGCCACGGCTGGCATAAACGGCGCTATTACGCCTTCCGGAGACGTCACGGTCAATGAGGGCGACGATCAGGCCTTTGACATTGCGGCCGATCCCGGATACCAAGTTGCCGATGTCCTGGTGGACAGCTCATCCGTGGGGGCAGTGACCTCTTACACCTTCACCAATGTCGTTGCCGATCACACCATTGCCGCCTCCTTTGAGGTCGTTGTCGGGCCCACCTACACCATCACCGCCACGGCTGGCATAAACGGCGCTATTACGCCTTCCGGAGACGTCACGGTCAATGAGGGCAACGATCAGGCCTTTGACATTGCGCCCGATCCCGGATACCAAGTTGACGATGTCCTGGTGGACGGCTCATCCGTGGGGGCGGTGACCTCTTACACCTTCACCAGTGTCGTTGCCGATCACACCATTGATGCCTCCTTTGAGTCCAGCACCTCACAGACAGAAAATATTTACGTCTGCGATGGATATTCCAAGGATAGCCTATTCACCCCATGGTGCATCACAAAGCTTCAGTCGATAGGAGCGGTGCAACAGGGTGGCGTATGGGTTTACACTAATAATAATAAAGGCATTACCTATTATATACATTTTGTAGACAACACAGAGGAGATGGAATTCGCCCTCAAAGATGAAGGTTCTACAATTATCTATAACGGGCACGCAAACTATGGTTTGGCAGCGTTTTTTGCAACGTCCGCAGAGACAGCGGAGCAGCGAATATATGACGTCCTTTATGTTGATGATGACCGTTTCCTCAACCTTTGTACTGACATGGTTTCAATCAAGATAGATGGTATGCAGAACGGCCAGGCCTATCCCAACTGGACGCCTTACCTAAAAAATGGTGACTTAGCCCTTATGGCATATTCGGCCGATGAGGGGATGCCTCCCTATAACTATTATTTGAACTACACCATACCTGGGGATCCTACTACAATATACAATGTCGAGCTTGACGGGGAGCTTGTTGAACGATTTCCTGATTCCAGGGTAGAGGCCTGGGATTTTACTCTGTCTGCTGGCGCACTACCAGATCCGTGGGCTAACCCTGAATACTTTATTACTAATCCCGGTGACGAATACAACCACTGCGAGTATGAGGGTGATTGGTCCATGGGAGGAGACTGTTATTATGACGACGATGCTGAATGCCTAGGCTATAATTATCACTACAGCGCCCCTGGTTCAGGTGCCGACATCGCAACCTGGTATTTTGTAGTCGAAGTTGCTGGTAACTACTATGTTGACGCATCATGGGAGTCTAGTCCTTCCAACGCAACGAATGCAAAGTACACCATATACCATAGCGGTGGCTCTACTGTGGTAGAAGCAGATCAAACTGTAAATACAGCCACCGGATGGAACCGCTTAGGAGGAGAATACTACTTTGATGAGGGCATGAACATTGTTGAGTTAAATGACAATGCAAACGGTACGGTGATCGCTGATGCGGTGCAGCTCAGTCCGGTTGGTACTCCTGATGACATTATAAAATCAGAGTTTCGTGCACGAAGCCCAGTCTCAGGAGCCGCACCGCTTACTGTTGAGTTTGATGACCGCTCTTATGCCTCAGAAGAAATTACTGAGTGGCGCTGGGACTTTGGGGATAGTAGCCCCCCCCTTGTCCTAGACGAGCTCCCCTCCTGGGGGGACCCCCCGATTACCCACACCTATTCATCATCCGGGATCTATACGGTAAGCCTCAGAGTCACCGACGCACTGGGAAGGCTAGACACTGAGATTAAGGAGGGCTTTGTTGTTGTGGGAATGGATCCTCCTCTTCACGCGGAATTCACCCAGACGAGCAGAATAATCACTGTGGGAGATTCTGCTAGGTTCACCGATCAGAGTTCGGGTGATATCACGTCCTGGTCGTGGGATTTTGACAATGATGGAACAGAAGATTCAACCGACCAGAATCCCCGCTATACGTATGAAGCCACTGGCATTTACACTGTCAGCCTGACTGTAACCGGCCCTGGTGGAAGTGATACGGAAACAGAAGTAGATTTTGCAGTTGTCGTCATGCCAACTTACTATGTAGACAATAGCTATATATACAAGTCCCACTTCACCAGTCGGGGGGGAGGCGACAGTACATTTGGAAAGGTTGTCTTAGACGTAAGTTCAGCAACGATACCTAAGGAAGAGCTGCGATACTCTCGATTCTTTTACGCTTCCTGTAACACATGCAATTATTATATGGGTAGCTTAGGCCGGGGGATCTTTTTCTGCACGACAAGTGAACAACAAGATTATGTCGCACATCATTTTCTCAGGGATTATTTATTGGGAAAGAGTGATGATGAAATCCTTTCTCATATGAATGACATGTATGAAACGATGGGTCATTCTCCTATTTATAGATATTACAATTTCAATCTGAAGCCCCCTTCGCTGAGGTAAAAAAGGCCTGCCCTGAAACAAAGCCTCCAAGCCGTATTTATTATGGCTTGGAAGCTTTGTTAACAAAATAACGTTGATTTCTTTGCCTTAGTGATTACCGATTTTCCCCCTAAGTTACTCCTTATTCATTAACGCCCTGCATAGCAAATTGAATACCAATTGATTAATCCATGAGATTAAGTACGCCCGGTAGGATCATAAGAATTCTAAAATCCGCTCATCATCTATTATCTCATTACTCACAGATAATCCGGCTTTTCAAAGGGATTAACGCCCCAACATATAGCCAAAGCGGGAATAGAACTAAATCCAAGTTCTCAATTGTTATTGATTATCTCTACTTATTTTTTGTCCTAAAGACTTTACCTACCAATTATTATCTATTTCAGTTTGATTGCAAGGACAGAAAGCAATTTAGGGCGTATATGGATGAATCGAGCTCACCGGTCTTGAAACGTAAATTATATGATAGTCTGTGGGATGAACACTATGATTATTTGGTCCACGACAAATACCTCTTCCACTGCTTTTGCATTTACCATAACCTGCCTGTTCCCAAACTTTATGGAGTTTACCGAAACGGAGTTTTCTATGGAGATGAGTCAGATCTTAGAGCCCTGATGTTGAAGAACAATGTTGAAAAATTAATTCTGAAGCCCCTCCGAGGTGCCCTGGGACAAGGAATTCATTTTATCTCCCGAAGACAAATAGACTCTCTTCCAAAAGTCCGAAACTTCGAAGATTATTTAGACGAAGATTTAAAAAAAGGAGACTTCATTGTCCAACAAGTACTCAGGCAGCACCCGAACTTAAATAAAATTAACCCTCACTCATTGAACACTATAAGAATCATCACTTTCTTGACCACTGATGGGCGAGTAGAATTCCTGGCAGCCATACTTAGAACGAGTTCGGGAATTTCGCCCCTAGACAATTTTGCCTTAGGAGGTATAGTTATCGGCATTGATTTGAAAAACGGTACATTGCTGGATCGAGGATTTTTGAGACCTGGATATGGTACAACAGTAAGAAAACATCCGATAACTAATTTTGAATTTAATAACTTTCAAATACCTCTATGGAAAAGAATGAAGAAAATAGTAGTGGATGCACAAAAGGCTTTCCACTATCTCAAATCGATAGCTTGGGATATCGCGATTACTCCAGATGGTCCGGTGTTTATTGAAGGGAACGTCGAATGGGGCAATGCTGGGATTCAGGCTGCCAACGGTGGGTTGCTAACACAAAAGAATAGGGAGTTATTCTCCCAATATAGTCTATCTATCTGATCTTTTTATTCCCTGACGAAGAGCAAATATAACAGGTATGCATACAAATTGCGGCAAGACTTTAAATGAGTTTTTTGGCCCATAGTCCAATCGTAGTATAGTGATATGTGTTTATTATAGCTTCAAAGCACGTTGGTGAATTTTAGTCGCAAATAAGTACGAGGGACTAAATGCTTAACTTTGAAAAGAAAATAGGTTTATATTTACGTCAATTAAAGTATTACAACAAGAGGTCCAAAAAGGAATTGATTAAGGAGATATTTAAGATTGTTCTCTGCAATATATATCTAAGAGAGGATTATTTTATCCTAAGAAGATCGTTAGATTCCACACTTAATGAATCCACGACAGAAAAAAATGTCTCTCTAATTAGAATACAAAAAGATGATATTGAGCTAATTCAAGATATGGTTCCGCCCAGACAGCTTGAATTTCTTGAACTTAGATTTGAGTTAAAAGAGGAATGCTTAGGCCTGATTCATAACGGAGAGATTGTTTCTTGGTGGTTCGGGTCCGACAAGCCACAGCCAGTTTTATCTGGTTTATATGAACTAAAGAACGGAGAATTTTCCTCTTCTGAGGTCTTTACAAAGGAAGAGCATAGAGGTAAAGGATTTGTTCGTGACCTGATTCTTCTTAAAGATGAATATCTAAGAAATAAAGGGTACAAATATAATATTATGGTTGTTCTCAAAAATAATATACCAATGTTAAAAGTTCATAACAAATTGGGCAGTAAGATAATAGGCGAAGTTAAATATACCCGAATATTCAGAGTTTCTCACTGCTCTCTCACCATGTATAGCGCCGGAACTCCGATTACGTTAAACTAGAATGGGGATAGTATTTCGTGCCTGTTAAAAACGCATAACATTATAATAGATGTATGGGCGGTTAAATCTGGGCGCCCGAGAATTGGGCCAAATCCAGAGAGAACTTCCGGTGTATTTAATGAATCAATCTTTAAGAAACTGTCCATTAGCATAATATTATGTTGAAGTGTATTTTTGTGGGCGATGTCATGCCCGGAGCAGAAAAAATCAACGAAAGTCCGGCCTTAGACATCTTGAAAGATTTCAGTGAATCGGACCTTGTGATTGGTAATCTGGAAAGTCCCATTGTCTCCTCATGCTCATCAACAGTTAATCTAAATAAAATTCCTTTATGGTCTACTTCTCAAAATATCGATGTGATAAAAAAGTTTTGCTTCACACATCTGTGTCTGAACAACAATCACACCTTCGATCTTTTTGAAAAAAGCTTAGACGAAACAATTGAAATTCTGAATGAATCTAAGATAAAGGGTTTTGGACTTTCGTACGATAGAATTTCACAATTCGATACGATAGAAAACAACGGAATCAGATTGGGAGTTTTTGCAGTCAATTGGATTCAGGCAGAATTCACCAGTCATCTATTTAAGGAACTCAAGGAGATTGATATCGCAAACTTGAAAGACAACCTGGACTTCCTAGTCTGCTTCATCCATTGGGGAGACGATCATAACATTTTTATCAACAGGGAACAGCAGGAGACGGCAAGAAGCTTAATTGACCAGGGTGTTGACCTCATAATTGGCAGCCATCCACACGTTCCACAGGGTTGGGAAATTTACAAAGGTAGGTATGTATTTTATTCACTCGGGAACTTCATTTTCACGCCAAGAGAATCCTACGATTATCTTCCTTACCGCATACGCTATGATGACCACCGAGAAAACATTCTATTTCAGCGGCTTGAATGCAAGATTGGCCTTTACATAAGAGTCATGTTTAGGAAAGAAAGTTATAAAGTAGTGGAAGTTAAACCAGTATACCGCGAACACACATTACCTATTCCTCTCCCAAAACGGCTTCTTTCTTTTTATGAGGATTTGAAGAAGCGGATGAACAATCAGGCAGCCAAGTCCCAGTACGAAATGAATGAAGCAGAGAAAAAAAGAATTCTAATTTCATACACTTTGCCCCTTATCCTCAAGCATCCAATATACTTCCCAATTTTGTTCAGTAAATTTAGTTTTCAAAAGCTTATCCGATTTATAAGGCTTGATCGCAGTATATAAATTCGAAAACTAACTTCCCCAAAAAGCGATTATATTGAACTCAAGAAATTTTGGGGGTGAATCGCGATAGTATTTAAATTATATGAATGTTATTGTAACAAATGCAAAAAACAGAATTTCTTACGCAATAGTTAAAAGCCTGGGTCAAAAGGGAATCAGTGTTTATACCTCCGACTTTGTGCCAATTTCCATGGCATTTGCTTCCCGCTATTCAAAAGGCCATTTCCTATATCCTTCTCCATTTAGAGAGCAAAAAGAATTTATTGAATGCATTGTTAAGAATATAGATCTTCTAAAAGCAGATGTTCTAATCCCTGTTTTTGAGGAAACCTATTTAATAGCAAAATTCAAAGATGAGCTGTCAAAACACGTCAGGATGGTCATTCCCGATTATGACCAAATTCTTACCGCTCACAACAAGGATAGATGGATATCTATTGCTAAGAAATTAAACATTCCTGTTCCCAAAACCTATACGATAGATGAACTGAAAAATCGAAGTGCAGAAATCAAAAACCTTCGGTTTCCATTCTTAATAAAACCCAAACAAGGAGGAGGAGCCTGGGCGATGACTCAGGTGAATTCTGCGACAGAGCTTGAGGCTCTTCTCAAACTGGAATCATACATTGGCCTTCCATGGAACAGGTTTTTTGCTCAAGAAAAGATCGATGGGGACACCATTTGTGTAGCCATGTTGTTTCGGCAGGGAGAGTATAGGGCCAAGCTGACATACAAGCAACTTAGGGATTATCCAGCAACAGGCGGTCAGGCGACTTTACGTATTAGTGTTCATAATGAACAAGCTGAAGAATATTTTGAACGGGTGTTAAAGGATTTAAAGTGGCACGGCATCTGCCAAGCTGATTTCGTCATTGACAGAAAAACCAATGTCCCCTACATGATCGACATCAATCCCCGTTTCTGGGGATCCCTTGCACAGGGCATAGCCTCCGGAGTTGATTTTCCTTATCTGCTTTTTAAAATTGCAATTGACGGTGATGTAGAGCCGGTTGATGGATTCAGGACAAACGTGATGACAAGGTGGATAGGGGGCGATATTAGGGGATTTCCTCAATATATGAAACTATCGAGAAATAAGGTTAAGTTCTTAAAAGAGTTTTTTTTCTCTAGTAGTGACAATATAACTTATGATGATTTTGACATTAAGGACCCATTGCCATTTTTTATCTGGGGGTTGGATGCGATATATAAGATTATCAAACAACGAACCTTAAAGCCAAAAACTCATGATTCTTTGGAAGGGATATGGGAATAAGGAAGGTCAGGAAAATTGAGAAAAGATAAAAAAGTAACCATCGCACAAGTTGTATTATCTTTAGAAATAGGAGGCATGGAAACAGTTATCGCTAATATTGCAAGAAACATAGATCAGGATGTTTTTCGGCTTATTGTTATTTGTTTAAAAAAAATAGGCTCTATTGGTCACGAGTTACAAGAAGAGGGTTTTAAGGTAATACAAATCAAGCGAATGGCCAAGAAAATCTCTTTCCTTTATCCTAAAAGATTAGTTGATACTCTAAGACATGAAAAAGTGGATATTGTGCATTCTCATAGCGGTTGTTGGCACAAGGCTGCAATAGCCGGAAAATACTCAAGAGTTAAAGGAATCATATACACTGAGCACGGAAGGCTTGTTCCTGATAATAACTCAGTAATAATGCTTGATAGAATTGTTTCAAGGTTGACGGACTACATTGTGCCTGTTTCTCTGGATTTGAGCGAGTATCTGAAAGAGATCGTAAGACTCGATCATGGAAAAATTCATAGAATTGAAAATGGCATAAATACTGAATATTACTCTCCAAATGATAAGGACAAAAAACTTTTGAAAGAGTTGAAAATTTCTGAAGAAACTTTTGTAATAGGAAATATAGCGCGGCTGGCTCCTGTGAAAGACCATTTTACCCTGGTTAAGGCCTTCGCTATCGCTAGAAAGTCCCACCCCAATATGAGGCTACTCATTGTAGGTGATGGTCCTAAAAGATCTAAACTTGAAAAATTAATTTCTGAAATGAACCTCTCACAAGAGGTCATGCTCTTGGGTTTTCGAAGAGATATAAAGGAACTGTTGTCAATTCTCGATGTTTTTGTCCTCTCCTCCATCAGTGAAGGGACTTCTATAACGATATTAGAAGCAATGGCTTCGGGAAAACCTGTCATAGCTACCAATGTCGGAGGAAACTCTAGAATAGTAATTGATGGAAAGACAGGATTTTTAGTCCCGCCAAAGCAGCCTGTGCTGTTAGCGAGGAAAATAAGTGAACTCATTGAAAATCCGAAAATAGCTAAGAAGATGGGTTTACATGGAAGAAAAGTTGTCCAGACAAATTTCAGTGTTGAAAGAATGACGAAAAAATATGTAAGTTTGTATCTTGATTTGATTAGGCCAAAGAGATAATGAAGGATAAAATTAAAATTGCATATTTATTGACGCCAGTTGAATTTGGTGGATCCGAAAAAGTTAACCTCAATTTTTTAAAAAACGTAGACAGAAATGAGTTTAATATATGTCCGATAGTTTTAGTTCGTCCCTGGCAAAAAGCAAATATTTTTATTCAAGAACTGGAAAACGAAGGCTATGCACTATCCAAAGTTCCTGTTGCCATACGAAGTCGTAGTAAAGGAAGAGATTACTTCAGAGTTATTAGGAGCCTCAAGATTTTACATTTTATTTTAAAGAAAGGCTTCTTTGATTTGGTGCACACTCATGGTTATTTTGCGGATATTATAGGGATTCCTGTCGCTAGGATATTAGGTATACCTCATATTTCTACTTGTCATGGGTTCATATCGACTGATAATAAATTAATTATTTACAACATGTTGGACCGTATTATACTCCGGTTTTCCAATAGGATACTAGCCGTATCTGATTCCATTAAGCATGATTTAACTAAAATCGGAATTAAACAATATCGTATAACGGTGATTCAAAACGCCTTGGAGGGAAGTCCTGACAAGGAGTTATTCCCTAAAAAAAGGCGAGAAAAAAGGGAAAAGCTAAATATACGCGAAGAAGAATTTCTTGTAGGTTATGTTGGCCGTCTAAGCTACGAAAAAGGACTCAAATACCTTATCGAAGCGGCCTCGACCTTGAACGAATTAGGAATTCCTATAAAAGTTCTGATTATCGGAAAGGGTCCTCAGAAAGATGAGTTGAGGAGTTTGGTTAAAGACAAAGGTATTGAACATAAGTTTCTTTTTGTAGGGTTTCAGAGTGACATTGAAGATTGGATGCTGGCCCTGGATGTTTTCATTTTACCTTCATTGACTGAGGGTACACCGATGGCTTTATTGGAGGCCATGTCATTTGGAGTTCCAGTTATCGCGTCTCGTGTTGGTGACGTGCCAAAGATAATTGTAAATGGAGAAAATGGTCTTTTAGTTGAAGCCCGGGATTCAAGGGGTCTGGCTCAAGCAATAAAAAAATTATTCCCTGACTATTTCCTTCGAAAAAGAATGGCGGAAAATGCGGAAATTCTGATCACAGAAAAATATAATGTGCATAATTGGTGCAGAAAAATTGAAAAACTTTATATGACCTTGTGTGAACAGAAACAAAAATGAAAGATGCTGATAGAAAACTAAAAATTCTTTTCCTCTCGAATCGTGGTCCACTTCCGATAAAGGATGGTAAAAGAACGTCGTTGTCTGTAATCGTACAAGGTAGTGCTTTGAGGTTTCTGACTGTATAAGCGAGTCTCCTGGTAAACCGGAAGAAATTATAAATGCTATTGTAAGAATTCGTAATAAAGATGATGAATTACGAACAAAACTTTCAAACTTGGCGGAAGAAACAATAAGAAGAAGCTTTAATCTCAAAGATTGAGTAAGTAAGATTGAATCAAAATATATAGAACTGAACTATAATCGTTATTTAAGGGTGAAAAATTGAAATTTTTTTTATTTGGAATTTTTGCAATCGGAATTTATCTGAGTCTCTACCTCATTTATAGCCTAACTCTATTACTTGCTAATAAGCTTATTAGTGATAAAAATGGGTTCATATCCTCATTAAAAGCAAAATTTAATATAATTATCCCTGCCCATAATGAAGAAATTTTCTTACCAAGATTGCTAGAAAGTCTGAGGGAACAAGAATATCAATCCAAGTTGTTTGATATATTAGTTGTCGCTGATAATTGCTCTGACGCGACAGCTGAGGTAGCAGTCTCCTATGGTGCGAGAACGTTGGAAAGACTTGATGAAAATAGAATTGGAAAAGGTTATGCTATAAAATTTGCACTAGATAAAACGGATATAAATCTATATGATGCAATATTTATAATCGATGCGGACAGCATAGCGCATAGGCAGACACTAAAAATTTTAAACCAATACATACAGAACGGAAACAAAATTATACAATGCTATAATGGAGTTGCAAACCCTGACGATAGCTGGTTTACAAGATTAATGGATGTATCTCGAACTATTGGAAATGAAATTTATGAACCTGCTAAAGAAAAATTGGGACTCTCTTCCCACTTGATGGGCAATGGTATGTGTTTTCGCAAAGATGCAGTGTTAGAATATGGATGGGATTCATTTAGTGTTGGTGAGGATTGGGAATATTATGCTAAAATTGTTAAGGCAGGCGAAAGAGTAGCCTTTGCAAAAAATGCTCGTGTTTTTCACCAGGAATCAGCTACATTTAAGCAAGCCACTCCTCAGAGAATGCGATGGTCAAGTGGTAGGTTTGAAATTATTTATAAATATGGCTTCGGTTTATTCTATAGAGGATTGATCGAAAAAAACTTTAAAAAAATTCATGCATCTTTACCTCTCCTTTTCCCAAATCCTTCTTTAGGTATTAATATTACTGTAATTTGTTTTATTTTGAGCTTTTTACTTCAAGATTCTATAAATAAAAACGCTTTCATGTTTTGGTTTTTCTGTCTTATTTTGGCTCATTTTGTAATATTTTTTTCTGGAGTATTATATACTCGTAGTAAACTTAAAAATTTTTTATCTCTTTTTATTGCGCCTGTTTTTTTGATTTGGAAGATGGGAATTGATATCTTTTCTGCTATGGGCTTAGGAAGGAAAAAATGGATAAGGACTTCAAGAAAATCACAAAAAAATACTTGAAATCTCAGAAATTCTTGAACGCTTAGGATATTTGTTTTTCATTGGCATGACCAGCCTTAGAGCGCATTTGTGATTGCTCAGCTAGTCAAGCCCTTTTTTCTTAAATTCCTTCCTTGGCATAAAGTTTGCGATAAAAAATATACCGCTTTTTGCAAATCTATGAGAAAGGAGAGGTCTATGATGGGAAAATATACCGCTTTTTGCAAATCTATGAGAAAGGAGAGGTCTATTAATAACTTTTTCAAAAGGATGTTTTTGCTTTTAATGTTTTGTTGTCTCATTTTAATTTGTCCACATAAAGTATTGGCCGCTGTTTCGATACCCTGGTCGATTACATTTGACTGTGATGAATGGTTACATGATGGTAGAGGCGGCCCCAAATGTGATAGCCTTGTCATTGCATCAGATAGCAGAACAGGAACACGAATTACCACTGCCGCTAATTATCCTGGAGGGGGTGGGGGTCGTGGATTGCGACAATACCTTGGTGATGGTACTAATCAGCAAACATCAGGATTATATGTAACGTTTCCAAGCCAGTCTAGTATATGGATTCGTTGGTACATGAGATATGAAGAAGGTTTTGCTTGGACTGGCAATTGGCCTGGTTATGATAAATGGCTATATATTAGAAATAGTGCAGGAAAAAATGTTGTCCCAGAATGGGATGGTGATGAGATAAATATATGGGCAGTTGCATCAGGGAACCATAAAAATGACAATACGGATTGGCGAACAGTAATGGGTGGCCTTACTGGAGATGGTGAATGGCATTGTTATGAAGTTCATCTGACAGCAGCAACTTCATCAACTGGAATTGGATATATGTGGATAGATGGAGTTCAATATTTGTTTTGGACTAATATTAATTACGGTACATCAACAGGCTGGACGCAATTGGTAATTGGTTCAAACTGTAAGACGCCTAGCAATGGATCACCGCCGGGGTATGTAGATTTTGACGATATTGCAATTAGCAACACAGAGTATATTGGACCCATTGCGGTCGATCCCGCTCCGAGTCCGCCAACCGGCCTAACTATTGTGCAATAGTGCTTTACAGATTCGCGATATGCAATAAGAAGAATAGCGTTCGGTGGCATATGCTATACTAAAAGCAGGCCAACTGGAGCTCACCAGGACGATCCCTGCGCCCATCATGGAAAGGAAGGGCCAAAACGGTTCCAGCCCCCTTTACCTTCAAGCTGTTCTTCAAAAATGTTGATGTCTGAACATTCCGGGCACTTCAGAACGGAGCTCTTCTCGCCTTCTGTGATCGTCCTCCTCAGAATCCGTTTTGCCTACTTGGAAGACTAAAATGAGTATAATAGTGGACCTCGATTACTCCAGTGAGGAAGTCTTTTCAGTTCGATGGGGTAGAGCCCTGTCCCGGGTCGGGGGGCCATTGTGATAGCTATTTACAAAAAGTGGCATTCACGTTTTGAGATCGCACCCGTATGGCACCTCATTATTCAAGTACACAAAATAAGGGAATGGTGCATCGTGGTTGTTACAATAAAGGTGTCCCTTTGAAACTATTGTCCACAAATCTTCCGAGCAAATTTCAGATCAAGAGGTTATCATTGTATCTAGGCGCAGGCACCTTGATTCTGGCTTTTAGTTTGTGTTGGCTTTATGGGGATGCAAATGTCTATGGCCATAAGAAACTGAGGCAGCTCTTAACAAAGAGACTGGTTAAGCCTAAAGCTTTGCCTGCTTCTTCCAACATAGCATCTCCCAAACCGTACCATGCTATCTATGTACTAGGTACTAGGCGGGTCGCAAACCTGTCTAAAAAAGAAGTTCCGAACCGCTGCTGATCTTTATAAGCAGAGAGCTGGTATAAAGATTTTTTTCCTCAGTGTCCCTGGCATAACACAGTACGATCCTGTGCGAAGCAGGAACTTGACCAATGACGAATGGGCCATCGACAGGCTAGTCGATCTTGGGGTAAGGAAAGCAGAGATTGAACCTGTATCACTTGAAGGGGAATTTTGGGGGACACTTGCCGAAGCAAAAGGCATTTCGGCCCTCGTGAATACGAGGAGCTATAGGGGTGTGATACTGGTCACTTCCCCATATCATACCATGAGGGCTTGGCTTACTTTTTCCGGATTTTTTAAGGGTCAAGGCATACATCTGAAAATCTATGCTTCAGATGATCATGCTAATTTGAGGGAGCTTCTGTTGGAATTTTTTAAACTTATTAGTTATGAGTATATCGTAATACCAGTATATTCAATTGTTTGTTAGGTATTTATCCCCATTGATTATTTATTATTTTCTATCGTTAACCTTCAGGACTTTGAAAAAGGTTATAATTAATTTTCTAATTTTGAAGAGGTTTAAATGAAAGTTGGTATTGTTGGATGCGGGTTGAATTCGGATTATCATATTAATTTCGCAAAGGATTACCCTAGGTTACAAATCGTTGGTGTGGTGGACAAGGATGTACAGAAGGCCAATCAATGTGCAGCCAAATATGGCATAAAGAAGACTTATCCCAGCATTAAAGAATTCGTGGATGAGCAGAGGCCCGATGCCATCCACATTGTAACCCCGCCACAGACCCATTATTCGTTGGCAAAAGAGGCTCTTGAGCTCAAATGCCACGTTTTAGTTGAAAAGCCGATAGCCATTAATGTTCAGGAAGCAAGAGAACTGTTCGACCTGGCGGAAGCGTATGGGGTTAAGCTCTGCACCATGCACAATCATTTCTTCGATCCTTGTATGGCCGAGGCCCACACCTTGATTCAGGAAGGAAAGACAGGCAAGATTATCAACATCGAAAGCTATTATGGTCTGAATACAAGGATCGATGCCTTCCGTAAATATCCGGCACCCAATGTGTTGCCGTGGATCTATTCTTTGCCCGGAGGGGTATTTCACGATTTTATGCCTCATGCCCTTTACGTAATGCTGCCATACTTAGGGAAAGTTCAAACCATTCAGGTAATGGAGAAATCCTTCGGGGAACTGCCTCAAAATATCTCAGATGAACTGAGAATTTTAATCAAGGGTCACCTGGCATTCGGTGTGCTGACCTTTTCATTTGCGGCGAAACCTCACTTACAGTTCGTCAGGATTTATGGCACTAAAATGATGGTCCATGTAAATTTTGACACAATGTCTACCACATCACATCCAGTGAGCTATCTTCCTAAGGCAGCCCAAAAAGCCACTTACAACCTGAGTGAAGGCTGGCAGCTTTTTTCAAATACGGTATCCAATGTTTGGAACTTCGGAAGGGGCAAGCTCCGACCCTACCAGGGGATGAAGGTCTTGATCCACAAATTTTATGATGCCATAAACAGCAACGGAGAGATACCCGTCTCAAAAGACGATGCCCTAATGGTCATTGAAACAATGGATAAAATATGGAATCAGATCAAGAATAAAAGTCTTAGTAGTTTCGATCCCATTATTCCGGAAGAAAAGGTGCAACCCAAAAAGGCGCGCCCTAGAATTCTTGTGACAGGGGCCACTGGCTTTTTAGGAGGCAGGCTTGTTGAGTTGCTTACCCAAAGGGGTTATCGGGTTCGTGCATTAGCAAGAAAATTGTCCAACATCGAGAAGCTTAAAAAACTTCAATCAGAGATTCTGTTTGGGGATGTCGCAAGTGTGGATTCATTAAAGCCTGCGTTTGAAGGTGTGGATATGGTTGTCCATGCTGCAGCTGATACTGAAGGCCGTGAAGAGGACAGCGAGCTCAGTACGATTCAAGGCACAAAAAATGTTATTGATCTTTGTCAGCATTACAAAATCAGGAAGCTTGTATACATCAGCTCCTGCAGCGTTTATGGTGTTGCAGATTACACAAATGATCAAGTGGTTACTGAGGAGTCCTCATTGGAACGCTTTCCTGAGAAAAGGGGGTTCTACTCTTATGGAAAGCTTAAAGCCGAGGAAATAGTCACTGAGGCCATGAGCAGAGGCGATTTGCCCGTTGTGGTCTTAAGGCCAGGAACGATTTTTGGGCCAGGAGGTGAGATATTCACTCCCATGATGGGTTTTTCTTTGGGGAGTAAGGTCTTTGGTATCATTGGAATGGGTAAATTTGTGTTGCCCCTCGTCTATATTGATAACCTAGTCGAGGCCATCATAGCCACTATTGAAAAACAGGAAAGCATAGGGAAGATTTTTAATGTGGTGGATTCTGATAATGTAAGCAAAAAGATATATGTCAAATTGCTCTTAAAAAAATTATACCCTAAATCACACTATATTTATATCCCCTTTTGGTTCCTGTATTTGGGTGTATTTTTCCAGAAACTTTTAACAAGAGCTTTAGGGCGAAAACCGTTTTTAACCCGATATCGCCTTGTATCATCACAGAAAAATATATTATATGATTCATCAAGGATAATAAATGAGCTTAACTGGGCTCCACCATATACAACAAAGGATGCGCTCAATATGGTTTTGGATTATGAACGCAGCAAAAGAACATCAATTTGATAGGGGGTAATCTATTCATTTGTCAGATAGGTTATGAAATAGAAAAACTTGTGATTTTAAGTTGATCGTTGGCATTTGGAGGGTATAAATCGAGAATTCAGAAGTAGCACAAATAATGAGGATTTAAAAGTATGGGCCAAATATTTGGATACAAGAACATAAAAAGTGATCCCTCAAGTTATCTATCCAAAATTAAACCTGACTTTCAGCCAGCAGTTGAATACATTGAAAAAGATACCGCCCTATTTTGGGGTGAGAATGACCTGGAAGAAAAAAAAGACCTTCTATTCGAAAATCCTGAATTATTGGTTATTGTTGAGGGAAACATTTATTTTAAGAAACATTTTTCTGCAAAATACCCTAAATATCAAGAGTTTCGAGATGAAGGCATTGCAGCCATTACAGCTAACTTATATTGGAATCATGGGCTTGACATTATATCTGACTTAACAGGAGACTTTATCCTTATTATCGAGGATAAAACAGAAAAACGGCTTATTATTATTAGAGATAAAACGGGAGGCAGAAAACTCTATTATACATTTTCAAACAGCAACATGATTTTTTCTTCTAAAATTAAGAGTTTGCTTCGTATGCCAGGTATTTCACGAGATATCGATTATTTTGCTCTCGAGAGTTTCTTAAAGTTTGGTTATATAACAGCGCCTACTACTATTTTTAAGTCAATAAAAGAACTGGAGCCAGGACAGGTAATAGAGATCAGCAAAGGTGACTATAAAATTGTGTCGTATTGGAATCTGCACGCTGGTGATGAAATAACAGAAGATAGGAGTGACCTCCGAGAAATGTTGTATGAAAAAATTGAGGAAAATATTTTTGTTAGAATGAAAGATAAAGAACGAGTTGGTATTTATCTAAGCGGTGGTATAGACTCAAATACCTTGCTGGCTGTTATATCAAAATTCCGTAATCCATTAGAAATTGAAACTATAAGTATCGGGTATGGGGAACAATACAAGGATTATCACGAACTGAATCAGGCACGATATTCGGCAAATTATTTTGGATCAAATCACCATGAATTAATCAATGGCCCTGAGCATATAGATAAATATTTATGTAAAACGGTATGGCAGTTTGAGCAACCATTTGGAAACCCGGCCCTGATATCCTGGACTGCTTTAAGTGAGTTAGCCAAAAAACTTGTTGATGTAGTCTTTATCGGAGCCGGAGCAGATGAGGTTCTTGGAGGGTACAGGCGGTATAACGCATTGAATTTCTTAGAATTATACTATAAATTTCCATATCATTCATTAATAAATAGGATTCTTGGAAGTGTTCTTGGCTCTCTCTCTGGTGGGGCTAACCATTATAATTATGGCTATAGGCTCCGTAAATTTTTTGATGGTATCCAATCGGATATTCTTAAAACAAATGAGGTCTTTCTTTTTGGAGACTATGACAGCTTAAGGAAGAAAATCTTTCTGGAAAATTGCCTGAAAACCGAATGTAAGAAAAGGCCTACTTTAGATGAGTATTACCAAATAGCCAATACAAATGATTGCTTCAAACAAATTTTCATTGCTGACTGCTATACCGATCTTGTTAGTGAACAATTAACAAGGGCACTTATCCCATTAGATGAGTATGGAATAGACTATAGGTCGCCATTCAGTGACCCGGATTTCATGTCACTGTGTCTCAATATTCCAAATAAATACAAAATGAATCTGTTTAAAACTAAAATTATTTATAAAGATGCGGTAAGTAGCATTTTACCAAGGAACATTATTAAGGAAAAAAAGCGAGGCATGTCGCATCCTGTCAGTTTGTGGTTTCAAGGGCCTCTGCACGAAGCCTTAAAATCAATTTTATCTTCGGATAATAAAGCGTTAAAAAACTACTTTAACATTGATTATCTGCGTGTAGCTGCCGAAGAGCACTATAGCAAAAAACGGGATTGGGGAAATTTACTGTGGAAAACGATAGTCTTTTCAATGTGGCATAAACTGTTTATAGAAAATAAACTATCCCACATGCCGGATTTCAATTTGAAAGATATTTACGTATCCGACAATTAAACCAACAAAGATGTCATCCAAAGACAATTACATTTCTATTAAAATATTCAACCAGTCATGGTTTTTGTACTATCTTGAGTCAATTAATCAGCTTTATCATACTGCCAATTTATTCACTATGAATCACCAGAAATAATTCAAATTAGCTGTGAGTTAAGGAGAAAGCTAATTTTTACAGATAGTTACGAAAATTAATGAATGGGCCAATGTTTTTATGATATACTTATTGCTGAAATTTGAATTGTAATTTTTTCTTTACTTTAAGCTTTGGATTAAAATGAGGTGCTGAAAGTAAAGAACAATAGATGTTATCATGAAAAAAGCTCTTAAAATATTATCGCACTGGAAAGCAATATTATTATTCCCGCTTCTTTTTTTCTTCTCTCTTACCGATATCGGCTCAAAGCTCTTTTCGGTAATTCTAGCCCTTCTTCATTATAACGCATGCTTTCATATGTCTAATACAGGTGCTACAGTGGCTTTAGATGGTTCATATTCCTACGATTCAACTGGGCAACATTGAAGATGATGGAGATATGGACGCACATGAAGATAGAGACTGGCGTATGGCAGGTAACAGGAAGGAGTGCAGTCTCTTTTGAAGATATGATGCTTCTTGATCTCTACTACATTTATAATAGAAATATATTGATGGATATGAATATTTTATATGAAACATTCTTTGCGGTGCTGGAAAACAGGGGATATTAGAGGAGCTCATAGCTGATAGGTTATAATGAAATATGCATTCCTTTAAAGATTATCCTTTATAAATATTTTGTAAAAAAACTTAACGCTAATTAATTGACTTTATTAAAACTTAGAGATACGGTATGATTTTCTATGCGAATTATCGCTCTGAGAAGCCTTTTATTCACTATGTCATTTGGGAAAATAGCGTTAATAATATCTGTTGTATCTCTTTGTTTCCAGACTTCTGCCTATGCTAAAGATGTCACTCTCCAATGGGATGCCAACACCGAGCCCGATCTTGATCATTATGTTATCTATTGGGCAAAATCCCCAGGCCCTCCCTATGTCAATAATAGTGAGAAATTGGGTGATTTTATTGGTAAGGACAAAACGACTTACACTGTTACTGGTCCTTCTGATGATACAATATATTACTTTGCAGCTAAGGCATTTGATACTGAGGGACTCAAAAGTAAATATTCCAATGAAGTAAGTACTGATGAAACCGATGAAGTACCTACACCTAGTGGTTCTGGAGGTGTCGGTAAAGGCTGTTTTATCGCCACGGCTGCCTATGGCTCTAACATGGACCGGCATGTAAAAATCCTTACAGAATTTAGAGACAGGCACCTTTTAACCAACTCTATTGGGCGATATATTTTAAATGCTTACTACAAGTTTTCCCCACCTGTTGCGAACTATTTGCACAAACATCCATTTGCACGAGCTGTAGTGAGATACGCTTTGATTCCGATAACCGGCATAGCCTACATATCGCTCTCTATCCATCCGTTAGTGTTATTATTTGCTTTTACCTTACTGCTTTTGACCGGAGTGTTCTTTTTTAAGCGGTCAGCGATAAGAAGTCAGCGTTCGGCAATGTGAGCACTTGTTAATTTGGTAGACAGCCCCAGTTAAATCTGCCCCAGTTAAATAGCCTTTCAGGATTTCACGGGGTGAACTTTGCTCCTTTTCTACGAAAAATTTAATCCCAGTTGAACACCCAGAGGGTACCCGGTTCAACGGGACAGGTGGGGTGAAGATTCAGCACAGTGAAGGATGTGTTGCTGCATTGGGCAAGATTGACATGATTTTTATTGTTTTTTTGTCTTTCCCGCTTGCCCGCCATTGCTCTCGCTCAGGCGAGGCGGGCGGGGACGGAAGCAAAAAACCCAATGCCGCCTGAAGGCGGCGAATGAAAGTCAAACTTACCGATTTCAGCTCAAAGTCGAAGATCCGCCATCAGTGTGGCGGGTTTGTCCGCCGTTAGTCTGGCGGGCCCCAGTTAAATACGCTCCGCTCCTTTTCTACGAAAAATTTAACCCCGATGGAATATCAACTACAACTTCCCCTGTTGAACGGTCTTTGAGTTCAACGGGGTAAACATTCCATAGGGCCCCGCTAATGGGATCTACGCTTTGCTCTGACAGTCGGGGTAGACACTTTTCGGTAACCTTGGTTGCGGAACGCCGATAAACAACTAAATAAATCAAAAAATGAAGACAAGCGAGACTTGTTTCTGAGCTGCCTACTTTTGCGACGGCCGCAGCGTATTCTCATGAGTTGCCCAGATTCCTCTTGACATAAGCTTCCCTCTGTAATACATTTAGTATTACTGTAGCTTAGGAGGACAACCAAATGACTATAAGTGCCAGACTTGACAAGGAAACCGAAGAAATGCTGTTCAAGACGGCCAGGACTCTTGGTACCACGAAAACGGCTATTTTGAAGGCTTCTATTAGTGAGTTTTGCCGTA
>Ga0114922_10001795_pt1 | contig 20325 bp, 14 predicted proteins | sample AartaG_FD_100975 | JGI IMG/M metagenome (GOLD analysis project Ga0114922, IMG submission 100975) | Deep subsurface microbial communities from Aarhus Bay to uncover new lineages of life (NeLLi) - Aarhus_00045 metaG | ecosystem: Environmental > Aquatic > Marine > Oceanic > Sediment | place...
AGGTCGAGACCCGCCTCGAACGTCTGCGCTTCCGCGGTCTCAAAGGCGCCACCGGGACGCAGGCCAGTTACATGGAACTCTTCGACGGAGACGAGGGCAAGATCGACCTTCTGGAGGCCTACGTCGCCCGCCAGTTCGGCTTTGGCCGGGTCGAGCCGGTCACCGGCCAGACCGCCCCGCGAAAAGTCGATGCCCAGGTGGCGGCCGCACTGGCCGGCATCGCCGCCGGCGTCCACAAGTTCGCCAACGACGTTCGCCTGCTGTCCAACCTCCGCGAGATGGAGGAACCGTTCGAGGAGCACCAGGTCGGCTCCAGCGCCATGGCCTACAAGCGCAACCCCATGCGCTGCGAGCGGGCCACCGGGCTGGCCCGCCTGGTCATCTCGCTGGCCAACTCGCCGCTGCAGACCGCGGCTGAGCAGTGGCTGGAGCGCTCGCTGGACGACTCCTCAAACAAGCGCGTTTCGATACCCGAGGCCTTTCTGGCCACCGACGGCATGCTGCGGATCGTAACCAACGTGGTCCGCGGCCTGGTGGTCTATCCCCAGGTGATCGCCGCCCGCGTAGCGGCCGAACTGCCCTTTCTGGCCACGGAGAACATCCTGATGGCCGGCGTCGCCGCCGGGGGGGACCGCCAGGAGTTGCACGAGCGGATTCGGCGGCACTCGCAGGCGGCGGCCGAGCAGGTCAAGCTGCACGGCCGCCCCAACGACCTGCTGGATCGCCTGGCCGGCGACCCGGCCTTTGCCGACCTGGACGTGAAGAAGGTCCTGGAGCCCAAGGCTTACGTCGGCCGGGCGCCCCAGCAGGTCGCCGCCTTTGTCAAGGAGTTCGTGACGCCGATCCGGCGCAAGTACCGCCGGGCCCTGGGTCGGAAGTGCGAGTTGAACGTCTAAGCTCGACTTTTGCCATTTGTGCACGGTAGGAGTGGGCCGGTTCTTTAGTTTCCTTGGGGGTTCTGAAAAACACTCCAGAGATTCTGCGACATCAGGTGCTGACGTGGATGTCTCAAAACCTCAAAACCCCCAGTTTCCCACGGTTTGCTCAAAAACAGGGCCCAGGAAAATGGCAAAAGTCGAGTTTAGCCGGGACCTCGGCCACCGCCGCCGCCCATACCGCCACCGCGACCGCCTTTACCGCGCCCGCTACCGCCCTTACCGCCCCCGCGACCGCCGCCGCCAGCCATGCCGCCGCCCTTGCCGCCCCCGCGACCGCCGCCGGCCTCTTTGGGCGGCTTCCGCCGTTTGGGCTTCGGCTTCTGCACGAGCCCCTTCATCTCCTTGTACTCGTTGTCGCTGCGATCAAGTTCCAACAGACGCTCGTGGAGGTTGCCTTCGGCATCAGCGTAGACTAAGGCGATGGTGTCCGCCACTTCAAACTTGATGGAACCGTCCCTTCGGCTGGTACGCCGGGCGCGCACGGAGCGGTCGTAGTCGATATCGACCACGACAGCCCCGGTGTCGAAGTTGACCGGCGGGTGGTCTCTGGTGCCATCCGGTAAGGTAATCGTGACCCGGTGCTCGCCGCCGATGGGCTCGCCGACAGAAATGGTCTGCTTGTGCTCTACCCAGTTCCCCTCGAACCACTTGAAAGCGTGGACCTTGACGCCGTCGCGCGATTTGGGGCTGCCGGCGGCCAGGAAGAACCGCGTGTCCCGCGGAATGGAGACCGGGTCGGAAGGTGCCGACCAGGGCCCGCGCAGGAAGATTCTCTCCGCGTCCCTGGGCTCCTTGAGCTCACCGGGGCGGCGGCGTAGCGGTTGTAGAGCAGCACCCGCAGGCGGTACTCATAAACGGCTCCGCCCTCCACGCTCCGGTGGTCCGCGTCGTGAACCCAGATTACCTGACGGGGCGCCATGCGGCGGATCTCTTCCTCCTCATTCTCCTCGTCGGTCGGCGGGTTGCGACGGCGGCCGCGCTCGCGATCACGGATGGCCTGCTCGATCTCCGGAATCAGCTTCTCAAGCTCCTTCTCGGTAGCCCGCAGCAGTTGGGGGTCCCTCTTGAGGTCCGTGGCCCGGCCCAGGGCGTCGTCCAGCTTGCCCTGCTTAAAAAGCGCTTCGATCCTGGCCAGCTCCTCCTTCTGCCTTGCCCGCGGGGTCTTGGCTTCCTCTTCCTCCTTCTTATCGGGCTCCGGCTCGATTCCGTAATCGCGCTCGTCGTCGTACTCGAGGAACTCCGCGTCGAGGTCCTTGATGCTCAAGCCCGGAAAGCTCGGCAGACGCCACTTGTCTCCGTGGATCACCTCAGGGAACAACGGCCTGAGAACCTCGACCTGCCGGTCCTTAATCAGGTCGAAGTACTTGCGAACGGTTTCGCGGGAATCGTTGTCGGCGACGAGTTGGTCGTTGAACTCGACCAATTGGATCTCCGGTGGGAAAGGAGGCAGCACGGGAGCGTAGTGGGGTTCGTCCTCCCACTGTTCGGGCCAGGTCCCGTCGGGCAGCCGGCGCCGACGTTGCAGCTCGACGCCGACGACGTAGGCCTGCCGGCGGCCCGGCTCGTAGCCGGCCTCTCGGCAGAGGCGCTGCTGCTCGCGACGATCGAAGACTACCGCCACCGTCACCCAGTTGACCGGCTCATAGAAGAAGCCCTCTTCGTCCTCGTAGCCGTAGGGTTCTTCACCTATGCCTACGCTGGGGACCAGATCGACGGTGCTTCGCCCGAACAGGCATTGGGGTTTGGACGGTGGCAGGACGTTGGCCAGGACCGTCTCGCCGGCAAGTTTGAACCCGACGTCGGGAATACGGGGCATCAGCGGCACTGCCGGAGGCCAGGCCGGCGACACCCCGTTAGAAGCCAACAGGTTCGATCTGCCGGTCAGCTCGGGGAGCGGATCCTCAGGCAACTCGACCTTCGGCTTGGCGGCTTGGATCCTGGCCCGCAACGATCGGGCGGCGTCCCGGACCCGCTCATCGATCTCGCCGGGGCCGGCGGGCTGACCGTTGATCTCCAACGAGTTGGGCGAGCGGACCCCATAGTAGCCCACAGACACGAACACCAGCAGGGCCGCAACGCCCAGAACGCCCTTTTCCACGTGTCGCTCGAATGAGCCTACGGCTTGCTTGGCCATGGCTTGGCCTCCTGACCTTGCTTATGTCGATCCGCCTGCGGCGGAGGGCGCGGTTGATCGATTGCCGCAGTGGCGGATTTACGTTTCGTCCTCCTCGCGTTCGGGAAGTTCCAGCTCCTCGCGGGTCACATTCGGCATCAACGGCCGGTACAAATCCCCTAGAAATATGGTCTCGAAATCCATCACGATCCGGATAGTGGGGGCCGAGCCGTAGATCTTATCGGTCATGGCCCAGTTGTCCGGGTCCTTGGACATGTCCTCGTAGGCCAACCGCAACAAGGTGTGGAAGTTGTCCTTGCAGATCTCCTCGACGATCTCGGGAATCCGGCGGGCGTCCACGATCATCTTGAGCGTGAACTGGGCGACCTCGAACAGATCGTTGGAGACGCTCTGGGTGAAGACCGTGGACCCGGACGAGGGCGGGTAGCCCGGATCGTAGCCCCGGGGCCGGGCCGGCTTCTCGGCCGGACTGTCCTCGACCACATAGCCGTAATACGCCGAGGTCCGGATCGAGATCAGCTCCTTGATGGGCATGTTGCCCAGCCAGGCGGTTTCTCCGGCTTGCTCCAGCTTCTCAGCCTCGCGGTCGTTGATCCGGGCCAGGGCGGCGATCACGTCCTCCTGGATCCAGAGGGAGACCTGGGCGTCCCACATGTCCCGGACCTGGGGAGTCACCGCCGGCGCCGGGGGATTCTCAATCCTGTCGAAGACCTCCAGCGAGTACATCGTCGCGTAGCAGCGGAACTGATGGGCCCGGGCGATGTTGGCCCGGGCAGCGGCGGACTGTTTGGCGCCGTAGTCGGTGTAAAGCCCACAGGGGTACCGTTCCGGCTTTTCCTCTTTCGGCTGCTCCGCTTGGCCGGGGGCTTGGTCCAGTTCCCAGTCGAAGCGCTGGGCAGCCTTCTCCTCCTCGGTGATCTCCACCCGGGCATCGGCTTCGTCCTGCTCCGAAGCCACCGTGCCCGGATCGAGCATGTCCAGCAGTTCGCTCAGACGCCGGGCGTAGGCCTTGCGGAAACCGAGCTTCTCATCCCGGTCGGGGTCGGGGAAGATGTCGGGCAGCAAGGGCTGGTGGCGGTTGTGGTCCTTGGCCCAGGCTAGAACCGCCTCGTGGTAGTCGCGGATCTGTTTGAGCCGTTTGCCCTCGGCCTCGATGGTCGCCTCGTTGACCAGGCCGTCGTGCCCCGTGCCCAGCCTCGACAACCGGGAGGAAAGCTGGGTCGCCTCCTGCATCTCCTCGGTCACCTTGGACGTCGAGTTCATACCGGCCACCCCCAGGGCCACGCTGGCGGCGGCCGCCACACCACAGATGATTAAGAACAGGTGTTGTTTCAACGGTTCCACCGCTCGGGTCTCCGCTTTGTTTAGACGCTGCTGCAGCGGCCTGGTTCCCGGGACTGCGGGCTGGGGGCGCGTTTCCCGCGTTGTCTCTTCTAATCCTCTTCGTCCCCAACCTCGTCCTTCCTCGTCTTCGGGCAGGGGGGCGTCGCTGAGCAGGACGTCAAACTCGATGGTGAAGGCCCAATCGCGGTCCATCGGCTCGTTGGTGACGGGGTCGAAGTAGACGGCCTCGACGCCGCCCTGAGTCCGGTCGGACGAGCCGGTGCTTCGCCCGCCGCGGCGCCCGCCGCCGCGTGCCCCGCGACCGCCGCCGAGGAACGCGCTGCTCTTGCCGCCGTCGCGCCCGCCTCTGGAGGAGCGCCCCTTGGTGCCGCGGTCGCTACCGGTCGTGCCCTTGCCGGGGCCCGAGCCCCTGGACTGGCTCTCATCTTTGACCAGTTGCTTGAGGTCGGTTAGTGCCACGCGGTTGATGAAGAAGCCCTGCCCGGGCCGGCGGCCCAGCTCGCGCAGACGCTTCATGAACACGTCGGAGACGAAGGGGAGTCCGGCGCTGTTGGGCGTGCGGCAGTACAGGCTGACGATAAAGCCGGCGCTCTCCATTTCTTCGGTGATTTCGAACTCGTCCGGCTCCGACCCGCTGACGTCGTCGAGCGGGATCTCGTCCACCGCGAAGTCATATTCGATGTCGAGTTCCTCGATAAAGACCTGCGTCCGGTCGCCGCGCGGCACCTGGCCCGCCGCAGCCAGGTAGGCCTCCGGCGTCTCGGCCGTCCGCAGCGGATCCTGGGGTTCCGGCAGGGCGTCGTGGATTACCTGGTAGAGCCGCAGCATCAGGCCCTTGTTTCCCTGGAGCTGCTTGATCTGCTCGATGGTGTCGGCCTCGTCTTGCCCCTGGTTAGTCAGTCCCTTCCATTCCCGCTGCAGCGACTCGGCGGCGGCGGCGACTGTCTCGGCATATTCGTAGGGCGGCGTATCGGCGGGCAGGTCGTTCTCGATGATCTCGGCGACCCGGGCCATGGGGATGGGGCCGACTGAGCTGCCGCGGTTGGCCCGCAGGGCGTTCATGTCGCCGATCTGCCGCACCCAGATCACGCCGGCGGCCACCAGCAGACAGGCGGCGGCGGCCGCGAAAAAGGGCTGCTTCTTGCGCCAGACCGCCTGCTTGGCGATCTCGGTGGGCAGCAGGCTGCTGGACATCCTGCCCAGTCCCAGGCCTTGCACCGCCAGCCCGTAGGCGACGCCGAAGCTGAGCAGTTGCTCGCTGAACTGCGGGGCGTTGACCGCGGCCGAAGGCTGGATCATCTTGAACGAGCCCGGCCGCTCCACCGTGACCGAGAGGTTCTGCTGCAGGTACTTCTGCAGACCGGGGAGCTTGAAGGCGTTGCCCATGCCCAGGCACTTGCTCAGCTTCGCCTCGCGGTGGGTGGAGGTGTAAAAGCCGATGGAGCGCTGCAACTCCTGCACCAGGTCGGCGAAGATGGGGCGCATGGCCTGGAAGATCTGGCGGGCGTACTTGCTGGAGGCGGCGCTCTGCTTGAGGTTCTCGGCCTTGGAGAAGCTGAGCTTGAACGCCTTGACCAGGGCCTCGGTGAAGTTGTTGCCGCCCAGCGGGATGCTGCGGGCCCACAGACCCTTGGGGGTGCAGACGACCAGATCGGTGTTCTCGGCCCCGATGTCCAGCAGGATCGTCGTATCTTCGCCGAGCAGTCCGTCGAAGGCCGCCGCGTTGTACAGAGCCAGGGGGGCGGCCTGGACGATAATCGGTCCGATGCCCGCGTTCTCGAAGTGCATCAGGTACTCGCGGATGAGCTCGCGCTTCATGGCGAAGATGCCCACTTCGAGCTCGGGAGAGCCCTCCTCCTGGAAAGTCTGGTAGTCCCAGATGACCTCGTCGATGTCGAAGGGAATCTGCTGGTCGGCTTCGTAACGGACGATCTCGGGGATCTTCTTCTCGTCTACCGGCGGAAGCTTGCTGAAGCGGGCCAGGGTGTGCTGGCCCGGCACCGAGACGACCACCTGGTCGTTGGTGATGTCATTACGGGAGAGAAACTTCTCCAGGGCGTTGGCGACCAGCTCGTCGCGGTTGGCGTCGGGCTGAGTCAGGATCTTGGCGTGGGCGATGTAGTCGCTGCCCAGGAGTTCGACCTTTCCGGCCTCGCCGGCCCGAAGGCGGACCGCTTTGAGGGCACACTTGCCGACGTCGATTCCCCATACGGCTTGCCCGCGAGCCATTGCTGCACCTCCTACCTCATCCTTGACCCCCAAGGCGTCAAGGACGGACTTGACGCCCGGCGGACTTCAAGTCCGGACCCCGGTCCCCCAGGCACCTTCCGCCGCAGGCGGGCTCATGCTACATTCCAAGCATGAGCGGCAAGTATCTGCTAAGGACTCTGGGCTGCAAAGTCAATCAATACGAGTCCCAGCAGATCCGCGAGATCCTCGATTCGCTGGGTCTGCATCCGGCAGGCCCCGGCGAAGTCGCCGATCTGGCGGTGATTAACAGTTGCGCCGTCACCAGCAGCGCCTCAGCCAAGACGCGGCAGGCTGCTCGCCGCGTCTGTGCCGGCGGAACCACGCCCACCGTCGTGGTAGGCTGCGGTGCCGCCGCCGATGCGGACCGTCTGCGGCGAATCCACGGCGTGGTCGGTGTCTGGGGACACGACCAGAACCTGGCGCAGAGAATCCACGATTATGTTGTCCATCGGTTGAATCTGGGGCGGGACTCGAACACGGCTCGCATCCCTGCTCCCGTCGCTGTGTCCGCTGCTGCTGGCCGGGGAGATGGGGATGACGGATGGATGAGTGCGGCTTCCCCGGCTCAGGGGGAGCGAACAGAGTCCGCGAACGTTCCCGACGCTGCTCTCTATAATAGTATCCCCCTCAGGTCCGAGTTTGTCAACGCCGGATGGCCGGACAACCGGCCGATCCGGCGGTTCGACGACCACCAGCGGGCCTTCCTCAAGGTTCAGGACGGGTGCGACGCGTCCTGCACGTACTGCATCATTCCCCGTCTGCGCCCCAACCTGCGGTCCAAGCCGATTGAAGTGGTGGTGGCCGAAGCCGAAACGCTGGTTCGGGCCGGCCATCGGGAGATCGTCCTGACCGGAATCTGCCTGGGCGCCTACGGGCGGCCCACGGCCCGCCGCCGACTATCCGACGACGGTGGCCACCCGCTGGCAGAACTGGTCGAGGCCCTGGCCGGCGTCGAAGCCCTGGCCCGGTTGCGGCTCTCCAGTTTGGAGCCGGGCGACGTCGGCCAGGAACTGCTCGAGGTGCTGGCCGCACACGATAACTGCGTTCCGCATCTTCACCTGCCCCTGCAGTCGGGTAGTCCGCGAATCCTGCGACGAATGAACCGTCAGTACACCCTTGAGGACTTCCTGGCTATGATCGACCGGGTGACCAGCGCCCTGGACAGGCCGGCGATCAGCACGGACATCCTGGTCGGCTTCCCGGGCGAGACCGAGGACGACTTCGAGCAGACCTTACAGGTGACCCGGGAGGTGGGCTTCTGCAAGATCCACGCCTTCCCCTTCAGCCCGCGGGAACGGACGGCGGCCGGGCGATGGAACAGCGAGTTTGTGGACGGGCGGATCGTTCACCGACGCATGCAACGGCTGCAGCAACTCGAACGGGAGACGGCCCGCCGTTTCCAGGAGCAGTTCGTCGGGTCTATCGAGCGGGTGCTGGTTGAGGACAGCCGCAGCGAAACCAGGGTGGACACCGGCGTGCTCCACGGACACGCCGATCGTTACTTCCAGGTCTGTTTCGAGGTCGAGGTGGGCAGCCGATTACGCCCCGGCGACGTTGCCTGGGTCCGCATCGAGCGAGTGGCCCCGGGCCGGGTCCACGGGACCCTGGTGGCGACACGCTGGCTGGACTTCGCATTGCCGGCGTTGAGCAATGATGCGGTTTGAGGGCCGGATACGGTGGGTGGCTTGGCCGGCGGCCTGCACGGTGGTCGTGGCCGCGGCGCTCTGCGCCGGGCCCGGCGTCCGGGCCGATGTAATCCACCTGACCTCCGGTGGAACGGTCGAGGGTGTGGTGGTTGAGGACGGCGGCGACGTGCTGCGTCTGCGGACGCCCTCGGGTGTGCTGGGCATTCCACGCCGGGTGATCGCCGCCAAGGTGCCCGGTCCGACCCGCTGGACACGCTATCAGCGGGAGAAGTCGGGTTCCCCGCTGACGGCAGTCCGGCACGTGGAACTAGCCCGCTGGTGCGTCGAAAACGGCCTGCCCCGCCATCGTCAGGAGCACCTCCGCGAGGCGCTGGCCCTCGATCCGACCTGCGCCGAGGCACTGCTGGAGGCTGGCTACCTTCCTGTCGGCGAGGTCTGGATCAAGGCCGCGTCCCCGCCCGCGCCGGAGCAGCTCGAGCAGGCCGCCGTCGCCCGGCGGGAGAGGAACCGCAAGATCGTCGAGCAACTGCTGCGCGGTTGGCGGCTGCGGATCCGGGCGCTATACGAAGCGCATCTCAAGGGCGGCGGGGGTCGCAGTTCGAGCCGGGGCGGACTGGCCGAAGGACGCCGCCGCCTGTGGGCTCTCGATGATCCCTTGGTGCTTCCGGCGGCTTGCGGGGTGCTTTCCGACCGGGATTCCCGGTCGTCCGCCGCGGGCAGACTGCTGGTGGAGCTGCTGGGCGAGTCCGAGACGGACACTGCCATATTGAATCTGCTGGCTCTGGGGCTGCTGGACGAAGAGGAAACGATCCGGGCAGCCGCGGCCGAAGCTCTAGCCGAACGGGAGGATCCGGGCATCGCCAGGCAGTTGCGATCCGCCTTAGCCTGCCGGAACGACCGTCTCGTGCGACGGGCGGCCAAGGCTCTGGGCCTGATGCGGGACCGCTCGGCGGTGCCCGAGTTGATCGAGGCGCTGCACGTCCCGCGGCCTTCCCCCCAGGCGCCGGACGTGAAACAGGTCTTTGAGGCCGCGACGGCTGCGTTTGCGGAGCCGATCATCGTGCCGATCGGCGAAGACGGCGCCGCCTACCCCAGCTCGATCGCCGTCATAGCCCTGGAGCGGGTGATCTCGGGCAGGGTCTCGAAGGGTCGGGCCCGCTCGGGTGCCCCCCGGACCGAGGTCCAGGAGGCCCTGATCGCCATTACCGGCCAGAATCACGGTTTCAACGAGGCCGCCTGGCGGGCCTGGCTGCGGGCCAATCCTCCGCCGTCGCAAGTCGAACCGTGACCGGCCCAACGCCGCGGTTAGAAGGAACTGCCTGACTTGTAATACCGCCCGGCGCAACCATCGCGTAGACTAACTGAGTACCTCTGATGATCCAATTGAGCCGCGGGCTTCAGCCCGCGCGGTTCAGCAAAAAGGTCCTCGCCAAACCATGCCCACCTACACCTGTACCTGCGGGGCCGGCTACAAGCTGCCCGAGGGCAGCGAGGGCAAGCGGGCCAGGTGCAAGAAGTGCGGCGTGGTCTTCACCATCCCGCAAGAGCCGCTCGAGGTAGCGCCGCCCGACGATGACTACTGGGATTTCGAGGCGAACAGAAGCCAAACACCGCCCGTGCCGGAAGGTTCACGTTTCGGAATCCCCGCCGGTGGGACTGCCGCCGGTCACCCGGCCGGGGAATACAGCCCGGAGGAGCTCGTGGCCAAGGGTCGGGCGGCAATGGCCGGCGCGACCAAGGTACGAGGCTTCTGGGCGGACGTCGGCTGGACCTTCGCCCTGTTCACCGAACCCAACAACCTGGCCATGCTGGTGATTGTATGGGTGCTGCACGCCCTGCTGCCGGTGGTGGCCATGGCGGTGCCCGTGTGCTGCTTCTTCTTTCTCGGCTATCTGGTCATCTACGGGTGGCTCTGCTCGTACTGGTTCAACGTGATCGAGGACGCCGCCGCGGGTGAGGACCGCCTTCCCAGCCTCAGCCTGACCGAAGGCATCCTGGACGATGTCATCATCCCGTTTCTCAAGTTCGTAGGTGCCACTGTTTTGGCCACGGCACCGGCCATCGTTTGCGGCCTCGTAGTTGCCTTGGCCTCCGGGGTAGCCTTCGGGCAGACCTTGAGCAACCCCACCGGGCCGCTCGTCGCCACGATCGCAGTGTCGATGTTTCTCCTGCCCATGGTGTTGTTGGTCACTGCAATCGGCGGGATATTCTCGGTGATCCGTGTGGACCTGCTCTGCATCACCATCGTGCGGACGTTTCCGGCCTATCTGGCCGTCTGCCTACTAGTCGGTGGGACCTCGCTGCTGGAGGGTTTCGCCAAGGAGTTGGCCGGGCTGGCCACCGGCGGCGGATTGCAGAGCTTCTGGGTCACTCTTGTGCTGACCAGTCTGCTCCAGGCCTATTTCAGCATCGTGAGCATGCGGATCGTGGGCCTGTACTACCACCACTTCAAGAAGCGATTCGCCTGGTCGTGGGGCTAGTGCTCTGTCGCTGCTCCACTGATGGATACGGCTGGCCCTGTAGCGGCCCTTCGGGCTCCCGCCTTGGTCGCCCTCAGCCTCGCAGGCCGTTGAGCTGGAGAGGCTTGATTTCCCCAGAACGGCCGGCGGGGACGCCGGCCGCTACGAACCCGGCGATCCACCGATCCAGCCGCGACAGAGCACTGGGCAGGTTCTGTCTCTGCTGCCCCGGCGGGCGATTCCCACAGCACCGCTCACGTCATCATTGCTGCGGCCCGGCGCCAGCCGGAGGGTTGCACGGGCCGGAGCCAGTCCCCCATTACACGTGCGAGACAGATCCATCCCCCGAAAACCGAATGCGAATGGAGGTTTGCCCCATCCACCAGGTCCGGAAGACTACGGCGCAGACGCTGGTTTCACGGCCATCCGCCTCGCTCCAACCGCGGAAAAGTGCCGCAGATGGCGGATTGTCGAGTCTCGCTCTGTTCGATAGGATGCACCAAGTGCTAACGGAGTCTGACCCGGAGCACCGGTAGTGCAGAGATCTCATGCAAGACGTTCCCGGCCGCTTCATTCGGTGCATTCTGTTCGCGACGGGGCTGATCGGCTGCCTGTGGATTGCCTCCTCCGGATGCGAAAAACGCTCCGCCCAGGCACCGGCCGAGGGGCCGATAACGCCCGGCCCGACGCCGAACATCGTTTTTATGATGATCGACACGCTGCGGGCCGACTACCTGGGCGCCTACGGCAACCACCGCCAGAGCACGCCCACGCTCGATTCCATCGCGACTGAGGGGGTCACCTTCGAGCGGGCCATCGCCCCGGCCCCCTGGACCCAGCCGTCGATCGCCTCGCTGTTCTGCTCGGTGTATCCCGGCGTCCATCAAGTGCTCGACTACCGCCAGGCCCTGAACTCCACCTTCAAGGGCGAGCCCAAGGTGGCCGTCTTCAGCGACAGATTCGACACTCTAGCCGAGTCGCTGAAGGCCCGCGGCTATGCCACCGCCGGGTTCGTGGCCAATCCTTACATTCTGCCTGAGTATGGTTTTGCTCAGGGCTTTGACCATTTCGACACCACCTTTGCCAAGAACACCACACCGGGAGGCGTGGTCAACGCAGCGGCGCTGGCCTGGTTGAGCCAGCGCGATGCGGACCCGCCGTTGTTCTTATATCTCCACTATATGGACGTCCACGGCCCGTACGACGCCGGACCCGAGTTCCTGGAGCCGCTACTCGAACGCATCGAGTCCGCCGTCGGCGGACCGGACAAACAGCGCCTTACCGAGGCGCAGTTCAAGCGGCTGGGTTACCTCCGTAAGCCGCCCAAGGGCGCCGCCGATCTGGAGCGGCACACCCGGCTGTTTCGATACCGCGAGTATTGGGCGGCCCGCTACGAAGCCGGCATCCGCCAGATGGATCATTACATTGCCGAGCTGCGCGCCGGTTTGCAGGAACTGGGCCTGTGGGACGAAGCCTACGTGGTCGTCGTGGCCGACCACGGCGAAGCCCTCTGCGAGCACGGCCTGTGGGAGCATGGCTGGAGCGTGCACCACACCGACCTGCACGTCCCGCTGATCCTCCGCTGGCCTGGTGTACTGCCGCCCGGTAAGCGGGTCCGGCACACCGTCCAGCTCATCGACCTGATGCCCACTCTGCTGGAGCAGTTGCGCTTGCCGGAGGTCGGCGGAATGCAAGGCCGCTCCCTGGCCCCCTACATCGCGGGTCGCCCTCCGTCGGCACCGACCGTGGCGTTCGCCGAGGGCGTCAAGCTCGGCCCCGAGCAGAAGGCCGTGCATCTGGGCGCCTGGAAGCTGATGATCACCTACCCGAAAGGCGAGCGCAAGCCCTTCCGCAAGCTGTACAACCTGGGCACCGATCCGCTCGAACAGAAGGAGTTGTCCGCCCAGCACCCCGCTCAAGCCGACGCTCTTACCGAGCTGCTCAACCAGCAAGTGAACGAGAATGCCCGACTAGCCGCCGGCGTCAGCGTGGACCACGCCCCGCTGTCACCGGAGCAGATCGAACGGCTCAGATCGCTGGGATATCTGCAATAGGGCATCGCCCAGGCAAGGAATGCCCCGGCAGCAACCCAGCCGCGGTGGCCACCAAAAAAAAGCGGCGGGCCGAGTCCGCCTGGGGCGGATTCGACCCACCACTCCCCGATTTATCTGCCGTCAGTCCCCTTTGCCCGCCCCAGGCGAGCCCCGGGGTGGGCAACCTCCCGACTAGCCGAGCAGCGAGAGGATCTGAGAGGCCTGCTGGTTCGCCAGTCCCAGGAGCTGGATGCCCGAGTTGAGCAGCACGCTCTGGCGGTTCAGCTCGGCCGTCGCCGTGGCGTAATCCGTCTCAGAGACCACGCTCTTGGCATCGGACAGCCCGATCTTGGTGGCGTTCAGGCTGTTGATCGAGGTCAGCACGGTGAACTTCTGGAAACCGCCGATGCGTCCCCTGGCGGCGGCCACGTCGCTGACGGCCTTCTGCACGACCTTAAGGGAAGCGGACTTCTTCTTGCTCAGGTCCAGGGTACCACCGGACTTGAGCTGACTCAGCTTACCGCCGCTGTCACCGCCACCGAGGCGGTAGCTGGCCAGCGAGTCGACGCCGATCGTCTGGCGGGTGTCGGAAGTCGTGCCCATCTGGAAGGTCATGCCGCCGCTGGCCTTGATGGTGAACGTATCAGCGCCCTCGAAGGTGAAGCTGAGGTCGTAGCCGTTGGCGCTGTAGTAGACGGACTTGCCGTCGGCGGTCACGTCGGTGCCGTTGACGGTGACCACGGCGTCCGCACCCGTCGTCCGAGCAGTGTCGAGGGAGCTCGCCCCGTCCGTGGTCCCGCCGGAAAGCACCTCCAAGGAGACGTACTCGTCAGAGCCCGTGCCGGAGGTGGCCAGCGAGAAGTTGTCGTTGCCGGCGTCGCCGTCGTCGGTGGCGGTCACGCCGGTGGTAGCGGTGGCAGCGTTGATCTTGGTGATGATGTTGGCCGCCGTATCATCGGTGGCCAGAGAGATGCTGGCCGTACCTTCCGTGCCGACGATGACGATTTCCGTGGCCTCGGTGAGCTTCTCGCCCGACGCCCAGGTGACAGCGGCCGAGGCCTGGGCGGCGGCCGTCTTCTCGGCCGTCGTGATGCTGAAATCGCTGGTGCTCTGCCCGCGAGAGTAAACCCGCAGGTCCGCGGTCTTGCTGGTATCGACGCCCGTGGTCAGGATCGACTGGCTGCCGTTGAGCAACTGCTTGCCGTTGAACCTGGTGGTGTTGATGATCCGGTCAATGGAGGCCAGGGCGGAGTCGATCTGCGACTGATTGGCCGATCTCTCGGCTGCGGACATCCCGCCGTCGCTCGCCGAGGCCGCCACCAGCGATTGGACTTCGTTCAGCAGCGAGCTGACTTCCGCCATGGCCCCGTCGGCAACGGTGAGCAGGCTATCGGCCCGCTGGTTGTTGCCGATGGCGGCGTTGACCGCGGTCAGCTCGGCCCGGAGGGACTCCATGACGATCATCCCCGCGGGGTCGTCGCTGCCCTTGTTGATTTTCAAACCGGTTGATAGCTGGGTGAGCGTGTTGGACTGGGCGTTGGAGGTACGGTTGACGATGTTGAGGAGGGTGAGTGTGTTTGTGTTTGTGATTGTCAAAGCCATAGTGTTACCTTTCTTCGCGGCGAGTGGGGTTCACAAGGACCAAGCCTACACGCCGTCGAAGCTAGGATATAAAAAAGGGGCGGGCAAAAGATCCGCAAGAAATCACGGTGATGCCCTCTACAGCCCGAAAAAGGCGGTTTAAGGGGTGATTATGCGGACCGGCTCAGAGTCCGTTTCCTGCGCCGGGCCGGGCGGCGAGTGACATTGGCGTGTCACCCCGCCAAGGGGTCACCGATGGCAACGGCTGGCCACCAGCTTGTCGGCCAGCAGCGGCGCCCGTCCCATAAGGTGTGAGACATGGTAATTGAGCAGGTCGAACGCGGCGGCCCAGCGAGCCGGCCCCGATTCCGCCGCCCCGCGCAGCAGGGGCAACACCCCCGCCGGGACCTGCCGCTTCTCCTGGTAGGTCCCTTCGCAATCGCGACAAAGCAGCCCGCCCTCGAAGGACGAGAAATACAACCCCGGCCCGGCCCGGGCCGGCCTTTGGCAGCTCACGCAGCGATCCCACCGAGGCGCCGATCCGACCTCCTCGAGCAATCGGGCCAGAAAGCCGACCACCTCCGGCAGAGTATCTTCGAGGCGGCAAAGAGACTCCAGCAGACCCAGCAGCGCGTCGTAGAGCCCCAGGTGCGGATCCCAGTCCGCGGTCAGCCCGGCTGTGACTTCGGTCGCGTATTGAGCCGCGTACAAGCGCGACAGCCTCTGCCGTAGTCCCCAGAAAGAGCGGGCCTGCCTCCACTCGGTCAGCGTAGCCAATCCGCCTTCGGCGGACTGACCGGCCGGGCGCACCGAAAGCACCAGGTCCCCCACCTCCAACAGGTCAACGCCCACCGCGAAACGCGCCCTGGTCGATCGCTTGATGCCCTTGGCGATGGCCCGGACCTTCCCGTGGTTGCGGGTCATCAGGGCCAGCACCTGCGAGGTTTCGGAGTAGTCCAGCCGTCGCAGGACGACAGCCTGGTCACGAATCAGCGACATGGCGGTATGTTACGCCAAGGGTTTGGTTTTGGCATGCCACTTCAGGGAGAGTTCTCGGACGCACGGTAGAGCTGGTGTTCGATGATGTACTGGCGAACCGACTCGGGGACCAGATAGCGAATCGAACGCCCGGCGCGGACCCGCCGCCGGATGTCGGTGCCGCTGATGTCGATCCGGGGCGTTTCCACCAGCCCGGCGCGCAGGCTGGCGATGTGCTCCTCGCTCAAGCGGGTGCGGACCATGTCGAAGTCGATATGCTCCCAACCGGGGCGCGCCGCGGTGACGATGCGGCAGGAGTCCACCAGGGCCCGGACGCGGTACCAGCCGGCCAGTTCGGCCAGTGAATCGGCGCCGATGATCCAGTGCAGGAGAACGTCGAGCCCCAGCTCCTCGCGGAAGTGGGCGACGGTTTCCACCGTGTAGCTCGGCCCCTGGCGGGTCAGGTCGTAATCGCTGAATTCAAACAGCGGTTCGCCGGCGATGGCCAGCTCCACCATCGCTGCCCGATGTCCCGGGTCCACCAGGGCGGCGGCGGTCTTGTGCGGCGGAGAGACCGAGGGAAGGAAGATGATCCGATCAAGCCGGAGCTGCTCGCCCACGCTGCGGGCGATGATTAAATGGCCCGCGTGGATCGGGTTGAAGCTCCCGCCGAAAAGGGCGATTCGCTGGCTCATCTTGCACCGGCCGGATGGACAACACTGCCGCGATGCGGGTCCATACCCGCGCGACGAAAGAATAGGCTTCCCCCTCCGGCCCGTCAACGCGCCGGTTCCTCGACGCCGTACGTTCCAGTCTGGGGATCGAACCGCACAAGGTGACGGGACAGGCGCCACCAACGACGCAGCCGGTCGGTCTGGAGGCGCCGGATGCCGCTATCCTCCTGCCAGAGAAAGAACGGCGCCCCGGGGAAATACCGAACCACCACCTCAACGAACCGGGCGTCAGCGAGGAACGATTCGGCCTCGATCGTAGACCGTTCGGACAGCACCAGATCCAGCGGTTCGGCGTCACCGTGGTGCAACAGTGCGACGAACAGCCCTACTCGCGAGACGTTCCGGTTGAGCAGATACAAATCCAGCTCGCCCCGAGCGCCCCGGTCTCCACAGACCAGGCCGGCACAGAGGTACTCAGCCCGGATTCGCCAGGAGGCCTCGAAAGCGGGCGACTTCGGATCGAGCCGTTCAGCCAGCCATTCGGCCAGCGGCTGATCCGCCGAAATCCGGCAGAGGGCGCACAGTCCCAAAGCCAGCGCCGCCCCGCCCCGCAGCGGATCGCCACCCTGGCGCAAGGCATCGATCAACAGGTCTGCGTCCGGCTCGGGCAGCAGGCTGATCCGAAAGGCAGCTAACTCGCGGAGCTCGTCCGTGGTCGAGCTGCACAGCTTGAGCAGGGCCTCGAAGCCGGCGGCCTGGTCGAGCTGTGGGGCGGCGCAGGCCGCGGCGTACTGGACCATGGGCTGGTCGTGGAGCTGGTCCACGATGTCGAGCATGACCGACAGGAACGGCTCATCACCCAGCCTGCCCAGCGACTCCACGGCCGCCGCGGCAACCGGCCCCTCGCCGGCCTGGATCGCCTGCCCCAGGATTCGCCGCAGGTAGGCGATGGCCGCTGCACTCCCGGCAGCACCCCGAACGCAGCAGCCCAGGGCGTACAGGGCGGCGAGGCGCGCGTCGAGCCTCTCAGCTCCGGCCAGGGCGATCAGCGGATCGATGTCGTCCAGCCGCACGCCGCGACGCCCCAGCGCCGCCGCAGCCCGGGCAGCCACGATCTGGTCGTCATCTTCGAGCAGCGGTACCAGAACAGCCCCGACACGGCTACCCACGTCCGGCGCGAACCCCAGCGCCCAGGCAGCCGTCCGCCGGATGTCCGGGGCCGCATCCGCCAGGTCACTGATCGCCCGATCGCGTCCGGCTGGCGTTCGTCGAAGAGCCCACAGGAGTGCCGTTTCGACTCGCTCGTCGCGTTCGAGGAGGGCGTGGTCGATCTCGTCCGCCAACACCGAGGGCCGGAGCAATCCCAGATTGATCACGGCCTCTCGCCGTATGGCCGGTGATGAGTCGGCCAGCGCGGGAAGCAGGACACTTCGCACCGCCCGGTCTTGGGCGAGGCACACGGCTGCTGCGGTCACGACCTCGCGGCGCACGGGCTCGGCCGGATCATGCAACAAGCCGGCCATCACGCCGTTGAGAAAGGGGCCCGCCTCGGGGCCCAGTTGTTCCAATGCATCCAGCGCCGCCAGACGCCCGGCCGGCTCCGCAGCCGCCAGCCGCAGACGTTCGCGGCGCACCAGCTCACCCACGCTCCTTTCGGACCTTCGCCAGTGCCCGCCCTTGTCCAGCCAACCCGCCAGCAGCAGGAAGTGGTCGTCGTCCGCGTCAGGCAGCAGCTCGCCGATCTTTTCGTGCACCGAATCGACCCGCTCGATGGCCCACACGGCTATCGTCTCGACCGCCTGATCCGCTCCGGTTTCGTCCCGGTCAGCTTCAGACAGGACGGCTTGGACTAGAGCGTCCGCGGCCCCCGGATCCCGGACCGCGATCCCGGCCAGTATGTTCATGGCCTCCAATCGAACTCGCGGATGGGCATCCTGGAGGCGATGGACGTGGTAGTGCTTGCGCAGGGTCGGTGCGCAGAAGCCACCGACCACCAGACCTGCGGTGGCGATTACCAGGGCGACCGCGATGCGGCGCAACAACCGCTCACTGCCGCTTATCCGAGAATGAACGTCTCGATTCGAGATGCGGACCTCCCTGCCGGTCCGTTTGCCTACAGCGGCCCCGGCGCCACGGCGATTTCAGACCCGCCGGCGAATGACCGATAATAAAGGCTGTCCCGCCATTGCGGAAACAGCTCATGGCAGACAGTCTCGAAGTATCATTCGTGCTGGCCACCCACAACCGCCGGGAGATCACTCTACGGACGCTGGAGCACGTTTTCGGCGGTGCCGGGCCGAGCACCGGCTTCGAGGTCATCGTGGTGGACAACACCTCGACCGATGGCACCGCTGAGGCGGTGCAGGCCGCCTATCCGCAGGTCATGCTCCTGGCCGAGCGTCGCAACCTCGGCAGTTGCGCCAAGGCTCTGGGCGTGGACCGGGCTTCCGGTTGCTACATCGTCTTCCTGGACGACGACTCCTACCCGCGGGCCGGTTCTGTCGATCGTATGATCGAGCACTTCGCGGCCGACTCGCGCCTGGGAGCGGCCGGATTCCGCGTCCACCTGCCGGACGGCGGCGAGGAGTGCAGCGCCTTCCCCAACGTCTTCATCGGCTGCGGCGTCGGCTTTCGGGCCGACGCCCTACGCCAGGTCGGCGGCTTGGACCTCACCTTCTTCATGCAAGCTGAAGAATACGACCTGAGCTTCCGACTGATCAACGCCGGCTGGCGCGTGGAGACGTTCGACGATCTGCACGTCGAGCACCTCAAGACCGCCTGCGCTCGCCGCAACGGCCGGACGGTCTACTACGACACCAGAAACAACCTGATCGTCGCCGCTCGCTACCTGTCCGAACCCTACGCGACTCTCTACCGGCAGGACTGGCTGCAACGCTACGCCTGGCTGGCCGCTGCCGACCGACGAATGCCCGCCTTCTGTCGCGGTGTCGTCGCCGGTTCCTGGCAGGCCCTACGGGAACGGGCTCGGTACGCGCATCGTCGGCTGACGCCCGCTGCTTTCGAAGCGCTGTTTCGCATGGAATTCATCGAGCGGCGCATGCGCGGCCTGGCGGCTGCGGGCGTTCGCCGCGTAGTCTTTGCCGACCTGGGCAAGAACGTACTGGCGTTCTACCGCGCGGCCCAGAGGTCAGCGATCCGGGTAACGGCCATCGCCGACGACCGCTTCGCCGCTGACGGCCGGTATTATCGGCGAATCCCGGTTGTCGCCCTCGATAAGGCCCTGGGGACCCGGCCCGAGGCCATGGTGGTCAGCAACACCTCTCCCATCCACGCAGCCCGTACGGAACATCGGGTGGCCCGGCGCTTCGCCGGCTCCGTTTACTGCTGGTTCGCTACCAGCACACCGCAGGGCCCGTCTCCCGCCGACCGGGCCGCGACGACTCCCGCTTCAGAGCCGGTCGCAGCAACCCACGGATAGACTAGGTCCCCAGATCGATGCAACCTTACCGGGCCGTCTACAGCCCGGGCAGATCCACGCGGTCGCCGGCTTCGACGCCGAGTTCGGCGAAGGTGCCGGCTGTGACCTCGAGGGCAAAGCGGTACGGTCCGTCGGGCGGGTAGCTGGTCTCATCCCACGGAGCCATAGTGCGGATGCTGTCGATGGTGCCGTCGGCGCGGATGTAGGCCACGTCGAGCGGGATGATCGTGTTGCGCATCCAGAAGCCGACCGTGGTGTCGTGCCCGAAAACAAAGAGCATACCTCGCCGGTCCGCCGGGGACGGTTCGGGCGGCGGTTCCATCTCTTCCGCCGTGACGTGCATCAGGCCACGCTGCCGCTCGACGAAATCATCCGCGACCCAGACCAGGAACACCTGCCCGCCGACGCTCAGGTGAGCGAGCGTCAGCGTAGCGAGGTATTCGGCATGGGGCGTCCCCTCGAGCAGATCATCCTCGGGAACCTGGTCCAGGGGGTCCGCATCACAAGAATCTTCGTCCATGGGTTCGAGGCCGGCGTCTCCGCCCGCGGCGGGCTGGTCGGCGGTGTCGCCGGTGTTCCGGTTGTCCAGCGTTCTTTCAGCCGTGGTCCGGCCGGTCGAATGGGCCGCGCCGCATCCGCAGATCAGGGCCAGCAGAAAGCAACTGATCAGTTGCAACGGAGAGGACAGGCCAGACATCCGCACGTTCATCTTCTCCCGGCTCGGGCCCATTTCTACGGCGCCGTGGCGTTCTCGGCAACGGGGTTCTGTCCCGGCCGCTGGCAAGGTTGATTGTCTCGTAGAAACCCGGTTTTCAACGAAATCACCCCCTCTGGCGGTAGCGCTACGGC
>Ga0114922_10001796_pt1 | contig 20318 bp, 19 predicted proteins | sample AartaG_FD_100975 | JGI IMG/M metagenome (GOLD analysis project Ga0114922, IMG submission 100975) | Deep subsurface microbial communities from Aarhus Bay to uncover new lineages of life (NeLLi) - Aarhus_00045 metaG | ecosystem: Environmental > Aquatic > Marine > Oceanic > Sediment | place...
GACAACTGCATGGAGTTGGTCGGACCAGAAGATATCATCCGCGAAATAGAATCCTTATAAGACTGCTTTACTTCGCATTTGGTCATCGGCTATGACGGTAGATGAAATATTGTTTACTTGGGGAATACTTTATACGTTCTGTTCTTTCCTGCACAGATGTCGTGTATGTTCCGGTAAGATTTGCCAACTTTCTGCTGCGTCCAACGGCTGTAACGGCAGCCGAATGAAGTAGAGAGCCTAATGGTTTATGGTGGCAAATGTGAATTGGATAAGAATTTCTAATGCAGGCTGTTCAAAAAACACAACCCCGAATATTAGGTAAGCTTATAGGCCTGCTTCTGGCCAGATTGGGCTTGCCTTTGGCCTCATTCCTGGTGATTGTATTGATTGCCAGGATGTGGGCCAAGCCACTCCTGGGTGAATATAGTACAATATACACATGGTTCACCATATTTCATTACTTTTCCCTTTTTGGAATAGGAGAGTTCATCTCCAAGGAGATCGGTACTCATCCAGCCAGCGCGTCAAAATATCTCGCGCATGGTCTTCTCTTTGGAGTTTTGTCTTCGGTGGTTTGCGGAGTCATTATGGTGGGAGGGGCGATTCTGTTTAACTATAATGATAATGTCGAGTATGGAATCTTTGTTCTGGCTCTGGCCTTACCGGCTAGTGTGGCAAGCATCATTTGCATTTCAGTCTTTACGGCCTTTCAAGCGATAAGATTAATTGCGTTTACGTCTGTTCTGCAGAGCTCTCTGTTTCTGCTCTTAGGCTCGACAGTCATTATCAAAGGGTATGGACTTATCGCTTTAGTGTGGTGCTTGGTTGTTGCATGGGTCGTGGCATCGGTAGCCAACATTTTCATTGCTCACAGATGTATCGCCAGGGTGCGTGTTGAGATCGACTGGGACTTCTTACGGGGACTATTAGGGCCGATCATCGCGTTTGGCTTGACCGGATTGGCTGGCCAGATATTCATGCGTATTGACATAATCATGCTTTCGAAGATTATGGACATGAACGCCGTGGCCTTATATACGCCAGCAAGCAAGATGTTAGAGATGTCTCTGATGCTTCCACTGACTTTTTATGTTTTGATCCTGCCGATTGCAGCAGGAGTTCTTAAGGATTTTCGAAAAGAAATACCTGAGCCACTTGAGAGCTATGCGAGGCTGCTTTTTATTTTTGTCTTTCTCGAATTTGGTTTGGTCTTTTTCTTTGCCGAGTCTATTCTCAGCTTCATTTATGGTAACGCCTATGTCGAAGCAGCCGGAGTTCTCAGGATACTAATGCTTTCTTTATTGTTCTTAAGTAGCGAAATGATTCTGGTGATGTGCTGTCAGGCTGGAGGTTTCCATAAGGTTGCCATGCATTTTTCTGTGGGTCGGACCATAGGCAAAGTACTTTTGAATTTCGTTCTAATTCCGATTTGGGGACCGTTGGGCGCTGCCCTTGCCACCTTTATTTCCATCGCTATTTCATTTGCTGTTTTGAAACATTATGTCAAAAGATACTTGGGTAGTTTTCGATGGATTCACATGGTCAGAGAACCGGCATTCGTTTGTGGATTTGTGATGTTTACGCTTTTCTTACTGGCAGACTACCTGAACACGTTGTATCTCGGTTTGCTGTTTTTAGCTGGGTATACCTTGTTGCTATTTGGTGTCAAGAGGTTTCAGGTGGAGCGTCTAAGGAGGATTTGGCGTTGAGAATGTCAAGAGGTATATTATGAAGATACTATTTATCACGCCATTACTTCCACACCCATGCGTTGACCATGCCAGCGCTTTCAGCGAACATAAGATGATAAGATATCTGTCTGAGAGGCATGACGTCAGCCTGGTTTCTTTCGTGTGTTCGGACAAGGAAAGAAAACTCGCCAAGGATATGCGAGAGTACTGCCGGCGTGTCGAAACGGTCCGGCTGCCCAAGGGTGGTTTGAGAAAACTTTGGGTCAGGTCGAATCTTCTGACTCTGACTCCCATGTCGATATCAAATAGCTGCTGCCGCGAGATGAGAAACATGATACGCTCCTTCGCCAAGAAGGAGAAGTTCGACATAGTCCAGATGGAGCATGCCCCTATGGGACAGTATGTTTCTGAGATAGGGGATTCGGCTACGGTAATACGCGTGCATGACCTGGTTTTTGTCACGGCAAGAAGACATGCTAACCGCCTTCGTCACTCGAGGAAAAAAGTCGAATGGTTTATCGAAAGCCTCGTGTCACGGTGGTACGAATCTCGCCAATATGCAAAGTTTGACTTTGTCTTGGCTGTCTCCGAAAAGATGAAAGATGTTCTGCTTGATTGTAATTCTTCACTTAATGTTTTGGTGATACCGCCGGGAGTCGATATTCCCGACAGGCGAAATTTACATTGGAATGGAAAAGGAAAGAATCTTATCTTTATGGGAGCCATGTGGCGCAGGGAAAACGTCGAGAGCGTACTTTACTTTTACCGGAATGTTTTCGGTCTAATCCGTAAAGCTGTGCCTGACGTAAATCTCCATATTGTCGGCGGCTCTCCTTCGCGGGAAATTACGAATCTGGCCGATGATTCAAGTGTCAAGGTTACCGGTTACATTGGGGACCTTTCAGACTATTATCTCAAGTGTGATGTCTCCATTGCCCCTATGCGTATTGCCGGGGGGATAATGTGCAAAGTACTGGATGCCATGGCCTTCGGACTTCCGGTTGTCACTACATCTCAAGGGAATGAGGGAGTAGGGGCAGAGGCGGGAAAGGAGATTTTCGTGGAAGACGATCCGGAGGGTTTTGCAGACCGTACGATAGAACTGCTTCAGGACGGACAATTACGAAAAACAATCAGCGATAACGCGCTGGATTTTATAAGGCGCAACTTTAGCTGGGAACATACCATTAGTAAGTTAGAGTCTTTGTATCGAAAATGTCTTTTATAGACACTCAATGAAAGGATATTAAAAACTTGAAAGTTATATTTATTTATCCAGATTTGCTTTTGCATCGTCATGACTGGTCAGGTTATTTCTACGTTGGAATTGGCTCACTTGCGGCCGTTTTGAAGAGCGAAGGACATACGGTATCTCTGATTCACATTACTCGGCCAATCGGCAAATCCGAGCTTGTTGAGCGTGTAAGGAATGAAAATCCTGACCTGATTTGCTTTTCCGGCTGTTCTCCGATGTTTCCTTTTGTGAGAAAGTTTGCCTCCTGGCTGGTGGATAGCAAAATAGGTGTGCCAACTATCTGCGGGGGACTCCACGCAACGATAGCTCCGGAAGAGACAATCAGCACCGAGGGCATAGATATGATTTGCCGGGGCGAGGGCGAGGCCGCCTTGTCTGAGCTTTGTCAGAAGCTCGAGAGAAATGAAGATATAACGAACATCCATAATCTTTGGATTAAAAAAAACGATGAGATAATCAGGAATCCGCTTAGACCTATTGTTGACGACCTGGACGAGCTGCCTTTTCCGGACAGAAGTATCTTCGATTACAAAAGTCTTTACGCCGAGAGAGAAGGAAGGTTAAGCTTTTTAGTGTCCAGAGGCTGTCCATACAACTGCACGTATTGTTGCAACCACCTGATAAGGAAGACGTATGGAACAGAAGGCAAACCGATAAGATTCAGGAGTGTTGACAGTATTATTGCGGAGATGAAGAAACTTATTAAATGTTATCCCTTCCTTAAAATGTTGAATTTCGACGATGATATTCTGTTCATGCGAAGAAAATGGGCGGAGGAATTCACTGATAAATACAGTGAGCAGATAGGTCTTCCGTTTATCTGCAACGCCAGGGCGAACCTTACAACCAGGGCGGTGGTCGATTTGCTCAAAAAGGCAGGCTGTTGTCACGTCAAGTTCGGCCTTGAAAGCGGCAATGAATATATTTGCAACGAAGTGCTGAATCGGAATCTCACAATTGAACAAGTCAAGGAGGCGTTTGCTGTCTGTAAGGAAGCTGGATTGATCACTGAATCTTTTAGCATGGTCGGGATTCCCTACGATACTCCCAGAACCGTTCTCGATACTATCAAGCTTAACTCGGTTATTGGGGTAGACAAAATGCAGATTTCCATCTATCAACCCTATCAGGGAACGGAGCTTGCAGATCTTTGCGAGAAGGAGGGCTTCATTGTGCGGAAGGATTTGGAGCCTGACTGGTTTACGCCCGCTTTGCAATTGAATACTATTTCGCGTTCTCAAGTGTTAATGTTTAGAGACTATTTCAAGGTTTTCGTGCGATACTATCAAATAATCCGGAAATTGCCGGGCGGAACTTCCAAAATCGCGGTCAGACTTTCAGACCGAGTTCTCAGTTGTGTCTTTGTTTCAAAGCTGCTGAACACGGTCTATGTGCCTCTGAACTATTTATTTCGAAAGCTACAGCTTCTAAAAATCAAGACCAAGGTCGCCAAATGTCGCCGGGGAGGGCCGGCGTAGTACTGGATGCTCGATACAATGAAGGTAACTTTTGTCTATCCCGATGTGGAACCACACGTATTTGATTGGACTGGGTACTTCTATGTCGGAATTGCGTCGATGTCGGCCGTATTGAAAACAGAAGGGCACACGACATCCCTGATTCACATCATACAACCCATTAGCAAATCCGAGTTTATCGAACGTGTAGAGAAAGAAAATCCCGATCTGATCGGATTTTCTTCCACTTCTCACTTGTTTCCCTTAGTAAAGAAGCTTGCTTCCTGGCTGGTAGAGGCCAAGGTTGAGGTACTTACTATATGCGGTGGAATCCACCCCACCATAGCTCCGGAGGAGTCCATTGGGATTGAGGGCATAAATATGATTTGCCGGGGTGAGGGTGAGGCCGCGCTTGTTGAACTTTGCCAGAAGATCGAAAGGAATGAAGATATAAGCAACATCGCTAATCTCTGGATTAAAAGGGATGGTACTATAATCAGAAATCCTCTCAGACCCATCCTGGATGATTTGAACAGGCTGCCCTTCCCTGACAGAGGTATCTTCGACTACCAAGACCTTTGCCACGAGAGAGAGGGAAGAGGAACGTTTATGGTCTCAAGAGGCTGCCCGTATAACTGTACTTACTGCTGCAATCACCTGCTAAGAGAAATTTACGGAAGCGAAGGCAAAGCGATAAGGTTCAGAAGCGTTGATAACGTCATTGCAGAGATTAAACAGGTTGTGGACCATTATCCCTTCATAAAAAGCCTGATCTTCGATGATGATATCCTCTTTCTCCACAGGAAGTGGTCTGAAGAATTTACCGAAAAGTACAGCCGTCAGATAAATCTTCCTTTTTCCTGCAACACCAGGGCAGACATCACTGACGAGGCTTTGTTTAAGCTTCTCAAAAAGGCCGGCTGTGTTAACATCAGGTTTGGTCTTGAGAGTGGTAATAAAGAGATTCGGTACAAGGTTCTAAATCGTCGTATGACCAATGAGCAGATCAAGAAAGCATTTGCCATGTTTAAGAAAGCAGGGCTGATCACTCAATCTTACAATATAGTTGGAATTCCTTACGAAACCCCCAGCACTATCCTCGACACCATTAAACTGAACGCCGCGATTGGCGTGGACATAATGCAAGCTTTTATTTATCAACCTTATCAAGGCACAAAACTTGCCGAGCTTTGCAAGGAACAGGGTTTTTTGAAATCAGGAGATTTTGGGCCCGACTTCTTTTCGCCCTCCATTGTGAAGTTAGATACAATTTCACCTGCTCAGGTGTTAATGTTCAGAGACTATTTTCAAGCTCTGGTGCGTTACTATCAGGCGCTCCAGAGGCTGCCTGGCGGAGTTTCCAAATTCGTCATAAGGCTTTCGGACAGGATTCTCTCTTCTGCCGCGGTTGCCAGGGTACTTAACCTGGTTTATGTGCCTTTGCATTATCTTCGTAGCAGGAGGCAAGCCTTGAAACTGAGGAAAAAAGTCGCCCGGTGTAATGTCCGAGAGAGTTCAAGCCTTTCAGCGGACAAAACAGGAAATCTCTAATGCGAAAAAAGTATTAACAGAAAATAAAGTATTTGATAAAAGGGCAACTAAAGGTGGCTCTAATGCTCTAAATTTTCTTCTGCAGGTTTTATGAAATGTTAATGTTATCCGTTATCATTGTTAATCATAATGCAAAAAACTTTCTGAGGCAGTGCTTAACCAGCCTCTATGGATTGGAAGGCAGTCTGAGCTTTGAGATTATTGTCGTGGATAACAAATCGCACGATGAAAGCTGTGCAATGATTCGGCAGGATCATCCTCAGGTCCACCTTATAGAAAACAGGGAAAACGTAGGTTTTGCGAAAGGCAATAACATTGGGATCAAGGGAGCGCAAGGCGAATATGTCCTTTTACTAAATAGTGATACCAAGGTCGTAAATAACGCAATTGAGAAGCTCGTGGAATTTCTTGATAGCCATCCTGATGTAGCTGTGGTGACGTCGCGTCTTGTTTATCCCAATATGACCGACCAGGGAGTCGCCCGCATGTTTCCGACACCTATGAACGCGCTGTTTGGCCGGCGGTCGCTTCTTACACGGCTGTTTCCAAATAATAAATATTCGAAGAGATATATGATAAGCCACCGGAACCATTCTGAAGAGCCATTCGAAGTGGATTGGGTCTCTGGAGCATGCCTGATGGTAAGAAAAAAGGTAATTGAGGATGTGGGTCTGCTGGATGAGAGATTTTTTATGTATTGGGAGGATGCAGACCTGTGTTTTCGTATCAAACAGAAAAACTGGAAAATATATTGCATCCCTGAGGCAATTGTTATACACTTTGAAGGAAAAAGTAGTCAGGAACAGAAGAACAGCAGGATGATCATAGAATTCAACAAAAGCGTCTATCGTTACTACAGGAAGCACCACATCAAAAATCTGTTCGGATTGAAGAATCTGGCGGTTGTGTTGGGCCTGACTGCAAGAACTCTAATGCTACTTCTGGTCAATTTGTGTAGGTCGATTATTATTGGAAACAAGAAAGGAGTCATAACTCATGAAAGTACTTAACCGCAATTTCTACTGTCTTTTTTTTGTGGGATTGTTACTGTCGTGCTCACCTGATTTAAACTCTGCCGCGAGTAAAGGAGGTGATTTTCTGCAAAATAGCGGATTTGAGCAATCAGATTCAAAAGGCATGCCGATTGGTTGGCAGGTTGTCCCACACTATAAAGGCAAGGGTGAGGCCATTGTCGATGATACGTTTGCTAATTCAGGCAGATACAGCTTGAAACTCAAACCCAATGAGAAGAATGCTTCCGACGCTTTTGGAGTGTTCACTATACTTGATAAAGAAGCATTAAAGGGAAAGGAAATTACCATTAGCGGCTATGTCAGGGCTGAGGGTATCGGGGCAAATGGAGCAGGTATCCTTCTCAACACGGATAAGAAGAACTGGCATATGCTTCCTAAGGATACGAAGGGGAAATTTGTTCCTTTCAGCAAGAAGCTCTCGATTTCCCGGACAATTCCGGATGCGACTCTACTGCTGCTTGTTAGCGGAACAAAAGGAGCAGTTTGGTTTGATGAATTAACTGTGAATGTAATAGAGGAAACTCCAGCACCGTCGGATACAGCAGCCGCTCTTCCCGCAAGCACGGGTGAATATATCAACAAGATTAATACACCCGGCTGGCAAGATTCGGTCTCCATCTCCCCCGACGGCAAGGAACTCTATTTTGCATATTTGCCGTATCTTCAGTTTGACGTGGTTGACCTGTATTTTAAGAGGATTTCGGAGAAGGATGTGAAGCAAAAAGGCCCCATCAGGCCCGGCAGCCATCACGGAAAGCTGAAATTCGAGACCTACAAAGCTGCTCGGCAAAAGAATGGTACCTGGGGCAGACCGATCAACTTAAATATTAATTCTTCGGATTACTCACTCTACGCGGCAAAGCCGTCGTACGACGGCACGGAACTTTATTATAGCATCAGAGAATACGACCGTAACTATGGAGGAGATGATATCTATGTCTCCAAGAAGCTGCCCAATGGAGAATGGGGGCCTCCTGAAAACCTTGGACCAAATATCAATACGCGCTATAGAGAGGACACCCCCTGTCTGGGCCCGGACGGCAAGATATTATATTTCTGCCGCAGTAAGAGTGAGATAGTGGGCTGGGAGATTATGGTCTCCCAGAGGATCGACGGACAGTGGACAAAGGCTATAAAGCTTCCCTCCCCCATAAACCAATCCAAGCTCGGGATCAAATCAGACTATCAGCCTTTTATTACCGCTGATGGGAAGGAATTGTATTTTACTCGAATCCAGCAGCTATACAAGTCGCAAAAGAAGCCGGATGGTAACTGGGGCGAGCCGGTGAAGGTGTTCCCGCGTCTTGAAGTGTCGGGACATGCCTCTATCACTGCAGATGGGCGATATCTTTACTTACTCACAGCGAAAGACAAAGAAAGCCTCAAACGCCACCACTGGACAATCTCGTATTCCGAGAGACAGAAGGACGGGAGCTGGGGCGAACCCAAGCCTGTTGACTAACCGAACTGTATGCCTTGGGAAAATTCCAAATGATAGATCTAACCGTTTCACTTGTAACCGGCAACAATAAGAAGTTCATCCTCGATTGCCTGAGGTCAATCTACGAGACGAACAACAGCCTCAAGATGGAGGTCTATGTGGTTATTAATGCCTCGTCAGATGACAGCGAAGAGGCAATTAGGAAGGACTTTCCAGAGGTAAAATTCATAGTTAACAAGAAAAAGCTGGGCTTCACTCACAACCACAACATAGTTATGGAAAGAAGCAAAGGTAAATATGTCCTTGTCCTAAATGACGACACCATCATGCTTGACGCAACTCTGAAGAAAATGGTTGATTTTATGGAAACCTCCCCTGATGTGGGTATTCTCGGGTGCAAGATATTGAACGCGGACGGGTCTTTGCAATGGTCCTGCGGAAAAAGTTTTAGTCACAAGTTTGAACATTTCAAATCAGGCATGTTGAATCAATTTCTGCCGTTTCTTTCGAAGCAGTCTTTCAAGGGCACCGAGGAGGTCAGCTGGGTGACCGGCGCGTGCCTCCTGGCCCGGAGTAAGGCCCTCGAGCGTGTGGGACTTTTCGACGAGAATATCACTATCTACTATGAAGACGGAGACTTGTGCTACCGGATGATCCAGGCCGGATGGAAGGTGGTTTTCTATCCAGAGGCCGAGATCATTCACTACCATGGCCAGACGAGAAAACAACACTTGGGCAGGGATACATTTATTACGTATCAAAGCAGACTCTATTTTTTCGCCAAGCACCACAGTCGCAGCATGTATCATTTGATCAGGGTATTAACCGTTCTGGAGGTCACTGCCCGGTACATAAAGACCTGGCTGTGCTACTCTCGCGGCAAGAAGACCCAAAGGCAGGAACTTCTCGGTGCTTACAAGCAGGTGGTTCGACTGGTGTTAAGCCCACAGCATTCACGGAAGACGACAGACAAAGAAGTGCCGGAAGAGAAACGACGAAGGCAGCTCAACTGCTGAAGACATATTCGGACGAGGTGTGATTTTTTGTATGCTTTCCACGTATAAGAATGGTTTGCTCCTCCACTTTTCTCTGTACTCTCAAGGAACCAAAAGTATGACTATTAAATGTCGAAGAGCATGTTTGTTTGCCAGCAACGGGCAGGCAGAATCTTACGAAGGCGGCTTTAGCCTAACAGCCAAGCCGGCTCGGCAAATTTAAATGGAGACCAGGCGATGAAAATAGGCTTCGACGGACGCTTTATTCGACAAGGCCAGAGCGGGAACGGGGTTTTTACCCAAATGCTTCTCGATGGCCTGGCTCGCCTGGACGACGAGAACGAATATACTGTCTATATGCTGGAGGACAAGCCGTTCATCAAAAAGGACAACTTCCATCTCAAGCGGATGCCCGCGCTGCATGCCAGGTCTCACCTGCGTTTCCTGCTGACTTTTCCTGTTGAGCTAAATCGAAATCCCGTGGACATCTTTCATGCCATTTACTCCGTACCTCTGAGAACACCTGCTCGGGTAGTTCTGTCGCTGGTGGAGTTCTCGTGGTTCACCAATCCGGATGAGTTTCCTGCATCTCGGCTTTCCCTGGCTCAGTTCCGGATAATGACGCGTCTGTCTATCCACCGGGCTGATCGTATTATCACTCCAACTCACGTTGGCAAAGAGCAGGTTCTGGACTACTTCGGCCTGTCCGAGGAAAAGGTAGAGGTAATCCACTTCGGATTCAATGAGTTTTTTCTGGAACCGTGTAAGCCGGAAGATATTGACAGAGTCAAACACAAGCAGGGCATTAAAGGAGACTATATACTCACCGTCGGCGACCTGCACCCCCGGAAAAACTTGGAACGATTAATCGAAGCATTTAATTGGCTAAAGGAAAAACGGAAGGTTCCTCATTCACTGGTCCTGGTGGGTAAAAACCTTTTGCAGGCCGAGCAGATTTATCGCAAGGCATCCGCCAGTTCAGCAAGCGATTCCATTACCTTCACCGGATACGTATCACTCGAGGAGCTGCGAGCGCTGTATCAGGGAGCTGCCGTCTTTGCCTTTCCGTCTCTTGATGAGGGCTTTGGGCTTCCGGTTCACGAGGCAATGGCCTCGCGCGTTCCCGTTATAGTCTCCGACAAGGGGGCGTTGCCGGAAGTTGTCGGCGGGGCGGCCATTTCCGTGAATCCCCTAAGCGTTGAGGACATAGCCTGTGCAATATTTCGTGTGTTGGATAGTCAAACCTTGCGTGAAGAACTTATCAGGAAGGGGCTGAAGCAAATAGAGGCATTTTCCTGGGATGAGGCCTGTCGTAAGACAATGCGTTTATATCAGAATGTATATTCAAATGGATAAAAAGAAAGGATATTGGATTGAACGTCCTGCTTATATACCCATGGTATCCGTATAGCTCCGTCAGCACCTTCGAAGAGCCGCTTGGTATTCTCTATCTTGCCTCGGCATTATTGCAGACCCGGCATAAAGTGGATGTAGCGGATCTGACGTTCAACCATGAGCTTAAAGGGCTGAAAGAGCAGGTGCTCTTGGCGGATGTGGTTGGTATTTCGGCGCCGACGCCGCTTTTTGGAATCGCCACAGAGGTACTCAATTACATTAAAAAGATCAATCCCCAAGCCCACACCCTTGTAGGTGGCCCCCATGCAACCGCTGACCCCGAAGTGACATTGAGTTCCGGTTTCGATATTGCCGTAATAGGGGAGGGTGAAGTAACTATTGTAGAGCTTGTCGAGAAACTTTCCACAGGTGGACACCTGGACGAAGTAGCCGGCATTGCCTACCTTGAAGACGGTAATTTGCAGGTTACGCCCAAACGTCCTTTTATCGCCAACGTGAACGAAATAGCGCTGCCGGCTCGGCAGTTTATCGACTATTCGCGCTACCGCAGGCTTGGAATCATATCTATGCGAGGCTGTCCCTATCGCTGCCTTTTCTGCAAACCCCTGGAAGACAAGTTGTTCGGAAAGAAGCTCAGGATGAGGAGTCTGGCAAGTGTAGTAGACGAAATCGTTCAACTGGTCGCCCATTACGGCAACCGTCAGATCGGTTTCAAGGACGACACGCTCACCGTGAATAAAACCGAGTGGTTTGAGGGGCTCAAAAAAGAACTTCTAAAGCGGAACCTGAGTGTCAGCTGGCAGTGCAGCAGCCGGGTGGACACGGTCGATTTCGACAAACTCAAGGCTATGAAAGAGGCCGGCTGCCGCCAAATATTCTTCGGCATTGAGAGCGGCTCACAGCGGATTCTGAACTATTACTGCAAAGACACCACAGTAGAGAAAACTATTGAGACTTTCGCCCAATGCCGTCGCGCCGGGATACGAGCATGTGCTTCAGTAATGCTGGGGGCTCCCTCAGAAACTCGGGAAGACCTGGAGAAGACGTATCAATTAATCAAGACTATCAAACCGTTCAACTGGCATGTTCACATGACTACACCAATGTTCGGCAGCCATCTCTATGACCGAGCCAAGGCTGAAGATAGACTTGACACGAATGCAGACTATTCGGCCTTTGAGCCGACCGGAAATATTTACCGCCTGCACATGCCTATGAAAGTGGACCATTTATCAGCGAGTGATATCTCCGAATATCGCGACCGTATCAATAGCTATATGAAGTTTCGTCTTTTACTGCGTTGTATGGTAGATTTTCGTATTTGGAGGGAGATTCTATTCTCACGCGGCCTGCGAACAATCGCTTTTAATTTCATTCGAAGGCATTTCGGCCTGCGGGGCTGGAAGGTCCGCTCTCGTTATCCGATGGCGCGATCTGTAAGGCAAAAGTTGAAATAAAACTCAAAGATTACAAAAAAGGTTCTTCTGGAGTGAATACAAGAGAACGTAACAAGAGCACCTCTTCGAGAGGAAATTCACAAACGAACGTCATGATTAGTCGGTCGATTTTTACGGAAAACAAGTCAAAATGAAGATAGTTTTTGCGGATCCACCTAACATCAAAACAGCCTGGCTCATTGCGAATCATCCAAACCTTGGCATTCTTTATCTTAGCGGTTATCTGAGGGAAAAGACAAAGGGTGTAGATATCCACTACCTTGATGTTCACCTCAGCCTCAAAGAACACTTGAGACGTCTTGAGATGATTAAGCCTGACGTTTACGGGCTTTCTTTCAGCACGATAAGAGAGCGGGACGCCTTCGAGACTATCAAGGTTGTCAAAGAGAGGTTTCCAAATCTTCCAATAATCTGCGGCGGGCCTTTTCCAACCGTAATGGCTCGGGAGATACTGGAACGACTACCGGTTGATGTCTGTGTTATTGGTGAAGGCGAGGTAACTATGGCTGAGTTGGTCGAAGTTTTTGACAGAAGGCGGCAGTTTGATGACGTGGCAGGCATCGTCTTCAAGAAAAACGGCCGGATTTCGGCAACGGGCAAACGGGATCTCATTGTCGACCTTGACTCTATACCACTGCCCGCCTGGGACTTGGTTGACTTCAAGAGATATAAGGGGAACTACCAGTACATGACCAAGCCGAGTACTGTCATGATTACGTGCAGAGGATGCCCTTTCGATTGTGTCTTCTGTGCGAATCCGGTTTGGAAGGCCTCAAAACCATGGCTGCGACAGAGAAGCCCTGCCAATATCTGCGAGGAAATATGCCTGCTCTATAAGATGGGAATTCGTGAAATATCAATCCGTTCCGATGAATTCAATCCAGTGCTTGGCTGGCCCGTTGATATCTGCAAAGAGATTCAGAAGCTTGGTTTCAAAGACCTGTTTTTCCAGGGAAACATCCGTGCAGACAAGATGACTGAGGATCTGGCACGAGAAATGAAGAATAGCAACTTCTGGCTTGTTCAGATTGGGATTGAAAGCGGTAATCAACGCACCTTAGACGGCATAGGCAAGAGGATTACGCTGGAGCAGATTGTGCAGACGTGTCGAATGCTCAAAAAGCACGGCATTAAGGTATACGGTTATATTATGATCTTCCACGCATGGGAAGAGAACGGCCAATTTTGCTACGAAACGCCTGAGGATGTGGATATGACCTTGAATTTCGTACGCCGCCTTAAAAAAGAAAAGCTGCTTGACTACATGTCATTTTCCACCACGACTCCAATGCGGGGCTCAAGGCTTTTTGAAATCGCCAGGCGCCATGAAGTGCTGAAACAGGAGGGAGACGTCCGAGATCTGTCCGAGTTTTCAATGGTGCTGCCTAATATTTCCGAGCAAGACATGAAGAAATCAAGACGAAAGGGCCTTCTTCTACAACTCTCCATTAATTTACTCTCTGGTCACAACAACCTTACAGACTGGGCAAAGAACTGGCATAAGGTGAAAACTCTGTTAAAATCTATATAGGAGACCGGACATCGTGAAACTCCGTCTTCTATTCATCCATATAAGACCTTTCGCTTTAGCTATGATTTAATCCGTCGCAAATAAGGGAATACCAATGCCCCGATCCCTGAAAAAGGAACTCCAGAAGATGCCACAATACACTCGGCTTGTGCGACATCTCAAGAGTTTCATTTTTCACAGCACCCTCAAAAAGATTATCAATCTCATGCTTGTTGAGAGTGAATGGATGCTCAGGCGGCAGACTGTGTGGGGTCGACCGTATATTCTTATCGTCGATCCGACGAATGTTTGCAACCTGAGATGCCCCCTTTGTCCCACGGGGACAGGAGATATCGATCGAGGACAGAGCATGTTGAGTTATGAATGCTTCACGCAGATTATAGACCGTTTTGCGCCTTATACCTATGAGGTTTCTCTCCATAACTGGGGGGAACCACTACTTAACAAAGAAATATTTAAGATGATCGAGTATGCCCAGAGCAAGAATATCGGTACCAACATGAGTACAAACCTCAATACAGTCAGACCTTCTGATATTGAAAACACTGCGAGGTCAAGTCTTGAATACCTGATTGTGTCGTTAGATGGTACGACTGATGAAGCATACTCGCATTATCGCCGGAATGGGAATTTTCAGATAGTGATGAACAATCTACAATCGCTGATAGAAATCAAGCGACGCCTTAAACGTAGAACTCCCTTCATCGAATGGCAATTCATCCTGATGAAGCACAATATACATCAGGTAGAGGATGCACGACGCATCGCAAAGGAGATAGGGGTCGACCTATTGAGATTTATCCCTATTGGTCTTCCCTTCAATGCCAAATACAAGGCTAAGCTAAGGAGTGAATGGTTTCCAGAACTCTGCGATACCTCATCAGGAGTGGATACGTTCGAACATCAGTTTCTCCAGAAACCCAGAAAGTCTGCCTGCTTTTATCTTTACCGGTCGCTCATAGTAAATCCTGACAACCGAGTTTCTCCCTGCTGCCACGTGTACGGAAAACAAAACGACTTCGGAGATATTCTGTCACAAAGCCCTGAACAACTCTGGAACAACGAGCACTACCGGTCTGCTCGATCTCTCTTCTCGATCAACGGTAAGCCCGTGGTTCACACGATATGTGAACATTGTAATGTATTTGAGAGGAGAGCGAGAAATCATAGTCTTGTCTCCTCCTGTGAAGATGAATAGTTTGTGTTGAACTGTTTTTGTCAAAAAATGGAAAATACAGTCTGCCCATTTTTCTTTCTTAGTGTACTATCCTAACCTAAACTCAAAATATGAAGGAGATGTCTCATTTTTGTTAACATGTGCCGGAAGGTAATACGTTTGGGAGTGAAAATAATAGCGTCGAAATGGTTCGTCCAACCATTGCGTATGATTATGAGGAGTATCTTCAACTGCTCCGGTGGGATGTACTTGTCGCACCTGGCAAAAAACTCTGCCGTGCGTCTGCCGCCAGGTTCGCTTGTGATACCGTCAAAAAAGGTCAACTGTGAATTGTTGCGCTCCATACATGGCTTCCATACAGTCTGAATGATCCATCCAATAGGCCATAGTATGGCGGCTAAACAGTCTCTCAGAGGGCCCTCACACGTATATCTCAAACTCATTGTCTTTACTGATGACTTTGTATCAATTGTTCGGAACATGATGGGGGCTGCACCCACATTGTTTTACAATTAAGCCGAGGAGCTACAATAAATGTTCAATAATCTGATAAGGATTGCATGTATGGAGAAAGCCTCACCTGACACTACTAATGATCGCTTAAAAATCGACTATACGACCATTCTAAGAGATAGGGTCATAAAGGCAGGGGAATTTATCATATCTCTAATAGGCATTGTTTTAAGCCTCCCTATTATGGCCTTGATCACCCTGATTATAAAAATAGATAGTCCCGGTCCAGCCATTTTCAAGCAGGTTAGAATCGGAAAGAACTGGCGTGGAAATGGACCTCAAACACCAAAAAAAAACGCGAGATTCTGCCAGGAGAATAGAAAAAGAGATTTAGGAGGCAGGCCTTTCGTCTTCTACAAATTCAGGACTATGTATGTTGACGCCAGGGAAAAATTTCCTGATCTTTATAGATATGAATACAGCCCGGAAGAAATCAAGACTTTCTACTTCAAGGTTCCTGACGATCCACGCCTAACGCGTTTTGGACGGCACCTGCGAAAAACGACCCTAGATGAATTGCCTAACCTCATTAATGTGCTTAAAGGCGATATGAGCTTAGTTGGCCCCCGGCCGGAAATTCCTGAAATGCTCAAGTATTACCGAAGTGAACAGAGAAAAAAATTTCAGGTCAAACCCGGTGTTACCGGTCTGTCTCAGGTCAGAGGCAGGGGCCTTCTGGGGTTTCAGGAAACTCAAAAACTTGATGTAAAGTACATAGAAAAAAAGACCCTCTGGCTGGATTTCAAGATAATTGTGAAGACTCTCAAAGTAACATTTCTCAGGATAGGCGCATTCTGACAGTGTCCCCGGAAAATTAATGCTCTGCCTTGCGTAGATATATTTGATTGTCAGAAGAGATGCAGGGTTACAAATACTCAGGAGGTTTCAGGAAATATGCAAAAAAAAGCACTGATTACAGGCATTACCGGCCAGGATGGTTCATACCTGGCGGAATTCTTACTGGAAAAAGGATATGAGGTGCACGGGCTCGTTCGAAGAGTGGCGATTGAAGATCCTAAGCACCGGATGTCACGAATTCATCACCTTCTTGATCAAGTTTATCTTCATGCGGCTTCGTTGGAAAGTCTTTCGAGCATCTTTAAGGTGTTAAACACCGTTCACCCAGATGAATGCTATCATCTTGCAGCCCAAAGCTTCGTAAGTTACTCGTTTGAAGATGAATTTTCCACCATGAACATCAATATTAACGGAACGCACCACGTGCTTGCAGCTATCAAGGAATTCGTGCCCACGTGCAGGTTTTATTTTGCCGGCTCCAGTGAAATGTTTGGAAATGCCAGGGAAGTTCCACAAAATGAAGACACACCTTTTAATCCTCGATCATCCTATGGTATCTCCAAGCTTGCCGGATATCATCTGACAAAAAATTATCGTGAAGCTTTTGGCATACATGCTTCAAGTGGAATACTTTACAATCATGAGTCTCCACGAAGAGGGTATGAATTCGTTACGCGCAAAATCACGTCACACGTAGCAAGAATCAAACTGGGTTTAGCACACAGCTTGAAACTCGGGAACCTTGATGCCAAACGAGATTGGGGACATGCAAAGGATTACATACCGGCGATGTGGTTGATGCTGCAACAGCCCGAAGGGGGAGACTATGTAATATCAACCGGGAAAACCCATTCGGTTAAAGAGTTCCTCGAAGTAGCTTTTTCCTATATTGGTCTAAACTATACTGATTATGTGGTCCTTGATCCACAATTGGTGCGCCCTGCAGAGATTCATCAGCTTTTAGGAAATTCCGAGAAGGCTAAAAGGATTCTCGGCTGGGCCAGTTCAATTTCTTTTGAAGAGCTGGTTCATGAGATGGTAGATGCGGATCTCGAGTCAATTCGGAAAACCATGGTTTGACTTGCGGCTGCCAGGTCTCAATTTCCTAAAAAAATAGTTCGATTTCTAAGCTTCTTAACGTACAACACCGGTTGCTGTTGATCGGGCTCTTAAAGCGACGGGTATTTATTAATCTATACGCTTCTCAGATAGGATTAATGCTGATTTAATACTTTTTTTAGCTTAAATTGATCGTGTTTAAATTGAATCCGAGAGGTTTTAGACGCTAATTAAGGCCAAAATAAACCAGTCTTAGCATCTCAAGTGTTGAGAGACGATTTTGTAATAAAAAGTTTTTTTGAATTTCATTTTTTTGCCTTGACTTGCAACAGATTCCTCGGTGGGATAAAATAGTATGTGTGTAGCGCACAAGCGACTCATATCCACTATAAGAAACAAAGACTATAAACCCTTTAAACTCCGGTTTAGCCCATCTAACGAGTAGATATACGAATTCCCGATACATTGTTCAGTTCATTGGAGTTGAAGATAAATTTTACACGTGAAACCTCTCATCCAAAGTATTTCATATATGCTTCGTGAAAATACCATACACCTAATATAATATCCCAAATCCCCCCTTGAGTGGACTTAGGCAGTTAGGCATGTAACCTACTTGTAAAGACTATTCAGTCCTCCAGCAAGCAGATGGCCTGCCGCCTTATTTCCACTCAAAATCCCTTGCTTCATTTCTTTCATTCTTCCTCTGTTTATTCATTAACAATCCTTATCTGAGATTCAGTCGACAGAGATGATCCTGATATCAAAATCCGTGATTCCAAGGTAGATTCATTCCTTTAATAAATTAGCGGCCGATGTCACCGGCATGCGCACAATTGTACGTTACCCCTCAAGACGATTTCGTCGTTTAAATGGCCTGCTGGGCACTTTAAATTGGAAGATGAGCGGTATGTGGATTGGTTGAGTTAATGAAAAAAGGGCTGCAAGTGGATGCTCACAGCCCCTTAGTTTTTTTCTACAAATGCTCTTACAGTGTCTTTCTTCTTCTGAGCCATCCGACAAGACCTACACCAATACTGCCTAACAGAACAGCACCGGGAGCGGGGATGGCAATGATGCTGCCCGATGAAGCCTGGTCTCCCATACTAAAGATGCCCACGCCCGGACTACCCATAAGTGCCGGCGACAGTCCAAGCAAGTTAGTGTAGTCCTGAATGACAAACGCCCAGGATTCGCCGGGCTCAAAGATGTTGTCAACTGTCATGCTCTCGAAAACCAGTGGTGTGTTCAGCCCTATATTGTCAATCTTGAAGGCCAAACCCCCATTGACAAAGCCGTCATAATTTTGCATGTAAGTTTCTGGTATGCCGGAGGGATCCGTGTTCCCTACGTACCAGACATCGGTCCACTTCCATGTACCCAGGTTCGTAATCCACACCAGTGGATTGGGTATCTGCGGATCATCGGGATTTTCCAAACAGGGTGTGTACGGATAATAGGGCTCAAAGTTGGATCCGATCGCTTCATATGTTGGAAATAGATTCCCCAACTCGTGGACATTCAACGGGACCTCCAAAGGATCTTGTCCAGGTAAGTCCTCAACCTGGACGAGTGTGGTTGGTAAAGCTTGCGTTGTTCCACTGATGGCCAAAATCATCATTGTTAGTACACATATTGTAATAAATCTTTTGTTCATAAATTTCATCTCCTCTCTGATATTTTATTCTTACTTTGCCCCCATTCAAAAGTGGATTTCATTTCATATCCTCCTTTACTTCCTTGTAGATTACCACACTATCGAACAAGTAAACTAACGCACTATAATAAACGTGTTAATCCTCCTCCAAAGAGGATTTTTCCTAGTTAGTTCATTATTCTATCAAGTACCAAGCCTTATGTCCAGAAAAAATTTGTAATTTTATGCAGTTTTTTAGAAAATTATTTTTTTATAATGATTTAAGTCTGATTTACACTTGATATTGTCCTTGTGTGTTCTATAATATAACTTGTTATTTAATAAAAGGTTACATTAAAAAATGTGACGAATTATAAAACCATTGCAGATAAGTTTTTTGACAGTTTTGATCCGGCATTATCACTGCCAGTATGTAGACTTCTTTAGATAAAAATGTCCGTAACTTTGCCTGGAGGTCTGATATTTTACTTAAAAAATAATGAGTCAATCTAACCACAAACAGGGCAAAGTTAAAAAGAGGAGGTTAAGTGATGATTTCTAACGTCGATTTGTATCGGGATCCGCAAAAGAAAAGGCTGTGGGTGGTCCGGTGGTAAAGTGAGTATGAGCCTGTTACCGGCAAGCAGATAAGCCTGCCACCTTATTTTCCACTCAAAAGCCCTTGCCCCATTTCTTCCATTCTTCCTCAGCATTTATATTTATCACTGATTTGACGGTTTCTTGCTATATCGGAGCTGAAGATAGCCGATAAGGACTTCGGATATATCTGGGATTCTCTTTAACATTATAAGGACAGGACCTATAAAGTTTCTGAAAGATTTCCATGCATGTACTAAGGACTAATATGAAAAAATGGGACTACTTTTCCTGGATACTGCGTTTTGTTATTGCGTCATTTTTTTGCTCAATGATACTCTTTCCGAGCAGTTGCTCTTTCACCAAGTATGGCAAAGCTGATGTAACGGTTTTCGAAATCAAAGCTCCGGAAGGATTGGTCGGCCTGAGCAAAAGCGAGATTATCGACCGATTGGGACTACCCGAAGGAGGAATAACTGATGAAAAGGGATCTGAATACTGGGCATACAATAACATGAATCAACACTTTTTTGTTATTTACGGCAAAGGTCTACATAAAACCCTGATTTTAAAACTCGAAAATAACACTGTAACCAACGTTCGCCTCATAGAAAAGGGTAGCTCGTTCGGTTTTATGACAGGAGGGATGTAGTAAACGTGCCAGAGTACGAAAGCTATCCCACAATAAAGATGAGTCAGTGGGATAATGAATATTTGTTTCATAGACGGTGGTATCCAGACGCAATTTCTCAGATGAAATTTTCTCCTGC
>Ga0114922_10001797_pt1 | contig 20316 bp, 13 predicted proteins | sample AartaG_FD_100975 | JGI IMG/M metagenome (GOLD analysis project Ga0114922, IMG submission 100975) | Deep subsurface microbial communities from Aarhus Bay to uncover new lineages of life (NeLLi) - Aarhus_00045 metaG | ecosystem: Environmental > Aquatic > Marine > Oceanic > Sediment | place...
GTCCGAGCTCCTGGATGGAGCAGTCCGTGTACAGTTCCAGCGCTTGGCGCTGGTCGATGCGGGCGGTGATCGGCGCAGGGCTCGGGGTCGCGGCAGTCATGCCGGGGCCATCTCCGCGGCGGGCGGCACGAGCCGCCACTTGGCAGCCAGTTCCAGGAAGGTTTGCAAGCCCCGCCGGTGGCGCGGGGAGAGGGTGTAGGACAGGTGCTCGGTCAGATACGCCTGAGCGAGTCCGACGGGCCAACCCATGGCCGGTCCCTGTTCGGCGGCGATTGCCGAAACCCTGGCCAGGCCGAGGTCGCGGGCCCGCGAGAGCCTGTCAGCCAGATCACCCGGATCGGTCTCCACCCGCCGGGCCCAAGCGGCAAAGACGAAGGGCAGCCCGGTCAGGTCCCGCCAGCCGACGCCCAGGTCGATCTCGTGTTCGAAGCCCTGGATGCGGTGCGTCACCACCTTGTCACCGATCAGCAGCACCGCCTGGTCCGCCTTCGGCGGATCGGTTTGCCGCGGCGCGAAGGGGCGGACCCGAAGCCGCGTCCCGTACGTCTCGTGCCACAAGACCCTGGCCAGGGCGACCGAGGTGTGCGAGTCGCCGTCAGCCTCCAGCGAAGTGATCTCTTCGGGCGGCAGGCGGGAAAAGATGCGGACGGTCAGGGTCTCACCGTCGCAGCCGATGCAGGCGTCGGAGACGATCTGCCACGTTCGGGCGAAGCGGGCCAGGTCGATCACCGGCGTCAGGGCCGCGTCCACCTGCCCGGCGTTCAGCAGGCTGGGCAAGCGCGAGGGAACGGCGTAGGTCAGCTCGAACGCGGCGTCGGCCCCGAGTCCTTCGATCAGCGGCCTGGCGTTCAGGAAGGAGACGACGCCCAGACGCCGGGGCCGATCCGCAGATTGCACTTCGGACAAGGTTGTGGCTCCCAAAACGGATTGCGGGTCTGCCGGAAGGCCCGAGGTCGCCCTACCCGGCAGGACGATTATAGGTTTGCCGCCGAAGGGGTCCAGACGCAGGGAAACGACGCTCGGCGCGTGAACAAAGGCGCTTCGATCGGCGTCAAAGGTCGCAGGAGCGCAGGCGGTCCGGCCTGGTTCGATAGTCGGGGCACCACCGGCGCGGTAAAATCGCCGGGCGACAGCGTTTTTTGAGTCCCCGTTGGGAGCAGGTATGACCGGACCGAGTACGAGGCGATGGCCCGGCCCGGCACTGGTGCTGCTGGCTGCGCTGTGCTGCTGGCCGCCGGAGGTGAGCGCCCAACGGAGTTCGTCGCCCACGTCCGAGCGGGCCGCCATCGAAGAATCCGCCCCGATCAACAACCTTATCAAGCGTTCCCGGCAGGGAATTGAACGGAGGGACTGGAAGTTCGTCATCGACTCTTTGCAGCGGATCATCGAGGACTCACAGGTTGTGCTGCTCGAGAAGTCGCCCGGTCTGTACGAGTCGGCCCGGCGCTATGCGGTGGGCAGCCTGGCGGAGTTGCCACCGGAGGGGCTGGCTGCCTATCGCCTTCTCAATGACGGCCGGGCCAAGGCTGGATTGGAGCGGGCCATCGCCGAGCACGATGCCGAGGGCCTGCGGCGAATCGTGGATCATTACCTGCTCACCAGCTACGGGGACGACGCCGCGGCAACGTTGGCCTCGTGGTTCCTGGACGAGGGCCAGCCGGCTGAGGCGTTGGGCCTGCTGGATGAGATCGTCGAGTTCTGCAGCGACAGTGACGTACCGGCCGGCTTGATCGCCGCCCGTCGCGCGGTGGCCTTGGCGCTGATGGGGCAGGGCGACGCAGCCGCGGCGCTTGTCGCTCAGGCCCGGGATGAACCGGACGGGCCGATCGGGGCGCTGCTCGAAGGACTGGTCAACGACTTGACGAACAGTACGGCCCTGGGAGTGGCAGGACCCTCCGGGCAATCCGAAAGCTGGCCGATGCTCGGTGGCGGCGGCGACCGTCGTGGAACCATGCCGGCGGTCACTCCCACGTTGGTGGCGGAGCTGCCCTGGCGCCGGGTGTTGCCCCAGGCCCGGGTGGCGGACTGGACCGATTACCTGGCCAGACGCGACGAGTTAAGACTCCCGCCGGTGTTCTGTCCCGTGGTTTGCGACGGACGCCTGTTTGTCAAGGGTCCTGGCGGGTGCGCAGCCATTGATCTGGAGAGCTTCGAGCTGTTGTGGGAAGCCGAGCCAGAAGTCGAGGGCATTGCGGAGCGGTACCTGCGCCGCGTGTCGGGGTGGGGCCCTGTCCCGTTCGAGAAGAACGTCGCCTCCGTTCGGCACGACCGCCTGCTCCATGACTACGTCGCCGGATCCCTTTCGGTGGCTGGCGACCTGCTGTTGAGCGTGGAGCGCAGCAGCGGCGGAACATACTTCGACCCGGACGGTGTCTTCGTGCAAATGGGCGGGGCCGCGGGTCTGGGGATTCGCGGTCTGGGCCGGACCGGCAGCCGCGATGCGATTCGGATCGGCAGCCGGTTGCTGGCCTACGACGTCGAGGGCGGGGCTGTCCGCTGGCAACGCGGGCTGGGCGCGGACCCGTCGGATCCGCTGTACGGGGTGGAGTTCCTGTCGCCACCGGTCTTGGTGGACCAAGCGTTGTGCGTGCCGGCTCTGAGGGACGGGGCGTTACACCTGGTGGTGCTCGATCCAAAGACGGGTGGGCTGATCCACCGGATCATGTTGTGCACGCCGCCGGACGGGACGGTGCGGCCGGACGAGGCCCTCTGGCCGGCGGACAGTGGTGGGATGGTCTACGTACCCACGGCTCAGGGGTTGCTGTTTGCGATCCGGACCGCGGATTTCACCCCGCTGTGGGCCGCCCGCTACGAGCGAGGTGAGGCCGCCCAGTGGCGCAGCGCCGGTGCCGGTCCGCGCTATTGGATAAGCAGCCCGCCGATCGTCTGCGGGTCTCTCGTTCTCCTGGCTCCGACCGACGCCGATCGGTTGCTGGCCTTTGACCGGAGGACCGGCGAGCTGCGCTGGTCCGTTTCCCGCGGCGATGACCGTTACCTGATCGCCGCCGACGGCCAAAACATCTGGGTCGCCGGCGAGCGGGTCTCCTGTCTGTCGGCAGAGACGGGGGTTAGAAGATGGGCAAGCGAGCCGTTGGAAGCGACCGGACGGGCGATTCTGAGCGGGCGGCTCCTCTACGTGCCGACCGTGACAGGGCTGGTGGCGCTCGGCGCCGATGACGGCCAGGTCGTTTCACGGCAGTCGATGCCGCCCGGGCATCCACCGTTGGGTAATCTACTGGCCTTGCCGGACGGCCTGATCAGCGTGGATGCCCACGAGGTTCGCAAGTACCCCGATCTGGATCAGGCCTACGCGCGGACGGTTGCGGCGCATGAGGCCGACCCCGCCGACGCAACGGCTGCCGTCCGCTACGCGAAAGACCCGCAGGCAATCCACATCACACAGCCGCCGCTCTGACCGCTCCGCCAGCACCAATCCGTTAAACAATCGCGCAAGCGACGGCTGTGACGGCAGTTAAAGCAATGCACAAGAAGACGGTCGGGCCAAGACGCTTTTTTGTAGGTTTTCTGTTGACGGCCTGATGGTCCTTCAGTTACCTTACTACCCTCGAAAGGACGAGGGTGGGTCGGTAAGGGCGATGGGCCGACCTTTCGACCTTTCGACCTTTCGACCTTTCGACCTTTCGACCTTTCGACCTTTCGACCTTTCGCAGGCTGCTGTGTGCCATGAGCCGTGCTGGGAGAGCTTCAGCGGCTTGTCAGGCCCGCGACCGGGTGCGGGGAGAGTGTGTATCCATACGTGGTGCGAGTAGCGACCATGGATCACGAAGTGGCGAGCATGGCGTTGTTCCGAGATCGTCTGTCGCAGTTGCGAGGAGGTGTTCTATGAACGTCAAGTGTCTGTTGGGGTGTTTCCTCCTGCTGGGGACGGCGACGGCCGTGGCCGAGCCCCCGCGTGTGCCGGTGACGGTGGACCCGAATGACCCGGAGAAGAGACGGACCATCATCCCCCGGGAGGCAAGAGAGCAGCTCGCGGTGGCGCCGCACACCTGGACCGGGGTGGTCGATCCGCAGGCCTACGCCACGCTTGAGAGGCAGCACGAGATACTCAAGAGGCTGAACGAAGCCAGGACCGATGACGCCCATATGATCCTGTTCGCCATGGACATGCAGTTTCCGGGGACCGTATACGTGGAGGTGCAGTTGAAGCACGACCCTGACGCCCAGGTGGACTCCGAGGAGAACCGGGCTGCGATCCGGGAGAAGCAGCGGCGGGTGCTGCGCAGCCTGACGGCGGCGGAGTTTCGCGTCCGGCAGCTCTTCGAGAGGTCGCCGGGCCTCGTAGGCCACGCCAGCAGGGAGGGGTTGGACAAGCTGGCGGCGCACCCCGACGTGGCCGGCATCTGTCCGGATGATGAGCCGCTGCCGGAGAAACTGAAGACCATCTACAAGAACGATCTTTCGCCCGGCGTGCCTGGGGAAGGCGTCGACGAGCCAGGTGTGGCTGAGGGGAAGGTCGATCCTGATGTCTATCGCGCACTCACTTTGACCGACCGTGTGGAGGTGACGATCAGTCCTGGAAATCACCTGCTTCCCCCGCGCACGGACGTGTCTGCGGACGTATGGGCCGGCGACAGGCTACGCAAAGAAGCGGTCAGGCAGGCCCGGGACCGGTTCTTGGCAGGCTTCAGTGCCGAGGAACTCTGGACATGGAGCGTTTGTCCCGGCGACCTGTCCATCTGGTCATTTGTCAACAGGGAGGGCGTCGAGAAACTCGCTGAGCATCCTGACGTGGAGAGAATCAGGTTGTTGGAACTAGTCTTTGCGCCCGAAGCGTTGTCGGTGGAGCGGTAATCGCGCCGCCGGAGGATGGAGGACATACCATGCGCAGAGTAAGTGTCGCGATCAGCGTAATTGGCCTCTGGGCCGGGGCGGCGCTGGGTACGGAAACAAGCGTTCCTTTCATCAACGCGGACGACGTCCACGCCCAGGGGATCACCGGGCGCGGCGTGACCGTTGCGGTGATCGGCGCGGGGGGCGATCCGGTTCGACTACCTGGACCTTTTTGGGTATGATACAGAGAGGAACCTGCGGACCGTTGCGAAACTACCGGGTACACTTCTTCTGAAGGAGGATTTTGACATGGCCTGGCGAAACGATGTAATCGCGATCACGAGCATGATGGTACTTATGTGTGCTGGTTTGGGGTACGCACGGGGTTCAAGGGCAGGACCTCCTGCTCAGGATGCCGCGAAGAGCGGAGAGGTGGCCAAACCGACCGGGGAAGACGGTGCTCAGCCGGGCGGCGCGGCATCGTCGGCTGAGCCGCGGCGGGAGGATGGCTCGGCGTCGGCCGAGGGCCGCATCGCTCCGGAGGTTCACAGTGAGGTTGAAAGCTCCTCCGATGGCACTGCTTACGTAGCCATAACTCTGAAGCCCGAGCGCCATGAGAAGCCGGAGAAGCCCGCCCCAGAGCAAAGAGAGGCCTCGGTCAAGAAGGTCCAGGACAAGGTGCTGGCCAAAATGGCACCGGGCGAGTTCAAGGTCGTGTATCGGTTTGAAACCACTTCGATCCTGGTCGGCCACATCAGCGCCGCCGGTGTCGCTAAACTGACGCCCGACCCGGATGTTGTCGGGGTCAGTCTGAGCAAGATCGAAGCGGACGTCTTTCCGAAGCTTCAAAGCAGCGATGATGGTACGGTTTACGTCGCCATACGCCTGGAGCCCGTAGGCCGGGGGGCGCCGACACTTGAGCAAAAAAGGGCCTTGGTCAGAGAGATCCAGAACAGGGTGCTGGGCGAATTGGCGCCGCGGGAATTCAAAGTTGCGTATCAGTATTCATTCATTGCAGGGTTGACCGGCCACATCAGCGCCGCCGGCTTGGCCAAACTAGCAACCCACCCGGACGTCGTCGCTGTGCGGGTTCCTCGAGTTGCCGGGAGAGTGCAGTTGGACCAAAGCGTCCCCTTCATCAGGGCGGATCAGGTACATGGAATTGGCTACACAGGAGCAGGGATCACGGTTGCGCTCTTGGACTCGGGCGTCGATTGCAGCCACCCCGACGTTGAAGGAAGTTGTGCAAGTGGGGCGGCAACGTTCCTCGGAGGCCAATCTGGCGGTGGAGCCGAGGACGACTACGGCCACGGCACTTATATGGCTGCAATCGTTACTGCGGATAACGGGATCGCCCCCGGTGCCCAGATTCTTCCGATCAAGGTAACTAATGCAAGTGGACAGTTTCTCACAAGTGATGTCGTGAGGGGTATAGACTATGTTGTGGACACGAAGGACGCTCACCCGAATCTCCGTGTGATGAACCTCAGTATTGCCACCTTTACGCTGTATTCCGCCTGTCCTCCCTGTGACCCTATAGACGCTGACACTCAGGATCTTGCGGAGGTGCTCGCTGCTGCCGAGGCCACCGGAATCGTCACTCTTGCTTGCTCGGGAAACAATGCAAACTGCGGGATGATATCAGCTCCGGCGTGTGTATCTTCTGCCGTCGCAGTTGCGGGCGTGTACGACCAGACCATCTCGTTTCCAGGTGTGAATTATGGGATATGCCAAGACCTCGCACCTCAACCGCACCTCGTGATGTGTCCATCAAACCGGGCTACTGTTGATTGCGATCAGCTTGGGGCCCCAGGCTACGACATCTCAATTGATGAGCCGCCGCCCGGCATACCCACGTCGGGCACGTCCCAGGCTGCCGCCCATGCGTCAGGGGCCGCTGCCTTGATGATTGAAAAGGCCGGCTGTCCGGGCCTCTTGCCGCACGAAATCGCCCAGATTATGGACCTAACGGGAACCGAGCTGACAATCGCGGGTATGTCCTGCCCCGGCGACGAGGTCCCCAGTAGCATTGACGCGCTTGACGCGATCAGTTTCTTCAGCGGGTCGTGCTCAGCCTTGGGACACCCCGCCTGCAATGGTGATGTGACCCTTCTAGACTTCGAGATCTTCATAGAATGTATGCAAGGCCCTGGCGTGCCAATCCTGCCCGGCTCGTGCACCTGCGTCGACTACCCGGAAGGGGGACGAGATGACGGTGACGGGGACGTGGACTTGAGAGACTTCGCCGCCTTTCAACGGGACTTCACCGGTTGGTCGGACGGTGCCTGTTGCCATGCGGACGGCAGTTGCACCGACGGGCCGCCGCCGGAGTGCTTCGCCAGCACCGGTCTGTATCAGGGAAACGGAACAACGTGTGCGACGGTGGAGTGTCCCGTGCCCAACTGGGGGGCTTGCTGCCAGGCTGGCGGAAGTTGTGCAGAAGAGACGGTGGAGGACTGCATATGGGGCGAGGGACTTTACCTGGGAGATGGCACCCTGTGCGCCTCGGTCGATTGCCCGACGGTCGCCTATCAGAACTTCGTCCACAACCCGAGCAGCCCGACCTACGCAGCCTGCGGCAGTGGATTGGCCTTGGCTGATGACATGGCGCTAGCTCCCGGGAGCCCCAACGGGCTGGTCTACTATGACCTTACCGTTTACGGCGGCGGGGTGGGGTCGGGGACCTTCGACGCTACGGTGACCTTACACACCGGTTGGCCGCCGACCGGCGCCAACCAAATCGCCGGGACCGGGTTCACCTGGACCGACTTGCCGGACGGACCGGCACCGGCGCACCTTCATGCGGTCATGGACCCACCGGTAACCATCCCGGACACGGTCTGGATGAAGGCCGAGTTCTCGGATCAGAATGCCGGCTGGTTCATCGGGGGCACTGCCGAAATCGGTTCGACTGAGGACTACTTCGGCCGGTGCGACCCGCCGTGGACTCTGTACTGGTGGGAGGGTGATCCGCACGCCGGTCTGTGGGCCACGCTCGGCTGTGTCGAGCCGTAGCGAGCACGGCTGCCATTCCGACGGAACACACACGGAAGGCACATACCCCCTGGATTTCTACCAGCCCGGCAACGAAGACAACTTCACCGCGTACACGCTGCCCAACGAGGGCACGATCCCCCAGCGGCACATCAGCGGGGACGTGGTCACGGTCCAGACCTACGACGTCGGCAACTCGATCGATTGGGTGCTCAAGTACCGCCGCGAGGCCCGGTGGAACGTCGTGGCCCGGGCGCTGGAGGTCATGGAGGCGGGCTTCGTCAAGAAGCTGAACCGCGACGGCTGGCACGTGATCATCGCCGCCGGCCTCGGTCGCGGCTTCATCGGTTACGACAACGCGGCGGCCGCCGGCCAGTTCACCAAGCGCTTGATCAGCGTGCTCAAGACGCTCATGCGCCGCAACGCCGGCGGGAACACGTCGTCCACCAACGGCGGGCGCCTGACCGACCTCTACATCAGCCCCGACGCGCTCCAACTGCTCGACCAGTCGATCTGATCTTCGCGTCGGGCCTGACGGCCATGCGGCCCCGGACGGCGTGATTACCGCTGGTCGTGAACGGCGAGCTGGCGGCCGAGGCCTATCAGGACGAAATCAGGCTTCTAGCCACGGCGCTGGCCCCCGCAAGGGGAGGTTCTTAGCGGCAACCGGGTCCAGGTCATCGACGAGACCGAGCTCGAAGCGGCCCTGAATGGCGAATTGCGAATAGCGAACAGCGAATCGGGGAGCCCGGATTGGGCATTCGGGCGACCGCACGTGGTGGTGCTGGCCAACGTTTATCGGCTCGGTGCACCGGACATCGAGCGGCTCGAAGCCTTCGTTCGAGCGGGCGCTGGGCTGTGGATCTTCCTGGGCGATCAGGTGGACGCGGACGCCTACAACGATGAGCTGTACGCTGACGGGTCTGGTCTGCTGCCGGTGGCCCTGGGTGAGGTCGTCGAGCAGGGCGCCGGCGGCGTACCGCTGGGCCAAGGCGACTACCTGCACCCGGTAGTGCGGGTCTTTTCTGGAGGTGATAACCCCTTCCTGAAGCGCATTGCGTTTACGCGGTATTTCCGAATTGCCAATAGCGAATTGCCAATAGCGAATGAGGAAAACGATGCGCCACGACCGGTTGTGGCGGCCACCTTCGACGACGCCGATCGGACACCGGCTATTGTCGAGCAGCGGTTCGGGGCCGGGCGCGTGATGCTGGTCAATGCTACTTGTGACCTGGAGTGGAGCGACTGGGCCAAGGACCCCAGCTACGTCGTGGCTGTGCTGGAGATGGCCCGTTACCTGGCCCGGCCCGGTGCGGCCTCGGGCGAGTTGGTGGTGGGCACGCCGATCGAGGTCCGGCTTGATCCGCGTGTTTACCAGGCGGAGGCAGTGCTGCGGACGCCCGGCTATCCAGCCGAGCGGGAGACCGCCTTAACGGCGGTGCCGGACCCGGACGGGGCGGGCCTGCTATTGCGCTGGGCGCAGACCGGAAAGGCTGGTCTGTACCAGTTCCTGCTGCGCCGCCGGGACGGACGAGACGAGACCCGCCTGGTGGCGGTGAACGTGGACCCCGGCGAGGGCGACCTGACCGTAGCCGGCGAGCAGGACCTGCGCCGGGCGATGCCGGAGGTGTCTTTTGCATACCTGCGATCGGATGAGGGGTTGGACGAGCTGGACCAGGCCGGGCGCAAGGAGCTGTGGCTCGCGTTCCTGGTGGCTGCCCTGGCCGTGCTGCTCGGCGAGCAGGGGCTGGCTTTTTGGTTCGGGAGGCGGGTGTGATCACGGCGAGCCCAAGTGCCGCCGGACTGCTGGCGGCCGCAGTGGATCGCGTCGAACTCGAACGGCGGATCGAGTTCGAGTCCCTGCCGGCGGGCTGGGCCCGGGTGGCGGGCCTGCTGGGCGCGGCCCTGTTGCTGTGGGTCGTCGTGTGGATGTACCGCCGCGAGGGGCGGGCAGGGGCGTCGCTCCGCGTACGCACGTTCCTGGCGGCTCTGCGCTGCCTGGTCCTGCTGATCCTGCTGGGGATCTGCCTGGAACCGGTGCTGGCCACCTACGTGACGCGGTGGGTGGAGTCGTACAGTCTGTTGCTGATCGACGATTCCGCCAGCATGGACCTGGCCGACCGGTACCGGGATGAGCAGCGGGCTCAGCGGGTCGCCCGGGTACTCGGCCGGCGAGCGGAAGGGCCTGTGCGGCGCATGGACCTGGTGGAGCGCTTGCTGTCCAACGAGAACGGCCGCCTTCTGGGCGAGCTTACCGCACGCAACCGGGTGAGGGTCTTCAGCTTCGCCGAATCGCTTGAACCGGTGTGTACCTTGTCGGCCCGGCGCGAGAGGCCCGCAAACAACGGATTGCGAATAGCGAATAGCGAATTGAACACGGGGAATGGGCCAACCGACGCCCAGCTCGATATTGGCAACGTGCTCCAGTTCTCGGCCCGAGGCAGCGCCACCAAGGCAGCTCGGGCGCTGCGGCGGGCGTTAGAGCAGATGAGCGGTGCGCCGATCGCCGGGGGGATTCTGCTTACCGATGGGGGGTTTACCGAGAGCGATGCGCTGCAGTCGCTGGCTTCGATCGCCCGCGAGCACGACGTCCCGCTGCACCTGGTGGGCATCGGAGATCCGTCCCAGCCTCTGAACGTACGGGTCGTTGAGCTAAGCGCGCCGGAAAGCGTCTTCGCCCGGGACCCGTTTCAAATCACCGCTCACTTGTCGGCTACGGGTCTGGCGGGGCGTCCGATCGAGGTGGCTTTGTATGAGCGCCCGGCCGACGGGATCGGCGGACCCAAGCAGGTCGAAACCCGACAGGTAACTGTGGCCAGTGACGGAACGCTGGGGCCGATTACGTTTACGCGGCCGGCCCCGCGCGTGGGGCGCTGGATCTATCGCGCCGAGGTCCCTCTGGAGCAGTATGAGTCGGTGGCCGACGACAACAGCAAGCAGAAAGCCGTCAACGTGATCGATTCGCGCCTGCGCGTTCTGCTGGTCGCAGGCAGCCCGAGTTGGGAATACCGCTATCTGTCGCGCCTGCTGCAGCGCGACGCCTCGTTCGAGGTCAGTTGCTGGCTGCAGTCGGCCGACGTGCAGGCGGTTCGCGACGGTAACACCATCATCGATCATCTGCCCGCCACAGCAGAGGAACTGTTCGCCTACGACGTGGTGGTCCTGCTGGACCCGGACCCGCAGGAATTGACGCGCAACTGGTGCGAGCTGGCGGCCCGGTTGGTCAGCGAATACGGCGGTGGTCTGCTGTTCGGCGCCGCCCGGTTGTATACCTCGTCGCTGCTTCACGACGACCGCGTACAGCCTCTGCTGGACCTGTTGCCGGTGGCCCTGGACCCGCAGGCGGATCTGATTCTCAACCGGATCGGGCATTACCAGGACCGGCGGCGGGCGGTCACCATTCCGGAAACCTCGCTGGGTCATCCGGTGCTCAAGCTGGCCGACGATCCGGCGGGCAACCGCTTGGCTTGGCAGGGCCTGGGTGACATCTACTGGCACTATCCCGTGCTGCGCGAGAAACCGGTGGCCACGGTGCTGATGCGGCACGGCGACGCCCGGATGGCCAATGCCTACGGCGGGCACGTCCTGGCCGCGACGCAGTTCGTCGGTGCAGGGCGGACAGCATTTCTGGCCTTCGACGGCACCTGGCGCTGGCGGCGATACGGAGAGGAGCTCTTCGACGGTTTCTGGGTCCGAATGCTGCGCTATCTGGTCGAGGGCAAGCTGCCGGGCTCGAAGAGCCGCGGCCTCATTCTGACCGACTCCGACAATTACCAGCTCGGGGTAGCGGTGACGGTCCAGGCCCGTGTGTTCGATGAGCGGTTTGATCCACTGCTCGCCGACGAGGTGAAAGTCTCATACCGGGTCGAGCAGGTCCAACGCGAATTCACTCTGCAGGCGGCGCCGGATAGGCCCGGGTGGTTCGAGGGACGCTTCGTGCCCGACCGTACCGGCAACTATGAGATCGCGCTGCAGGTCCCGGTCGCGGGCGGCGGCTCTGCACCGATGGTGCGCCGGGAGATCCAGGTTTCCAGGCCCAACGTCGAGATCCTCCGCCCGGAGATGAACCGCGCTGGGCTGGTATCGCTGGCCGCGGCGGTGGAACAGGGGCGGTACTACGAAATCGACCAGGCCGGCCGGATTCCCCAGGTGATTCCCGACCGCCACGAGACCACGACGGTGCGTTCCCGGCCGAGTCCGCTATGGGATACCTGGTGGGTCTTGGTCATGCTGATCGGGTTGCTGTCGGTGGAATGGGCGGGGCGCAAGTGGGCGCGGCTGTTGTGAAGAGAATGGCGAATAGCGAATTACGAATTGGGAATTGTTCATGCGGCGCGCTTTGACGTCAGGTGAGTTCGAGCGCCGCACACTGCGGCCATTGCGCCTGTTGGCCTGGCGGCTTCGGGGGTACTTGCTGCTGGACGGACTGGCTGTCGCTATGGTGGCGGCGGCGGCGGCGGCGGGTGGGCCACTGCTGCTGGATTGGCGATGGCATCTGCAGGTGGACATGCGGGCGGTGCTGCTGGCTGTGGTCGTGGCGCTGCTCGGTTTCATCGTCTGGCGGCGGGTGCTGACCCCGCTGGGCAGCGCTGTGGGGCCGCCGGAAATGGCCCTGCTTGTCGAACGGCGGTTTCCGGAACTGCGCTCGGTGCTCATTTCGGCGGTGCGCTTCCAGCGTGGGGAGGTGGGGGCCGCCGAAGCCAACTCGCCGCAACTGATGCGCAAGGTTCTGGAGCAGGCCGCCGGGAGGACTGCGGGGCTGCCGCTGACGCAGGTGTTGAACCACAAGCGGGCCCGGCTCGGCAGCGGGGTCGTGCTGGCCGTGCTGGCCGGCTTTACGCTGGCCTTGGTGCTGGCCCCGGCCACGATGGGCATCTGGTTTGAGCGGGCGGTTCTGCTGAAGGAGACGCCCTGGCCGCAGAGGACGCGGCTGGTGGTGGAGTTGGAAGACGGCGTGCTGCGCGGCGTTCGCGGCGACGACCTGGAGGTACGGGCCTACGTGCCTCCGGGCTACGAAACGCCGCGCCTGGTCGAGATCATCTTGACCTGTGTTTCCGGCCGGACAGGGCGCGAACGGATGATCCAGGTGGGCCAGCGCGGGTATCGTCACACCTTCAACCGGGCCGCGGAGAACTTCGAGTTCTGTCTGAAAGGGGGCGACGAGCGGACGAAGACGTATCGGGCGGAGCTGGCCGACCGCCCCCGGGTGGAGAGGGCCACGATCACCGTCGTGCCGCCGGCGTACACCGGACTTGAAGCTTGCGTGCTGGCACAGGGGCAACGGTCCATCGAGGTGCTGCCCGGCAGTGAGATCAGTCTGGTTGTCGAAACGAACAAGCCGGTGGAACGAGCGATGTTAATGTCGGACGGAGACGCTCTCGCTCAGGCCGCCTTTGACGGGCAGGCGTGGCGGGTGACGCTTCGGCCGGCGCAGTCGCAGACGGTGCACTTCAGGCTGATCGACGATCTGGGTCTGGAGAATAGGCGGCCGGTGCACTTTGCCCTGCGGTTGCTGAAGGACGAGGCGCCGCGCGTGCGGATGAGGCTGCCCGGGGCGGGAGACATGGTCACCGCGCTGGCGGTGTTGCCGGTCGAGCTGGCTGTCTCTGATGACTACGGGCTGGCCCGGGCTGAACTGGTCTACCAGATTACCGGCGAAGGCGAGGCCGAACGTACCATCGAGACACCCGGTTTTAACGCGGGCCAGAAACGGTACGAAGTGCAGGTGGACGTGCCGGTGGCGTCGTTGGCGGCGATGGCGGGTGATCGGATTACGCTGTACGCCAGAGCATTCGATCTCGATGAGGTTTCGGGTCCCAACCTGGGCCATTCCAACGCGGTCACCCTGCGCATCGTGCCCCGCGACGAACTACTGGCTGAACTGGCTCGTCGGGAGCAGGCCTGTCGCGCTGAGTTCGAACGGGCTATCGACGCCCAGGAAGAGCTCCGGGGGCAGCTTCTTACCATCATTGGTCGCGTGGAGCAATGGTCGGGCAAACAGGCGGAGCAAATGGCAGGCGCGGAGCGCCGGCAACGGCAGGTCGCCGCCCAGGTCAACGGCATCCGCCGGCGGTTCGAGCAGATGATGGCCCAGATGCGGGTCAACCGGCTGGATACCGAGCTGGTGCGGCGGCGCTTGGGTGACGGCGTGATCGCTCCGCTGGGGCGGTTGGCCAAACGGGACCTGCCGGCCGCGGCAGACGATTTGCGGCGACTGGGGCGGGCGGCAGCCGGGCAGGCGCCGGAACTGGCCTCGCGGATTGATCGCCAGCAGGTGGCCCTTCTGGCGGCAATGCGGGCGGCGCTGGTCCGGATGCTACAATGGGAGGGGTTCCAGGAAACGGTAACCATGCTGCGCCAGATCCTGCGATTGCAGACTGAGCTGAACGCCGAAACGATCGAAGAGATCGAACGGCAGGCGGCCGACGTGTTCGAGGACGAATAGTGGAGTGGGTCAGGGACATTAGCGCGTATCTGCTCGTTCTGTGGCTGGGCGGCAGCGCAGTTGTTGCCCAGCAGGATGCCCGGGAGCAGAACGACGGCACCGGCTCGCAGGTCAAGCCGCTGGCGGCCAAGCAGGAGATGCTCCGCGACCGTGTGCGCCGACTGGAAGATCGGATGTTCCGCCTCCGCCAGAAGCTGGCCGAAAGCGAGCCTCCAAGCGCAGCCAAGCTGGCCAAGGCGCTGGAGCGGATGGGTGAAGCCGAGATCGACGCGAAGGTTGAGCGGCTTATTGAACTGCTGGCGGACGACGGGTGGCTTTTTCAGGCCAGCGATTTGCAGAAAGAACTGCTCGCCGAGTTGGAAACCGTGCTGGGCCTGCTGCTGGCCCGCAGCGATCCGGATGCCCGGCGGCAGCGGAAGGAGCTGTTGAGGCAGTATGGCCGGGAGGTAGGCCAGGCACTCGAAGAACAGCGCGAGCTGCGTGCCGAAGCCGCCCGGTCTGCGGCCGCGACGGAACAGGCCCGGCAAATCGCCGATGCCCTCCAACGCATCGACAGGTTGATCGAGAAACAAAACCAGGTGCGCGAATCAAGCGAGGTTGGTCTTGGTCAAGGCCCGTCCGGGTCGCCGCAGGAGGAGCAACGAGGACTCGCCCGCGAGGCCCGGCAGTTGGCCGAGGATGTTCGGGCCATCGACCAGGAGCGGGCGGTGCAGGCGGCGGCCGATGCAGCCCAGGCGATCGAGTCGGCTGCGGGCAGGATGCAAGACGCCGCCCAGGCGCTGGAGCAAAGCGACGCCGGCGCCGCCGCGGAGGATCAAGACCAGGCCATCGAACAGCTTGAGCGAGCGCGCCATCGCCTGCAAGAGGAGGCCCGGAGGCTCGAGAATCAGGGCCAGGAGAGTGACTCCCCAAACGCAGCCGGGCGGCAGCGCCGCTTGGCCGGCAAGGCGGGCGACCTTTCCGAAAGGATGAAGGGCGGCCGGGGGCAATCAGGGGGTCAGCCGGGCGGGCAAACGGTTCCCGCCCAGCCGGCCCCGGGCCAGCAGAACGTGGCCCAGGCCCGGCAGCACATGCAGGACGCCGCCGAGGATCTTGAAGCTGAGAACCCGCAACAGGCCGTCCGCGACCAGGATTGGACCGTTGAGGAGCTGGAAGAAGCGTTGGAGAAGCTCGAAGACGAGCTGCACCAACTGCGTCGCGAGGAGCGTCAGGAGCTGCTGGGCAATCTGGAGTCCCGGTTCGTGGAGATGCTCAACGGCCAGTTGGCCGTCAACGCCGATACGTCGGCGATCTTCGGCCGAAGCAGCCAGGGGCTGGTCCGGGCTGACCGATTACGGGTGGCACGACTGGCCGACCAAGAAGCGGACCTGGCAGAAAAGGCAGCTACTTGCCTGCATATCCTGGAGGAAGACGGCACCACGGTCGTTTTTCCGCAGGTGGTCGGGCAACTCAGCGCCGACATGCGAACCGCGGCCGGTCGGTTGGGGGATTTGCGTCTGGGCGAGCTGACGCAATCGCTCGAGCAGGAGATTGTGGCCACGCTGCGCGAACTGATCGAAGCGGTTCAACGCCTGCAGGAAGCGGAGCAGCAACAACAGCCAGGCCAGGCAGGTGGAATGAGCGACGAGGCGCCGCTCCTGCCCGGATCGGCGGAGTTGAGACTACTCAAGGCGGCCCAGTTGCGGGTCAATCAGCGCACGGCCGCGACGCAGCGAGCTCGGTTGGCCGGCACCGAGAAAGGCGAGGATCTCATCCGCGTGCTGGAGGAGCTGACGCGTCGCCAGCGAACGGTGGCTGACCTGGCCCGGGAAACGCGGGACCGGAGTGAGTAGCCAATTGGGAATCATGAGTATTGAGAATCCGCTGCGGTGGGGCGAATTGCGAGACTCCCGGCGGGGCATGCGGTTTATCCTTCTTTCCGCCCTGGTGGTTGCGCCGGCTGGTAGCGCCCAGGCGGCGGAAAGCGTTACCGGAGAATTCATCGCCCACGTCCGCGGCTCGGACAATTACAACGCGCGGACCAAGGCGTTTCTGGCCGAACGCTGGGCCCGGCGACAGAACCAGGAGGACGCCGACGCCTTCCTTCTGGAAGCGCTGGCCGTCCTTTCGGAGGAGTTTCGGACTGGGCTGGCCTTGTTCGAGGAGCAACGCTACCGAGCGTGCGCCGAGATCATGGGCGCGGTGAGCAACGATCTGGATCCTTACCTGGCCGCCAATGCCGCCGTTTACGAGATCAAATCACTGGTTGCCGCCGAGGCGCTGGAAGAGGCAGAGGCCCGGGCCGGCGCCCTGCTGGGCCCGCCGGGGCGCGTGACCGAGTACACCTTGTCGGCGGCGGAGGTGTACTACCTCAAAGCCTACTGCGAGCTGGGCAACCTGAAGTACACCGAGGCGAGCGTGTCGCTGGCGGCGTTCCTGCAGATGTTCCCCGAGGCCCCGCAGCGCTTGCGGGTGACAGCCACCCAGATATTGGCTGAGCTGCGCCTGCGTGTCCCCGAGCGGTTCGGTGACGTCACCGATCTGATGGACTACGCCGCCCGGCGGCTGGATAACGGCGATTCGGGCGACCGCGTCCGGCAGCGCCAGCAACAGGCCGTTGAGATCCTCGACAAACTGATCGCAGAAGCGCAGGAACGGGAGCAGAGTTCCGGCGGCGGTGGCGCCAGCCGGGGGGCCGACCGGCAGGGCCGACGCGGCGCGAATCAGGCGTCCGCCTCCGGCGGACCGATGCAGGACTCGTTCGCCCCGCCGGGCAGGGCGAGTCCGGTCACTCCGGAGGAATCCGACCGGCGAGCCAGCGCCCGGCCGGGCCAAGCCTGGGGAGCGATGAAACCGGCCGAACGTGAGCGCATCATCCAGTTGCTCAAAGATCGCTTCCCCGATCGTTACCGCCGGCTCGTCGAGCAGTATTATCGTGAACTTGCCAAGGAACCTTAGGTGTGCGTGATCATCCCGGTCGGCCTGCCTCGTAGAATCCGCAGCGCACCCCACCTCTGGGTCATTGCAGCCGCCCTCCTCTCGGGTGGGACGGTGCTGGCCGGTGAGATCGAGGTCGAGACCATCGACGGCAGGACCGTCCGCGGTATCTACGGCGGGGTCGCTGATGGTGGGTTTCTGCAGGTGGGGGAACGGCCTGAAGTCCGCAGCCTGCGTCTTGATGAGCTGAGCCGGATCACCTTCGGCGCTGAGATTCAGCCGGCTGATCCGCCGCCGGACGCGACCATCTTCTATCTTTCCCCCGAAGGACGATGCACGGGGCGTCTCCTGGCCGAAGTGGACGGAGGCATCCAGGTCCGGACCGGATTCGCCGCCTCGGCTGTGTTGAGGTTCGAGCACCTGGCTGCCATTCGTTTCGGCGCAGGCAGCGTCGGCGGATCGGCTCGCGAGGTGTTCGAAGCGGAGCTGTCCAAGCGGCTGCCGGGCACGGACGTGCTGGTGGCGCAATCGGGCCGGCGGGTCACGACGGTCCGCGGGACGCTTGTCGCCCTCGGGCCGCAGCGCGGTCGTTTCCTCTTCAAGGGGCGCCAGCACGGCTTTGAGGTGGCGCGTACCTATGGCGTTGTCCTGGCCAGCGCGAATAGCGAATTGCGAATAACGAATCGCGAATTCAACACGGCCAGGGGCCCCCTGATTCTCGTGCATCTCTGTGGGGGTAGTCGGTTGCCCGGATGGCTGCGACCGTGCGACGCTCAGCAGGTGGTGGTTGATTCGGTTTTCGGGTCGAGGCTGGAACTGGCGCCTGATCAGGTAGTGGATATCACCTTTCGCAGTGATCGCGTCGTCTACCTCAGCGACACCGAGCCGGTGGGCCAACAGACGCGGGGTTTGCTGCACGGGCCCTGGCCGATCCAGAAGGACCGCAGCGTGGCAAACAAGCCGATCCGCCTGGCCGGGCGGCGGTTCGAGAAAGGAATCGGTGTGCACGCCCGCACGCAGTTGGTGTACGCCTTACAAGAGAAGTTCGAGCGGTTTTGCGCGACCATCGGCATCGACGATTCGGTTCGCCCGCGGGGCAGCGTTGTGTTCCGCGTGTCGGGCGACGGTCGGCTGCTATTCGACAGCGGGCCGGTCGGCGGGCGCGATGAGCCGCGAGACCTGCGCCTGGATGTCACCGGCGTCAACGAGCTGACCCTGCTGGTGGACTACGGCGAGCAGATGGACCTGGCTGACCACGCCGACTGGGCGAACGCCAGGGCAATCAGAATAGCGAATGGCGAATAGCGAATTGCGAACGGCGAATGGCCGATGGCGGGCGGGGAATCGCAACTCCCGAAGGGCTCTTGCCATGGGCTATTGGCTGTTTGGAGTTCTTCTGGGGTGGCGCGCTTTGGCCGCCGAGGCCGCGCTGGTCCTTGAGGGCACGGCGTCAAGGAGGCCTCGGGTGGATTGAGGTCGTCTTGAATCGCGTCACCCGGCCCACTACAATCCCGATTTCTCGATCCGCCCGTGGCGGAGAAGTGCGTACCGGTAGGACCCTATGGCCCGGCGATACATCGGAGATTTGACCCCCGGCGAGCGGATCGAGGATCAGGTCTTTCTGGTGGCCTCCAAGGATCTGCGGCAGACCACACAGGGCTCTCTCTACATTCACGCGGTGTTGGTGGACCGCACGGGTCAGGTGCCGGCCCGGATGTGGCAGGCCTCCGAATCGATCCACGCCAGCATTCCCGAGAGGGGTTTCGTGCGGCTCAAGGGTCGCACGGAGAACTACAAGGGATCACTGCAGTTCATCATCGAGGCTGTCCGCCCGGTGGAGGATCCTGAATCGGTCGATCTGGGCGAATTCCTCCCGCGAACCGAGGGCGACATCGAGGCGATGTGGGCCCGGGTGCGCGAGATTCTCGGGGGGATCAAGAACGAATACGTGGCGGAGCTGACGCGGCAGTTTCTGACGGATGAGGAGCTGGTCCGCCGGTTCAAGACGGCCCCGGCGGCCCTGCAAATGCACCACGCCTACATCGGCGGGCTCCTGGAACACACCCTGGCGGTCCTCGAGATGGCCCGGCTGGTCATCCCCCGCTATCCGCAGGTCTCGCTTGACTTGGTTCTGGCGGGCACCTTCCTGCACGACATCGCCAAGACAGCCGAACTCACTTACGAGACCAGCTTCGGCTATACCGACGGCGGGCAGCTAGTCGGGCACGTGGTGATGGCGGCGATCTGGATCGAGCATAAGGCCGCCGCGGCCGCCAAGGCCCTGGGCAAGCCCTTCCCCAACGATGTCAAGTGCGTGCTGCAGCACATCGTTCTGGCCCACCACGGGCAGTACGAGTTCGGCAGTCCCAAGCTTCCGACGGTCCCCGAAGCGATCGCCATCCACCACCTGGACAACCTGGACGCCAAGCTGCACCAGTTCCTGGGCAAGATCGAGCAGCACCGAGACCCGCAGAGCCATTGGACCAACTACATCTCCGCCCTGGGATCGAAGCTTTTCAAACCCGACGTGCTGCACGACCGCCCGAAGTGAGAAGCACAACACCATGCGCTACACCCAGCTTACCGACGAGCAGGTCGAGTCGATGCTCGAAGCCATCGGCGTCGACTCGGTGGAGGGTCTTCTCTCGGCCATCCCGAAAAGGCATCGCCTGGGCAGACCGCTGGACATCCCCGACGGGATCTCCGAACTGGAGCTGCTCGACGAGCTAGCCTCTCTGGCCAGCAGGAACGCCTCCTGCGATGAGTTGCCGTGTTTTCTGGGCGCCGGCGCCTACGACCATTTCATCCCCACCGTCGTCGACCACCTGGCCATGAGGGGCGAGTTTCTGACCGCCTACACGCCGTACCAGGCCGAGGCGTCGCAGGGCCCGCTGCAGGCCTTCTATGAATTCCAGACCATGGTGTGCCAGTTGACGGGCATGGACGTCGCCAACGCCTCGCTGTACGAGCAAGCCAGCGCGGTGGCCGAGGCGGTCCTGATGGCCCGCAGCGCCACCCGCAGATCCCGCGTGGTGGCCTCGCGAACCGTACATCCCGACACCTGGGCGGTGATGGGCACCTACGCCCGAGAGCAGTCCATCGAACGCGTGGGCGTTCGATTCACCGACGGGGTGACCGATCTGAGCGCCCTGAGCGACGCGGTCAACGAC
>Ga0114922_10001798_pt1 | contig 20307 bp, 13 predicted proteins | sample AartaG_FD_100975 | JGI IMG/M metagenome (GOLD analysis project Ga0114922, IMG submission 100975) | Deep subsurface microbial communities from Aarhus Bay to uncover new lineages of life (NeLLi) - Aarhus_00045 metaG | ecosystem: Environmental > Aquatic > Marine > Oceanic > Sediment | place...
GTAGCCGGGCCGTAGCCGCTACGCTTGCAGCATCACAAACCCGATCCCACCCCGGCCGGGTACACGCCTGCCGGGGTGGGCTTTTCTTTTGCTGGAGGTAGGGAGGCTACTCGATGATTACGCCGGCGGGTCTGACCGCAGCGCGACAGAGTGTAGTCCCGCCTGCGTCCTTAAGCCTGGTCACCGATCAGGCGTACACGCCGGCCAAGAGACCCTTGACCTTCACTCTCTGCCAAGGCCACCTCGCCTCCCGCACAGCCACGGTCAAGTAGTGCGACGAAGGCCCGTGGGAGAAGGCAAAGATTCTCTTTGCCGAATCGACGGACCCACGAAGCGACGCTGATCCTCGGGCCGGACAACACCATTGCCGGGACCGTCCGGGTCAACGCCGCCCTGGTCAACCACGGCCTGGTCGATCCCAACAACACGACTGACCAGACCGTCAACCACAAGATCCGGCTTACCTGCGAGCCCAAGGTGGGTCCAGGTGACTGGCAAGCGACCTGCGACGACTGTGACGACGAGGAGGAGGACGAAAACAACATCCTTTCCGTCGAGGCCATGGTGGTCGGCACGGGTGATTTGACCGTCGGCACCCAAGGGGTGCTGAACGTCAAACGGCATATGTCGCTCCATGGCGATTTCGAGATCGCCGGCAAGTGGGCGAAGATCCAGATCGACCCCCACATCATCTTCGATGTGGACCGGTTCACCTCGGATTTGTGCCCCCAGTAGGCGGCGGCACCCTCCCCGGCCCTCGCCGGGTGTAAAGTCGTTTCCTGGGGATGGCCTCGGATCACACCGCGATCCGAGGCCACTCTCCTTGAAAATCAAACCTGTGCTAGCATATTTCCAGTGCGAATTGCTGCCGGTGCAAAAAAAAGAAAAAAACTCCTTCTACCGTGTAAGATTCGGCCTGCTCACGGGACCTATACTTGAGGGACGCGGCACCGGCCCGCGCATCCGTCCCATCACCAGGAGTAGCAGACAATGAGACTACTTCACTTTCTGATCGTGCCTTGGCTGGTAGCCTGGCCTCTTGCCCCCCTTTACGCCCATGCGGACTGCCCCCACCGCGAATACGGCTGGTCGTCAAGTGTAGGAGGCGAAGATACAGATAGCGCAACTCAAGTCGTGACCGACGGGGACGGAAACGTCTATGCCACAGGCGGGTTCTGTGGGAAAGTCGACTTTGACCCGTCCAACCACAAGGACCGTCGAAAGGGCAAAGGCGACCAAAACCTCTTTGTGACCAGCTACGATCCACAGGAAAGCTACCGATGGACCACTGTCATTACTTCGAAGGGAACCTGGGTAGGTGGAGCGGGACTTGCGCTAAGCCCTAGTGGGAAACTGCTGATTGTTGGATCATTCCACGGGAAAGTGGATTTCGACCCGGGTAAAGGTCGAGACAAGATCAAATCCTTTGATGACTCCAGCGACATCTTTGTGACCCTCCTGCGGTCGAATGGTTCGTACCGATGGACGCGAATCTTCAGGGGTCCCAAAAGTGATACGGGTCGCGCAATCGACGTGGATTCGGCGGGTAACATTCTTGTTACTGGGTGGTTTACGGACAAGGTGGATTTCGACCCCGGCCCGGGAGAGGACTGGCACATGGCCGTAGATGGGGGTACCGACGCCTTTGTGACCAAACTGGGACCGGACGGGTCCTATCGGTGGACCCGCACGTTTGGCGGGTCCCACATTGAGATCGGCTTTGGAATCGCCGCCGATGTCCAGAACAGCGTGATCGTCACGGGGGAGTTCCAAGGCGTCGCGGACTTCGATCCAGGCGAGGGTGAGGACATCCGGGAGTCCAACGGAAAACGCGACTTCTTCATCACAAAACTGGGCGGAGACGGGTCGTACCACTGGACCCACACCGCCGGTGGCGTCGAGAACGACCACGGCCTTTCTGTCACGACCGACGCACAAGGGAATGTCTACGTGACGGGAGCGTTCTGCGAAACGGTGGATTTTAACCCGCGCGGCGGCGGGGATATCCGCATCTCTAAAGGATACTGCGACATCTTCGTCATCAAGCTTGGTCCAGACGGTTCCTATTTGTGGACGAAAACCTTCGGGGGCGAGGCGATCGATGCCGGATTCGGGATCGCATTAAGTCCGGATAATGTGCTGGGAGTCACGGGGGGCTTCAATGTGACGGTTGATTTCGACCCCTCCGAGGGCGTGGACGAGCATACCTCCAACGGCGGACGGGACGTTTTCATCACCCGCTTCACCACCGAGGGTGATTACCGCTTCACCGACACCTTCGGCGGCAGCGAACGCGACGGGGGGGAGGGTATCACGTTCGACGCCGACGGGAATGTTGTAGCCTGTGGGGCCTACGATTCGCAGGACGTCGACTTTGACCCCACCGGTGGTGTTGACGTACATTCATCCAACGGCAGCGCCGACATCTTCACCACCAAGCACTATTGCGGGCAGTGTGCGGTGCTCGACGGGCATCACGTGCAAGGGAAGCGGGGGAAGATCAAGGCTACCATCCAGACCACCGCCCCCGGCGGAAGCGTCAAGATCGAATACACCGGCCCCGGCGATCCCATCATCGAGTCATTCGACATCGACGACACCGGCCAGGCGTTGTTCACGCTCAAAAAACTCAAAAAGGGCGACTACCACTGCCTGATCACCAAGATCAAAGACCCCGCCGGCCACCCCCTCTGCCAAGGCCCCCTCGCCCCCCGGCCCGTAACCGTGAAGTAAAGCCACTGAGATAAATGGTCAGAACGACACCACGCTGCGCATCGCCGCGAACGCGGCCCTCAAGCTGAGTGGAGGCGGGACCATTGTCCTGAATGGCAGGATCCAGGGCCACGGGAATCCCTCCGACGTTTTCTTCCAGGACAGCCCAGTTTGTATTAACCTGGACTGCCAGTCCGTGGAGCGCACGCATGATTGACGAAGTTCTGACCAGACGTGAGTGCATAACCCGCGGGGCGGGTGCGATTCTGGCGGCCGGTGCGGCCGCGACGGCGGGATACCTGTTGTACGATCCAACAGGCGACGCCGGCCTCGAAGATGCTCTGTGGCGCAGATCTCCAACAAGTGGCCCCACCGGCGGGATGCCGGCGCCTCGCCAACTTGGGAACTACTTCGCCGATGTGGACTTTCCACCCTCGAACCCACTGATCAGCGTCGCCACGGGCGAGGCGTCGGTGCGAGAATCAAGCCCGCCGGTGCGAGAACCCCTTCTCGCACCTATCGAGAAGATGGTGCGAGCTGCCGTCGGCGGACTCGACCCGTCACTGGGTATGAAGCGGTTTGTCACCCGAGGCGACGTGGTTCTTATCAAGCCAAACGTCGGCTTCGACCGCCCGCCGCATCTGGGAGCAACCACGCATCCCGAGGTTCTGCGCTGGGTGACTCGGCTGTGCACCGAGGCCGGCGCACGCAAAGTTATTGTCACGGACAACCCGATTGAAGCTCCCCAGGTGTGCTTTGCGAGGTCGAAGATCAGACAGGTCGCACAAGAGGAAGGAGCCGAAATCGTCCTGCCGACCCAGAGCCGCTTTGAGGTGCTGACGATCCGCGATCGCAAGCCCGATTGGAGCAAGGGCGAGGTGCTTTGGCGTTGGCCGATCCTATACCGCCCGCTGGCCGAGGCGACCAAGGTCATCGGCGTGGCCCCGATCAAGGATCACAACCTGTGCAGCGCGTCGATGAACCTGAAGAACTGGTACGGTTTGTTGGGCGGTCGGCGCAGCCAGTTCCACCAGGCTATCCACAACATCGTCAGCGACTTGGGCCTGATGATAAGCCCGACACTTGTGATCGCCGACGCCACGCGTGTCATGATGCGCAACGGCCCCACCGGCGGACGCCCAAGCGACGTCACACCCGGCGGGGTGTTGGGGCGACCCGCGGTCATCGCCTCCGTCGATCCGGTAGCCTGCGATGCCTGGTGCTACGAGAATCTGCTCGGCCGCGATCCGGCGAAGCTGACGTATCTCGACCTGGCCCACAAGAAGATCCAGGCCCAAATCGCCGCAGGTCAAAGGCGTTTCGGCCAGCGCGGTTGGCGGGTGTACGACCACCAGGGCAAGATCGTGACTACGGACGTGTAGCGAGATGAGGTTCTTGCGCGAGAAGATTCAGTGCGTCAGCGACGCACAGTACTCATTTCCTAATCGTGGTAGCTGTCAATCAGGTGGCGTATGCGATGTGGTTCGTCAATCCCCTTGATGGTGATTTCGATGCCGGACTGCGCCGCAGTCGATACCTCTAACGTGCCGAGATTGAGCAACCGGTTTATGAAGCTCTGCTTCACGCGTACGTTGCGGACATCTGTATGCCGCACTTCGCTGGTCGCCCGGCTTAGGATCCCCTGTTGTAGGATGCATCGCTTGTCAGTAACCTTCAACAGGTTCCCAAGGCGGTTCAGCCATACCGAAAGCGCAGCCAACCCACTAAAGACGAGCATAGATAGTATGAATACGAGGAAACCGACCCCGATGCTCCCATTACTACTTCCAATGACGCCTGCTAACCCGAGCGATGCAACCAGGCCCACTACCATTCCCTCGTACAGCAGTTTCCAGCTTGGGCGCAACTGATAGAGGTCTTGTTCGGGTTGCTGTTTGTCCCCGGGCGGCGGTGGAACGTTACGCGGTACTTTGGCATCCTGTACGGATGCAAGTTGGCGTTGCGATTCAGCGGGAATCAGAACCTTTTGCTTGCACGAGATGCAGTTAACCTGACGCCCCGCGTACTCTACGGGCGCCTTCATTTGCTTGCCGCAGCGGGGACAAGGAAACTCGATCTCCTTCATTCTTCACCTCTGCTGATCCGCCATCCTCGTGCACCGAGTCTATCGTACCCACACCAGCGACATCATGCAACAAGGGATTCCTGCGAGAATAGGTGCGAGAAGGGATTCTCGCACCAGCGGCCAGCGTATAGTGAATAACGCTCTGTGGTCTCCGCGTTCTCTGCGGTGTGAGAAGTGTGGGTTAAGGTTGCTTCCGTCCGCTTTGTCTCAAGCCGGCCATGCTCACCTTGATGTCGAGCACGGGGGTCCCGTTGAAGGCGTCCAGGCCGCGAACAACAAGCGTGGTCCCTTTCACTTCCAGGAGTTCAACATCCGTGACCCCGATCGGCGTCAGCCGGTCCGGCGTGCGCGAGGCGAACGGGCCCACCTGCTTGCCGTCATAGCCGCGGGCAAAGACGCTCCTGATCGGCCGGGCCTGGTGAAAATGCCACAGAATGAGCAGGGACGTCTCATCTGCCAGGCCCTTCATGAACCTGGCCATGCCGGGATATAAACGGATCTCCGAGATGTCGCCGCCGGTGATTCCGAACCCCCCCTCCCCGCGCTGCTTGTCGTTCACGACGTAGCCGATTGGCCTGATTGTCATCGATTTCGCATCTTCGGGGTAAAGTGACTTCAGGGGAATCGGCTGGCCGTCCACGAGTATCTCCAAATCATTGTCGTAGTCCCGTGTGCAGTGGGTGCACCCCGCACGGGTCAGGAAAACGATCGCCATTATGAAAACCACGGCATGTTTCGTCGGTGTCATTTGCGGCCTCGCTTCATCGTGCACATCGCATCATTGCATCTGGTGAACACTGCCCGTGCGAGAATCCGCTGGTGCGAGCACGCGCTGATCCACTCGTGCGAGAATCCTTTCTCGCGCCCACATTAACTGGAATCCCTTTCCCCGTCACGTCGGATCGGCTACGCTAACCGGACCGCTCGCCATGGCGTCTACTGTCGCAGCCGCAGGGACCTGTCCGCGGTGGGCAACCGTGTAGCGAGATGACGATCGCAAACCCCGACAGGCAAACGGTGCGAGTCACCCGGTTTCGAGATTCGTGGCAGAACGTGATGCGGATCACGTCGATCCGCATCATCGTTCAAACCGTGATGTTCGCCCTGTTTCTAGCGTTCGTTTTTTTGACTACGTTCGCGAACCTCGATCGCCTTCCAGGCCTGCGGTATTGGCTCAGCAAGTTCCTGGAGATCGACCCCCTGGTGGCGATTGCCGCGGCGGCAACGACCCACACGGTCTACAAGGGGCTGCTGTGGTCGCTGGTCATCCTGATTCCCACGTTGTTTTTGGGGCGGTTTTTCTGCAACTGGATTTGTCCGTACGGGACGTTGCATCAGTTCGTGTGGTGGCTGTTTAGGGGGAGGGAAAGCCAGCAACGAAGCGACGAAGCGACGAAGCGACGAGGGCAACCCGGCAGGCACGACCCGGAGCTGGTGCAGCCGGTTTCGAGAGAGCAAACGGTTTCGGATCGCCATCCCAACCGGTATCGCCGCAGTCAGCAGGTCAAGTATTACATTCTGGCGGCCATGCTGGTCGCGGCGCTGTTCGGCAGCCTGCAGATCGGCCTGCTCGATCCGATCTGTCTGATCTATCGCTCATTCACCGGGGCCGTTGTGCCGGCCCTGAACATGTCGGCGCCGGACCTGTTCGGCGACTATGGGCTTTATCAAGGCGCCTGGCTGATCGGCTTTCTGTTGTTCGGCCTTTTGGCGATGAACCTGGTGTATCCGAGGTTCTTCTGCCGTGTGCTCTGCCCGCTTGGGGCGCTTTTGGGGATTTTGAGCCGGTTTGCATGGTGGCGGATCGAGCGCGATCCCAACAAGTGCAACGGCTGCAACCTGTGCGTCATGAACTGCGAAGCCGCCTGCGACCCGCATACCCGGCTCCGCAAAGCTGAGTGCTTCGTGTGCTTCAACTGCATCGAGGATTGCCCGCAAGGCGCGCTGAGTTTCGCCCTGTTTCCGCGAAAGGAGCACGAGGTTACCGGCCCCGATGCATCACGTCGGAAGTTTATCTTCGCGGGCGTGGTCGGTCTGTTGTTCTATCCGTTCGTGCGGGTTTCGGGCAAAAGCACGCGCGGCTTCTCGAGTAAGGTGATCCGCCCGCCGGGGGCCGTCGAGGAGCTGGAATTCCTCGAGCGCTGCATCAAGTGCGACCAGTGTATTCGCGTTTGTCCGACTAATGCGCTTCAACCGGACTGGTTTGAAAGCGGCTTGGAGGGTCTGTGGAGCCCGGTCCTGAACTTCCGCATGGGCCACTGCCAGTTGCACTGTACCGCCTGTGGACACGTGTGTCCGACCGGCGCGATCCAGCGGATTTCCGTCGATCAGAAGTTGGGGCTGGGTGAGTTCGCCGATCGGGGGCCGATCAGACTCGGCACGGCCCATGTCAACGTGGGGCGCTGTCTGCCGTACGGCAAGCACGTTCCCTGCCAGGTCTGCGAGGAAGTCTGCCCCACCAGCCCCAAGGCGATCTACACGGAATCGCGGACAAGGCCGGTACGGGATGGCACGAAGCTGGTTGTGTCGGCAACGCAGAACACGGTAACAGTACGCGACATGCCACAAGGCGGGCACGCGCCCAGGATACCGGCCGGCTTCTACAGCGGCCAGTGGAAGAGCGACAGGACGACGCGTTACTTCTTGGAGCTTCGGCACACCGATGGGACGGCGGAAACACACGAGATCGCGAACAACGACGTGGATACCTTGACAATCGCGGGCTGCTTCAGGCACACGCCCGAGCCTGGGGCGTCGATCTCGCTCGAGGTGGAGCTGCGCGTGCCGCGGGTGGACATCAACCGTTGCATCGGCTGCGGCATTTGTGAGCTGAAGTGTCCGGTCGTCGGCGATCGCCGCGCGATTTACATCACAGCCGACGGCGAAACCCGGTCGCAAGACCACCCGCAGGACGATCGCAACCGCTCCGTTCGCCTGTCTGCCGACAGGCAGGCCTGATGACCGGCCCTGGACCGTGACTGCCGGACACTTGACAACCGAGGCGGCAGGTCTCGCTGCGCTCGTCCTGCCCTACCCGGCTAAAGCCACGTAACTTGTTCTACTGATCCGCCGGTTGAACCAACTCGTCACCCACGAGAGGTGACGCTACACGGATCATTTGAGTTCTTGCCACGCCGGTCGATTCCGGTGTAGAACATCCTTGTGGTTCTCCCGGTCAAGGCCTCGACTCTAATCTGGTGATCCCCTGTGGATACACCGTGCTCAGAGGGTTGTCCGGGGAAACACTCCTTCATGAAATCAGCCAATGACGACTTGGCTGTGACGACGTGATGCTCGCTGGAGAGTGGATCGATTGAAAATCGCACTCGCGCAAATCAACCCCACGCTCGGTGATACCGCCGGGAACGCCAAGCTGGTCCTCGAAGTCCTCCGGCAGGCGCAAGAGGCCGGCGCCGCGTTGGTCGTCTTTCCCGAACTGGTCACGGTTGGTTATCCGCCAAAGGACCTGTTGCTTCGGACGTCTTTGATCCGAAGCAACGTCGAAGCCGTGGAGCAAATTGCGGCGGCGTGCACGGGTATCGCGGCGGTTGTCGGATTTGTTCAGCCTCAGACCGGCGCGTCCGGCCGGGGGTCGGGCCGGGGGATTTCCATTTCCAATTGTGCCGCCTTGTGCGGCCAGGGGCGAATCCTGGCGCGGTACGGCAAGCGGTTGCTGCCCACCTACGATGTGTTTGATGAGTCTCGCTACTTCACACCGGGTCGGCATGTGTGTGTGGCTGAATACTCCGACGGTAATGACCGCATCAAGCTCGGATTGACCGTTTGCGAAGACCTGTGGAACGACCAGCAATTCGACGGGCGGCAGGTGTACGGTGTGGACCCAATCAGGGAGACGGCTGAGGCGGGGGCGCAACTTCTTGTCAACATCTCGGCCTCGCCGTTTTCAGACGGCAAGCAGGCGCTCCGCGAACACCTTTTCGCGACACAAGTGCGCCAACTGGGCCTGCCACTGGCGTACTGCGGACAGGTGGGGGGCAACGACGACCTGGTGTTCGACGGGGGAAGCCTGGTGATGAACGGACGCGGAGAGGTGATCGCCAGGGCCAGGGCGTTCGAAGAGGATTTACTGGTGGTCGACCTGGCCTCATCGCAGCCGGGGCGCATCGAACCGTATCCGGATCGACTGGCCGGCTTGTGGTCGGCATTGCGAATCGGAACTCGCGATTACGTGCGCAAATGCGGGTTCGACGGCGTCGTTTTGGGTTTGTCGGGCGGAATCGACTCGGCGGTCACGGCCGCGATCGCCGCTGAAGCCCTCGGGCCGGACCGCGTCCTCGGTGTGGCCATGCCGTCGCGATATAGCAGCGACCACAGCGTGGAAGACGCTCGCGCCCTGGCGGAGAATCTGGAGATCGGCTTTCAGATTATTCCGATCAGGGAGGCTCATGAGGCGATGGAGCATGCGCTGGCCGATTGTTTCCAAGGGTCGCCCGCCGACGTGACCGAGGAGAACATCCAGGCCCGTGTGCGAGGCAGCATTCTGATGGCCATCTCGAACAAGTTCGGCAGGCTTGTGCTCTCCACCGGCAACAAGAGCGAATTGGCCGTGGGGTATTGCACGCTTTACGGCGACATGTGCGGCGGGTTGGCCTTGATCAGCGACGTGCCCAAGACGACCGTTTATGAGTTAGCCCGCTGGGTGAATCAGCGCCACGGGCGTGCGCTGATCCCGGAAAACACCATCGTCAAACCCCCCTCTGCCGAGCTTCGTGAGGATCAGACGGATCAGGATTCGCTGCCGCCTTACGACGTGCTTGACGCCGTGCTCGAACGCTACGTGGAGAAAGATGAGTCGGTCGACGAAATCGTCGCCCAGGGGTTCGAGCCACAGACGGTCCAATGGATCGCCCGGGCTGTAGATCGCAACGAATACAAGCGCAAGCAGGCGGCTGTGGGAATAAAGGTAACCACGCGGGCTTTCGGCACCGGCCGGCGAATGCCCATCGCCGCTCGGTACGGCTAGTCGTCGTCATAAGTCGGCGCGCTGGAATCGGGTTTTACGTGCTGGAACAAAGGTTCTGGAACAGGAGAAGATCGTGAACACCGGGAGACGGTCTCCCGGATAGGTGTAACTCGTCAGAGGTGGTTCTCCATTTTACGCTGAACCACTACACCGACGCATCCGGCGCCGGACCAGTGAAGTCGATGAAAGGCAACCTCAACACGCACGCTGTGGCGTTACTAGGCGAAGCCTTGCCGTCCATCGGCTTTTTTGACGCTTGCCCGGAGCGGTCCGCATTCGACGACGGCTCCCTTGACGAACCATCGGTCGTGATCTAACCTTCCGATGTCTGTCGGCGGGCGTTGGCCGGTCGGTTCTCGGCCTGTTTTGCGCAACACCGAGGCACGCTGCCGCGACCTGTGCGGGTGCCCCATTCTTCGCCCTTGGACGAAGTGTGGGGACTGATGTTTGCACCAGGTTCTGTCGTACAGCGGGCTGTGCCCGGCCGAAGTAGTGTCGCATCGGGCAGGTAGCTCAGTTGGTAGAGCAACGGACTGAAAATCCGTGTGTCGGCGGTTCAAGTCCGCCTCTGCCCAGTTCACCTCCACCGTCCTGACAGCCCGCTTTTTTTAGGGAAGAACTGTTGGCACAAGGGTTTGCGCCACGCCGAGTTCGGTCTGCAACACTCGCTTCAACATCCCGTTCGATTGCACCAGACTGAGACGAATTGCGTAGTATTGTGCCTTTTCGCGCCAAGCAGGACGCCAAGACAGAATCGGTGTTCGCCGATGCGTTGTCCGTTCCCGTCGCCACCGCCGCCGATTTCTGTCCGGTTCCACCTGGTTTCAATTCCGACTATCGCGGCTTACAATTGAGCTTGTGAACATCGAGACGGTGTCCGTCAAGTCGAACATGGCGGCTGGTGCAGGACAGGCAATGCCCGACTGATTCTGTTGCGCAATGATCACCACAAGTCAGATAGAAGAGCTGGGACGGCGGATCGGGCGTGACTTCAATGCCGACAAGATCGTGCTCTTCGACTCCTATGCGGACGGTGTGGCCACGAACGATTCGGACGTGGACCTGCTGGTCGTTGCCCGGACATCCCTGCCGCCGCGGCAGGCGGTATGCCGCCGTGCGGCGTCTGGTGGCGGACTACCCGGCCTCGTTTGACATTATCGTGAAGACTCCCGATGAATACGCCCGCCGGCGGTCGGTTGTCAATCATATCGTTTATTTCGCGGACAAATCCCGGAAAGTCCTCTATGAACGATAAGACGGCCGAAGCCGCGCGGCAGCCCGGGTGGCTCACCTTCTATGGACGGGCGGTGGGGGACTTGATGATGGGGTCTGGTTTGATATTGGCACGTTGATCATCGTCTTCCCCACCTCGAAACGAGATGGGCCACCCGCCCGCTTCTGTTTATTATGCCCAAGGCGCGTCACAACTGGTATCATATACCCTATTACCTCGCACGCCCGCGCCGACCACGAGATGACGGATTCGTCGGGCCGTCTGGACATGGAGACCCAGTCGGACGGCCACCATGGTCACCATGGATCGAATGTTTCCGATGATGAAAATAACGCGTAACGTGAGGGAGTAGGGAAGTTGCGAACGTGTTTGTGAGGTCGAGGTTCCGATGCCTGAAAACCGGAGTTTGTGGGGAATCGTGCTGTGTGTACTATTGTTTATAGCCCTCGGAGTTCTTATTTGGCTAATGGAGAAGCCAGAACTGCGGCGAAAAAGACAGCGGCTGTCCGGACGAGAGGAACTGGATGCTCAGTCCTTCTACGACTGCTACTATAAAGGATCAGGGTTTCCGCGGGATCTGGTGTCATCTGTCATGACACGAGTAGCGTACGAGGTTCAACTTCCTGCTGGACTCCTGCGCCCCACAGATCGATTCGATAGAGAACTCGCACCAATGAAGGGTTGGGAGTTTGATGACGGGCTGGCAATGCTGTCGATTTCTCTTGACAGAAGGTTGCGGAGGTGTGGACTCTCCCCTGGACTAAGTGGTGTGGAAACCATAGACGATCTTATCAAGGTTGTGGGTAGGTTTCCTAGCCTAGTTGGGCCAAAAGGTGTGATCTGACAACGGCGGACGGTTGGCCGGGATAGCTTGGATGATAGTGGTAGGGAAGGTCGGTTGCCCGGTCTCCCCTCCCTCCGAACCGGACGTGCGGTTCTCCCGCACACGGCTCTGAAGTCGGTGGTTCACCGTTGAACGGGTTGACGGGCCAGAACGTGGGCTGCCTCCATGCTGAACAGCCCATGCTCGGCAAAGAACGCGTTATTACCTCGTTCCAGGGCCGTCAACATGCGATCAGTCCATACCGCAGGTTCCGTCCATGCCCATCGGGCGCAGTCGTCTCCGGCTCGCCTGTAATGGAGTTGTCATCGAGGGACGGGGCGAAGCGGCAGGCACACCGGCTTGAGCCGTTAGGCCGTCAGGCAGGAACACGGCGGTCTCACCGTCGGCGTTGATATACAGCCAGGATTCGTTCCGGGCGGACGCGGCCCAGTCGGATTCCGCCTGCACCTTGTCGGCGAAGTGGAACCGGCCGAATCGATTGAACTTCTCCCAGCCGTGGGGAGTTACGTATCCCTCGCGCGGCGCGCGCTGGAACCGGGACGGCGACATGCCTGAAAACGCCGCCATGTACAGGTGGACGAAGACACCGGGCGTGTCGACGTACACGCGCTGATAATCGCCCCCGTTGTCTGCCACCCATTCCCCGATGCGCACCAGGTGGTTCTGGTATACAGTCCCATGCCAGTCCGGGCGCGCGAGGTATCGCACGATGTTGTGAATCCCCAGGCCGCCTACGACGACAGCGAGGGCGGCGGTCGCAAGGACCGCACCGCGATCCATTTGAGGAATCAGAAGCCGTTGACGGTTTGATCGGGCGTGCGCGACCCGGCGCCGGCGAACAGCGCGATCGAGGCTGACGGCGCCAAGTGCAGACAGGATCGGATAAAGCGACCAGACGCCGGAGACCCGCAATATGGCCAGATTGCTCTTGCTGACCACGGCCGGGAGAATGCTGATCATTATCCCGCACAACAAGAGCACAAGGCCCGGCTGACGTCTGTGGATCGACCGGTAGGCCGCGACCGCGATGCCAACATAGAGAAGTGGAAAGGCCGCCACGCTCAGCCTGGCGACGGTCAGTTCGCCGTACTGGCCGAACGAGAAGAACAGAAGTCGCGGGTGGAAGTGGGCGGCGTAGCCCTCAAGCACTCTGGCGGCCCACCAGCGTGGTCCGGCCTGCCAGTCGTAGCTGACGGTCCTGCCGCGGGCGAAGAAATCCGCCGGCTGTGCGAGCATCGCGTGGATCTGTGGAAAGGCGCCCATGCCGGTCGCCACGGCCAAGACCAGCAGCATCACACCGGATCGTGCCGGTCTGCGCTGTTGGTAGCCCACCTGCCACAGGATCAAACCGGCCCCTGCCAGGGCAAAGAGCAGACCGGTTATACGTTGTGCCGCGTACCCGCTGGTGGACAGCCCCACCGCCAGGCCTGCCCCGGCAAGCCAGACAAGACTTGTGCGAGACTGCGGCTCGTCCTGTTGCCTGTCGATGGCGCGGTATAGAAGGTAAACGATCAGAATCGTGAAGAACGGGGGAAGGCAGGCTCCAGGGTGCGCCTGACGCCCGAACTGTATCAAAACAGGTGAAAACGTAGCAAAGACAAGCGCGATAAGCCCGCCGGATCGTCCCAGCAACCGTCGCGCAAACAGAAAGATCAGGATGACGGCGACTGTTCCCAGAACGGCAGCCGGAAGGCGACCGGCCCACACCGAAAAACCGCACAGACTCGTGCTTATCGCCGTGAGATAAACTTGCAGCGCGGGATGGTAATCCCCTGGACCCACCCCCCGGACAATGAACGGCCAGCGCGCCCCGGCCCGGTCGGTCCCGGTCATCGCAAGACTATACCCGTCGTAGATGTCCGACAACTCATCCTGGTGAACCGGCAGCGGGTAGTGGTCAAGGGCGGCGAAGCGTAAGACGACCGCCGCCAGGACGACTACGAATACCGCCAAACCGTAGAGCGTATGATTTCTCCGCTCCTGGCCGTTGGGGCTTGCGAGATGTGGTCCTGCCTGGCTCAAGGATTGGTCCTTTGGCTGATTTGTGTGCGTATCACAGCCCGGTCTCCCCTGTGGCACCGGCGCCTCCCCAGTGGCACCGGCGCCTCCCCTGTGGCACCGGCGCCTCCCCTGTGGCACCGGCGACTCGCCGGTGAGATAGCTGCCCACCAGCCCCTCTGCGAAGCGTGCCATGCAACGCTCGCGTGGCCATGTTGAACGGCGATCGTCACATGCTCACCAAAGCGTGAGCATCCCGGCGGCCCGGCTTGACCGAGGGTCTGCCCCGAACCACGGCTTTGCCAGACTGCCTGGGTGGATTATCGGAACGATCAAGGTCGGTCCGAAGTATTGCCTGGGGTTCGAATGACACTCCTTTATGACCGTGCGTGTTCTTGCAGCCCTATGACCGGGGTGCCGGTCTGAAGACAGCCCGGCTCTGATTGGCACACCGCGCATTCGGGCACGGTCTGGCGTCGGCAAGCAGACAGTGATCGGCAACCGTCGGCCGGCGGTCGGGCGCGTAAGTCTCTGCGGTTAAAGACATTATGCCAGCTCCCGCCCGGCCTGGGCGACCGCGGCGTGTGGTTTTGGTCAGATCGGGCCCGGTTTAGACCGATACAATGGGCGGCATGACGGATCCGGGGGCGGACAATCCATACCTGCGCGACGCGGTGCTGACGGCCTCGCCAGAACAGTTGCAGTTGATGCTCTATGATGGGGCGATACGCTTCACCGTGCAGGGGCGGGAGGCGATCGAGAAAAAAGACTTCGAGACCTCCTGCGAACGCCTCACCCGTGCCCAGCACATCGTCCTCGAAATGCACAGCGGGCTCAACCACGACGTGAATCCGGAATTGTGCGCCCGGATGGCCGGGCTCTACACGTTCATCTACCGCAAGCTTATCGACGCCAACGTCAACCACGACCTCCAAGCCTTCGATGACGCTCTCAAAATCCTCCGAATAGAGCGCGAAACGTGGCAGATGGTGGTGGACAAGGTCTCCACGGAGCGTGCCGCCGGCGCCAAAGAGGCCGAGCCGAACCCGGAATGCTCAGCCTCTGCGGGAACGCTTTCGGTGCAGGGGTGATCGCTCCACGCCCGTATCGACGCCGGCCACTTGACATCCCATCCGTCATCCTTGACAGGCACGGAACGGAATGTGAGGCGTCTTGCTCACAGGCCGTGAGTCGGTGTAACATCCACATTCGCCGTTTGGTGACGACAGCGGTTTGCCAGGAGGCCTTCCGATGAGAGTGCGCCCATGCCGGATGATTCTCGCAGCCTTCTTTGTGATCACGCCCCTGACCTGCGCCTTTGCGCAGGAGGACTCCGCCGTCGCCATAAAGGCCGATGAGTCGGCCAAGAGCGAGCTCACGGAGTCTTTGCCGGTCGCCCAGGCCGTTCGCCGCGCGATAGAGGCGCTGGACGCAGTCGAACAGGGGGGCGAGGCTCAGACGCTCCTTGCCGACGCGCAGCGGTATGCCCGGATGGTCCTGGAACAGGAGCCGGAACATCCGAGGCTTCTGTACATCATGGGGCGACTCAAGATTTTCGCAGGCCGAACCGTCGACGGCATTCGCGACCTCCAGGCGTTTACCGATACGCGCGAAGGTCAGAACGATTGGAAAGCCTATCAGATCCTCGGCGACGCCTTCGTAAGCAACTATGCCAGCCTGGCACAGGCGCAATATAAAAAGGCCTACGCACTCAATGATCGTGAGCCGGCGGTCCTGTTGGGGCTGTCGCGCGCGGCGGCGAAACTGGGACGCGGTGAGCAAGCGTTGTCCTATGCGGAGGCCGCTGTTCGCCTCGACGGCCGGCAGACGATCGCGTACCTGACATACTACGCCCAACTGCTTCAGGCGATGCGACGCCTCCCGGCGGCGGTCGAAATGTCCACCCTAAGCCTGGAATTAGCGAAACAGGCTTACAGAAACAGCCCCGCGAAATCGTCCGTGCTGCGCGCGCTTCAATCCCAATATCAAATATATATGCTCATCCTGCGCGACAAGATCAATGAGGCGCCCGAGGACTGCGAAGCTTATATTTTATTCGCAAAGGCCGGTGAGGAGCTTGGCGAAATCGAGAAGTTGATTCAATGGCATAACGCGCTCGACGCGATCACCCAAGGTGTGGAAAGAACCGCTCCGAACACGCCGCTATCGCTACGACTCGAGCGTGGGCGACTGTTGGGTCTTGTGGGCCGCGTAACAGAAGCCGTTGAAGAGTACGAATCCATTCTCGCAAGTATGCCGGACCATCCCCTCGCCCGCCGGGCGCTGAAGGAGCTGCGCCGCGAAGACGAGCAGATTCCCGAACCATCGACCGACGACCACGATCAATAACGCTTACAGTCTATCTCAGACGTCTATGGAACCGGCTTTCCAGCCCTACCCTTACCCACAAGTCAGCCGACCCGAGAGACATAACCGAAAGTTGTGGATGGTGGGGTGAAAAAAGGTGACGGGCCGGGTGCGGCAAGTTGCGATTAGAACTCGATCCGTCGCCAGTCAATGTCGTTTGCTTCGCAGTACGAGCGCAATAGCCCAATGTAGGATGTGGGGATGTGGGTGAGCGAGCCGAGGCCCAGGCGCTGCTGCACGCGCGACACCGCCTCGACGTCCTGGCCTTCGATCTCAACGAACGTGCCGATCAGCGGCAACGTGTCCAACTCGACGCGGCAGCCGTCCAGCGACCAGCTTTCCCGCCGCTTGGCAAATCGCATGACCTCCTCGAAGCCCATAAGCGCCAACATACGCCGCCCGTCGTCGGGGCGTTCGATCCTGATCTCGATCTCCTCGCGCGACTTGAGCGGCCCCGACATGGCCGGGCCCTTGACGGTCAGCGTCGCCGGGCATGATTCACCGTTGTCACTTACAGCGGTTCGCAGGCGCAAGGCACAGCCGCGACTCCGCAACGACCCGTCCGGTCGATCGTAGATATGATTGGTCTCGACGACATTGCCGACGCTGATGGCACCGTGATCGCTCAGAGCTTCGCGCACCACATCGTGCGAATCTACGCGGAGCTTCGCTTCGATTTCAAGTGCCATGATCTTGTCACTGTCGCCCGATTCGGTCGCGGATTTGAGCCCAATCCACAATCGTCAATCGTCAATTCGCCACAATGTTGACCAGCCTGCCCCTGACGACGATCACCTTGCGCACTGTCTTGCCCTCAAGGGCGCTGGCGACTGACTCGTTCTCCAGGGCTGCGGTGCGGATGGCATCCTCGTCGGCGTCCGTAGCCACCATGATACGGGCCTTGATCTTGCCCATGACCTGGACCGCGACTTCGACTTCTTCGTCCCTGGCCAGCGCTTCATCGAAACCCGGCCATGGTTCGTCGGCCAGACTTTCCCGGTGCCCCATGCGACGCCACAGCTCCTCCGCCAGGTGCGGGGCGAACGGGGCCAGCAGCAGCACAAACGGTTCGATCACTACTCGCGGACGCATCTTGCGCCGGGTCATGTCGTTGACGAAGTCGAAGAACGCCGCGATGGCCGTGTTGAACTTGAGTTGCTCAATGTCCTCGGTCACTTTTTTGATCGTCTTGTGCAAAGCACGGAGCAGGTCCGCTGCCGGCTCGTCGTTGGTCAATGCGTGGCTCAGTTCGCCGCTGTCCGGGTCGACGACCAGGCGCCAGATTCGATTGCACAGCTTATGCAGCCCAGGCACGTCCTGAGTGTTCCAGGGCTTGGAGGCCTCAAGCGGACCCATGTACATCTCGTACAGGCGGAAGGTGTCCGCCCCGAACTCTTCGAGGATGTCATCCGGGGTGACGACGTTGTTGAGCGTTTTGCTCATCTTGGCGATGACGCGGGTGACGGGCTCGCCGGTGTCCTTGAGCAGGAACCGGTCTTCACCGCGTTGTTCCACCTTGTCCGGACCGACGATCAGCCCGCGCGGGCTGCGATACGCAAACGCCTGGATCATTCCCTGGTTAAACAGCTTCCGGAACGGCTCCGCCGTGGAGACATACCCCCGGTCGTAGAGGAACTTGTGCCAGAAGCGGGCGTAGAGCAGGTGCAGCACCGCGTGCTCGGCCCCCCCCACGTACAGGTCCACCGGCGTCCAGTATCGCTCGGCCTCGGGGCCGCAGAAGCACTGATCGTTGTGCGGGTCGATAAAGCGGAGGTAGTACCAGCACGACCCGGCCCACTGCGGCATGGTGTTGGCGTCGCGGCGGTAGTGCTTGCCGTCGCGTTCGACGCTCATCCACTCTTTAGCCCGGCTCAGGGGCGGCTGGGGCGGTGTATCGGCGTCTTTGGCGACGGTCGCCGGCTTGAAATCCCTCACCTGCGGCAATTCGACGGGCAATTCCGCGTCATCGACGACGATCGTGCCACCACCCTGGTCGTGCAGCACTGGAAACGGCTCGCCCCAATACTTCTGCCGGCTGAAGATCCAGTCGCGCAGCTTGAAATTGACCGCCGCTTCGCCGATGCCTTCCTGATCGAGTTGCTCGGTGATTTCGGCCTTGAACGCCTCGGTGGTCAGCCCGTCGAACTTGCCGGAGTTGATGCCCGTCCCTTCGCCTATGAAGGCCTCAACGAAGATACCAGGGTCTTCGGCGTAGGCTGGCAAAGCCACCTGCCGCACCCAGCCGGTGTCGCCGTCCAGGATGGCACCCGCGTCCTGAGCGGTGATGCCGCCCAAGGTGCCGGCGGCTGCAGTCGCCGAGTCCATCATGTGCTCGGCCAGCTCCGGCTTACCCCGGCGCTTGCAGTAGTCGCCGTCAAGCCCGTTGCGCAGGATTTGTTCGTGGAACCAGTCCTCCGGGGGCTTGACCACGGCGATGATCGGCAGATCGAACTGCTTTGCGAACTCGAAGTCGCGGTCGTCGTGGGCGGGGACGGCCATGATGGCTCCCGTGCCGTACCCTATCAGCACGTAGTCCGCCACCCAGATCGGAACTTGCCGGCCGTTGACCGGGTTGACCGCGTACGCACCCGTGAAGACGCCGGTCTTCTCCTTTGTATCGGCGGTGCGTTCGAGATCGGACCGGTTGCGCGCGGTCTCCACATACCGGCTCACTGCCTCGCGCTGCTCGTCCGTGGTGACCGTCTCGACCAACGGATGTTCCGGCGCCAGCACCATGTAGGTCGCGCCGAAAAGCGTGTCCGGGCGGGTGGTGTAGACCCTGATCGCGTCGGGGTCGTTGAACACCTGTGCCCCGGCCACGGTCTGCCCGGCGGCGTTCTTCCAGGTCGCGTCTTCCCATCTCCACTGGCTCGCCAACGGGAAGACCACCTCCGCGCCGGTACTGCGACCGATCCAGTTGCGCTGCATCAGCTTGATGGACTCGGGCCAGTCGAGTTCCTCCAGGTCGGCCAGCAGCCGGTCGGCATACCTGGTGATGCGAAGCATCCACTGCCGCAATGGCCGGCGATGGACGGCGTGTTGGCCGATGGCGCTGCGACCCTGGTTGTCAACCTCCTCATTGGCTAACACCGTGCCCAGCGCCGGACACCAGTTCACCGGGATCTCGTCGATAAACGCCAGGCGTTGTCTGTTCAGAACCTCGCGCTGGTCTTCGGCTGAGAGGTCAGACCAGTCGCGCCGACCGGTGGTTGAAGAGTCTCGCACCAGGTCGAGCGAATCGTCCGGGGAAACGCCCCACCGTCCCGACTCCAACTTAGCAACCAGTTCGGCGATGGGACGAGCCCGCCCCGCCACTTCGCGCCCGTCCGCACCGGTCCAGCGACACTGATCGTCGTACCAGCTCTCGAACATGCGAGCGAAGATCCACTGGGTGAACTTGTAGTAGGACGGGTCGCAGGTGGCCACTTCACGCGACCAGTCGTAGCAAAAACCCAGCTTCTTCAACTGCCGGCGGTAGGTTTCGATGTTCTTCTTTGTGGTAACGGCCGGGTGAACGTTGTGTCGGACGGCGTACTGCTCGGCGGGCAGCCCGAACGCGTCGAACCCCATAGGGTGCAACACGTTGAAGCCGCGCATGCGTTTATATCGGACTACGATGTCGGTGGCACAGTAGCCCAGCGGATGGCCAACGTGCAGCCCCGCCCCGCTGGGGTACGGGAACATATCCAGCACATAGTATTTGGGCTTGCTGCCGTCGAAGCCCGGATCGCCTGGGTTCAACGTGCGAAACGTCCGGCACTCGGCCCAGTAGTTCTGCCATCGAGCTTCGATGGCCCGGTGGTCGTACCTGCCGGCATCGGTGTTCGAGTTCCGGGTCCCTTCGTTGTTCTCCATCGTGGTCATCAACGTAATCGCGATTCTGTCGGCCTGTGACACTTCAAACTGAGGGAGTCTATCCCCCACGCCTGTCGGTCGCAACCGATGTCGGTGAGCGTCGAGCCGGGGGGGCCGTGACAGAATCGGCGGGGGCTGTCGTGCCGTCCCGTAGGGACGAAGTGAACTTAGCCCAGCACGTAGTGCTGGGGTTCGTGCGAAACCGAGAAAACCGAGTCCCGTAGGGA
>Ga0114922_10001799_pt1 | contig 20304 bp, 19 predicted proteins | sample AartaG_FD_100975 | JGI IMG/M metagenome (GOLD analysis project Ga0114922, IMG submission 100975) | Deep subsurface microbial communities from Aarhus Bay to uncover new lineages of life (NeLLi) - Aarhus_00045 metaG | ecosystem: Environmental > Aquatic > Marine > Oceanic > Sediment | place...
AGAAAAAATTTACAATCCGAAAGAAGTTTACAAAGAACAAAACAAAGATAACCTGCCGCCTGCGTAAACCTATCTGCTTTATGCGAAAGAAGTTACCGAATTTGAGCAGCAACGGCTTGGTATCATAGCTTAGAATATGTCCGGGATTGTGGTTAAAAACCCTTTGGCGAAGGCAGAAAGCCAACTGAAAACCAGATGAATGAAACGAAGTTACTTCTTAATACATACTATGAAGCTCTATATGAGCGGCTGGAGGCCAACAAGGACCTTTTGGGAGCTAAGGTAGAAGAACTGTTGCGGGCGGAGGTTGCGAGACGATGGGGCGGGGACTTTGACAAGGACAAATATACGGCGTACCGAGATGCGTGCCTGGCTTTTGTAGATGAACGGATAGAAACTTACAATCCGATTGGGGTCCAATATACCTTCGAGCGTATGAGGGCGAAGGAAGCGATTGAATTAGAGCTGCAGCTTGACTGGTACGACAGCCGGGAAGAATTTAAGGATTTAATGGAGGCGGTATGTAGCAAGGTAGAGGTGGGAATGGCAGATGAAAGAGTACGGGAACTGGCAGATGGGCTAATTAAGGAGGTCGGAGCGTTTCCGGATAAGAGCATTATATCCACTTATAAGGCGAAACCCGACCTGGGCAGACTACCGGATTACGTGGTGGCGAGAGCAATCGAAGAAATCATTAAGTGACCGAGAGTACCGCATTGGCGAGTCGGGTATTTTGGCCCTGTGAATATCTGCGGGTGCCGCACTTTTGTCTCGTCATAACGTCCGCTGCGAAGTGAGCGTGCTAAACACGACTTTCATAGTTCTGCTGTCACCACCTGGGCCGAGAAGTTGCCTGTACAAGTGGTTCATCAGTTTGACGGACGCTCTCACATAAAGACGAGAAAGTACATTACCCGGCTTATCACGCTGCAAAAGATTCTTTCTGTGAACAAGTTGTTGAACAGTATCTTGGCTCGAACATCAGGGCAACTGACATAAACCGGCACTTTTACGGATTTTTAAGCCTTTTCATGACTAAAGGACTTGACAACACGAGTTCGAGCTTGCTAATATCAAAAGATATAGAAGTGCACGGAGCCGTAGCTCAATTGGTTAGAGCATCGGACTGTCGAACCGAAACTGAGGTTTTAAGTGCTTTACCTGCAAGGGGTTAAAACGCATTTTTGAGCCAAAAACAAGGATCGCAAGTGGTCAACAACTGAGCAAGTGAAAAACATATGGTTTCTAAAAGTGGTTTACTAGTGGCGATTGACACAATTTTGACACATTTCCAAGTTTAACCTTCATATCTGATGCGTTCCCTGAAACTTCTGTGTATCTGCACTCTATCTCTTTCCAATCGTCGCTAGGGCAAACATTTTAGTGTCTGAACGTACACCAGCCTATAAAGATTAGCATTACTATTATGTTTTATGTAAAGTGTGTACGGACTTTACCTGATCCACCCAATTCATCTTCACCGGGTGTCATCACACTCGATATTAGCGTCGCTTTGTTGTATTAAGAAGAATAAATATCTACAGCGTTCTTACCTGTATAGTGTAGGTCTTCAGCAAAAGTGAGACAAATAAGCCTTTAAATTAGGAGACAATTTCAACTCCAGTTTCGATGATTTTACAATTAATTCGTTTCCTTTCAAGAATTGTTTTTGCTTTTAACTGTTTTCGCTTTTGCAATATTTTTTCCCGCCTGCCAAAGTAAACATCATCAGGTGTCACATTGCCAATCGCTTCATGATATCTTTGGTTGGTTAGTGAAGCAGTAAATCGTTTTTGCTTTGACCAGGTCGTCAAAGTTGCTATCCTTTACCAGGTGGGTCTCAAGGCGATCAAGTCGCGACAGGAACTTGGTACGTTGATTGGGTAGGTGCCGAGCTATCGGGCAGAGCAAGCCAAAAAACGCAAAGATAGCGACAAGACAAGTCCACAATCCTGCCCTCTATAGGGGGCACTATCTAAAGGCTTATTGGTAAGGAACGACGCTATCCATGAAGGGTAAAAATAACTGTCGCTGGAGGGAAATAATAATTGACGTCAGACAAGGTTTGTGCCCAATCTCTTAAAGTTGCTCTTTCTTATATACTTATGTGGTCAGTTGTGAGATGGATTGCGTAGTGGACTTGGTTCGTGTTAATGGTGCAAAGCGTGATTTTATTTTCCTCAGCATTTGCTCAGCCTTTCTTCGCTGAGAAACTTCATGTTGGAGCTTTTCGTGGGTTGTTGTCAGCATGGCAGTTTGATACACAAGCTGAGTACGCAGATCGGTTACCATATTATCATAATCTTCAAGTTTCTCTTGCAGTGGCTGCACTTTCTTCTGCAGATTACATATAGTTTCGTGGGCTTGGGTCAGGTCCTCCTCAAGAGTTTCTCTTTCCGCATCGGAGTTTTCTGCAAGTTTCAACAGTTTTTGTACTTGCGCAGCCAGGCTCTCGTGCCATTTGGTTATCTTAGTTAGTTCTGAACGTAAATGCTCTATATCTTCGTTCTCACATGTCCGATTCGGTTTCTCGGCTTTATTATCAGGCTGGTTATTTTCGAGTTCTTTAACGTGGGCTCTGGTAAGGACTAATTCGGTGCTGAGTGTGTCGTGCTCAACGATTACTGCTTCAAGCTGTGTTTGGATATTAGTAAGCAAGCCATCAATTTCCTTGCCGAGTGTGTCGTGCTCAGCGGTTACTACTTCGAACTGTGGTCGTGTCTCGGTAAGCAAGCCACCAAGTTTGTTTTGTTCTTGTTCGGCAAAGGAGGTCTTACTCTTCACCTTGCCTAAATCTCCGTGATTCTCTGTTGCTTCTACTTGAAGAAGATCGGCCTGCTTTCCCTTGTTCTCTGTATCGTTCTTCGGTTTGGTATCTCCGAGCAAGTCGGCAAGTTTGTCCTGTTCTTCGGCAGTAAGAGGTGCATCTTTGGGTAACTGGTCTGTAATGGGTTGTTGTGCTCCGAAGCTATCGAGAATGGTGAGAATGTCAGCCGCGTCCTTTTGAGATGCTGTAGGAGTATCACTTTTGCTACCGTCGTTTTCGGTAACATCGGCAACCTGTTGCTCAAGCAGGTCGCTATGTTCCGCTGGTTTATTCAGCGTTGTTTCTGTTGTGGCCATTAGAGCGCCTTCCTTTCGCGGCACCTTGCCGTCAGTTTCTCACTACTCGCAGAACATGCCAGGCAAATCGTTTCCTTGCAGCTAACCGCCCTGGTATTTGACGAATCGGAGCCTGCTCTGCAATGTACTGTTATCCACGAGATGAACCGAGGACAGATGCGACGGATTTATTGTGCGATAATGATAGTAATCGCGACTTTATTTCTCTAAGCATCTCTTCTGTCTGTCTGCGAGCGGCAGTTTCCTGCTGGATTTTTTCATTAGCTGCCGCCAGTTCAGTGCTCTGAGCTATAAGCTGATTACGTAAGTTGGACACCTGGCTACCATCGTCAGTGCCTTCGCCTTGAAGATCTTCCATTTCCTTTCGCATATTGCACACGGCTTCATGGGATGCGGCCAAATCAGCCTCAAGCGTATCTCTGACCTTATTGGCCTCTTCCAAACGACCCATAAGACGTCGCACCTGTTCAGCCGAAACCTGGCGTTCATCTGTTACCTTAGTCACTTCGGTGCGCAGGCGCTCGGTATCTGCAACTTTTTCCTGAAGGCGTTTTACCTGGGTTTCAAGGTAGGCCTTCCTACTAGCCAGTTCCCGTGCTCGTTTTTGGGCAAAGGCCATCTCTTCGGAAAGTGAGTCGCGTCCTTCAGTGACTGACTCAAGATGTGGCTTAATCTCTTCAAGCAGGCTGGCTAATCTATCTCGTTCTTTCTTGAGTGAAGCATTCTCCTGATGTAACTGAGCAGTCGTGCCGGTGTTTGTTTCAAGAGATCTAAGTTTCTCTTCCAACTGAGCACGAGCGGTTGTTTCTTTGGACAGTTTTTTCTGAAGTGAATCAACATCAGCTTCCAGAACGTCTCTGAGCTTAGATGATGTGCCAGTTTGTCTTTCAAGACTTCTGACAATGGACAGGATATCAGCTCTTTCCTGGGAACCGTCCGCAGCAGGGCTCAGCGTATCAAATTCGCTGTCCTCTATATTACCTGACTCGTTCTCGGCCTGGAGTCGGTCAGCGACTTCGCCTTGTTTGGTCTCAAGGTTAGTCAGCTCTTCGTCAAGACGTTGCTTGAGTTGGTCACGATATTCTTTGAAACCATCCTTTCCAGGCACATCACCTTCGGCACCTTCCTGCTGGGCCTGCTCACTTGTTACTGTTGATTCGTTTGCATGCTGGCCAATCTTTACCTCAACTTGGTCGTATTTGTTGAGTTCGTCCGTATTCGGACTCTTTGATTCTGTTTTTACCGTAGCCATTAGCGTTCTCCTTTCAAGTATTATGGTTCCCAAAATGTATTCTTTTGCGTTTTTGGGTCCCTTAGATAAGGTCAAGCTTTTGCATCTCTGCAACAAGTTTTTCCTGGTCAACAGGTTTAACAATATAGGACGCACAACCCTCATCGAAGGCTTCTATCATATCCCGGGATCTATCTTTTGCGGTTGTCATAATTACACTAACACCACTGGGGTCAAATATGCCGTGCTCTTGTTCTATCTGTCGAATAGTTCTCAGAGCCTCATGTCCGTCCATCTCCGGCATCATGATGTCGAGACATACAAGGTTATAGGGTGTACCTGCATCCAATGCATTCTTAAAAGCTTCAACGCCCTCGGCCCCATTAGCAACGATAGTGCAATCGCCGTATTCAGACAAATACTCCTCTAATATTTTGTATGAGGGGAGATCATCCTCCACAATAAGCATTTTGAGCTTTGACTGCTCTTGCGATTTTGATTCGCTTGCATTTTCTTCTGCAATTTCCATTCTATTTCTCCTTGACTATACTTCAATGTGTTCTATTCATATAATAAGACCGAGCTTTCGTATTTCTGCAAAAAGTTTTTCATTGGTAATGGGCTTGACAATATAAGATTTACATCCTTCCTTAAATGCTTTAATAATATCCTCGGGGTCGTCTATGGCGGTTGTCATGATTACCTTGACGCCGTCAGAGCCACTTATTCCATATTCCCGCTCTATCTGGCAAATCTCTTCAAGTGCGAGGTGACCATTCATTTCCGGCAGCATGATGTCAAGACATATCACATCATAGGGCTGACCCTCATCCAAAGCCTTCTTAAATGCTTCAACAGTTTCGGCTCCATTAACAGCTACGGAACAATCGCCGTATTCGCACAGATATTCATCCAGTATCTTGAAAGAGGCAAAATCGTCTTCCACAATTAGGATCTTTAGTTTAGACTTGCCTTTCGATTCAAGTACACTCATCTTTTCCTGGGCAACTTCCATTTATTCCTCGCTATTGATACTTTTTCACGGTTGTTTTGTGCGTATTGCAAAACTGCTGTTTTTGCTCGTCAATTTCCTTCTTAGCAGCGTTAATTTTATCGAGCATAAAGTCTGACTCGAATGACAGAAATTTACCGAGTGCTTCAAAGAGCTTCTCGGCATCAACAGGCTTAGACAGGTATGCGTCACATCCGGCATTTAGGCACTTTTCCTCGTCACCTTTCATAGCATATGCAGTCAGGGCTATAATTGGCAGCGTATAACCTTTTTCGCGAATGATCTTTGTCGCATCGTAGCCGTTCATATTCGGCATCTGTATATCCATAAATATCAAGTCGTAAGAACTGCTCGTTACCTTATTCACAGCCTCAATACCATTGTTGGCGATTTCTGCCTGGAGGTTGGTCTCTTCCAACATACCCAGAATAACTTGTTGATTGGCAAAATCATCTTCGACCACCAAAATCTTGCCGGCAGCATTATTGATTTCATCGGAGGGCTCAACTTTTTGTTCTTTTTTGCACCACTTGTCATTACTTATCATGGTGGCCGATGCGATATCAATGTTAGCAGGTAGGATCACCGAGAATGTCGAACCCTTGCCTGGTTCGCTGGTTAGAGTAAGGTCTCCACCGAGAAGTTCGGTCAACTGCTTAGTGATAGCAAGTCCCAGTCCCGTGCCGCCATGTTTACGCGTGGTACTGCTATCCGCCTGCATAAACTTATCAAAGATACTTTTCTGTTGATCAACCGGAATACCAATCCCTGTATCAATGACATCGAAACGAACAAATGGCTTACCTCCCATTTCCTCCAGAGAAAGCTCGACCGTTATACCACCGGTTTCGGTAAACTTGACAGCGTTGCCGACCAGATTTACCAGACACTGATTCAGTCGTGTGGGGTCGGTTTTTATCTGCTCCGGGACATCCGTCATCAAAACAACTTCGAAGCCGATCCCCTTCTCTAAGGCTGAGGGTCGCATACTCGAATAAATAACGCTAAGCACCTCGTCCACATTACAGTCGATAATCTCGATAGCAAGTTTACCTGCCTCGACTTTGGATATATCCAGAATATCGTTTATCAAGTTCAGAAGGCTATCGGCGCATGTTTTAGCTATAGTTAGATACTCCCGGATTTTTTCTTCACGTTCCTTATTAAGGGCCAGTGTCAACATGCCCATAATACCGTTCATTGGTGTTCGGATTTCATGGCTCATATTAGCCAGAAATTTGCTTTTGGCATTATTGGCAACCTTTGCTTCCCGAGTTAGTATATTTGCATGGTCAAGAGCTTGTTCAAGTTTACGGTTGGCCTCTTCAACCTCTTTCTTGGCCCGGATTGAAGCTTCCTCCGACCGTTTACGTTCGGTGATATCCTCTAAAACAAACAGGGCATCGTAACTATTTCCGTCAGATGCCGGCACAGCGGTAACAGTAGTGTTGAGGATTCTTAATTCACCATCCGGTAGAGGCAAAGGAAAAATATCCTTGTGCGGCTGAGCAGAAAGAACAATCGGAGGCCCACCATCGAATATGCTTTCAATTCGACTGCGGCACTTGAATTCATTAAAGGTAGGGAAATTATTACCAAGATCGCTGCCTATGATATAATCTTTATGAATACCAGTCCAGTCTTCCATGCAGTTGTTCCAGAACTGGACTATATAGTCTTTATCTATCACACATACACCCGCAGGCATATGATCGAGTATTCTAAATTTATCATCCATAACTTCTGAGGCATTCATTATTCGTTTATCACCTATTCGGCAATATTCTTATATTCGGCAATATTCTTACTCCCCTTAAATTCGGCAATATTCTTACTCCACTTAAGACGGCATTCCCGCCAAACATATTTTTAAGGAAAGATACAATTTTAGATGTGTTTACTACCAAGAAGGCTGTATATTATCGGTCAATATTCTGATGTTATCGCTATGATGAGAAAAAAAGTCGAGAACGACAGATAAGTATACCCTTGCCAGCCAACATTGGCGCGCGTTTCCGGCAATCATACGGCAGCAACGAGGTCGGGGTCCATCGTTGGTGTTGACTCAATCTCCCTGTGGTCAGAAAAATGGTCAGATGTGGGTTGTTCCTGGTGTTCATTACCTGATGCCGAGATGTTTGGACTGCTTTTTAGATTCAGTAATACATTGAAGATATCTGCTTCTGTTACTAAACCCTGGACTTTGCCCTGTTCATCCAACACTGGCAAACACAGCACGCGAAACCGGCACATACTGCTCATTATAGCTGCCAGTGGTGTCTGGGGACTTATAGTGTGAACGAGCCTGCTCATTATCCATTTGACCCTGATTTGAAGCGTGGCATCATCCAGAGGCCTCCGCCATTTCGCAAATACAGGTCGCAGGTATGGACTGATCGCACCTGCCAGATCAGATTTTGATACAAGACCTTCCAGCACTCCGTTCTGGCCTATTAGTATATAACCGGTGTTATGTTGTTGCGCCTTCGTAAGAGTTTGCTGGACGCTATCTTCAGCCCCCCCCCAAACAAGTTCTTTCTGCATAACATCTTTTGCGCATAAATCTGAAGCTGCCAGCAACTCATCTCTCAGCTGATTTGGCTGCGACTGAGTCATTTGTTGAATGGTTTTGGAAACTTCACCTGTGGTTGGCTCTTCACTCTCAGCCATTATCTCTATTTTTTCTTCAGCCACACCTTCAGAGGCGTCTACGTCAGCACCCTCTGTTTTTTGTTCAGCCCCTTCGGTCTTAACCTCTTCCTCAGCTTTGCTCTCAAGCGTTTCTTCTGTTTCTTTCTTGGAAACTGGTTCCGCCTCCGACTTCGTCTCGTCGGTGCCAGTCTGCTCGACAGATTCAGTTTTCCGCGCTATCGCACTTGCCTCGATTGCTGCTTCCGCTTCGACTTCCGGCTCCACTTTTTGCTCAAGTATGGGTTCTCTTGTCTGAGCCTCTACCCCGGCTTTTGCTGAGACAACTTCTGTTTCCGACATAGCTTTCTGCTCGGCAATTGCCTTGTCGGCACCAGCCTTAATCTTGACAACCGCAGTTGTGAAAAGTGCCTCAACTGTTTTTGAAAGTTGGTAACGGCTTTTTGCTTTCATCTTAATACTGTAAACTTTTAAACTATTTCAATTTTCCACAAAAACATTGGCCAGTCATCCATTCGGATAGCCAGCCGGGTTGAATCTTTGCAAACCGTTTTCTTGAACTGAAGAAGCTTTGTAAAACTTCTACAATTTCTGCTGGTATTCTATCCACGCCCGATATATGAGGCTTGGTCTCCCACCTTGCGAGGGACCCTCTCATACATCAACGGATAGCGTAGCGTCTTAAACTGAGTTGTTACTTTTTTCAAAGAGCTTTTACTACCGCTTAAGAATTAGCGTGCCACATAAATACTGCTTCTGTTTTTTATCGGCACGTAACTTATAATACAAAAGTTAACAAACCTGAAAGATTGTAGAAAACTCTAACAGGCCATTCTTATCCCTGCCAATTCGGTAACCGACCGGCTATCATTTATTCGGCAGAACATTGACCCTTCTTGAAGCATGGTGTCTCTGGCTGTAGATTCTTGAGGAAACCCACGGTTTCAGGTGTGTTTACCACTGAGGAGGCCGTATATTATCGGCCAATAGAATACTTCCATTATATAAGACGCAAAAAGGCCTTGGTATTACGAGACAACACGTTGCAGATGTGTCACTAAGCGATATCCCTTGCCAAAGCACCCATCCTCAACCCTATTTCGAAAGTATATTCTGCATCATTGTTCGCTGCTCAAAACACGTTTTTCTCAAGAAAATAATCCTTTTGTTCCGATAACACATATGGTATATTGGTAACAAAAGGCTGTTGAAAGCTTCTTGTGAACAATAGAGTATGTCTGATTTATGGGAAAACAGTTTTTTGGGAGTAGCATAATCCTAATTGACATATGCCGCAGGACTACGTACCATTTGGGGTTAAGAAGAAGGTCAACGGGATAGTTAAACCCTTTGTACCAAAGAAAATAGTGTAAAATCTGCTTTTAGAAAATAAAATTGACGAAGCAACTGGATGCCCATATAATAATAGTATAAAAAGGTCTTTGGAGAATCGGTAGCTCGGTGAGTAGCGCTGCGCTATCCATTGATATATGAGATGTTCCTATTTTGCAGCTTATTGCAAAGGGGAGCGAGAACCTCATGTATCGGACGTGGATGCAATACCAGCAATGGACTGCAGGAGATTTGTTAGAGTTTCCCGGAGTTCAATAAAAGGGACTAAGAAAATTCAACCCAGCTGGTTATCCCAATGGATAGCAGGTTGGGTTTTTTTCTGTTGATAATTTATAGCAGTTGACGGGTGTTAAATAGGAGATAAACTGAAAATGGGAGTAATTGGATTAGCATTATTGGGTGTGGCTCTCGGAGCGGCGGGAACCGAGTTTCTCCGTGCAAAGAGACCTGACATTATTGAGAAAATCGAAGATGCAGCGAGGCGTTTTGTAGATTCTGTTTGTCCATCGAAATCTGATGATAAAAAAACGCAAAAGTAAAATGTGTTTTCATTTTACTGGAAAGAGAAAGGAAAGGCTATGATTAAGAGTCTTGGAATCCTGATAGGTGGAGTGTTTATCGGCGCTGTCGGCGTAGAAGTCATTTGCAAGAAGTACCCCGAAGCTCTGGATAAGCTGTATGCCAAAACCTGCGAGGCGGCGTCAAGGGCGAAAGAGGCTTTCAAAGAGGGATATGCTAATGCCGTCCAGCCCAAACAGGCCGCACAGGCAAGCGCCTGATACTCAACTTTTGCGTTCTATAAGGGATGTTGAAGTATCCTAACTTTATATCGAGTGCTGAATACATAAAATTTGAATAAAGGAGTGTTGAGTATGGCTACACGACAGAGCCGGAAAGCTAAACCTCTGAAAGTCATTGGGGCTATATCCAAATTTGCCGGTGCTTTGGTTGGAACCGCAGTGGTTACGGGCAAGCGAATCGTTAAACCCCCTGTGCAGGCGGGCGAGGGACCTTCGGTCAAGCCGAGAAAAAAAACCGTACGAGCTCCAGCCAGGAAAAAGAAAAAGGCGGCCGTCAAGACAAAATGCCGGAAAGTAAGGAAAAAAATAGCAAAGAAAAAAAGTACAGCTCCTGCAGGCAAGGGTAAAACGCCCATGAAGGGATCTGTACAATCTCCGGCTAAAAAACAAAAGCGCCAGGCCAAGATATCTTAAAAGGAGTTTAAGATTAATGTGCTGTGGCAATGAAGGGCTTTCGGGAATTATGGTAAATACGTCCAGGTGTGCCGGTACTTGTGTTGGAACGGTAGCGGCTGCGGGCAAAAAAATTACCGGCGTTGTGGCTGGTGGTGTGACAGCAGTAGGACGTTTGCTTACCCGGCCTGTTGAGCCCCCAGAACTGATTGCAGACGAGCAAACCGAGTCAACATCCGAGGGATTTGACATCGGGGCAAGAGACAGGCAGCAGGCAGAGCAGGAAAGTTCGGCCAAATCTCTAATCAGTGCACTGGAATCTGATATTGCTGCGGCCAGGCGTGAACTGCAAGAAGTACAGAGCAAAGCCGAGAAAACACAGTTTCAGATTGGATCGCAACTTACTCAGATTGCATCGCATCTTAGCGAGTTGCAGTCAGAAAGGGAGTTTCTACTCACTGGTCTGGAGCAGGCACGCAGCCAAGCCAATGAGGCAGCAGTACAGGCGAGTGAGGCGAAGACGCGGGTGGCTGCTGTATTGGAAATATTGGAAACCAATCTTGGTGTAGCTCAGCATAACTTAGAGAAGTCTTGCAAAGAAGAACAGGCAGGAAAGCCTCAGCCGACCTCCGAGATACGCCCTGCTCAAACAGAGCAAGAAGCCAAGTTACCTAAACCTATCGAAGAACTTATAGTAGGAGCAGGTAGAGAAAAGAGCGAGTTTCCAACAGGAACTGCGGTAGCGGACGCTGTCGAACAGGTAGGTTTAAAAACCAAAGAGCAACCGCCTGAGGTTGTATCTGAGGGACGGATGACAGGTTCTCCTGCTGTAACGGACGAGGAAGTTCAGGCAGCTGTTTTTGACAAGATAACAGATAAGATACTCTTCGCGAAGGCTGTTTCTGATATTGCAAATCAGGATGTTATTGTGCGATTAGATGCTGTGGAAACAATAGCTGGTATTGGTCATGAGTTATCAGTCAAAGCTCTTGTCGCCCAGATGGCGTCGGAGCGGTCACCACAGGTACGGCAAGAATGTATTAAGGCCCTGACAACATTAGGAATGAAGGAAGGACTGCCCGCAGTTGAACAAGCTTTGACCGACGAGGCAGGATCGGTTCGATTGACTGCTGTGTGGGGTTTGTATCGCTTTGCAGGTACGCAAAGCGGTACGGCATTGGTAGGCATGCTTTCCGATAAAGACGAAGGAGTGCGGCACAGAGCCGCTACTTGTATCGGCTGGCTGGGTCAAGGCAAACTTGCGGCAGACTTAACTATACTTCTGGACGACGATAGTGTTTTGGTTCGTCGGTCGGCAGCCGAGGCCATGGGCAACCTGGGCAATCGTCAAGTGGTTTTGTCCATGATTGAACACCTCAAAGATCCCGATAAGGCAACAAGGAAGATTGTTCTTTGTGCCATAGAGAAAATAACCGGCAAAAAAATAGGGAAATCTTTCCCAAAAAATAAGGCAGATATGGATCGGCTGATTGCACGGTGGCACGAATGGTGGAAAGAGGAGCTTGCAGGATGACCGGTTGACGCAATTATCTGTGTTTCGCACTTTGCTGACAATAAATTAGGGAGATTGTTTGATGGCAAAAAGTCAGAAAAAAAAGAAAACGGTAAAGAAAAAAGCAGTCGCACGAAGAAAGAAGACGGTTGGAGGTACGAAGCAGTCCGTTCCGGGCATAAGCGCAGCAAACGGTATCATTGCTTCACATCAGGCAGCGCCTATTAATCCCGACCAGAGCGAAATCAAACTGGAGGATTTTGCCGATGTCTCCCAAGAGAGGGCCAGTATCATCTCTATCGTCAAGGGCCTTGAAGGACAGGTTGAGACAGCATTTAAGCTAAAAGAGATACTGGAAGCTGAACTTGATACAACTCAGAAGAGACTTGCAGAAGAGTTGGATGCTCGTTCTCAGTTAGAGGCACAGCTCGAATCACTAAAAGCACAGGCTGCTTTGGCCAAGCAATTACGTGAAGACATCTCCTTCGCTGAAGAAGAACGGAACAAGTTTGCCGACAAGCTTGCGAAAACTCAGCCCCAGCTTGAGCAAGCCACTGCCGAGCGAGACTCTCTTGCCGAGCAACTATCCTCTGCTGAGGCGAATATCAAGGAACTCGAAGATGAGAAAGTAGCTCTCGAGGCCCAGGTGATGAATCTCAAGGATAGAATTACAGATACTAACCATCTGCGTGGAGAACTGGCGGAGATAACAGAGACCAATCAGGACTTACGTGAACAGTTGCACAATCTGACAAGGCGTCTGGAAGCATCGGAGACATCAAAGAATGCCATTGAAAGGGAGTTGGATGGGTCTCATCAAACCTCGCGAAGCCTGCAAGAGGAGTTGGAGAGCCTTCGAGAGAAAAATGCCGCATCTGACAGCTGGTTGACTGATATGCGCATTGAGATTGAGGATCAGCAAGCTGCCAATAAAGAACTAATGGGGACCAATACACATCTCAAAGGCGAGCTAAAAATGTTGAATATCAACTATGAGGCCGCCAGGAACGAACTCGATACATTCAAGAATGCCCTGCGCGATATACGTATCGAGGCAACTCAAACCAGCGGACGTGTCCGCCAGAGATACTCTAAACCAAATAATCCAGGTAATTCGAACAAAAGGCCAGGCAATAATACCTCACGGAACCGACCGCAGCCTTTGTCCACTAAGGAATAATTGGTGGCTATAACGAGAGATTACCTGAAAAATGCTGGCTAAGCTTCAGGTATGTATGCTACAAAGTTATTTAGCTTTAGTTAGGCCGTAGCAAGCTGTGCCCAATCCGCCACTGCTCAACGGCGAAAACCCTTCATTTTAACATAAAAACCTTCATTTTACAACCTACAATCCAGATAGTCTGTTACTGTGCCAATACATCAGATACCCCTTTTGCTATTTGCGGTACCGTACTTTCAGCCTTGAAAACTTAGCTTATTGTTAGGTCGTCTGATTTTCACCGTGAATTAATTTCGGGAAATACCTGATTTTGCCCGGAATGTGAGCCGAAAGCTCCTTCTCTTGGTCTCATAGGAATTTTTGGAAGAACTTGTTTACAGACAATATTTTTGTTGATGACACAGCCCTTATCGGTTATATTTTCACCAGCAGAGTTAAAAAGGGGAAAGTCGAAAATGAACGAAGACCAGACAACGAAGGACGCAAAGTATAACTCGAGGCCGGATACAATAATAATTGCCGGCTCTGCGAGATTGCCTGAAGGTATTACTGCAAAGCATGTCTTTGGTTGTCTAACAATAGAGCTTGAGATAGACCCTGTTGATTCTACAATCGTTGATGTCTCGTGCACCTTATTGCCCTTTTTAGGAGAGAAGATACTACATAACGCACTTTTGGGAAGTAAAGTTGACGAGGCAATTGAAAACGCTATTACGCAATTAGACAGAAGGTTTTTTGGCGTAACAAAAAGAGCAATAATCGCTGCTCTTGAAGATGCATACAGGTGGTATAATAAGGTCTTTGAAAAAGAAAGTAATGGCTCGCGGTGAAATAACACTGTGTTATCCATTGATGTATGACAGCTTCATAAATAGGGGCATTGGATTGTTTTGGTTTTCTGAAAAGGGCAAGACTGGCGTATTTGCGCTTCCATGCTAATGCTTCGTCGCTACTCTTGCAACTTTGTCTAAGTAGTGCTAAGCTCATCGCCCTTAGACTGGCAAGAGTAAGGCACTTCACACCCCAAAATCAGGAATAACCTCGTACTATTCCGGCTTAAGTCTGGGGATAATACGTAAATATTTATGCCAAGAACGTTGGGGAATAAGCATGGCCGGACAAAATGACAAAAATGTTGATATCACACCTGGAAATTGTAACTGTTTGGCAAAAAACTCAAGCAGTGCTTCTTCTGAGAAGACGAAGGGCAGAAAACACAACTTAAGGCCGGATACAATAGTAATCGCTGGCGTTGCAAGATTACCACAGAGTATTACCGGAAAAAATTTTTCGAGTTTCATTACTATAGAATTTGAAATAGAACCGGCCAATTCAAAAGTCGTAGATATTTATTGCACATTGTTCGCGTTTAAAGTGGAAAGGGAAATACTGTATCAGGCATGTTTAGGAAATAAAATTGACACCGGAATTAAAAAAGCTATAGAACAATTGGACAAGAGATTCTTTGGCACAATAAAAAAACCGATAATAAACACTCTTAGAGATGCGTATAGATGGTATGAAAGGTCTTTGAAAGAAGCAGCAGCTTGGAACACATTATAAGGCTGCTCAAGCCGCCAAGAGAAATCCTACATATCGTGCACCTATAAAATACCAGCAGATGTTGGGGGTTTTTTTAAAGTTTACGAGCTTTTAGTCCAATCGCCTAAAAAAGATTTAACCGAGCTGGTTGTCCAAGTAGATAACCGGCTGTTTTTTTATCGGTGATAATCTTTCGCTGATCGACGAGAGGAGGCCTATATACAACAAAAGAACGCTATATTTTGAAGCTACTCGTACAGTTTGTAAACCTATTGTGCCAAAAGACGGCTTCTGTCAAATGTGGAAAATGTTGATTCTGCCGAAAACACCTCAATAAGCGGGGGAGCAAGCTCAAAAGCATCTTTTATAGGGTCCATGAAAAATTTCTGCAAAAAAATGTTTTTTTTGTTGAAGGCTCTCAGGCTTTCGGTTAAATAATTCAAAACGAGAATGAAAAACTTGCTCAGCGGACGGTGCTGCGCTATCCATTGATATATGAGTAGCCTCATGTATTGGACATGGGTAGAGTACCAGCAATGGACTGCAGGAGTTTTTTAGAACCTCCCCCAGTTCAACGAACCAAAGTATGATGGTTTAACCCAGCTGGTTATCCCAATGGATAGCTGGCTGGTTTTTTTTTATTTCCAAATATTAACTCGGCGATTGCCGGGTGAAAACTTTAATAATTCTGAGTTTTTTGCAGAAGCTTAAAACAAATCGCCAAAGTTTCTGCAAAACAGATTTGTGCAAAATGTTTAAGGCTAAGCAAGGTATTACCGCAGCCGACGGGGACGGAGTGTAGAGTAATTTCGACATTCAGGTTTTGGCCGATAAAAGGGAAATTTAATGGACGCCATTTCTGGTACGAGAAAAAAGGGCATCAAAGGTGATGGGAGTAAGCCGCGGAGCGGTTATCTGACAACAACTGAATTTGCCATACTCTGTGGGGTTTCTCGTTTCACTATTATCAATTGGGCCAAAAAAGGCAAAATTAAAGCGATGAGAACTGTTGGAGGACATTACCGGATACCGACATTGGAAGCTTTATCTCTGCTTAGAACTTTCGATGAGGAGAAAGAGACGGGGTCGTCCGACTTAGGAGGACACTGCCAGGCACAGAAGCAAGAAACGAGCAGCGATGAGGAATGTAGACATTGTTTATCAGACGACCAAGAAAATAAGCACCAAAAGGGTAAAAAGAAAAAATTTCTGTATAACTTCGGCTACGGTATTGGTCGTGGTGTACACATTTTGAAAGAAAGGAGATGACATGCTTAAGACTTTAGGAATTTTGATAGGTGGGGTGTTCGTCGGTGCTGTAAGTATAGAAGTTATTCGCAAGAAGTATCCGCACACCGTGGATAAACTGCATGCAAAAGCTCGCCAGATAACCTCGGAGGCAAAAGAAGCCTTCAAGAATGGGTATCAAAATGCTACCCAGCCAAAGCCGGCTGCTGCTTAGATTTCAGTGGACGGCCTGCAGATTCAAAGCCGTGGTCTATTTATGACTGTTGCTGTCGTGTAGATGCCATAGGGAGAAAATCTTGCCCCTGAGTGGAAGGTTAGAATAATGAAGAACAATAAAACAGAATATCCTGGAGTGGTCGAATCAGTATCGCGATTTGCGGGAGTCTTTGTCGGAACATTGGTGGTTGGCGGCAAGGAAATAGCCAACTGCGTCAAAGATATGACGAAGCCAAAACTGGAACCAAAGCCATATCCAACGCCAAAACCAAAGGCAGAGCTGAAACCAGAGATCGAGCCAATACAAAAGCAGGAGTCTGAGTTGATGCCGAAGCCAATACCAAAACCAGAGCCTAAGGTGTCAGCAAAGATTGCTGAGAAATCCGTAAAGAGTCCGTCAGAAAAGAAAAGTAGCCCGACAGTGAAGAAGAAGACAACGCCCAAGCGGGCCAAGGTAAAGAAAAAAGTGGAAAAGCCAAAGAGCTTGAGCCGCGGCCAAAATCGCCATCCGAAATCCAAGGCTTCTGCAGAAACAAAGGTTATAGTTGAAACACCTAAAACTCAAGGGCCGACTGCTGAGGCAAAGCAATCGAGCGGTAAGTCCCCTAACAAGAAAAGTGTTGAAGCCGATTAATTTAAGAGAAGTGCAGAATTATGGAGAAGGATAAAGCAAAGGTTATAGAAATCGTTGGGACTGCATCCGAACGTGCGGGCAGTTTTGTTGGAAAGGCAACAGTTCTTGGTAAGAAGATTGCAAGCGTTGCTGCAGGCGGCGTATCGGCTGGGAAAGGGATGCTTGGCTTGGCTGATGAAGATACCAAACCCGTGCCGGAAAAGAAGTCGGACAATACCAAAATTTCTACACTCAAATCCAACCTTGCTGCAGCCCGCCGAAAGTTGGCTAACGCGGAGAAAACACAATCAAAGCTTGAGTCACAACTCAAGGAGCTGAAAACAGAGAATCATTCGTTAGCATCTGAGTTGGATCAAGTGCGAAGCGGACTGAGTGAGACTAAATCCCGTGAAAGTGCGGTCAGGGCACGAGCGGCGGCACTGGAATCCGAGCTTGATGATACCAGACGCCAACTCGAAGAAGCACCGAACAAATCCGGAAAAACAACCGCTGTGGGAGATGACTACAGTAAGCAGGTAGCCGAGTTGAAATCTGAGCTTGCAGCAACTCAGCGAGAACTGGCCGACACGCAAAGCCAGGCTGAAAAAACTCAGTCTGAGCTTGCGTCACAACTCAAAGATTTAGAGGCTAAAAAAGAATCCCTAATTTCAGATTTGGAAGAAGCACGGAATAAGGTCAACAAGATGACTTCTCGAGAAAAGCAAGCAAGCGGACAAGCGGCTAAGTTAGAATCAGAGCTTGCCGCAGTCCGGCAGGAACTGGCCGAAACACAGAATCAGGCTGAACATGCCCAAACTGAGCTTAAAAAACAACTTCAGGACCTGCAGGCAGAAAATAAATCTTTGATTTCTGAGTTTGACCAGGCTCGCAAAGAGGCTGACGATGCGGGAATACGAGCCGATTCGGTGGAGGCACAGATAGCTGCATTGGAATCTAATGTCGCTGCTGTTAGCCTTAAGTCAGCAGAAACATGTGAGGAAGAATCAGATATAGATATCGGTTCGTTACAAACAGACTATCAGGATGAACCTGCTATTGTACCGACTGGGGAAGAAATCAAACCTTCAAATGAAACCGTTGTTATTCAAGACGATGAGCAGATAGATGCAGACGTTGAAAATGTTGAAGAGCCGGAACATAAACCGCAGCTTGAGTCTGAGACTGAGGTAGATGTTGAAGAAATAAAGCCTGAGCCGATTCCTGAGGTTGAGTTAACAAAACCGGTGGAAGTAACAGCCGAGGACGTGCAGGCGGCTGATTTTAAAAACGAGGTGGAAAGAATAATCTTTACAAAAGCCCTTTCTGATTTTGCCAGCGCCGATACATTTGCCCGTGTGGATGCAGCCAGGGCAATCGGTGGTATTGCTCATGAGTTGTCAGCCCGGGTTCTCGTTGCCCATATGGCCGATGAACCGTCAGCGGTGGTACGACAGGAATGTATCAAGGCATTGACAACACTTGAAATGGCTGAAGGACTAAGTGCTGTTGAAAGTGCTTTGACAGATGAGACGGCTTCTGTACGTTTGGCTGCGGTGTGGGGGCTGTATCGTTTAACCGGCACAGAAAGTATTCCGGTACTTACACGTATGCTTTCTGACAAAGACGCAAGTGTTCGCCGAAGGGCTGTTACTTGCATTGGCTGGTTAGGTGGGCCAATTAGCCAAGCCGACAATCATCATTCTCATCAGGTGATCTCTGCTCTGGTTCAACGTCTCAATGACCCTGCCGTTAAAAATGCAGCTCTTGATACCCTGCAAACAGTTACCGGCAAGAAAATGTCGGGGCCCCGGACTTCACCCGAGCGTTTGATTGAGCAATGGCAGAATTGGTGGAAAGCTGAATTGTTAGGATAGATATGGATATAATTGTCTGTGTCAAACAGGTTCCTGATACTCTTGAGGTTAACGTTAACAGGGAAACTAATACGCTTATCCGTGAAGGAGTGGATAGCGTTATCAATCCTTTTGATTTATATGCTGTCGAAGAGGGGCTGCGCCTGAAGGAACAATATGGCGGTATGGTGACAGTTTTGTCGATGGGGCCACCTCAGGTAGTTGATACTTTACGGCAGGCGCTGGGCTTGGGAACCGATAACGCTGTTTTGCTCAACGACATTGGCTTTGCCGGGGCTGATACACTCGCTACTTCTTATACATTGGCCAAGGCAGTGAAAAGAATAGGGCATTTCGACTTGATTATTTGTGGCAGGCAGGCTGTCGATGGTGATACGGCACACGTCGGGCCGTCACTGGCGGAAAAGCTGGGCGTACCACATATTAGCTGTGTAATAAAAATAAATGAAGTAACAGATGAATATATGATCACGGAGCGTATGACTGAGGAGGGTATCGAAAAAGTAAAGCTCTCTCTTCCCGGACTGATAACGGTTTCCAAAGGGATTAACAAGCCGCGTTTTCCCTCACTGATAGGAAAGATAAAAGCTGCAAGGGCCGAGATTGAAGTCTGGTCGGCTCAGGACATCAACGCAGATGAGGACAAAATCGGATTGAAAGGCTCTCCCACAAGAGTTGTCAAAATGGTTACACCCCAACACGAGCGGCAAGGTCTATTTCTTGAAGGCTCAGTTCAGGAAAAGGTAACGGATTTGGTATCTAAACTCCGGCAAGTAAAAGTATTGTAAAGGAGTGCAATATGGGTATACGTGTACTCGAAGAAAAATGCAAGGGCTGCAAACTTTGCGTCGAAGTATGTCCCTTTGGCGCCATTACGGTTACTAAAAAGTTGGCCCGGATTGATATAGCTAACTGTAATCTCTGCGGAGCCTGCGTAGAGGCCTGCGAAGAGTTTGCGGCTATCGAACTGGTTCGCGAAGAGACACCGATTATTGACAAGAGCCAATATAGAGGGGTTTGGGTATTTGCCGAGCAAAAAGAAGGTAGAATCGCCAATGTTACGCTGGAGCTTCTCTGTGAAGGTAGGAAGTTAGCCGACAAACTCGGCGAGTCTCTTTGTGCGATGTTGCTGGGGGACCAGGTTGCAAAGGCTGCACGCGATTTAATCTGCTTTGGTGCTGACAAGGTCTATCTGGCCGAGTCCGGCCAGTTGGATGTCTTTATTGAGGACACTTTCACAGAAGTAATAACCGGACTAATTAAAGAACATAAACCAAACATTGTTTTACTCGGCGCAACAGCTATCGGGCGTTCATTAGCTCCGAGAGTAGCCAGCCGACTGGAGACCGGACTGACCGCTGACTGTACAGGCCTTGAGATAGACCCGGAAACCAGGAATTTGCTGCAGACCCGGCCGGCTTTTGGCGGCAATCTGATGGCTACTATTATTTGCCCAAACCACCGCCCGCAAATGGCAAGTGTGCGTCCGAAAGTTTTCAATCGCCCGCAGCGAGATGAACTGCGTATCGGGAGAATCGTCAGATATGACTATAAAGG
>Ga0114922_10001800_pt1 | contig 20299 bp, 12 predicted proteins | sample AartaG_FD_100975 | JGI IMG/M metagenome (GOLD analysis project Ga0114922, IMG submission 100975) | Deep subsurface microbial communities from Aarhus Bay to uncover new lineages of life (NeLLi) - Aarhus_00045 metaG | ecosystem: Environmental > Aquatic > Marine > Oceanic > Sediment | place...
ACCCAGGCAATATACATTGATGATCAATACCAGCAAGACGTGACGTCACCTGCAGGACCGCCGGAAGAAAGTTATCTGGCTTATGAAAGCGGTACGTTGACTAACAGCAGTCACACCATTAAAGTTGTTACAGGCGCAGGTGAAGCCCACGTTGATGCCTTCGAGTACCTGGAAGGCGCCGGCGATACAGATCCACCTTCGCCGGACCCGATGACCTGGGCGAGCGTTCCTGCTGCCGGCGGGACAGACAATATCAGCATGACGGCGACAACGGCGACAGATCCGGCCGGTGTCGAGTACTTCTTTGATGAAACTTCCGGCAATCCGGGAGGCTCCGACAGCGGCTGGCAGGCGTCCGCTAGCTATACGGATACCGGTCTGAACTCCGGAACACAGTATTGCTATCAGGTAAAGGCACGTGATCAGAGCGCCAATCAAAATGAAACGGCCTGGTCAACCAACGAGTGTGCTACGACTGATACACCGCCACCGGATACGACACCTCCAACGCCTGACCCGATGACCTGGGCGACTGCGCCTTACGCTACCGGCGACAACAGTATTGCGATGGTGGCTACAACCGCGACCGATCCAAGTGGTGTCGAGTACTACTTCGACGAGACTTCCGGCAATCCGGGAGGCTCCGACAGCGGCTGGCAGGACAGCACCAGCTACTCGGATACCGGCCTGAATGCCGGCACACAGTACTGCTACAATGTCCAGGCTCGCGACAAGAGCGTCAACCAGAACGCAACTGCTCCATCAAGTCCGGATGCATGTGCTACAACCACCGCTCCGGATACGACACCTCCGACGCCGAATCCGATGACATGGTCTTCTGTGCCAAGCGCCGACAGCTCCAGTGCTATCAGCATGACGGCTACAACTGCAACGGACCCAAGTGGCGTCGAATACTACTTCATGGAGACCAGCGCCAATCCCGGAGGCTCCGACAGCGGCTGGCAGGACCCCGCTAGCTACACCGACTCCGGCTTGAACCCTGAGACGCAATACTGCTACGAGGTTCAGGCCCGTGACAAGAGCGCCAACCAGAACTTGACCAACTGGTCAACGAATGAATGTGCAACCACACTGACAGGCCCCGTAGGTACGACGTTTTACGTCGCACCGGGAGGTAATGACACAGGCGCCGGTACTATCGGCGACCCGTGGGCGACCTTAGCGGGTGCACGCGATAATATTCGCCCGTTGCTGGATGGCACCGACGACATTACCGTCTATTTCCGCGGCGGGACATATACCTTCGACCAGACGGTTGTATTCGATACATCCGACGATGGAACAGCCAACCAGATTATCACATACGCTGCATACCCCGGTGAGACACCAATCTTCAGTTCTCTGGTTCAGGTTACCGGCTGGAGCACCTACAGCGGCAGCATCATGCAGGCCAACCTGCCGGGGGGTATCAGCCGTGTCCGCTATCTGCACGATGAAAGCGAAAACTGGCTGGAACTTTCTTCCACTGGTTACTTCCGTCCAAACATACAAGCCCCATGTGGTGCCCCTGAATGCGAACACTGGGAACCCGGCTCGCAGGATAATAAGTCCTATACCATTTATCCTTCGTCGTTCAGCATGCCGGATCCCTCAAAAGCCTCTCAGTATGATTTGAGGGCCCAGATGACCGCATGGCATGCCCAGGTAATGCCTATCACCAATATTAACACCGGCAGCCGCAGGATTGATGTTGGTACTCCCAGTCATTACCCACTTTATAATGGTGTTGACGATTTGATAACGGAATGCTGGGTGCTTAATTCAATCGCAGGTATCGAAACGGCCGGTGAATGGGCATGTATCGATGGTAAGATTTATTTATGGCCGCTCAGTGGCACATCGGATATTTATGCACCGGCCCTCGAAGAAATGGTTCGAATCGATGCCGGTGGTAGTGGCCTGACCTGGACCGGTACACCCGTTCAGTACATCAACTTTGACGGCATTACCTTTACCGGCTGTGATTACCGTATGTCATTGGCTGATGATATTATGGGCCAGCATGACTGGACAATGGTCGATGTGGACGAAGGATTTCTTAAATTTAGAAATGCTGCCAATTGTAATGTCACCAACTGTACATTTACCAAAAGCGGTTGCGATGGCGTTCGTATAGACCGATATGCCCAGAACATTATCGTAGATAACTGTGAATTCAGCTACATGGGTAAAAACGGCGTTACACTTACCGGTAGAGGTCCTAAATACGGTGATGTAAACAAGAACAACACCGTTATCAACTGTCATTTCAATAGTACATCACGGATCAAATGGGATTCGGCTGCGGTTCATATTGACCAGTCTTCCTCTAACCTGGTCAAACAATGCTACTTTGAAGACCTCCCGATGTCGGCTGTTATCGTCAGTGGTTGCAGGGAATCAAACATCTGGGAAATGACATACCCGGGAGTGGTCAACAGGGATTTTCACTCGGGAGAACTGCATCCGGACGTTTTAGCCGATCCTGATAGTGCGTCCGCCTATTTCTATGACTATGATAACATCGTTGAGGAGTGTACCTTCAGAGCGGTACACATAGGCAGAGACGAGTTAATTCCTGCTGTCAGTCAGGACGCTCCAGGTTTTACCAACGGGATGATCTATACCACAGGCAGAAAAGCCGGCGGAACAGACACGTTTAGGAAGAACTATTTCTATGACTGTGACGCAGGTCCGAGCTATTCCCACACCTGGGTATTTTTAGGCGACGGCCATGAGGATTATCTCGATATTCACCAGAACATGTCTTATGATATGGACCAGACGAATCCTTTTGAGCCAAATCCCTGGATGAGTAATAACTGTAGCGTCACCAACGGCTGCAGTGCCACGGCCAATGTCAAACTGAACTGCTTTGGTTTTGACGGGATAGAGTGCGGGTACTGCCAAAATACGTCCTACGCCGGAAATATCGACTTTGACACAGGCACTCCCGGCGGCTCATCTTCGTATGTCAGCGATTATGAAGAGATGTGGTCATTGCTGTGTCCCGGCGTACTGCCCGGACCTTCTCCGTTGCCCGGTTCATCTGAGCTGCAAACCCAACTGGCATCGAAAATCACTTCCTTCGGCGGCACGGTGCCGACCTGTGGACCACCTGACACCGACCCGCCGACGCCTGACCCGATGACCTGGGCTTCTGCGCCCGGTGCCGACAGCGATAGCGCCATCAGCATGACAGCAACAACGGCAACAGACGATAGTGGTGTTGAATACTACTTCGATGAAACTTCCGGCAATCCGGGAGGCTCCGACAGTGGCTGGCAGGATAGCACAAGTTACACCGACTCCGGCCTGAATGCCTCGACGCAGTATTGCTATCGAGTCCAGGCCCGTGATAAGAGCGCCAATCAGAACGCAACCGCCTGGTCAACTCCCGACGCATGCGCTACTACAGAACCGTCGGATTCAGCGCCACCGACGCCTGACCCGATGACGTGGGCCAGCGTACCTGCCGCGGCAAGTTCCAGCCAAATCAACATGACGGCTACGACGGCAACAGATCCCTCCGGTGTGGAATACCTCTTTGATGAGACCAGCGGCAATCCCGGCGGCAGCGACAGCGACTGGCAGGACCCCGCTAGCTACACCGATACCGGCTTAAGCGCCGGCACCCAGTACTGCTATCGTGTTCAGGCCCGTGACAAGAGCGTTAACCAGAACGCAACCGCCTTCTCAACAACTGAATGTGCAACAACCGACACCGGCGACTGCCATGTTGAGGTCCTTGTCTGTAGTGAACAAAGGTGCGGCGGACCGAACAGAAACGGCGTAGCAACCGTTACCATCTACGACGATCTCGGTGCACCCGTTGTCGGTGCCGATGTTACCGGTACGTTTACCGGAAGCTTCAACGAGCAGCTTACAGAGACGACCAACCAAAACGGCGTGGCGGTACTTGTTAGTACCGGCTGCCTGAAGAAGCCGACATTCGAGTTCTGCGTGGATGATGTCGATCATACCCTGCCGTACGACTCGGGTGACAACCTGGTAACATGCTGCAACGATTAGTACTGTAGCTTAAGCAACAATGGACTGATATTGGGCATCTGAGGCTGATATCAACGATGGTTTTCAAGCGTGACGGCTGTCTAAGCCGTCACGCTTTTTGTATAAAGATTATCACATCAGCCCATCTTCAATATAGGGCTATCAAATCAACATTATATGGACTACCGCAACTGATTGCAGGCTCAGCACTTACAGAAAGAGACCTTCAAAAATAAATCGTTACGAGTAATAAAAAACTTGAAAAAATTCGGTTGATTCGGTATAATTAAATGGAATATACGGCATTTGCATATTGTCCGTGTGGATTTTGATTTTCGGAGGTTTCGCCCTTAATTGGAAAAGGTCAGAGATCAGTTACAGGTGCGAAAAGAACGAGCAGTGCTCGTGGCAGCGGCTGTTCGGGGGCGGAAAAACCATAGCGATAACTTAGTTGAACTTTCAGCGTTGGCACGGACGGCGGGCGCGCTGGTCGTCGATAGATTTCAGCAAAAAATCTCTCGAATTCATCCTGCAACCTACATCGGCAAAGGTAAGGCCGAGATGCTCGCCGACAGGGTCAAGAAGTATCAGGCCGATGTAGTGATATTCGACAATGACCTTTCGCCGGCACAGATTCGAGAACTTGAAAAGATTGTTCACACGAAGGTGTTGGACCGCAGCGAGTTGATCCTGGATATCTTTGCAACCAGGGCAAAGACCCGCCAGGCGAAGCTTCAGGTCGATCTTGCACAATTGGAATATACTTATCCCCGGCTTAAGCGAATGTGGTCGCACCTCGATACCCTGGCAGGCGCCGCAGGCGGCACCGCCGCAGGCGCTGTAGGGGGTATCGGAACAAGAGGAACCGGTGAGAAGCAGTTGGAGATTGACCGTCGGCTCGTTGGCAAGCGCATTACGGAACTGAAGCGGCAATTAGCAATTATTGATAAGCGGAAGCTTCGCGAGATTTCCGGGCGCAGTGGACATTACAAAATTTGTCTTGTCGGATATACGAATGCAGGCAAAAGCACGCTCATGAACGCCCTTACCGGCGCAGGCGTGTTCGTTGAAGACAAACTCTTCGCCACCCTGGACACGCGAACTCGCAAGTGGACCCTCCAAGGCGGCGCTGAGGTGCTGCTCAGCGATACGGTCGGATTTGTAAGACATTTGCCGCACCATTTGGTGGCCTCGTTTAAGGCGACGCTGGAAGAAGCGGTGAACGCGGACCTCCTGCTGCACGTGGTGGACGCCTCCAACGCCGATGTCTTTGAACAAATTACGAGCGTGGACTCTGTGCTGGACGAGATCGGGTGCGGGCAAAAAGACAAACTCGTACTCCTGAACAAAGTCGATGCACTGGGTAATGTAACACTCCTTGAGTCTTTACAAACAGTGTACCCCCGGGCGATATGCATCTCGGCCAGGACGGGGCTGAACCTGGACAAGTTAGCCGCCCCGGTCCTTGCAAAACTAAGAGGCGCAGATGTTACCGTGCGTGTAAGCTGCAGCGCCGGCAACGGTAAAGTGATAAGCTTTCTTCGGGCAAACGCAAATATTCTGGATCGCCGGTATCTCGACAGCAGTGTAACAATAAAAGCAAGACTCGGCAGGAATCAGCTCCCCCTCTTAAAGCGACTCAAACCGAAGGACCTGGAAGTTGTAGAGAATTGATTCAACCAGCCTGTCCATAAAGTTGAAAAAAAGGATTTTTATGCGAACTTGTGAGGGACCTCTGCGTATAGTAATCAATATAAACAAAGCGCTGAGGGCAAACAATACATTATTTATCATGAAGATATTGCGCGCAAATAACGCAGATATTTAACGTGGCCTTATAGAGAAGGAGCTTAAACTCATGAACCGCATACAGATATTTTTACTTCTTGTTGGCGTTATTATATTTGCCTTTGTTGGATTTTGGTTGGAGATCCAGCGCTATGATATTTGCGGTGACCAGTGGCCGATGCTTGCCGATGGCATTGTCATTTTGCTTCTGGTAGCAATTATAGCGACCGGTGTTACTGTTATTGCCAAAGAGCTGACATCCTTCAGAAAGTTCTCCGTTATAGTTTCTTTTTCAGTGGTCGGCTTGATAATAGGCGGCGCAGTGTGGCTGGCTTTGAGCAAAGTAGCACCCGAATATACGGCCCAGGTGGCAATTGAAGTTCTGCAACCCGGCCAGATCGACCCTTTCTCTTTCGGACCGGGAAAGATTGACAAAGACTTGTATTATCAATTTCGTAACGACAAGGCCGCTTTCATAACGCAGCAGAGCACTCTTGAGAACCTCTTGCGCAGAGACAAAGTACGGGCAACATACTGGTTCAGGAAATTTGATAACGATATTGAAGATGCGATTGAGGAACTGGACGATAAATTAAGGGTGAAAGTTAGGGATAATAGTCAATTGATTGAATTATCAATGACTTGCAAAGACAAAGCCGAATCGGCCTTGATCGTGAATGAAATGCTTGATTTGTTTTTGAAGGGACAACAAGACAGGACCGCCCGTGATGTGCGGACAAGGCTGGTTAAGGTAACAAATCAACAACGCCGATTAAGAACGGAATTGCAGCAGGCCGAAGATACTCTTGCAACCATTCGCAAGGGGACGGAATTTGTCGATCTCGGCGGGGCCGATATCCCAGACTATATGGCTAAGACACTTGCCGACTCCGGAGCAAGATATAATGAACTCCAGAGCGAGTTGAGTATTCTTCAAAACCATATTGCCACACTTAAATCGCAACCGGAAAGTGCGTACAAAGAATTTATCAGAGAAGAGATAGCAAATGATCCGGTGATGAAAATCCTTTTTGAGAAGCTTACCTTGCTCGAACTGGAACTTATCCAAAAACGTGCAGAGTCAGGCGAAGATGGGCCCGATGACGGGCATGTGCAAAAGATGATTGATATAATCAACCGAAAAATCGAAGATAGAAGTACCGAAATAGCGCATGATATGCAGCAATCTAATCTGCGTAAAGCCGACGTCGAGATGACCGCACTTACCAAGCAGCTTGTAACAATGCAAAAGCAGAAGAACCAGGCTTGGGGCCAAATCAAGGACTTTGATAATATTCGTGCAGACTATCAGCAGTATATAAGAATCAGGGATGAAAAACAGAATTTGCTCGAAGAAATGAACTCTCATATTGAAAAGCTTTATGCAGTTTTAGAGAATCCTGACATATCCAGAGTGAAAAACGTTGGGCTTGCGCCCCAGCCGCTGAAGATTAGCTCTCCTGAACCGGCGCCTTTTCTACTCGGCGGAACCCTGTTAGGCCTGATAACGGGCCTGGGATTCGTACTGTTGGTGCAAACCACCGAAAATACTTATTGATCAAACGCTGCCTATTTGCTAAGCTAAATCCTGCAATGGAATCTGCTGCAATCACAAAGACAGACCGATGGATGGCACAGAAGTGCCTTGATTGTCACCTGTGCGCCCACGCCCGAAAGAAACAAAAAGGCCTGGCCTTTTGGCTGGTTAAAAACATCGAATCGCGCGTATGTCCCTTTTGTAGGGCATACGAAAAAGTGTACGGCCGAAAAGCACACCAGCCCCAACGGGGCGAAACATAGTAGCCCAGGGTAAGCGAAACGCAGACCCGGGTACTTTTTGTTGTTGTGTACGCACCCTCTATAATGGTTTTGGATGTGGCAAATTTATAATATAAGGATTAAGAAAAAATGAGAAATCGACCAAATATAAAGACATCGCTGGTAATAGCGGTTTTATTCTTGGCAGGCCTTTGGCTTCCCAAACCCACCCTTGCAGCCGGTGTTGACGACCTGCGGCCCATTGGTACTATCGGAAAGGGTGAGTACGTGTTGAAGGGCCGCAAAGAGGCCGTCCTGTTTGAATACAAAGGCTCCGGTTGCCTGACCCATTTCTGGTTCGGGGGCAACTTCAAGGGGGTCGAGGACACTCGGATCCGCTATTATGTGGATGGCGAGAAAACCCCGTCCATCGATATGGACCTATACATGGGCCATGGGATCGGATTCAATGACAATCATGCCCCCTGGGCCACCAAACACATCGGAAAGATTGGCAAGCGAAACGGCATTTACAACAACTACCGCATCCCCTTCGGCAAAAGTATTCGCGTAACGGCGAAGTGCTCTCCCTCGGCCGAAGATAAGCTGCCAATCTGGTGGATCATCAGGGGCGTAACGAACTACAAAATTACACTCGCCGGCGTGCAACTTCCCCAAAATGCCCGGCTGAAGCTCATCCGCCTCGAGAACTACGTGGCTCAGCCGCTTGAGGAATTTGCCCTGTGCAAGGTGCCGGGCAAGGGCGCCCTGTACCAGGTCACCATCGCCGCCGACAGCATAGCCGGCCCCGATGATATCTCCTACCTTGAAGCCTGCATGCGTGCATACACGGACGGCTCTGACAAACCTCTGATGCTCTCTTCCGGTTTGGAAGATTACTTCCTCGGGACCTACTACTTCGATACCGGCCGATTCTACTCGGACATATCGGGATTGACCCACTTTGATAAAGAAACCAGCCGCTTTTCAGCGTACCGGTTTCATGATGACGACCCGCTGTTCTTTCAGAACGGCCTGCGCCTGACCTGCCGTTGCGGAGAAACCGAGCATGGAACACTCGATAAAAGTCTTGGCGACCTTGAGCGTCCGCCGAAAACGTGCTACACCACATATGTATGGATTTATCAGTGGTGATTGAATCAGGCGCAAGACATAGAGAGCATGCCTCGCCTCTCCATAATTAGCTATAGCTTACGCGTTTGAAAGAGGTCCGGTTCCATAGCGAGGCGTTTAATATAGGAAATGTCAGATAATAATGATTGCCCGTCACAACAATAAAAATATCGTTATTGGAGAAATAGCATGATAAACAAAATACCGGCCAAACAAAGATTTTCTGTTGATTATTAAAAATATATAAATAAAAATTATGTTTTGCTTTGTCTTACTGAAAACTCGAAAGCTAATATCAATTAAGCAAAACTGTTCCTTAGGGATTCTAATGAAAGGCTTTGACATGGAAGAAAAAAACAAGGATTGTGTCAACTCTTCTAAACAAACCTCGAATGTCAATAACACTATTCAAAAAGAACGTGAGCTTCTAATCGACGCAAAACAAAAAGGTCCCCTCTCAACCATTAGTGCTTTTATGAAATTATCCGGGCCTGGCTGGCTGCAAAGCGGCATTACACTGGGGGGCGGATCCCTTTCTTCAAGTCTTTACCTAGGTGTACTGGTAGGATTTAGTTTTATTTGGTTGCAGCCTCTGGCGATGATACTGGGCATCATAATGCTTGGCGCGATTGCCTATGTTACTCTCTCGACCGGTGAAAGGCCATTTCGCTCCATCAATAGTCATGTCAATCCCGTGCTTGGATGGGGGTGGCTGTTGGCTTCGATGATAGCGAACCTCGTATGGTCCCTTCCTCAGTTTACCCTGGGTACAGCGGCAATCCGACAGAACCTTCTGCCGGGGCTGGTTGGTGGCGGTGCGGACAGCGCCATACAAGATCCTATTGCACAAATTCTGGTGGTTGGACTATTTCTAGGTGTTTGCATTGCGGTTACAACTTTCTACAGCATTGGCGGCAGTGGAGTGAAGATATTCGAAATAATTATCAGAACGATAGTGAGCATAATCGTGTTGTGTTTCTTCGGGGTTGTTGTAAAGCTTAGCATCTCCGGTGAAATTGAATGGGGAAGAATCCTTCGAGGGCTCATCCCTGACATGGGACTTCTCTTTAGACCTACAGACAGTTTTCTTCCTTATATTGGAGAAGTCACAGAAAAATTTCAGCCGTTCTGGACGAACCTTATCGTCTCTCAACAGCGCGACGTCATGATTAGCGCAGCTGCAACAGCAGTAGGAATCAATATGACGTTTTTACTGCCGTATTCCATGCTCCGAAAGGGATGGGACAAACACTTTCGCGGACTGGCCATATTTGACCTCTCGACTGGTTTGTTCATTCCATTCGTACTCGCAACAGGTTTCGTGGTAATCGCTTCGGCTTCACAGTTTCACGCCAAGCCTGCACCAGGATTCCTGGGGGAAACAGATACCAAGGGTAATCCTGTCGCACCAGCAAAGAACCTTGTTGGTCCATATAACAGCCTGTTGGAACAGCGTTTAAAATATGAAATTGGACCAGACGAATTTTCCAGTCTCACTCCTAAACAGGTCAAAGTCCGTACCGAAGTATTATCTGAGGCCGACAAGAAAATGGCGGCGATGTTAGTAAAGCGTGATGCGTTTAACCTTGCGGATACCCTGGCACCTTTGACAGGCGGTAAGTTAGCTCAGTATATCTTCGGTCTTGGTGTAGTTTGTATGGCTTTGAGTGCAGCGACTATGCTTATGACCATTAATGGTCTATGTTTTTGTGAACTGTTGAACCGCCGGCCGGGAGGATGGACACAACGATTGGGGGTGGTGATGGTTTCAGTAGGAGCCCTTGGCCCATTCTTCTGGAAAAAGGCGGCATTTTGGCTGGCTGTGCCTACCTCAATATTTGCGATGGTTCTGCTGCCGATAGCATATTTTACATTCTATTTGATGATGAATCAGAAATCTCTGCTTCGTGATAACATTCCCACCGGCGTAAGGCGTATTGTATGGAACATCATGATGGCAATAGCCGCTGGAATAGCGGCGTTCGGAAGTATCTGGAGTCTCTGGTCCAAAGCTGGATGGTATGGTATAGCAGCTGCTCTTGCTTTTATAGTTTTGGCTATCGGGGTACAAATCGCTCGAAATCCATCAAAAGCTGAATGTTGAATATCTTGCCGTTTTACCATATAGCTTTACCGTCTGGCAGTTTGCAAATGAGGAACTTGAAGACAAGGATATCCGGGAGAAGTTCAGTAAAATACAGGGGCAAGGTAGTGTGACCGACCCGGCTGCGATATCTCACCAAAACCACAAACTCAACTTTGAAAGTTTTATTAAAGCTCTGGAAGAGAAACAAAATTTTGATATTAATGAGTTAGAAGCCAGCAAACCGGTTGAGCTAATTCTGGCAATATATAAATATACATAGGAACAAAAATTAGTTAAGATATCATCAATTACCAATGGGTAAAAAAACAGATATAAAAACAGTGGCGGTTAAACTTTTTTCTTCCGGTACAAACTCGTGTTCCACTGTAAAAGAGATAATTTCAAAATTATTTTTATCCTGGCTCTGATGGTCTTAACATCCGGGATTTGCTCGTGTCATCGGACCGGGGCAAATAAAGCACGTAAAGAGGATACGTTTTCTCCTGCGATTGGTGTCTGTACTTCGATAGATAATTACGAACAAATCAGGGCCAATGGATATTGTTACATTGAAGAAAGTGTAAAAGGTTTTCTAATCCCAACAGAATCAGAAGAACAATTCATGAAGAAATTCACACAGTTCAAAGAAGCAAATTTCACAGTTTATGCGTGCAATAATTTCCTGCCGTCATCGTTAAAATCAGTTGGCCCTGACCCGAAACATGATGAAATAATCGCATACTCCGAAACAGCATTTAGTCGGGCAAACAGGGTGGGGATTAAGGTCATAGTTTTTGGAAGCTCCGGCTCACGGAGAATACCTGAAGGCTTTGACAGGGATAACTTTACAGGTTATTTCCAAGCCCTGAGACAGATTAACTATCAGGACAGAATCTCGATTGAGTGTAGATGGGAAGATCTTGCCGAGGAATTAGCCGGCATCCAGTATCGAGCATCCAACATCCGGGCATCTATTTTATTGGTCAAACAAAGGAGTGTTTTATTTTCTTAATTGATCAATATAGACAAGCTCACCGTTCTTATCTTTATATTTCCAAAACTTCCAGCCGTTTATCGTCTTTTTCTTAGTCACTGCTATCCCTGCAACCGATGGGCTATCGTAATATTTACCATTAACACGAATACGAGCGTTTCTACATACCCATGCCTTGTATTCCTTGCCTTTATACGAACAATAGAGCACTTTGCCCTTAGGAAAAAGGCCATACATAGGTCGTTTAGTTTTTGTCGTTGAACTTTTACGTGTAGCCCGTGCTTTGGGTTTGCCAGAAGATTTGCGCCCCAACAGCTTCTCGCGTTCTTCCTTCTGGCGCTGCCTTATCTGTTTGTCGAGCTCAGGTTTGAGATTCAATGAGCCTCTGAGTCGCCCTTTGTGTATGTTTCCTTTTGGATCTGCTATTCTTAAGAGCAAGGCTTCAAGCTCTCGGATAGATTTTTGCGACTTGAATATATACAGGCTAAAATGCGTCCATTTTTCCTTGTGACGATCTCTCAGGTGGTGGTTGATGCGATTTTTCAAGTTGATGGCAAGTCCGATATAGTAAAGCTTGTTTCGGTGGTATAGTGCATAAACACCATGATGCCCTTTGATCTTATCCGCGATTTCCGTTTGATAGTTCTTGAAAATCTCTCGGTCTATTTGCTCCAGGTGCCGGATAACAATCGATTTTGTTTTACCCTTAGTCTTCTTTTTCTTGGACATTTGTTTTCCTGCTTACTTTTTCAACATTTACTCCATTTTCTTAACGAATATCAGGCAATCCAAACAACTTGTAAACCAATTGATCGACTTGCTTCTCAAGTTTCAGTATTTTTGTGTCCTCGCTTTTTGATTTGAGCTTGTGCAGCGTTTTGGAAAGTTCGCTCAACTTCTTATGTGTTGTGTTCTTTATGTTAAACTTGTGTATCCCAACATGATCCATCACCGAGGGCGCGCCAAATCCCCGACCCGCCGAAGAATAGGATTTTATAAAATCTCGAACAACCGTTGAGTTAATTATCGCGCAAAGATAATGCGCCTCATTTATATCTTCCGTGGAAAACAAAGCTGTGGTATCTGTTGGGATAATCTTCTTATAACCAAAAGGTGTTTTCGCCTGGCTGATAACCGCACCCACTATATCATTGGCCATACGCTTCCAAACCGTTTTATATCGTGCAAAAGTGTAATCCGCGATATTATACTGGCTGTAAAACGGGTTCCCGATTTCATCATGATACTTCTTATATGATGCTCGGTTCCTCAGTTCTGATTTGAATAGTGATACATAATTGAAAGTCCTCTGCCATTTGTCTTTCATAACCCTTTCAGGATAACCCTTCCGTTTCTCAGGGTCTTGAGTTATTAGGACATATATTTCCGAACAGACGCCCCATCTTATAATATCTGCACCGCATACAGCAGGAAATACCAAATCTGCTTCGATTACTTCTTCAACCTTTCTTATCTTTACTTTTCCTCGTTCGGGGAGGTTATGGACTATCAGATTACCGTCTGACAACAACTGCGCCACTTCAAGCCAGAAAACTCCGTATGGTTCAGTGCTTGCCCCTCTCCTCGCTTTGTATTCATTCTCCCCCTGTATCTTTCCAAGATGTCGTTGGTTTTTGCGAATTGTCTGCCATGCCCCGTTGGGCTTACCCATCGGATTGGCTATCAACTTTGTCTTCTCCAACAAAGGCAGTGCTTCATCTAGTGACAAGTCCGTTCGGATTTTCCCTAATCCTTTCCTTCTTTTCCAGACAGTGTACGAGACTGGATATTCAGTTTTAGTGCCCTTCCTTAGGAAGATTGCCGCCGTCTTATTTGCTGCTCTCTCAAAAGGCTGTACCGTAACCAAGTCGTGTGCCTTAAGAATCTTTAACGGTTCACGGTCGCCAAGTCTGAACTTGCGAAAGCCTTCCCCAGCACCTTTAGACTTAAAAACCTCTTGGGTAATCAGAAAGCCGAGTTTCCCGGTCTTGCTCAAATAATAATCTGCGGCTGCGTATGTAAAGAGCATCGAGAAGTCCTTTTCTCCACCTCCCAATCGGGCGGCGTGTCCCTTCAGAGAAAATAACCCATACTCTTTCCACATTTCAAAAGTTGCCTTCCTGTACTCATCCGATAGATAACCCCACCGGATCCATGGAGGATTGCCAACCACAAAGTCAAACTGTTCCGCCATCATCGGAGCAAATGCGTTCTTCAAAAACCGCGCCCAGATACCGTTGCGCCCTTCTATCTCAAGCTCCAAAATCTGTTTGTAAAAACTAATGACGGTTTTTTCATGAGGAGGAAACACTAATCCTTCTTTCTTAAACCGTTTCAGCGCTTCTGTCGGCGTACATCGAAGCTTCGCCAACTCCTCCAAAACCGGAGCGGCTCTTTTCATCTGAAAGCCCTCCTTCTCCACCCAGATTTTAGGAACGAAGAATGGCCGTATGGAGGTTCGAACCTCTACCGATTGGCCAACCCTTAGCAACATCTGTCCCGCTCGCTCCGGCCAGAGAACAGAATCTGCTAAATATACCGGAATCTCCAAAGACGGTAATTGATACACTAAATCACCAAGAGCAAAGAGATAGTTCGTTCGAGCTGCAATCACTGCAAGTGGATTCAGGTCAAAGCCCCATATATTACCTACGATTCGTTTTAGAGTTTCAACTGCCGGTTCTCCACTTTCTCTTGCGTACGCCCTGGCCCTTTGTATAGCCAAAACGAGAAATGTCCCCGACCCACACGCCGGGTCTAACAACCGCTTTTGCGTGTTTCCATCATAGCGGACTTCATTGAGCACCAATTCAGCTAACCAATCCGGCGTATAATACTCCCCTAAATTGTGACGAACTATTTCAGGAACCAAATACTGATAAAGCTTTTTAAGAAGGTCGCGTGTGGCATCGGGATCAATCGTTGGTGTTGCAGGCTCGAATTCGGAAAGACTCCTTGCCATATCTCGGATGGCTTCTCCCACTCTTGGAGATGAAAGCGCCTCGATGTACCAACGAAAAAAATCTCCCTCCAAAAAATTTGTTATACCTCTCTTGGCATAAATTCCACCATCTTCCATATCCGTTAGCAGAACTTCTAATTCTTCTTCTCCAACATGCACCATCTTGCTGGAAAACGAAGAAATAAAACTTGTCTCTTCAAGAGTAAGCAACTCGGCAGCAATGAGTTTCATAAGTAATGCAAAATAGGTGTGTACACAGAATAAAATCGCCTGAAAGTCCGTCTCCTCTTTTATTCCATAAACCTCTGCAAGCGCTTGACCTTCTTTGCTGGCCGCCGCGCCGAATTGCTCACCATAGACAATACCAAACAGGCGCCTCCATTCGTTAAGGAAATCTGCTGCACGTTGTGTACTCCAGTTTGTCAACGCATCCACAAATGCGGATACGGTCTTTTGGGCAATCTCGCTTTGCGGTCCGAACTGGTCGGCTAAATTTTCTGCCGTAAGCGGCAAACGTGCCAGAGCACGCAAGTACGTAACCAGAGTGAACGCACTTTCACTATTGAACCTCCAAGGTCCCCTCATTATGAACGACAGATTTCTTTTCTTCTTTCCTTTGTTATTTTTGTCAGGTAGGCACTGAACGAAGAAAACTGAACTGCCATCGAAACCAACACCAACGGCCTTTCCTGCTGTTCCTGTCGCCCCTTTGCTTTGCCCCTTTATTTCTGCGGTAATGTAATCTACCAATTGGTCATAAGCATGTGTCACTTTACGCTTAGAGGTGAATGAACTCGGCCTCTCATATTCTATTATCACCTGCCCATGTACAGCATCAGGACGCCCTCTGTAAATCGACCTCGCCTCACTGCTCAACCTTTCATATCGTGCCTTAGATTCTATCCCGGCACTTTCTAACAAAGGAGCAAGGATTTTCTCAAATCCAATTCGCAGGTCCTCTTCTGTTTTGGCACTGCGCATCAATCTCCTTGTCGAAGTCACCAACTTATCTGCAATCGAACGGAGCGAAACGTCAGCCTTCGACATGGACATGTTTTTTCCGCTTTCCAATTTCTACATCTCTCCATTTCTTACCAAGAGCACATTTACGCACATTTTACAACGCCAATTTGAACAAATCAACAAAATTTTTTTACAACGTATAGCGTTCCATCAACAAAACACGAGCCACGCCTGTCCGCCGTAGCCTCGCGCGAAGGCGGAAGATACGAGCGACGAAACCATCCCTCTGGCTTCACCCCGGCTGTATAATCAGCCGATGGACAATGTTAAGAAGCTGTGATGATGCTCGCATTACGAGCAGCTTTTTGACTTGGACAATCAGCGATTGAAAATCGCACGGCCAAGCCATCTCAATACAATCTGCGTTCATCAGTGAAATCAGTGTCTAAACTTTTTTAAACCTAAATTTACCTCTGCGCCCTCCTTGGTCCGCCATCCTGTCGCGGCGACCTGTCACAGCGAAGTTTAGCACGTAGCCGGAAGTTTAGCACGAAGCAGGGAGCCTCGTGCGACGGCGACGGTGGCTTTATTTAATCCGCACCAATCCGCGAAATTCGCGGTTACGATATTTTTTAACTTAAATTTACCTCTGTGCTCTCTGTGAACTCTGTGGCTTAATTCTACATTTCTTCAATAACGACAGCCGTCCCTTTTGCAGAGGCCATCAGCAGCCCATCGATACTATCGTAATCCAGGCTGAAATCAACGATAGCGTTTGCGCCTTTTTTCACAGCCTCGTTTTTGACCTCAGCCAGAACTGCCTCTTCCATCTTTTTCATAGCCCCCTGGTATGAGCCTGACCGGCCCCCCACGAAATCACGCACTCGCGTCATAAGGTCTTTAACGATATTGATTGCGCTCACATTTCGCACGATTACGATACCCTTGTACTCGGTGATTTTGATCCCGTCCAGGATCGGCGTCGTAAAGATTCGAATATCATTCATTGGATTTTGCTCCGGCTTCGTTTCTCAATGATATTGCTTTTCATACTCACGGCATACAATACCCCAAGCCCGCCCCGGCGTCAAAACAAAATCGGTGTGTGGATGAGAGCTGAATGTCAGAGTGGAAAAAGGCGGTTTGAGCGGAATTGTTTGTAAGAATAAAAGATTTGGCATTTGAGTGGGCTTGGTTTATAATAGTCGGTGACATCGGGGCGTAGCGCAGTTTGGTAGCGCGCTTGACTGGGGGTCAAGAGGTCGCTGGTTCAAGTCCAGTCGCCCCGATTTTTTCAGCTAAAGGTTGGAAAAACAGAGCAGGTGAAAAGTATGGCTGTTGTTTATGGAAACACAGGCTTCGTTAAATTGGTTTTTGGGGGCGGTTAGCTCAGTTGGCAAGAGCACCTGCCTTACAAGCAGGAGGTCGACGCTTCAAGTCCGTTACCGCCCATTTAGATAACCCCATATACGCAAAAGAGTTATATGTGGTTTTTGTTTGTGAAAAAATTAATTATTGAATTAACAGCATTTTTGTTTATGCAGAATACAACGAAATACATCATTTTGCCACCATCATTCCCGATCCAGAAAAACATATCTATTATCACTATTCATAGTAATGCGTACTCATTTGTTTAGGCCTTCCATTCCAGGGATTATCCCTAGTTCTATAAGATAATAACGGTATATTGGTCCCAATGCAAGCAGGTTTTGGGTCGGCTCGCAGAGCATGCTTAAATGGGGCATCCATTAATCTTAATAGTTTCTCCTCATGCCAGCACGGTCGTCTAATCCGTTCACCGCATTCCTGTTTGATCCAGGCACAATATGCCCATAAATATCCACAGTGGTCTGAATTGTTGCATGGCCCATCTGCTCTTTGACATAATGCAGCGATTCCCCTTGTTGTAACAGCAAACTGGCAAAGGTATGTCTGATATCATGGAAGCGAAAGCGAGGAATTCCAGCCCTTTCGATTATTCTATAGAAGACACGGTGCTTGAAATTAGCACCATCCATAGCCTTGCCATCGCGGTTGGGGAACACCAAATGCATAATCCCACGAGATCTCTCAGTAGTCGAAAACCGGGATGCCGGCAATTGGCTCCCGAATTCATGCATCAATGACTTACGATGATCCAATAGCACTTCTTTAAGTTGTTCACTCATATCCACAAAGCGAATTTTGCCATTCTTGGGAGTGCTGAAATTGCCGCAGCTGAAAGACCTACTAACTTTGATAAGATTATCGCTGAAGTTTATATCTTCCCAAGCTAATGCCAAAATTTCGCCTATCCTCATACCAGTTCTAAAAGCACATAGCATAAAAGGATAATGTTTGGGATAATCCCTACGCGTTACTTCGAGGAAATGCGAAACTTGGTCTCTTGTCAAAATATTTATGCTATTCTTCTTGTCATGCTTTTTAATATACTTGCCAAGTTTAACAGCAGGATTAATTTGTAGCAACCCTTCTTCACAAGCGAATGAGAAGATGCTGCTGGCAACCGTCCTAATATTTTCTATCGTAGCTGGCGCCAATCCTTCACTTTGTTTTTCAAGAATAAGGTCGATCACATCAGGCCTTCTTATTTGATCCAACTTCTTTCCCTGCCAAGCTGGGATTAGATGGATTTTAATAGTCCGCTGATAGGTTCGCCGAGTATTATGTTTACAAATCGCCTCAGCATACTTTCCGATGTAATGCTCAGAGTATGCCCGGAACTCCGGTGAAGTAGTTCTTGAAAGATGGCGCACGTTTCTTGTGTTACAATCACGTTTCAGCCTCAGAGCAAATGCGTCAGCATCCGCTCTTGTCGAAAACTTCCGAGCACCGATCCTCCCTTTGTCATTTGCAATAACATACCAGGGTCGACTTGTGCAACTTTCAAATTGTTTTATTGCTACGATCATGTTTTCATCTCCTGTCAATAGAACAGGTGATCAGCATAGCGAGAGGCAATAGAAGCGCAAGAACTTTTTTCTGGAAATTTTGTTGGGTAGACGTAAGTTGCGCGCGGAAGCGCAGTTAGGAGAGAAAATTTTTTCTCAGTTGCCGGATTATTGCCGTTCTATACCGCCTCAGAGTATTGATTTCAAAACGACCCTATAATATTTAGTTTCTGGGTCATCTTCTTATTGCGGGTAGCCTGTGAGAATAGGACATTCAAAATGTTTGCTAAAATTCATATTTATATAAGGCTCTATTATAAAAAGACTTACAAAACACTCGTTTCTGCAAAATTAACAGATAACCTGTTAAAAGGTTGTAGGGCGGTTGTAGGCATGTCATAACTGTTCTATACCCCGCCTCCGCCTGCTACGTCAATCATCATAATCGGCTCATCAATCCCCGGCCCATAGATGAATTTCATAGCACATACCCTTTTTCTATTTTGAAAGGGTAATGTCTAAGTTAATACTGGCCCTCTGGCCCCTCCACCTTTAGCTATTTCATAATTCCGTATATTTTTAAAACGCCAGCAATAAGGCTGAGAATCCACATAATAAAAATGCCAACTAATAATAGCTTAGTCCTTCTACTAAGGATTATCTCCTTAAATTTGTGGAACCGAAAGATTATAGCACTAAACATACCTATGTAAATAGCACCGCACAACAGAAGAAAAATAAACTCCTTTAGTTCCCGACTACGATCAGGGGCTGTATTCCACATTAACACACCCGCGAAGAACATTACCAGAAAATTAGCAATAATAAAGGGTATCAGCCAAATTTTAAAACAAACCTTCTTTCTTATGTAATCAAGCTTTTTTAGCTTTTCCAAGGGACTTTCCTTAATCAATGACTATTCAACAATGAATCACTCAGTTTTTATACCGCTTTTCTAGTTTGATGGTGGACAGTCTTTCTCTGTTGATTTCTCGGCAGCCTCTTCAAGAACTTTTTGGACAACAGAAGCAATATCGTCAGCGGGATCGGGAATGCCAGGAGGTCCACCTGTAAGAGTGCCTGGCATATCCAGAGTTGCATCAGCAGCATCTTTTCCAAAATTTCTCACACTATCTGCTCTGGGGTCTTTAGTCGGGATAGTCCCATGGCGATCGCCGATTTTCATTAGGTCATTTCCCCTGTACTGTCCGCTTTCAAAGGCTTCTCCTGGGGTATTCCATAGCCATGACCCGAAATCTCTAACAGCTACGCCAGTATCATACCAGAAGTGGAAATACGTACCCGCAATGGATAAATCAAATAACGTTCCATACCACCTATGAAACCAAGGCCATTCTTTCGAGAAGCCGTAAGGATCAATCCAATTAAGCGGATTATTTCCTACATAGGCATAAAGGTTTATACCGCCAAAGTATCCGATTGGGTCGGTTTGCATAAATCTGCCGAGGTCGGGGTGGTACATGCGGGCACGGTAGTAATACAGCCCCGTTTCATCGTCAAAACGTCTGCCTGTAAACATATAGGGATTTTCATAAGAGCTTGTAGTTCGTGGTTCGTAGTTCGGTGATAATATCTGCGTTTTACCGTAAGCACTATATTCGTAACGTTCCACAATCGCACCCGCATTATCAGAAAGCGCAACAACCGAACCTAAGCCGTCGAAGTGATAATAGTATAACGCCCCTCCA
>Ga0114922_10001801_pt1 | contig 20296 bp, 19 predicted proteins | sample AartaG_FD_100975 | JGI IMG/M metagenome (GOLD analysis project Ga0114922, IMG submission 100975) | Deep subsurface microbial communities from Aarhus Bay to uncover new lineages of life (NeLLi) - Aarhus_00045 metaG | ecosystem: Environmental > Aquatic > Marine > Oceanic > Sediment | place...
TACACCGTGGACATCGGTTGTTTGGCATCAAATTAGGCAAGACCTCGGAAACGCTACTGGTCAAAGACCTGCAGTACGACCATCTCGGAAAAGACATTATTCACGCGGACCTGGTTCGTGTCAGTCTGGCCGAAATGGTCAAGGTGATGGTTCCGATTGAGTTAAAAGGCACGGCCAAGGGGACCCATGAGGGTGGCATTGTGGATGAGCACCTTGACCATCTTGAAATTGAGTGCAAGGCGAGCGATATTCCGGAAGTTATCCCGGTTTCGGTTAAGGAGTTAGGCGTAGGCGACGCGATTCATGCAGGGGATATAGAGCTTCCGGAAGGTATGAAGCTGGCGACCGACCCTGAGACGTTAGTGCTGATGTGTCATCTTGTTGCGGCTGCCAAGAGTACCGAAGAGCTTGAAGAAGAGATGCCGGTAGCTCCCGAGGTTATTACCGAGAAAGTTGAAGACGAAGGCGAAGGTGAGTCTAAATAGCGGTTTGTTTCGTGCCGGGTGTTACAAATTTTGACGTCAGGTTTTTTGCGACAGCTTTGGGCAGGGATTGCCCGTGAGGCACGAGGCCGGACGGATGCTTCCAGCGGTAGAGGCGAGATTAAGATGGTAGTCGGCTTGGGCAACCCCGGCGCAGAATATGTCGGGACGCGGCATAACGCGGGCTTCGATGTGGTTGACGGTTTGACCCGGCGGTTGGGAGTGGATATAAAGAAAAAGAAGTTCGGCGGTTTTTTTTGCCGATGCGGCCTTGACGATAAGACGCTGATACTGCTGGAGCCGCAGCAGTATATGAACCGAAGCGGCCATGTTGTGGCGACGGCGACGGGGTTTTACAAATTGCCACTTGAAGATGTTATTGTTGTAACGGATGATATGGCCCTTGAGCCGGGCAGAATACGCATCAGGGCGAAGGGGTCATCGGGCGGCCATAATGGTCTGGGAGATATTATCGCCAGGCTGGGCAGCAACGAATTTGCCCGTGTGCGTGTGGGTATCGGCCAAAGCGCAGAGCAGGATGCCACGGGTTATGTGTTGGGCAGGCCCGCCGACCAAGAGAGACAACTGATAGCTGAAGCCGTGGAAAGGGCGCAGCAGGCGGTGATTTGCTGGGTGAGAGAGGGTGCCGAAGCGGCGATGAATAAGTTTAACGTTCAAAATGAATGACACCTGATACTGAGGTGACCGGTTTTTGAGAATCAATTTAAGAGACAAAATTTGAAGTTGGAATTTCGGAATTGAAGATTTTAGTCTAAGGGAGGTATTCGTTTGAGTACTATCGTCAAGAAATTATATGAGGGCTTGTTTTTGGTCGATTCGGGCGAAGCAGCCGCAGATTGGAAGGGTATAAACGATGTCATTGAGAAGACATTGGCCAGAGGTGATGCCGAGATAGTGTCGGCAAAGAAATGGGACGAGCGGAGGCTGGCGTATGATATTGGCGGCAAAAGCAGGGGGACGTACATCCTTACGTACTTCCGAGGCGACCCGGCCAAGATTGGGGCGATTGAAAGGTCAGTTCAGCTTTCGGAGCGGATTATGCGTATGCTGATTATTCGCACGGACAAGATGAGCGCCGAAGACATGGCAAAGACGCCTCCGGCGGCGACAACTGAAAGACCTGGTGTGTCGACCGGGGCAGCCAGACCGGCAGGGGCAAGGGCGGAAACAAAGGCGGTCAAGGACTCTGCGGCGAAGGCGAAAAGAATGGGCAGAGCCAGGGCTTCGAAAAAGGCTGAAGATCAGAAGCCTAAACGAGCAAAAGCCAAAGCGTCACCAGAAAGTTCCGCTAAACAGTCGAGGGGCCCTCGAGGGGGGCGGAAATCGACTAAGGGAACGGAAGGTTCGACCCAGCCGGAGTCCAAACAGGTAAAGGAATAACAGCAACAGGCGGGACGGGCAGGCGGCGTTAAAGATGTCGAATCAGCAATGCGGAACTGACAGGCAAAGACAATCAGGGGTATTGGGAATGAAAAAGGAAGATTAACATGGCCAATTATAATAAAGTCATATTGTTGGGTAATTTAACACGCGATCCTCAACTGTCTTATACGCCGAACCAGACGGCGGTGGTGGACTTCGGTCTGGCGACGAATCGCAAGTGGACGGGTCAGGACGGAAGCGCCCGGGAGGAGACGTGCTTTGTAGATTGCAGGGCTTTTGGAAGGAGTGCTGAGAATATCAACAAGTATTGTCAAAAGGGCCGGCCTTTACTCGTTGAAGGCAGGCTGACCTTTGACAGTTGGCAGGCACAGGATGGTTCAAGGCGTAGCAAGTTGAGGGTTACCGTCGAGCGGTTTCAGTTTATCGGCTCCGCTGGAGGCGGGGCCGGTTACGAAGGTGGTACTTCGGCTGGTGAGAGTCGTGCGGATGCGGATTCGCAGGTACCGGCTGTGTCCGACGACGATATACCTTTTTGAGCCGTGTTGGGCCGGAGGAGTATGGAACGAAAACCAAAACGCAGGACAGGACGTTTGTGGCTCGATTTGCCCAAACGCAGGATTGGCGTTTGTGGTTGTGGCTGGTAAGTCAATATTATGTTGAGGTAGTGTAGTATGGTAAGAACTGCGATGAGAGATAGAACGGCAACCAGGAGGAGAAGAAGAAGGCCTACGACAGGCATACGTGAGCAGACGCAATGTCGATTTTGCAGGGAAGGCAGGCGGTATATTGATTATAAGGACGTGAACGTGCTGCAAAAGCTTCTGACGAATCGAGGGAAAATATTCTCTCGTAAGCGAAGCGGCAATTGTGCATCGTGCCAGAGGAAGGTAAAGACAGCCGTCAAGCGGGCGCGTTTCATGGCGTTGTTGCCGTTTACAAGTTGATGATTGGTGGATGGAGACAGGTTATGAAGGTTTTACTTTGTGAAGACGTGGAGTATCTGGGCTTTCTCGGAGACGTAGTGGAGGTCAAAGACGGCTATGCGAGGAACTACCTTTTGCCACAGTCTGTAGCGACCGAGCCTACCGAAGCGAACATAAAGGCTTTGGCCGAGGCGAAGGCCAAACGTGCCGAGGTCAGAAAACTCGCTCGTAAGCAACTGGAGCGTGCAGCCGAGGCAGCCGAAGGTGCGGAGGCTGTTTTGGCGGCAAGGGCCAATGAATTAGGACATTTGTTCGGTTCAGTTACCGAGCGGGATATTGCAGCCAATCTTCGTGGTCAGGGTTTTGATATATCCGATGAGATGGTTCAACTGAGCGAACACATCAAGGAGGTCGGCACGCACCAGGTTGCTTTGAAGATAGCACCGGATTTGACCACGACTATCAATGTAGTTGTCGTATCACAGGATGAGACAGTTGAATCAGCCGGCGAAGAAAAAGAAGAATAACGGCCCCCGACCCGGTAAAGCCGGTGATATTCGGGATACAACTGGCCGGACAATGCCCGAATCGCTGGAGGCCGAAGCTGCGGTTTTGGGCTCAATGATGCTCGACCCTGTCTGTATCGGACAGGTTGTGCAACAGTTAAGCGCCGAGTCATTTTACCGTCCGGAGCACCAGATAATCTTTGAATCACTGGTGGCACTATATGAAGACAAGAGAGATTTTGACATGGTGCTTGTTCGTGACGAGCTGAAGAAACGTAAGAAGCTGAAATCCGTAGGGGGTGTCAAATATCTGGTAGAGGTGACAGACGCCGTGCCGGCAGTGGCAAATATCGAGTACTATATCGAGATTGTGAAGGATAAAGCTTTGCTTCGGAGCCTGGTACTTGCGGGCAATGAAATCCTTAATGGAGCTTATGATGAAGGTGGGGAAGTATATGAAAAGCTTGACGAGGCCGAGCGGAGGATTTTTGCCATTGCAGAAAGAAGGATGAGCGGTGTCCCGGTTCAGTTGCAGGATCTTCTAAAGGAGGCCTTCGAGAGAATTGAGGCTCGGAAGTCGGATGGACCGACGGGGATTTTGACAGGGCTTCCGACCGGGTACTATGAACTTGACGAATGGCTTTGCGGCCTGCAGAAGGGCGACATGATAATCATAGCCGGCAGGCCGAGTATGGGCAAGACCAGCTTTGCTTTGAATATCGCCGAGCATATCGGCGCCGACAGGGACATTCCTGTAGCAATGTTTTCATTGGAAATGAACGAGCAGCTGTTGTCGGAAAGGTTTTTGTGCAGTCGCGCCAGGGTGGATATGCAACGGGTTCGAAGAGGAATCATTAGTGAGGAAGAGCTTGTGAGACTTCGAATTGCTTGCGAGGAGCTTTTTGACAAACCTATTTATATAGATGATACTCCGGGTCTTACGCCGCTTATGATTCGTGCGAAGTGCCGACGTCTCAAGAGCCAGTACGATATACAGTGCGTTGTTGTTGATTATCTACAATTGATGCATCTTGGTGTGCGGGTTGAGTCCCGCCAGCAGGAAGTCAGCACAATGTCAAGATACATGAAGGGTTTGGCCAAGGAGTTGGATATTCCGGTGGTGGTGCTGAGCCAATTAAACCGGTCTCCGGAACACAGGGAAGGGCACAGGCCGAGGATGAGCGATTTGCGTGAAAGCGGCAGTATCGAGCAGGATGCCGATGTCGTCATGCTTATGCACCGTGAAGATTACTATGAGAAAGAGGTTAACAAGGAAGTCGGAGAGAAAGATCAGGAAGGAAGCACAATGCGTACTGGGGGGATATCCAGTGATGAAGATAAAGAAAATGTAGCTGAAATCATAATTGCGAAGCAGCGAAACGGGCCAACCGGGACCGTGAAACTGTATTTCGAATCCCGGTTCACTCGCTTCGAGAATCTTTCTCACGCCCAAGACGGAAAAATCTACGTTCAGGATGTCCGCACAGAGGTTCCATTTTAGGGAGTTGAAATGGTTGCGTATATGCAGGAGCATAAGGGCACAAGAGCGCAAGGGCATAAGAGCATAAGAGCACAGGAGCACAAAATTGCCGGAACACTTATACGTTTGCGCTGCGGATTAAGCGTTCGGCTTGCTTTTATATTTATTCTCGTGGCTTGTGGCGGCTACTGCCCGGCGCAAGATACCGGCACAGTTTCCGCTGGGCAAGGCCTGCGCATAGGTATTATAGAGACGCAGGGCAATGTTACGATAAGCACGGCTAAGATTTTGTCAACCGTTCGTGTGAGAGTTGGCCAGTTGTTCGATACGGCCTCGGCAACGGAAGATGCAAGGAGAATCGCCGCAATTGACGGGGTTGAATACGCTTACTATAACACCGAGGTTGTAGATGAGGCGGTCAAACTGACATTTATAGTTGTCGAAAAGAACCTTGTCAGACTGCTGGTCTTTAACGGTAATAAGCAGATAAGTTCGGGTAAACTTGCAAAGGAGCTGGCGCTTAAAAAGGGTGATTACCTCGATGTGTTTCTCGTAAGAGACGGCCTGGGGCGGATGACTGAATTGTATCACAAAAAAGGACACGCCTTCGTCGAAATAAGCCTTGACGAAACCAGGCTTGGGCAAGGCCAGGTGGTTTACGATATAAAAGAAGGACCGAGGGTCAAGGTCGGGCACGTTGAGTTCGAGGGCAACGAATTCATTAAGAGCAAGGAACTGGCAAAAGCGATCAAAACGCGGACACGTAAGTTCCTTTTCTGGCCGGTCTATTACGAGCAGCAGGTAATCTCCGGGGACCTTGCAAAGCTGCAGGATGTTTATCAGAAAAAAGGATTTCTCGACGCCAGGATAGACGTGGATTCGAGATTCAGCGAAGATAACAAACTTGCTTATGTTCGGTTCTCAATAGAAGAAGGGCCGGTCTATACAATCGAGCAAATTATTATCAGCGGTAATGAATTCTTTGATGACGAGACCCTAACCGAAGGAATGAAGCTACAGGTCGGAGGATTCTATAGCAAAGAAAGGGGCGACTTCGACGGCAGACACGTCCTGAGTCGCTATCTGGAGCGCGGCTTTGTTGATGCACAAGTGCAGCATCGGCGCTCGTTTACAGGGCCGGGGAGAGTAACCGCGGAATTTGAGATTACCGAGGGCGAGCAGTTCAGGATCGGGCAGGTCATAATCACGGGCAACGAGTCGACTCATGACAAGGTGATACGGAGGATTTTGGACGAGGAGGGCTTTGCACCCGGTCAATGGTTTAATGCCGATATTGCTCGCGGCGACGGGACCGGTGAGTTGGAGAAAATGGTACAGAGACAAGTTCTGACCGAATCAATATTTATTAAGGCGGCCGGCACCCGGCGGGGCCGGCGAGACGCCCATGTCAGCATTCTCGAAGGGCAGACCGGTTCTGTGATGTTAGGTGCGGGCGTTGCCAGCGACAGCGGTTTGATAGGACACCTGGTGTTCGACCAGCGGAACTTTGACATCACCGATTGGCCCGGCAGTTTTGGAGAGTTGATTAGGGGCAGGGCGTTTAAGGGAGCGGGTCAGCGACTGCGAATCGCGCTCGAACCCGGCACCGTACAGGACATGTTTTCAATCAGCTTTACCGAGCCGTATCTGTTTGACAAGCCCGTATCGCTTGACGTGGTAGGCTCGAGCTTTGAGAGGCGCCGGGAGGCATACGACGAAGAGAGACTGAAAGGATATTTCGGATTTGAGAAAAGATACAAGAACAAGTGGCGGCGTGGTATTTCCTTCAGGGTCGAGATGGTTGATGTCGCCAGTCTTGACAGCGACGCACCCAAAGAAATCAGGGACGTCAAAGGTGAAAACGATTTGTTTGGTGCAAGGCTTTACGTTCGCAAAGACACAACCGACAGCAGGTTCACCCCGAGCACCGGTTATTATTTTAACGCCGGTTACGAACAGGTGGGCGGCGACCATACGTTCGGGATACTCAGCGGCACACAAAGGTGGTATAAGACGCTTTACCAGGATCTGGCGGACCGGAAGACTATTCTCGAGGTGAAACTGCACGGAGCGACGGTAGTCGGCGACGCTCCGCCTTTTGAGAAGTTTTATGCCGGCGGCACAGGCTCATTGCGAGGATTTGACTATCGCGGCGTCAGCACGCGGGGGCTGCAGACAAATGTAACACCGCCCGCGATAGCGGAGCGAAAGGACCCGATAGGCAGTGACTGGATTTTGCTTGGCAATGCGGAAGTTGCGGTGCCGCTTACCGAGGAGGTGATTTCCCTGTTGTTTTTCGTTGATGCCGGTACGATAGATTCCGGGGGCGTCAGGGCTTCGGTGGGAACGGGTCTGCAGATACTGATTCCACAGTGGTTCGGGCCGGTGCCTATGAGATTTGAACTGGCGGCGCCGTTTATGAAGGATAACGAAGACGAGACACGGATATTCAGTTTTTCGGTGGGGGCGTTGTTTTGATTTTTGTTTAACAGGACTTTTGCAAAACTTCAGGTTTAATAAAAGTAACGACATGAAAGGATAAGCTATGAAGGCAAGAAATATTATTATCGGGATATTAGTAGCGGCGGCAATCTCGCTCAGCGTGGGCTACGAACAAGGCTGGGCCGAGTCAAAGGATGAAATAGCACCTGCTCGAATTGCGGTGGTGAGCGTGCGCAGGATTCTTGGGAACAGCAAGACGAACGCTCAGTGGGAAGCCAAGGCCAGGGCTGAAGGTGAGAAAATCAGGGCGGAACTGGACAAGCTGTCTAAAGAGCTTCGGGCGATAGAAGCGGACATGGCAACGCGGAAGGTCGGCAGCAGCGATTATTTGAATCTTATGCGCGAGGGGACACAGAAGCAGGCGATACTCGAGGCGAAGGACAAGTTTTATCAGCAGGAACTGACGCTGAAGCAGCAACAGCAGATTGAGCAGTTGTATCAGGAGATTATCGCGGCTGTTGCGAGCGTGGCGGAAGGCAAAGGGGCCGACCTGGTGATTGCAAAGGAAGAGTTTCAGTTTCCCTCGACCAGTTTACGTGAGTTGACGCTGGTGATACAGACAAGCAAGGTTTTGTATAACGCCGAACATATGGACATCACCAATGACGTACTCGCGGTTCTGGACAAGGGAAAATAGCCGGGAAACGGCAAGTTACAATAACTCGAAAGCCAAGAGGAAGGTAATGGCGAAACAGGGCAGAGAAACCATCTTGACGATTGCCGAGGTTGCAGAGCACATAGGTGCGCGGCTCGTGGGCAGCGGTAATGCAACGGTTAGTGGCGTTGATTCTATCGAGCAGGCGGGACCGGAGCACCTGAGCTTTATTACCGCGGACAAGCACACCGGCAAACTCGCCGAGTCGAAGGTGGCAGCGGTAATCGTTACCAAAGAGATTGAGAGTGTTGCAGTTGCGCAATTAGTCGTTGACAGCGTGGAAGAGGCCCTGGTAACGGTGCTGAATCTGTTTGCCCCGAAGTTAACACCCCCAGGCGGTGTACACTCGACGGCGGTGGTGGAAAAAACCGCCACCATTGCCGGCAACGCAGCTATCGGCCCGGCAGCATATATCAGTTATGGAGCCGTGATTGGAGAGGGCAGCATCATTGGGGCCGGGTGTGTGATTGGTGAGAACAGCACTATCGGGCAAAACTGCCGACTCGACGCCAATGTGGTGGTTTATCACAACTGCAATATCGGCAACAATTGCATAATTCAGGCTAATGTGACAATCGGTTCTGTTGGCTTCGGTTATTATACTGTTGAGGGTCAGCCACAACTGATACCGCATAACGGCGGGGTAGTGATTGAAGATTGCGTGGAGATTGGGGCCGGCACGTGCGTTGACAGGGCGAAATTCGGCAATACCGTAATCGGCGCGGGCACGAAGACAGATAACCTTGTGCATATTGCTCACAACGTTATGATAGGCAAGTGCTGTTTGATAGCCGGGCAGGTAGGCATTTCCGGTAGTTGCCGGTTGGGTGACGGAGTTGTGTTGGCCGGTCAAGTCGGCATAGCGGACCATAAAGAAATCGGTGACGGCGTTGTGATCGGCGGCGGTTCCGGCGTAACCAGCAACATTCCAGCCGGCGGGCAGTTCTGGGGCACGCCGGCAACCGATGTGAAAAGGCAACGGCGGATTTTCGCGTTGAGCAAGCGTTTGCCGGAGATGGCAAAGCAGTTAAAAGACGTCATCAGGAGAGTGGATAAACTTGAGGCTTCAGAAGACAATAGGCAGTGAGGCGAGGCTCTCGGGCAAGGGTTTATTTGCCAGCCAGGACGCAAAAGTTGTGTTTCGTCCGTCTGAAATCGACACGGGAATTGTCTTTGTTCGCTCGGATTTGGCTGAACCTGTAAGGATTCCCGCCACGATAGCTAACGTTGCACAGCGGAACCGACGCAGCGCGCTGAGAAAAGGGTCGGTGAGCATAGAGACCCCTGAGCACTGTCTGGCAGCGTTAAGCGCGCTTCAGATAGACAACATCATCGTAGAAGTGGAAGGGCCGGAACTGCCGGGCTTTGACGGCAGCAGTGAGGAGTACTTCAAGGCGCTGAAAAAGGCGGGCGTTGTCGAGCAGCAGGCCGAATGCAAAACGATTGCTATCAGCGAATCCGTCAGCATTGCCGAAGGTGATAAATCCATCTACGCACTGCCCTACGACAGTGACAAACTGAGCATCACGTATGATCTGGATTACACGCAGCATACCGGAATCGGAAGGCAACTGTACACATGTGAGCTTACAGCCGCGCACTTTGAGAAGAATCTCGCTGCGACGCGGACTTTTGCGCTGGAGGCTGAGGCACGGCAAATGAAGGCCCACGGGATCGGTGCGCACCTGACTCCGCGCGATATATTGGTGATAAGTTCGGACGGCCCAATCAAGAACAGCTACAGGTTCAGTGACGAGTGTGTCAGGCACAAGGTAGTGGACCTGATAGGCGACCTGATGCTTGCAGGCAGGCCGGTTACGGGGCGGATTGTGGCGTACAAAAGCGGTCATGCATTAAATCAGGCCCTTGTCAGACGGCTTGTTAAGATGGCCGAGCAAGCCGACCGGACGGCAATTCTCGGAACAGAGGCCATACTGGATATTCGCAGGATTCAGAAGATTCTGCCGCACAGGTATCCCTTCCTGATGGTCGATAAGGTCCTTGAGATAGAGGGGGACAGAAAGATAAAGGGTATTAAGAACGTAACGTTTAATGAGCAGTTCTTCCAGGGTCATTTTCCAGGCACTCCTATTATGCCCGGCGTGTTGATAATAGAGGCGCTGGCGCAGGTGTCGGGACTGCTTTTCGCCCAGAAACTCGAGCACACCGGTAAGCTCGCGGTGCTGTTTACGATGGATAATGTCAAAGTACGAAAGTCGGTTGTTCCCGGTGACCAGTTGATCCTTATTTCCGAGAAGGTGAGGTCACGAAGTAACAGTGCTTGGTGCAATTGCACAGCGAAGGTAGGCGATGACGTGGTTGCCGAGGCGCAGCTTAAGTTCATGCTCGTTGATGATGAAACGGTTCGATAATCGCAAATGCAGAAGTCAGAAGACAGGAGGCCAAAGAGGCTTATGAAGGCTGAAGTACACCCCAGCGCGGTAATAGACAAAACGGTAAAGTTGACCGATGAGGTGGTTGTCGGTCCCAACTGTGTTATCGACGCCGGAGCATCAATCGGGGCCGGCACCATGCTTGACGCCAATGTCGTAATAGGCCCGAATGTCAGTATCGGGAGCGGCAACAAGTTTTACTCTAACTGTGTCATAGGCCGGCCGCCGCAGTTATTGGGTCTGGGCCCGGACAGGAAAATAGGGGGCCTCCAGATCGGTGATAATAACATAATTCGTGAGCAGGTAACAATCCATCCGAGCATACACCCGGCCGAGTCAACGAAAATCGGCGATGAGAACATGCTGATGATCGGCGTACACATCGGGCATGACTGTACGCTCGAAGATAGGATCGTAATAAGCAACTATTCGCAAATCAGCGGCCACTGTAAGCTTGAGACGGGGGTATGGCTTAGCGGCATGGTGGCGGTGCACCAGTTCGTGACTTTCGGCAAGTGGTGCTACGCGGCGGGCTTTGCGGGGATAAATCACGATGTGCCGCCGTTTGTTATTGTCAGCGGACACTATCCGCCCGAAATAAGGAGCGTAAACAAGAGGGGCATGGAAAGAGCGGGACTTACCGAGACCCAACAAACGAAGGTGACCGAGGCGTTTAAGAAGATTTATCGTGACGATAACGGTGTGCTTCTTGAAAGGGTAAAGACGCTGGCGGCCGAAGACGGCCTTGATGAAAATGTCCTGGCGATGATTGACGCGATAGTCAAAAGCAGCGAGCACAGATTCGGGAGATATCTGGAACTCTTCAGAGACCAAAACCACGGTGGAGACAGCGACAATGACTAAAATCCGCACCGCTGTCGTCGGCGCCGGAAAGATGGGCTCGATACACGCCAAGGTGTACAGCGAACTCGATGGCTGTGAATTAGTCGGCGTAGTCGATACGCAAAAAGAGCACGCCGAGGAGCTTGCCGGCCAATACAACTGCCAGCCGTTTACAGATTGTGAGCCTTTGCTCGGTAGAGTTGACGCCGTTACTATCTCGGCCCCTACAATTTGCCATCGCGATTTGGCAAAAACGTTTATAGAAAACAATGTCGCCGTGATGATAGAAAAGCCGTTAGCCGCAAATATCGACGAGGGCAGGGAGCTCGTGGCCCTTGCGAAAAAGCACAATATTGTTGCAGCGGTCGGCCATTCGGAGAGGTGCAACCCTGTTGTCCAGGCTATGAAACGCCTCAACATTGAGCCGAAGTTCATCGAGGCCCACAGAATTAGCCCGTATCCCTTCCGCTCGACGGATATCGGCGTTGTGATGGACGTGATGATTCACGACATTGATATTATTTTGTCTCTGGCGGCGGGTGGCATAAAGAAGATTGACGCGGTGGGCGTGAACGTCATCGGTGCCCATGAGGACATCTGCAATGCTCGAATCGTTTTTGACAACGGCTGTATTGCAAATGTAACTGCGTCGAGACTTGCGCTAAAAACGGAAAGAAAGGTGCGGGTTTTCAGTCGCCAGGCGTATTTGAGTCTTGATTATCTGAAAAAAGAGGGGATTGTTATAAAGGCCGCTCCTAATGTCGATGTTGTCAAGTGGATAAAGGAGCACCAGCAGGCCGGCGATTTCGATTTTTCCGAGGTCAATTGGCCCGACCTTTTGCACATCGAGCAGCTTGATATTGAAGATGCCGAGCCTTTGCGCCTGGAGCAGGAGGCCTTTTTGAAGGCTGTCGCCGAAAGAGGTGCTCAGCCGGAGGTTACCGCCGAAGAGGGCCTTGCCGCGATGGAATGCGCTGAAAAAATCTTAGCCGCCACAAAAGAACACAAATGGGAATGAACAATTTTATCCCTGCCTCCGCAGGGACAAGCATTGTATATTTGATATTGACTATTTTACCGATTTATCCGCATCAGATTCGGCTCGAGCCTTTTCTTTGAGATGCCAAACTGGCATCTCAAATTGGTAAAAAGGACAATTTGCAAAAATTTACTATAATTTTCCTAAAATATCCTTGACTTACTCGCTGAATATGGTAGAATTGTACTTGTAATTTATTATGGAGGAGTAGTGGCAGGAAGAGGGTCAATTCTTTGGCTGGTTATCTTGGGGGTAGGCACTATCTCTGCGCCTTGTGCGGGGGAGATATCTTTTCAAGGTCTGGGTGATTTGGAAGGTGGTACCTTCTTTAGCATTGCAAATGCCGCTTCTGAAGACGGTTCAGTGGTGGTAGGACAGGGTGATCCGGAATCGGGCAATGAAGCGTTTCGCTGGGAAGATGGTATTATGACAGGTTTGGGCGATTTGGAAGGTGGTACCTTCAATAGCAGGGCAACAGATGTTTCTTCGGACGGTTCTGTGGTGATAGGACAGGGAGAGTCGGATTATGGCGATGAAGCATTTATTTGGGATGCAGAGAATGGTATGCGGAGTTTGCAGGATGTGTTAGAAACTGTTTTTCAACTCGACCTAACAGGTTGGTCATTGCGCGCTGCCCATGGAATATCCACTGATGGTCTGACAATTGTCGGCCAAGGAATTAACCCGGATGGATATACAGAAGCTTGGATTGCAACAGTTCCCGAACCGGCAACGGTAATCCTTTTCGCTCTCGGCGGTCGTGTGCTCAGGAGAAGAAGATGAAGAAGATTGTGTTCATTATTTTTTTTGTATTTGTCTTGGTATCCGTTTCAAAGGCAGAGATTTTGAACGGCAGTTTTGAGTCCGGAAGCGATGGTTATATGCCAAATGGCGTTTACACAATATACCCTAATTGGAAAATGCCTGATTTCTGGGATTGGAGAAACTCTGGTGCAACAAACGGACATACGAGACTGATTAACAGTCCTGATGGTCCTGGTTGGAGTTCAGATGGTTATTGGTCATTATATATGTTTGCTTCGACTGGAGGCAGTCATTTACCAGGGGATTACCTCGAATTTTATCAGGAAGCTGACCTTACTGATATGACCGCAATCACATTCGATGCGTATCTGAAAGGCGGATTACATACAAATTCATATATAGCGATCGATTCGGATAAACTTTGGGTTACCAACATTGCAGGTGAATATTTTGAAGAAAGCATTGATATAAGCTCCTATACTGGTATCCATGAGATAGTATTAGGTGTAGCGGTTTTCGAAGCCTTTCCAAGCGATGCAGATGGCTGGACATTTTATGACAACATTAGCTTAGTCCCCGAACCTGCAACCTTAATGTTTTTCGCTCTTGGTGGTTTGATGGTCAGGAGGAAACGCAGTTAGATTTTGAATGTTAATTTGAGGAGGAATGATGAAAAGGCAGAGAGTGTTTGTCTGCGCAATTGTTTTTGCAGTTGTGTTTACGTCATCTATATTCGCAGAGATTACAATCACACCGGCTAATGTTCAGATACCGGAGCTGGCAGGCGAGGACTTCAGTTTTGACTTTGCCGTAAGCCAAATCAACAGTTTTTCAGCGCAGGGTTTTCAGAGCACTATAGATATAAGTATCGCGGGTCCGGGGACATTCACATTTGACTCAACAAGCAGTGAGGCGGTGGCTGGCGAGACGGATTATTGGTTGTACGGCAACTCGATGGTAGAGGCCTTTGAAAACCCGCCTGGCCGTTATGTTTTTGGTGACAATCCCGACAATGGAATAGCTCAACCTTTAGCTGTAGATGACCTTATGGCCAGATACGTCTTTGAATGGGACGGTACACCCGGCGATTATACCGTTAATCTTGACCTTGATACGACTCAAAGCTTTGTTCTGGGTGAGTGGTGGACGACAGAACCATTGGGCTTTGATCCCGGCATTTTACCGGGCGACGCCGGCAGCTTTACGGTAACAATGCCCGTTCCCGAGCCGGCGACGCTCTTACTTCTCGGCCTGGGTGTGGTGGCCTTAAGAAAAAGGGCCTGAATCGTAAAGACAGAGGGCAGAGGAGGAGACGTTTGTAGTTTTGAATTTTGAGTTTTTAGTTTTGAGTTGCGTAAGCGCAGCGCGATACATTTTGGTATCCGAGATATGGAATCCAGTATTTAGCGGGTTGAGATTCTTTCCCGGCGCGCCGGGACTCAGAATGACATCTGCAGGGTTCCCCACAGATCAGCGTTTTATCTTAGCAGCAGTGGTGTGAGCAGCAGATACAGCAGGTAAAGCAAACCGACTATCAGTAAATACAGCCAAAACGGGATTTTCATTCAAGACCCTTTAAAATCGTCCTCATCCTACGCTAAAGCACTACATCACAGGTAAACATTATTGTACACCTTTGTGTGGCACTGTCAAGCGCCGGCCTGGCAGGGGGGGGTTACGCTTCCGGAAGCTTTCATATTTTCAGCCTCAGCTTGCTTACCATCTGGTGGGCCAGGCGCGTAGGTTCGGGCAGGCGATACTTGACGGCGCAACAGAGTGTTGTCCTGATTGCATCTTTGAGCAGGCACTTATTGCCAACCGAGACAAACAACGGTTTTACATTGGTCCGTGTTCTTACCACGGCCCCGATGGTCTCGCCTTTATCCGTCAATAGAGAATAATCTCCCTTTTGAAGCCCCACATCATCGAACGAGCCTGTGAGTCTGCTTTTAGCACAGCCGATAGTGGGCCTGTCAAAAACAAGACCCAGATGAGCGGCTAAGCCGAGCCTGCGGGGGTGGGCGATTCCCTGGCCGTCAATTAAGAATATATCGGGGCCGGTTTTAAGTTTCTTAGCCGCCTTGATGCAAACGGGAGCCTCGCGAAATGACAGCAGGCCGGGAATATAAGGAAAGGCTACTTTGGCAACAGCGGTTACGGTTTCTACAATCTCAAACGTGCCGAATTTCAGGACGACAATAACAGCGCAGATCCTTTTACCATCTTTACTGAAGGCACAGTCAAGGCCGGCGATCAGGCGGGGCGATTTTTTCAGGCCGACGAGCCGCACCTTCGCGGCCAGGGCGGTCTGGACGGCCCTGGCACGGTCATACGGCAGATTCCAGTTGTGCAAGTTCTTTACGTTCATAAATACCCTCAAAAAATACGGAGAAACTATTTTACCATTATAGCCGGTTGTGGTAAAATAGTAAACTTGCCTCTGCGCGCCGTTCGCAGGGCGTATAGCGCAGTAGTAACCAATATTATTAAGGCGGTATGGCAGGTGCAAAAGGCTATAACGATAACCGGTGCCGGCGAGCACAACCTGAAAGGTATAGACGTCAGCATTCCGCGGGACAAGCTGGTAGTGATAACCGGCATAAGCGGCTCGGGCAAGAGTTCTCTGGCGTTTGACACGATATATGCCGAAGGTAAGCGAAAGTACGTCGAGTCGCTAAGCGCGTATGCAAGGCAGTTTCTGGAACAGATGCAAAAGCCTCACGTCGAGCACATCAAGGGTCTGCCGCCTACGATTGCCATCGAGCAGAGAAGCGCCGGCTCAAACCCGCGCTCGACGGTTGCGACTACAACCGAGATTTACGACTATTGCAGGCTGCTGTTTGCGCGGGTGGGTCAGCCGCACTGCTGGGTCTGCGGCAAACCTATCAGCAGTCAGCACTCCTCGCAAATCGTTGATTCCATTCTCGACCGGCCCCAAGGCACGAAGATTCAGATATGTGCACCGCTCGTGCGCGGGCAGAAAGGTGAGCACAGAGAGGTCTTTATCGGTGTGCAGCGAGAGGGATTTGTGCGGGTGCGTGTTGACGGAGTGATTTATGACATCAAGAATGCCCCTGCCCTGGACAAGAACAAGAAGCACGATATCTTCGCCGTTGTTGACAGGCTGATAATCAAGGATTCGATTCGTATTCGGTTGGCGGATTCGGTGGAGACGGCACTTGAGGTCGCCGATGGAGTGGTTTGCGTGATGATGCAGGAGCACAAGGCCGATAAGGCCGGCGGCGACGGTAAGTGGAAAGATGTTGTCTATAGTGAGAAGTTCGCCTGCAACAAGCACCCGGCGGCGTCATTAGAGGAGCTTTCGCCGAGACTTTTCAGCTTTAACAGCCCGTACGGCGCCTGCCGGAGCTGCGACGGCTTAGGCACAATCCTGGAGTTTGACCCCGACCTTATTGTGCCCGACAAAAGTGTGTCGCTTGAAAACGGCGCCATCGATGCGTGGCGTAAGGGCGGAAAGCGCATGAACATTTATTACAACAGGCTGGTTAAGAGATTCTGCAGAAATTTCGGCATCAGTAAATCAATACCGTTTTCAAGGATAGGCGCCAAAATCAAGAAGATTCTGCTCTACGGCACAACGGATGCGGACCAGGGAAGGTATGGCGCCCGCTTTGAGGGGGTGATACCGAATCTGAACCGGCGATGGGAGAACACGACCAGCGAGTATGTCAAGGCCAGGCTGCACGGTTATCTGTCGGAGCAACCTTGCCGGGCCTGTAAAGGCGCCCGCCTTCGGCCGGAAGCTGTCGCAGTTAAAGTTGGTGGAAAAAGTATCAGCCAGATAACCGGACTGAATATCGAAAAGGCGCAGCGATTCTTCAGCCGGCTCAAACTTGATGAGGAAAAAACCCTTATTGCGACTCAGCCTCTTAAGGAGATAAAGGCCAGACTCCGGTTTATGATTGATGTCGGTTTGGGATACCTGACCCTCGACCGCGCCAGCAGGACACTTGCAGGCGGTGAAGCGCAGCGAATTCGCCTTGCGACACAGGTCGGCAGCGGTCTGGTGGGTTGCTGCTACGTGCTCGACGAGCCTACCATCGGATTGCACAGACGGGACAACAACCGGCTGCTCGGGATTCTGCAGAGGCTCAGAGACATCGGCAATACGGTAATTGTGGTTGAGCATGATGAGGACATAATTAACCACGCCGACCATATTATCGACATCGGCCCGGCGGCCGGTGCGCACGGCGGCGAAGTCGTGGTTGCAGGTTCCGTGGAGGATGTTCGCGCTTGCGCCGAATCGATAACCGGCAGGTACCTTAGCGGCAAAAGCCGTATTAAGTTGCCGCCAGGCCGGCGCAAATGGAGCTTGAAACGTTGTATTGAGGTCAGACAGGCCGGCGAAAATAATCTTAAGGCAATCAACGTCAAATTTCCGGTGGGTGTGTTTACGTGCGTGACGGGCGTTTCCGGCTCCGGCAAGAGTACGCTGGTTACCGAGATTCTGCTAAAGAGCCTTAAGCGCCGGTTGTATAATTCGCGCGAGAAGCCGGGTAAACACAAGAACGTATTGGGCGTATCGCATATCGATAAGGTGATTGAGATTGACCAGTCGCCGATTGGCAGAACACCGCGGAGCAACCCGGCCACATACACCGGGGTTTTCGATTTGATAAGGCAGTTGTTTTCAATGACGCGGGAGGCGAAGATTCGCGGGTATAAGCCGGGCAGGTTCAGCTTTAACGTCAGGGGGGGGCGTTGCGAGCATTGTCAGGGCCAGGGAACCAAAAAGATTGAGATGCATTTTCTGCCGGATGTTTACGTTACCTGCCAGGAATGTAAAGGCAGGAGGTATAATCCTGAAACGCTTCAGGTTACTTATAAGGGAAAGAATGTTGCCGATGTTCTCGACATGCGGATTGAAGATGCGCGGGACTTCTTTGCGAATTTTCCGAAGATTATGCGGCTGCTCAAGGCCCTGTACGACGTAGGGCTTGGCTATATGACCCTTGGCCAGTCTTCGACAACATTGTCGGGCGGTGAGGCCCAGCGGGTCAAACTGGCATCGGAATTGGGCAAACCTTCTACCGGGCATACATTGTACCTGCTCGATGAGCCGACGACGGGGCTGCATTTTGCCGATATTCATAATCTGCTCAACGTTCTGCGAAGGCTGTGCGACCTCGGCAATACGGTGGTGGTAATCGAGCATAATCTTGACGTTATCAAGATGGCCGACTATATAATAGACCTCGGCCCCGAAGGCGGAGACGCCGGCGGAAAAGTTATTGCAACAGGCTCACCCGAAGAAATAATTAAGGTTGACGGTAGCTATACAGCCAAGTATCTGAAAGAAAAACTAAAAGCCGAAAAGAAAAGATAAGCTGTTTACCAAAAAGTGGATTAGAAAATGGATGATAAACTTGTAGTATTCAAAGGCAGGGAAATCAGACGAGTCATTCATGATAACGAATGGTACTTTTCCGTGGTTGACATAGTGGCCGCCCTGACGGACAGTGTCAATCCCCGGGATTACTGGTACAGAATGAAAAGGAGGGAAAAAGAGTCATCTGGAATCGAGTTGTCGACACTTTGTCGACAACTGAAATTGCCTTCGTCTGACGGCAAAACCTACAAAACGAACGTCGTGAATACAGAAAGTACCTTCCGCATAATTCAGTCTATTCCCGGCACAAAACGAAAGAAGTTACAGGACAAAAAAGATATTTAATTGAGTTAAGCCAGGCAAGTCGCATGGAAAAAGTTTATGTTGCAAAATGGTACCACATGATTTTTTACCCGGACTGGTTCAGGCGCCTGCATCAAAGGCCGACCAAGTTTCTTGCCGAACTGGTCAAGCCGGGTATGACGGTGGCGGATATCGGTTGTGGGTTGGGATTCTATGTGCGCCAAATGGCTGAAATGGCCGGCCAAAACGGACGGGTACTGGCGGTTGACTTCCAGAGCGAGATGCTTAACTGGACAAAAAAGAAGGCACGAAGGGCGGGTGTCCTGGATCGCGTAGAATTTGTCCGGTGCTCGCAGGACGACCTTAAAATATCAGAACCTGTTGATTTCGTACTCTCGATGTGGATGGTGCATGAAGTGCCTGATCGCGAAAGGTTCTTCAAACAAATTCAAAGCCTGCTAAAACCGGAAGGAAAGTATTTACTTGCCGAACCGAAGTTCCATGTTACGAAACAATTGTATGAAACCATTTGTGATGAGGCTGAAAAAGCGGGCCTCACGAAAATTTCCGAACCAAAGGTTGGGGCAAGTTTTGCTGCCTTGTTTGTTGTGGACCGACGAAAACCGGGTACACACAAACAGGGAAAAGCTCTTGTTAGTTTGTGATTGATTTGAAGAGACACGGTAATGGTGTTCGAAACGCTTAGATGGGTGGGAGATATTGACGGCTACTTGGAGGTTGTCGATCAGCGGCTGTTGCCTGTGCGGTTCGAGACGCTCAAATGTGAGACAGCCGAGCAATTTCATGATGCTATAAAGACTTTGGCGGTGCGAGGGGCACCTGCAATTGGAGTAGCGGCGGCTTTTGGGATATGCCTGGTAATGCAGAAAGCCGAGGTGACCGATTTATCACAAGCTTTTTGTCTTGTAGAAAAATCGGCTGACTATCTTGCAACGGCAAGACCGACTGCGGTGAATCTGTTCCGGGCGCTGGACAGGATGAAAGCATTTGCAAAAAATTTTATTGCTGAAAACAATCAAGCCTCTCTCGATAATCTGCGCAGTGCACTTTTATCAGAAGCCCAGGCAATATGCACCGAAGATAAACAGATGTGCAAACGGATAGGTATAAACGGCGAGAAGTTCATAAAGGATAATTCCGGTATTCTGACACATTGCAACGCCGGTGCCCTTGCAACGGCTGGACAAGGGACCGCCTTGTCGGTTTTATATGAAGCTCATAGGAAAGGCAGAAAATTTAGAGTTTTTGCGGATGAGACCAGGCCGCTGCTACAGGGAGCACGGTTGACAATGTGGGAATTGACACAAGCAGGTATCGATGCGACGTTAATCTGCGACAATACGGCCGGTGCGCTGATGAAGCAGGGCAAAATAGATGCTGTGCTGACCGGTGCCGACCGGATAGCGGCAAACGGAGACACCGCAAACAAGATAGGCACTTTCAGCCTGAGCATCTTAGCTAAAGAGCACAACATACCATTCTATATCGCTGCGCCCCAAACCACGTTTGACTTGAGCATTAAAACCGGTGATGATATACCCATTGAGCAACGAGGAGGCGACGAGGTTGCATCGTTTGGCGGGGTAAAGATTGTACCCGAAGGTGCAATCTTTACCCCGCCAAACGA
>Ga0114922_10001802_pt1 | contig 20295 bp, 17 predicted proteins | sample AartaG_FD_100975 | JGI IMG/M metagenome (GOLD analysis project Ga0114922, IMG submission 100975) | Deep subsurface microbial communities from Aarhus Bay to uncover new lineages of life (NeLLi) - Aarhus_00045 metaG | ecosystem: Environmental > Aquatic > Marine > Oceanic > Sediment | place...
ATAGCGCCGAAAGTGCACGATCCGAAGGTAAAAAGCATTGTCGTCGAAACGCTTAAATCCGACCCCAACATCTCTGTGAGGATCGCCGCGGTAACAATCCTGGCCGATCAGGTTGTTGAAGAGGATGTGCGCAAGGTCATCATTGAAGTTACGATGGAGAATAAAAACGAAATCAGCTTCGCCTCTTCGGCTATCCGCGTCCTTGCGACGCACGTGGAGATTCCCGAAATCAGAGGGGAGCTGGTGGGCATGTTGAGAGCTCCGGAAGTTCGACCTCCAATCGTGACCGCCGAGCTCGTGGCTGGCTTGATTCCCGTGATTGAGTTTCCGGATGTCCAGGATGTTTTCCTGGAGATCCTTGAGGAGTCGACGGACCGCAACATCAAGCTGTTCACCCTCAGGCGGATCGTACGCCTCACTGGGGAAGAGCGTCTTGAAAGGCTTGAGGAGTTATACAGGAAAGAGAATGACCCAGTGTTGGCCGGCAATTATCTGAGGCTTATTTCGAAGGTGGATCCCGACAGAGCCGAAAGGCTTAGAGGAGTTAAAGAGCAAAGAAGGTAGATGTCTCAGAGTGTCTGTAACAAAGCCGCCCGGAGATTTCCGGGCGGCTTTGTTATTTGGCATGTAAGAGCGCTTAGCCGGCCTTGGCATATTGCGTCTTGGCCAGTGCTCCGCCCGCGGTTCCGGTGATCCTCTGCCAGATCGACAGCACCGGGCTGGCAACAAATACGGAGGAATAGGTTCCGATGACCACGCCGATTATGAGCGTGAATGCGAAATCGTTGATCACGGTTCCGCCGAGGAAAAAGAGGAATAGAACGACCATCAGCGTTGTGCACGAAGTCAGCAGCGTGCGGACCAGCGTCTGGTTGATGCTGTCGTTCAAAACACCCTCGTAGTCTTCCTTAGCCTCACGCCGCCGCACGTTAAGATTCTCCCTTATGCGGCTGAAAATGACGATCGTGTCGTTGAGCGAGTAGCCGACGATGGTCAGGACGGCGGCGACGACCGGAAGGTTGAACTCTCGGCCTGCCATCGAGAAGGCGCCGACGGTGATAATGACGTCGTGAACCAGCGCGATTATTGCGGCCACTGAATAGCGGGGATTAAATCTGAACCAGATGTAAACGAGGATGCCTCCGAGGGAGAAAACAATAGCCCACAACGTCTGCTCGGCAAGCTCGCCGCCGACAACGGCACTGACCATCTCAGCCCGGATGATACTGAACGGGCCCAGGAATGATGCTTCACGCAAGCTGCTCTCGAATTTCTCCCGATCGCGCTCAATCGGCAGCGCATCGAGGGCTGCCTGAAACTCCTCCTCGTGGAAGATGCCGCTGTATCTGTTTTCGCGATAATCGTCGATTAGCGTCTCGACCAGAGGACCGTACTTGCTCCGGGCATATCGCTGGGGCGTCAGCGTGGGAGGAAGATCCTCCTCGTTTTGGTACCCAAGCGGATCGACGTTGATCAGGAGCTCGGTCACGCGGTCGACACCGACAAGGTTAAGGTCAATCTTACCGTCTTCCTTGCGCTGGAGATCTTCGGCGCTCGTCAGAGCTGTAGTAACCCTGTCCACAACCCGTTCCTGAACGGACGACTCGCCTTCACCCTGGCCACCGCCGCCGACGCTTTCGCTCTCCTCGCGCTGGACCCGGATCATCACCTCGTTACGCTGGACATCCGCCTGTAGCATTGCTGTGGCATAGCCGACTTCGGCAAGCACGCTGCGAATCTCCTCGATTTCCGGTACGTCTCGGTACTTCAGATGTATCAGGTTGCCGCCGACAAAGTCGATACCCAGGTGCAAGCCCTGGAAGATGATGTACGCGATCGAAACGCTTATAACAATCAGCGAAAGGCCAGCGGCGAAGTACTTCTTGCCGAGAAAATCTATTTTGACATTTTCCATTAGTCTCATATCAGGGGCCTCTAAATGCTCAGTTTGGCCATCTGCCGGCGCTTGAGCATAAGGATGGAGTCGAAGACCGCGCGGGCGACAAATATTGCAGTGAACATCGACGCGAGAATACCGATCGTGATTGTCGTGGCAAAACCACGGATCGGTCCCGTCCCGAACTGGAAGAGGAAGACCGCAGCTATCAGAGTCGTCACGTTTGCGTCGAAGATGGTCCCGAAAGCGGATCTGAATCCGCCGTCTATTGAGCTGGATATGGTCCTGCCGAGGCGGATCTCCTCCTTGATGCGCTCGAAGATCAGCACGTTGGCGTCGACAGCCATACCGATGGTGAGGATGATGCCCGCGGTGCCGGGCAGGGTCAGCACGGCGCCGAACCAGGCTAGGAAGGCCATGATCAGGACGATGTTCAGCCCCAGGGCCACCACCGCGATAATGCCCGATAACCTGTAGTAGAACAACATAAACAGGGCGACCAACGACAGCCCCCAAATAAAGGCGTTGAAGCTCAGTCTGATCGAATCGGCTCCCAAGGCCGGGCCTACGGAACGTTCTTCCTCGAAATGCATCGAGGTGGGCACCGAACCCGTCCTCAGCAGCCAGGCAAGCCTGTCGGATTCCTCGCGAGTGAAACGGCCGGTGATCCTGCTCTCAGAACCGAGCTCGCTCTCGATCCTGGCAACCACGATTGCCTCGTCGTCGAGAACCGTGCCGAGCAGCTTGTTGATGTTCTCGCGGCTCAGCAACCGGATCCGCTCTCCACCCTCAGCGTTGAGGGAGAAACGGATCGTGTAATTATTCGTTTCGTCCCGGCCCACTTCGGCGTCGACGAGATGGCTGCTGTTCACCCGCGCTTCCTTATACAGAAGGAACCACTGCAGCGGCACGCGCGAGCGGCCTTTGGCCTCGGCTTCGGTCTGCTCGTACTCGGGCACCATCTCTGTCCCCGCCGGAACCTCGCCTTGCAGCATTTCGAGCAGGTCTTCGCGGGTCGGCGCCTCGTACGGCTGGCCCGCTTGGGTGTAAACGACCATGCGGAATTCCAGGTTGCCCGGCGTGCGGATGCGGCGCTTCGCCTCTTCCGGATCGTCGACGCCGGGAAGCTGGATCAGGATGCGCTGAGAAGCGGTCGGATCGCCCTGAATAACGATATTAGGCTCTGCAACGCCTAGCTGGTCGATGCGGTAAGAGATCGAGCGGCGCACGTTCTCCACAGTGTTCCTGCGCATATCGGTGATGGCGTCGGTGCGCATAGTCAGCGCGATCGTGCGGCCAACGACGTTCATGTCCCAGTTGCCCTGGCCGCCGATGGCGATGCGTTTGCGGATCGCCTCCTGGGCGCTGTCGATCTTGGAGGCATCAGCAAGGGTGAACTTTACAAAAGGCCTCTCGTTTTCAATATCTGCGAGCTGCTTGAACGAGGGAGAACCGTTCAGTATATCCTCGTCAAAAACGACTGATTCGTCGGCGTCACCTATCTCGATGTTTTCCTCGGTCAGCGCATTCCTGACGGCTGCAAAAACATCGTCAACTTCGCTCTCGACCGCTTCATCGGCATGCACTCTGATCAGCAGGTGCGATCCCCCCTGCAGGTCGAGCCCATACACAATCGGTTTGAATGAAAGGATGAGCGCGCAGAGGGCGACGATGAGCAGTATGAATATCAGCCGTCCCCACGGCAAACGTTTCATCACGGAACCTCACTCCTTGGCTTCGGCGGCCGTCTCTTCACTCTCGGGACGGATGACCGTGCCGACCGCCTGCCTGCTTATCTCGATTTTCACTTGCTCGGCAACGCGCACCACCACGGTCTTTTCGGTCAGACCGGAGACGGTGCCATGAATACCACCAACGGTAACGATCTTGTCACCGGATTTGAGCTGGTTGATCGTTTCCTGCATCTGCTTCCTGCGCTTGCGCTCCGGTCCGATGATCAGGAAATACCAGATAGCGACCAGGATGCCCATCAGCACGAGCATGGATACCAGGCCTCCTCCGCCGTCCTGACCCGACGGAGCCATTGCGACCCGGATCACCGTTCCAACCAGTTTGTCTGTCAGATTTATCATCGCCTTTTCCTTGTTCTGTTCTGCGGGATATCCGCACTAAAACGGTGACGTAGAGTGCCTTATTTCCCCAGACGTGTCAAGGCATCAGGCGGTGTTAATCCACTGCAAGTTAATCGAAAATGCAGATGCGAAAAACGGCATCGCGAGCTCAGACACCCTGCCGGTATTTCTCCAAAAAATCCTTCCTGTAATTGTCAAATTTCCCCGACTTGATTGCGTCGCGGGCTCCGGCCGTCAGCTTGAGGAAAAAATACAGGTTGTGGTGCGTGTTCAAAATCGAGCTGAGGATTTCTCCGGAGACGAAAAGATGGCGCAGGTAAGCGCGGCTGAACCTTGCGCAGACGGAACAGTCGCAGTCGGGATCCGGCGGGTCAGGATCGTTCCGATAGCGGTTGTGTTTGATCACCAGCTTGCCTCTCGATGTGAAGAGAAGGCCGGTGCGGGCGGAGCGCGTAGGCATCACGCAGTCGAACATGTCGAAGCCGAGGCCGATCATCTCCAGCAGGTCCTCAGGCGGCCCCACGCCCATCAGGTAACGCGGCTTGTCCTCCGGCAGCATCTCTACGCAGAAAGCGGCAATTTCGGCGAACAGGTCGCGCGGCTCGCCGACGCTGAGTCCGCCCGCGGCGTACCCGTCGAAACCGATCTCGATCAGCCTCTCGGAACACGAGCGGCGAAGCGCCTTGTCGAATCCTCCCTGCTGGATACCAAACAGAGCGAGATCCGAACCTGTTTGGCGATGCTCCTCCGCGCTGCGTTCGGCCCAGCGGCAGGTCAACTCCATGGCTTCTTTTACCAAAGAGGGGGAGGAGGGGTAGGGCAGGCAGTGATCGAGCACCATGATGATATCGCTGCCGAAGCCTTGCTGGATTCGAACGCAACCCTCGGGCGACATGAACTGCTTTGAGCCGTCGAGGTGCGATTGAAAACTCACTCCCTCATCGCCGACCTTGTGGCGGCCGCTCATGCTGTAGATCTGAAAGCCGCCGCTGTCGGTCAGGATCGAGCCCTCCCAACCGATGAAGCGGTGAAGCCCCCCAAGCGATTCGATCAGCTCTACTCCGGGGCGTATGCTTAGGTGGTAAGTGTTTCCAAGGATGATTTCGGCACCCAGGTCCCGGAGAATCTCGGGCCGCATCGCCTTCACGGAACCCTGCGTGCCGACCGGCATAAACACCGGCGTCTGCACAGAGCCGTGCGCCGTAGAAACCAAACCGCAGCGCGACGCGGTGTCGTCGTCTCTCCGTGCGATCTCGAACTTCATGGAGGGCCGAGTATACAGTTTGGTGTGGCGAAGCGCCAGAAAGAGGACCTAAAGTAAATTGTAGATATTATTTCGGAGAATCGCCTTTAGCCCGATTTCTGCGGGTGCCACCTGTTGTTGTTTTTGAAAGTAAATTCTACAACATCTAGTGCGCCCCGATGGACATTTCCGCAAGATGCTGTAACCTCAATACTATCAGTCAGTTACAGCCTAGAATCGTTGACTTCCCCTATGTCAGGCAGTACACTCTAGTATTATGACTTCCATCCTTGAGTATAGACATCGATATAAGTTGGTTCTCGACATGCACATGATAGGCAAGTCGGGAGAAGCGTTATCCTAGGCTAGCGGGTTATTCCCGCGGGAGGGCGCACAGTGGCCTACACAACTTCAGAAGTTGCGGTTAAGGTCGGCGTCTCGAAGAAGACAATATATAGCTGGCTAAAGAAAGGCATCATCGACGAGCCCGACCGAGATTACAAAAATTACCGCATCTGGTCTGAGAAGCACGTGAAACAATGCCTGGAGTTCAAGAACAGGCGCATACCCGCCGAACAAGTCAGGAAGCGGTAAGCACGTGGGGCGGCAGCAACCGGAGGGCTTATGTTTGGAAGGCGGAAAAGGTTTTTAGGGATCGATATAGGATCGCATGCGATCAAAGCGGTCCTGCTGAAGCATTCCGGCAAGGGAGCCAATATCTCCTATGATCTGGAGAAGGTTGCCCTTGAGCCTGTTGCGCCGCAGGTGATTGTCGAAGGCGACATCATCGATTCGGTGGCTGTGATCGACGTTCTCGACAGGCTCTTGCGCGATCTGAAGGCCAGAACAGGTGATGTCGGGATTTCGCTCGCGGGCAATTCGGTCATCATCAAGAAAATAACCGTGCCCCAGATGAGCGAAAGCGAGCTGCAGGATTCGATCCAGTGGGAGGCGGAGCAGTACATCCCGTTCGAGATCGACGAGGTGATGGTCGATTACCATCCGCTCGGCGACGCCCAGGAAGAGGGCTCGATGGACGTCGTGCTTGTCGCCGTAAAGAAAGAAAAGGTGAACGACTACACGAGCGTCATCAGCCAGGTCGGCAAAAGCACAGTGCTTGTCGATGTCGACGTCTTCGCGATTCAAAACTGCTTCGACATCAATTACCCCGACCTCAAGGAAGAGAGTGTCGGTCTGGTGAACATCGGCGCCAGCGTTACCAGCATCAACATCATCGAGCGGGGAAAAACCTCCTTCTGGCGCGACATCATGACCGGCGGAAACCGCCACACCGAAGCGCTGCAGCGCAGCCTTGGCCTGGGTGTCGAGCAGGCTGAGGACGCCAAGCGCGGCTTCGAAGTCGAGGGCGCATTGCCCGACGCGGTTGTCCCAGTGCTCGATCGAGCCTCCGAAGAGGTGGTCGATATGATCGCCAAGACATTCGACTTCTACCTCGGCAGCGCCGAGATCGAGGTGCTCGACAGGGTGTTGGTAAGCGGCGGCGCGGCCAGCACACCGGGCCTCGTCGATCTGCTCGGCGCCCGGCTCAATACCGCCGTCGAAGTGATGGATCCGTTCCGCAATATAAGCGTTAACACCAAACGGTTTGACGTCGAGTACATCCGCGATCAGGCGGTCAACTTCGCGGTAGCTATTGGCCTGTCTGTACGCGTGGAGGAAGACTGATGATCCGCATCAACCTACTCCGCAGAGAGCGACGCAAGGAGCGCCGGCCAGCGGCGAAAGCGGCTCCTTCGGAAACCACAAAGCAGCTGGGCTTTCTCGCGCTCTTCCTGCTGACTGTGGTTGCGGGAGCCTGGCTGTGGTTCGACATCCAGGGCAAGAAGGCGGATCTCGACGTCCAGATCAGGGCGGCTTCGCAGGAAAGGGAACGCCTCAAGACTATTAAAGAGTTGGTGGATCGCCTCGAGATTGAGCGTGAACGGCTCGCTCTGCGGCTAGACGTGCTCGGCGACCTGAAGAACAACCTTCGCACGCCTCTATATGCCGTGTTCTTCCTCTACATCTCACAGCAGAACAGACCAGATGTGGTGGTCGAAGAGATCAGGCAGAGAACGTCCGAGAGCGAGGGGGTGCTCCAATTCACTGTGAAGGGCGAGGCATCTGATGAAAACCTGAACAGGTTCCTCGACGATCTGGCGGCGGAAGCGCTGGTTACCGGCGTGGACATCGTCAGCGCGGCGGCGAGCAAGTTCGAAATAAACATCGCCTTCCATCCTCTCTTCAATCTTGCTGAAGAGCAGACCGAAGAGAGCGCCGAGGGCGAGGCGGGAGGATAGCGTGAATCTGCAGGAACTCCCGTACTGGGGACAATTACTGATTGTCGCGGGCCTCTGTGTCGCGATGGGCTGGGTATTCTACCAGTTCATCTACTCAAATGAAGTCCAGGAAGTCCGCAACATGGAAAGCCGGCTCAACGGCATACGCGACGAAATCCGCAAGTACAAACCTGAAGAGAGCCGGAAGGATGAGCTGGAATTCGAAATCGAGCAGATACGAACGGACCTGGTCCTGTTGGAAAAGGTGTTCCCGTCGGAGAAGAACGACGTCCGCGTCAAACGCTTCATCGAGGAGATCGCTCGGGATTACGACGTAATGCTCGACAGCTACAGAGCCAACGAAACGACTGAGCACGATCAGTATTACGAGAGAGTGGTCAGCCTTGAAGCGCGAGGCAGGACGGTCGATTTCATGCGCTTCTTCGATGGCCTGGTGCGCAAGGACCTGGTCGTCCACATCTACGATCTCGAGTTGACGAGGACCTCGGAGTCGCGGATGCAGGGGGACCGCTATCCCGTGACGGCCAAGTTCAAGATTGCTTCTTATGTCTACCGGCCTGAGGAAGAGGGAGAGCTCGAGGAGGAGGTCGAATGATGCGCGTGCATGGAAGAGCAACTTCGAAGGACCTTTTATCGCGCCTCACGACGGCGGCTACGGCCGCCTGCCTCATCCTGCTTCTGGCTCTGACTGCGTCTGCGCAACAGGCGGACAGGAAACAGATCCGCAGGCCACCCGAACTTCGGACGGCCAGACAGATCGAGCGGTTCGTGATGCAGGTCCTATCCGATAACACAAAACGCCAAGATCCTTTTATCAGGGTCCAGCGTCAGCAACAGAGCACAGCGGCTACATACGAGATCAGCGAAAAGCCGCGTCCGCAAACAGGGTTCGGCAGGTACGACATCGATCAACTGACGCTTATGGCGATCTGGAAAGAAAGCGCGAAAGTAACCTCAATGTTCAGGGCCCCCGACAACAAGCTGTTCATCGTGGCGGTCGGAGACGAGGCGTACGACGGAAGAATTGTCGAGATCAGCTTCGAGAACAAGTACGTCAAGTTCCTGCAAAAGCTGGAGCGGGTGGGACCGAAAGTTAGTGGCCAGCCGGACGTGAAATACGAGCCGGTGACGGTCAGGATGCGCCAATAATGGAGGGTGCTATGTCCATCAGGATAACGGTCACAATTGCAATTTTGCTGGCTGCGATATCGCCGGCGATTGCTGCTCCTCCGGGCGACAGCGACAAAGAGCTGGCGCTGAGGATAGTCGACCTGCAGTATCTCGAGAGCACCAGCAGTAGCAGATTGGTTATCAGAGCCAACCTCCCGTTCACATACAAGGCATACTCCGAGGGGGAATCCACGCTCGTTATTGAAACGGAAAAGGCTGATACCAGCGGCATCGCTCCAGGAATAACAATTGGATCCCACTCGATTGACAGCATAAAAGTAGCTAGCCGGCTGACCTCGGCTGCCGAGGAAATTACAGCTATTACAATCCGGCATAATCCGGACAAGACATACAAAATCACGCCGAAAGGCAGAAGGCTGTTCGTAGAATTCTACGATGTTGCGGACGGGCGAATTATCGATGAGGTCGTGCAGAACGATCCAATTGAGGATGAGCCGGAGAAGGATGCTGAGAGCGTCGAGGAGAAAGCCCCGGAGGAAGCGGCTAAAAATGAGGCGGAGAGCGCCGAGGAGGCACCTGCCGTAACACTGAACGGCGGAGTCCAGGACGAGGTGGTGGATCAGACCTTGGTGGATGCGGCCTTGAAATACCGCATCGATCCCGTGACCCAGTACAACATGGTGGACCTGGCCGTTCGCAGTAACGCCGGCGATTCGGCGGTTATCATCTCCTTCGATCAGCCGATCGAAAGAAGGCTCTATCGGGTCGTGCCCGTCGGCAAACCGCCCAGGTTCGTAATCGACTTCCACGGAGCATCCAACTCGCTGAGGCCCAAGAGCGATAACACCGGCTCGCAATTCTTCACCTCCGTGCGCTCGGCCCAGTTTGCGGTGGATCCCTATCCGATCAGCCGCGTCGTGCTCGACATGGTCCCCGGCTCAAAGCCGGCGCTCGTGGAGAGGGGCAACGACCTCGTGCTGCTGTTCGGCGATGACGTCGAGGCTGAGGTCGAGCCGGAAGCTGTTGCGGCATCCTCGATAGAAGAGCCGGCCGGCGAGCTGGCTGAGACAGTTGCCGAATCGACTGTGGATACGGATGAAAACAAAGCTGATGAAATTATTGATACCGTCGAATCAGAGAATCACGCGGAGACGGAGAGCACGGAGAACAACGCCGAAGAGAATAAGCTGGAGGAATCGGAAATCAGCGTCGAACCCCTAGAACTCGAAACAGGAGAAAACGAGGAGCAGCCGTCGGAACAAGCGGAAGAACAAAACGCTGAGCCCACTGCGGAAACTCAAACTGAAGCTGAAGCTGAAGCTGTAACCGAACCGCAGGAGAGCGCAACCGAGGAAACAGAAGCAAAACCGACAGAGATTGCTGATGTTGTTGAACAATCCGAAACGATAGAAGAAGAGATTAAACAGGAGCAGATTGCGGATACAACGATTCCGAAGAGTGAAGAAACAGCTGAAGTAATTCCCGAGGCCGGCAAAGTTGCAGAGGACCTGCCGGGGAATAACGGTCACGAAACGAAAACTGAAGCTGAAAACGTTGCTGACGCGCAGACTCCTGCAGCAGAAGAGATCAGTGAAGAGCCTTTCGAAACCGAAACTTATAAAGCCGCCGATTCCTACGCTGCCACAACGCTTGAAAGCTCGGAGAGCGACGAGGAGCCGATAAGCGAAAACGTCAGCCTTTTCTCAAATCAGTATCCCGACAGCATTAAACCGAGCAGAAACATAAGCTCGACGCCAGTCAAGCCAAAGACCTTCGCGTTCAAAGAGCCGAGCCAGCAGGAGATTTCCACCCCGCAGCAGCGCCCGACCGGCATCAGCGATTTCTTCCAGACCAAGGAAATCACGAGCGCGGAAAGACGCTACTACGGGAAAAAAGTGAGTCTCGAGTTCGAGACTATCAACCTCAGGGCGCTCGTCCTGCTGCTCGGGCAGATGACTGACAAGAACTTTGTCGTCGATCCCTCGGTTCAGCCGACGATAGTCACCATCAGCCTGCGCGACCTGCCATGGGACCAGGCGCTGGATATCATCCTCGATTACTACGGACTCGGCAGGATCGAGGAAGGCAATGTTATCAGGATCGCGAGCCGTACCAGGCTGGCCACCGAAGCCGAGGAGAGGCGCAAGCTGATCGAGCAGCGAGCATTGGCCGTGCCGTTGCGCCATATTGCCAAACCGATCAACTACGCTAAAGCTGATGCTCTCGCAAATCTGATCAGGCGCAACCTGAGCAGCAAGGGCGAGGTGGTCGTCGATCAAAGGACAAACACTATTGTTATTGCCGATATTCCTTCCAAGGTCGATGAACATCTGAGGCTGATTGAGGCGCTCGACATCCCGACAAAGCAAGTCATTGTCGAGGCAAGGATCGTCGAAACTACGAGGGACTTCATCAATGAATTCGGCCTGCAATACGGTTTCCGCGGCTCGGCCACATCCGAATACGGCACCTCCACCGGGAGCGTCTTCCCCAACCAGATGACCATCGCGGGCGGGGACGCAAACGTTTCTGCGGCTGGTCTGGTTCCGTTTGCGGTCAACTTGCCGTCGAATACCGTTAACAGCTCCATATTGGGTTCGTTCGCAAATATCAGCGGTTCGTTCGTGCTTGACGTCATCCTCACCGCAGCGGAGAGCGAGAAGAAGGTGCGGGTGCTGAGCCGGCCGAGGATCAGTGCGCAGAACAACTCGCGTGCCGAAATTAAAAGCGGAGTCGAGGTTCCCTTCCAGGTCGTTCAGAACAACACCGTCGGTATCCGCTGGCGTGAAGCGACTCTGAAGCTCGAGGTTACACCCCATATCACGTCAGATTCCACAGTGATCCTCGACCTGGTCGTCGACAAGAGCTCGCTTGGTATCGCGACGGCGGCAGGTTTCACCATCCAGAAACGCGCCGCAACAAGCACCGTGTTGGTCAAGGACGGCGGAGTTGCGGTGATCGGAGGCGTCCTGGAGATTTCCAACAACCTGACATATGAGCGGACGCCGTTCCTCAGCAAGCTGCCGATCATCGGAAGGCTGTTTCGCAACAAGCTCGAAAGAGTCCAGAACACCGAGCTGTTGATATTCATTTCACCGAAAATCATTAACTAGGGGCTATTACCATGACGAGGAAGGTTTTACTGCTGACGATGATAGCAGCCACAACTCTCTTGGTGTCGTGCGGCGACGATGAGAGGGGGCAGGTAATCCTCACGGTGGCCTCGATCAATCCCGCCTCCGAACCGTTCGGGGATACACTCTCATCAAACGGCACCATCCCTGGGGATTCCGTATATATCGAACTTCACAACGACCTCAAGAATCCCGGAGGACTAAGCAGCACGACCTGGGCCGACGTGCTCATCAATTCTATCACTGTCAGCTTCAGCAGGATTGATGGCGGATCGGACGCGCCCATGACATTTCGCTCAGCGGTTTCGTACAAGGTTCCCGCCCAGGGTTTGTTGACGATTGACGGATTCGCAATTGTACCGGCAACGATGAAAGGTCAGTTCCCAGTCAGCGACCTGATTTTCTACGGCTACGAGCGCAGCACCAACTACATCAGCATCAAGTGCGACGTAACCCTCGAATTCGAAGGTAAAACACTCGAAGGCGACCCGGTCTATGCCAAGGGTCAGATATCTATCGAGTTCACAAACTGGGCGGACTGACGGAGCTAATTCAAAGAACAGAGGCAAACAGCCCATGAGTGCACGAGGAGCAGCGGCTCCTGATTGGGAGGAAATAAGATGAGAGTCAGTGCGAGGAACAGCTTGCTTCTGATGCTGGCCATGCTGGTGGTCGCCGGGATCAGCGGATGCTCACCCGATGATCCGCCGACACCGACACAGCCGCGGGTCCAGCCACCACCCACTGGACCCAGGGCGGTCAGCATTACTGCGTATCCGGGACAAATCCCTGCCGACGGGATCAGCTCCACTCTCCTCATCGCCGACTGCACCGTGGGCGGGCAGCAGGCGCCCAATAACCTGCCGGTTCGCTTCTCCGCCGATGCAGGTGATTTCAGCCTCAACGGCATCGATCCGATTAACGATCAGGATGCCACGAGGTCTTTCGAGGTTTATACCGCAGGCGGGCAGGCCTCGCTCTATTTACTGAGCGAAGAGAATCCGATCACCGCGACGATTCTGACGCGGTTCGGTAACGAGGCCTCCGCCACCGTAAATGTAAAATTTGTAAGAAAAGACCAGGACGTCGGTGACGTCGTCCTGACGATTGATCCGGAGAGCGGCACGGCGCCGCTGACGATTTCAGCTGAAGCAACTGTGTTGTCGAGGAACGCCCAGGCGCTTTCGGACGTCAGGGTTGAGTTCAGTTGCTCGGATGAAAACGCCCGCATTGACTCCAAGAAAGTTAAAACCGACGGTGACGGCAAGGCGAGCACCTTTATTCGCAACATCAGTCGTGATGCCACCATTCAGGCCAGGGCGGGCGCCCTCAAGTCAAAGGAGCTCGTGGAAATCACCAACGAAGAGGACAAGAATATCACTCTGGAGGCCATCGGAACGAACGGAGCAGCTATAAGCGAACCAGTGCTCATTAATAACAATGCCTCGCTCCTATTAAGAGCCTCGGTGAAGTCGGAAACCTCCGGCGGCCAACCGGTCCCGAACATAATGGTTACTTTCACATCTACTGATTCCAACGCGTATTTCCAGCAAAGTCAGGTGAAGACCAACAGCAACGGCGAAGCCGAGACGTTCGTCCAGAACATATTGAGTGATTCGACGCTGACGGCCAGAACTGCAAACACAAGAGACACTCTTGCAGTAAAAATAAATAAACCGCCGGTGGCGATTATTAATCTGGTTTCGGGTACAGCCGATACCGGTAAGGTAAATGTGTTCGTCCTTTCAGCGGCAAATAGTTATGATCCGGATCTGCCTTTCGGCGATACTTTGACTTTCGAATGGTCGCTTTCCTACAGCCCCGACACGGGAAATCCTGCTATCGACGTGGCACAGGTTACGTCTACGGATAAAAAGACGGTGACTTTGACAGTGGGCGATGCAGCGGGCGATATGCCGCTCGCAGACGACGTGCTCACCATAGTTTTGACCGTTACTGATGACAACGGACTCAGCAGTACAGACGTTATGAACATAACGTTCTGAGATTTTTGATGGATTTATTGCTCGTGAAGGGAGGGGCTTTCCCCTCCCTTATCAACAAAAAAGAGCGATATTTGACTGTGGAAATAGAAATAGATAAAATTTACAGCAAAGCTTAAAGGAGTGACGGGCGATGGCTGAAGAGAACGGACAGGAAATCGAATTATCCCCACGCCTGGAAACACTCTCGGACGAGTATGCGCAGGACCCCACATCGCGCAAATTCCTCCCCCTTGCCGAGGAGTACCGAAAGAGCAGGATGTACGATGAGGCGATTTACATCTGCAAGGAAGGCCTGAAACACCATCCAGACTACCCGCCGGCGCTCATTACTCTGGCGCGCTGTTACATCGAAATTAAAGAATACGACGAAGCGCGCAACACGCTTCAGGATTTACTGGATAAGAATCCTGATAATCCGACGGCGAACAAGCATCTTGGCGAGCTCTACATAAGACGAGGCGATTTCGAACACGCTCGCGAGCACCTCCTGAAAGTGAAGAAGCAACGCCCGGCCGACGCTGAAATCGATTTGATGCTGAAGCAGATTGATGAGCCGGAGGGTGGGCCTGTAGAATCGGTGGATATTTCCGGCGAGGGCGAATTACACATAGAAAAAGATGAATTGTTAAATCGCTCCACACCCGATTGGATCGAAGGCGAGGAAGACGAGGAAGACAAGCGAGGGTTTGATCCCGATTTCGAACAACCGGAGGAAGAGCCGGTTTTCATCTCGGAGCCTGCTCCCAAACCGGTGGATTTGGCCGGCTCCCCCAAAGACGACTCGTTGGATCTCGATTTGACCGAAGGTGATGAGGATCTCGATCTGTCGCTTTCTCTCGAGGGCGAAGAGGAGCCGGAGAAGAGAGCCAGCCTGGAGGAGGAAGAGCCGGTCGAGACGCTGGGCATTGTCACCGAGGAAGAAACCCTTGCGCGGGATGCCGCACCGGCCGATGTTGATGAGCCCCTGACCATTGAAGCCGAGCCTGTGGAGACGGAAGCGCTGCTGGAAGAGCAGACGAAAGAGCGAGTTCTGGACATGCAGGCTGATGACATTGAGTCGCTGGAAATCGAAGAAATCGAAATACCAGAGCAGGCACCTACTGTAGCCACTGAGGAAGTTGAGCAGGAGGTGGTGGATGAGGGGCAAGAAGAGCTGACCGTTGCTGAAGAAACCGTAGCTGCTGCAGATATTCCGGAAGCCTTTGAGGAAGATGGGCTCGACCACGGACCTTGTCTAGAGCTTGATGACACAGAAATCGGCGGCGATCTCGAAGAAATAGTTTTGGAAACGATGGAGGAAACAGAGGAAATATCGGAGCAGCCCGTAGTGATTAATGCCGCTCAAGAGCTTGAGATCACCACCGATGAACCGATCGTCGAAGCTGTTGAGGCATTTGAAGAAGTTGAAGAGGCGGAAGAAATTATTGTTACCGAAGAGTTAAGCGAAGAGATTACGGTTGAATCCATTCAGATTGGCGACGAAGACAAGGCATCTGAAGTCGAGGTGGTCGAGCTTGATCAGCTCAGTGAAGAGAAACTGAGTCAATTTCCCGCCGAAGAGCTTCACTTGGATCGAAATAATATCTTGAAGGAGGGCGTTGCTCCCCAGGGAATCGAGGTTGGCACTCTCGAGGAAACCCTCAAGGAGGAAGCAAAGGAAGAATACGAAGCCGAAGCTGACCTCGAGTTCGAGCTAGGCGAAGACTTCGTGCTCGAGGGGGTTGAGGGTGCAGATGAGGTGCAGGATCTTTATGCTTCGGTTGAGGTCGAGCCTGAGGAGCCGGTAGTCGACATTGCGGAAGATGCGGTCGAGGATGAAGAGATAATAGCTCCCTCGACTCGAACCTCCGCAGAGATTTACGAGCAGCAGGGCCATTTCAGAGAAGCGTTGAATATCTACCGGAACCTTCTGGATTCCGATCCGGATAATGAGATATTGGCAGCCAAGGTAACCGAAATACAGAACCTTTTGGCGCCGCCCAAAGCTCCAGAGGTTTCTAAAGAAGGCCTCACCAAAATTGAGATTCTCAACGCCTGGTTGAGTAACGTGGAAGCTTTCCGCAGTAAAGTGGACCTGCATAGCTGAACCGGCGTCTTTTTTCCGCTGAGTCCCATTCAATCTTCATGGCAAAGCTGTGTACACCCTGGAGTTTTATTGATTTAATCTTTCCGCGGGTGATAACCTTGTTTGCATTTATTAGAAAGAGGCAAGCCATGTCAGAAAAGAGAAACATCAGGGCGCCGCATGGCTCCGAAATAACCTGCAAGGGTTGGGGCCAGGAAGCGGCGATGAGAATGTTGATGAATAACCTCGACCGCGAAGTCGGTGAGAATCCTGACGAACTAATAGTATACGGAGGCAGCGGGAAAGCGGCCCGCAATTGGGAGTGCTACGACGCAATTATTAGATCCTTGAAAGACCTTGGTAACGACGAAACTCTACTTGTGCAAAGCGGCAAGCCGGTGGGAATGTTCACCACCCATCCTGACGCTCCTCGCGTGCTGATAGCGAATTCATTGCTGGTCCCGGATTGGGCCAACTGGGAGCATTTCAGAGAGCTCGAGAAAGAGGGCTTGATGATGTACGGCCAGATGACGGCCGGAAGCTGGATTTATATCGGAACCCAGGGCATTCTCCAGGGAACTTACGAAACGCTCGCCGAGCTCGCGCGCCAGAGGTTCGACGGATCGCTGAGGGGTAAGCTGGTGGTCAGCGGCGGCCTCGGAGGCATGGGTGGAGCCCAGCCTCTCTCCATCACAATGAACCTCGGGACCGCTCTGATCGCAGAGGTTGACGAGCACCGCATTCAACGGAGGCTCGAGACAGGCTATCTCGACCATATGGAGCGCGACATCGACAAGGCTATCGAAAGCGCTCTCAAAGCCAGGTGTGCCGGAGAGGCCTTATCAATCGGATGGCTCGGCAACGCCGCCGACATGTTGAGGGAGCTTCTGGAAAGGGGAATAACGCCCGAGGTGCTGACCGATCAGACATCGACGCACGATGAGCTCAACGGCTACGTACCCAACGGCATGTCCTACGACGAGGCTCTCAAGCTGCGGATAAGCGATCCCGATTCCTACATCGAAGAATCGATGCGCACGATCGCCGAACACGTGTCCTCGATGCTCGAGCTGCAACAGCTCGGTTCCGTCACCTTCGATTACGGCAACAACATCCGCGGACAAGCGAAAAAGGCTGGGGTCGAGAACGCATTCGATTTCCCCGGATTCGTCCCCGAGTATATCCGGCCGCTTTTCTGCGAAGGCAAGGGGCCGTTCCGCTGGGCGGCTCTGAGCGGTGATCCGAAAGACATTGCCGAGACCGATAAGGCCGTGCTCGAGACTTTCCCGGAGGATGAGGCTCTCTGCCGCTGGATCAAGCTAGCCGCTGAAAAGGTCAAGTTCCAGGGCCTGCCGTGCAGGATCTGCTGGCTAGGCTACGGCGAGCGCGCGAAAATGGGGCTGATATTCAACGAACTGGTCGCCAGCGGTAAAGTGAGCGCACCGATAGTTATCGGTCGGGATCATCTCGATTCCGGTTCGGTGGCGAGCCCCTACCGCGAGACGGAAGGTATGCGTGACGGCACGGACGCGGTTGCCGACTGGCCGATTCTTAACGCCCTGCTCAATGCGGTGGGTGGTGCCACCTGGGTCAGCGTCCATCACGGCGGCGGCGTGGGTATGGGCAAATCCATTCATGCAGGCATGGTGATCATTGCCGACGGAACTCCCGAAGCGGCGAAAAGACTGGAGAGAGTCCTCACAACCGATCCCGGCACAGGAGTTATGAGGCACGTCGACGCCGGATATGAAAAGGCGATTCAGACTGCCAGGGAGCGCGGCGTAAAGATACCTATGATGCCTGCATAAGAGGATGGCTATTTCGCACGAGAATTCGTCAAGCATCGTACCGAGGAGCGAATTCCTCAACGACATCGCGGGGCAAGTCTGTACGGAAGGGGGACTCGGGGTGCCTGTGCTTCTCTCGGGTGGGCCGGGGTGGGGGAAGACCCACTTCCTCAAATCCCTGAACCGCGAAGTTACGGGGCGAAAGCAATTCCTGACTCTCTTCTTCCCTTTCGATGAAATTTGCTTCTCACCTGATTTCTTCATCGAAAAGTGCAGGCAAATCATCTCCGATGCGGTTGACAGAGCTGGCGAGAGATTTTCCGGTTTTAGGAAAAAACACTCCGGCACCGCTGTCGATGATCTTTTCGGCATGATCGAGTCGGCGGGGAAAAAGTGCGGATTCCCACCGCTGATAACGGTGGACGAGGTGGCCGAAACAGCCGTCCTCAAGAGCTTTCCAGGGCAGGGTGATCCGCTCAGGCGTTTTTTAGAGCTGAGCCGCGCTTATAAGGTCGTGATGAGTTCGGCCTTCCCCTCACGCGTGATCGAGGCCGCCGGGCGGGCAGAAATCCTGCTTGAACACTACACTGTTCCCGCCATGGAGAGACTGGATGTCGAAGAGACAGCCGCCGGATTGAGTGTTTCGTTGAACGCGGGGCAATTTGATAATGTCAGTCGGATCTGTTGCGGTTCGCCGGCCTATCTCGGTGCGTTATTAAAGAAAATGAAAACGAGTGGAAGCAAGAATCCGGTGGATGCCGCACTTGAAGAGTTATCTCCCGGAGGCGGATTGGAACTGCTCTGCAGGTTTTCTTATGAGTACCTTGTTCAGCGTTCACGGGGGCAGGGGATAGTAAGGCAGCTTCTTGCCGTAATCGCATCAATGCAAATACGTTCCGGCCGCATAAACCTTACTTCTATCGCTGCAGAACTGGATCGCAGTCTCGGCGTGACCAAGGATTACATAAAATGGTTGCTGGCGGTCGATATCATCGAATCGCGAGAGAAAGAATACCGGATTAAGGATGATCTGTTGGCGGCATGGATCAGGCTCTTTAAAAGCGGATGCGAGCCGTCAGCTTCCGACATCGAAAGGGAGATTAAAAGTCTGGCGGCGCAGGTAATTAGCAGCCCGGCTCCCCCCGTGAAGGCGAAGGCCCGCTTGAGGGTGAAAAAGAAAACGGTTGCGGATAAGCCTGAGGTTCCCCGGGACAGCATCAGCCGCAAGATCGGTCACGACACCGTCACATATGTTGTGCACCGTCCTCAACGCGGATCGGGTCTGGAGGAAATCGACTAGTCGACTGAAGCCAGCATTTCCCTTGCCAACTCAATCGCTTCGAGCACTGTTCCGCGAAGAATATTGTCGAAGCTGAACCACATTAGGAATGTGGAAGGCATTCCTTCCATAGCCATCAAGCGGCCGATTTGATACACGCGCTTGTCGTTGGAATCGATCGGGCTGGGTATGTCGTTTATTTTCGTATCAGCACCGCTAAGAGCTATTTTCGCGTCGGCGTTCAGGACCTTGCGTAGCTTGCCTTCCGTGACGTCCCCTTCAAATTTGAGGAACAACGATACCGCCGTCCCGAAGAACAGTGGGACACGGGCGGCATTCAACACCAGGGGTAAATCCTCCTGTCGAAGCAGGTGGCGCAGCTGCGACTCTACCCTTTCCTCGAACACAGATCGTCCACGGCTGGCGGTTTCGCCGAAGGAAGGGTGGATGTTGAAAATCAGCTGGCGGTCGAGAACGTCCGTCGGAACATTGCTAAAATTCATCAATTCCACCAGCTGGGAGTGAAGCGAATCGGATCCCTTTTTGCCGATATCGGAGACGGAAACCATACAGGTCGCGGCAGCCATCTCCAAACCCCCGGCGCCCAAGCAGATGTCGAGAACGGTAGCCAATCCGACGGCAAGAGACTCCGGCAAAGCTACGATATTACCGAGTTTTCTGCCGTGAGGTAATGCGGATATCACCTTAGCTATCTTCTCGTCATCGGCTGAGCAGCCGCTGAGGTCGATAACAGGAACGGAAGAAGCGCCGATTAGTTCAAGGCACTCGGAAGAGTGAGCCACCGAACCGCAAAGAAAAATAAGATCGCTGCCCTCCAGCGATTCCGAGGTGATTCGAGTGACTACTTCAGCACCGCCGTCGTACTCGGTCAGCGTGCCGACCAGGCTTTCTTCGTCGAGCAGCTTGATGTCTTTCACTGCGATGCCGCTTTCGGGTAATGAATCAAGAAGTACTTTACCCTTGAGCGAGGTGGATCCGATTACTGAAACTGTAAAATCCTGCTGGGACATGATGCCGCTTCCTAATAAAAACGGGAGCCCGGGCCCCCGTCAGGTTTCAAGCATATCTTAAAGCATCGCTTTAAGAGTTTTCTTCGCGGTATTTCTCGATGTGGATCTGCATCTTGTCTTTAAGGCTCAGTTTTTGTTTCTTGATTTCCAGCTTTTCCCGCTCCTCTGAGGCGGAGAGAAACGGTCGTTTATTAAGTTGATCCAAGCGCCTTTCATAATTCTGGTGCTTCTCGAAAAGTTTCTTAAAGTTAACATTGTTCTCCAACAGAATTCCCTTGATCTCGGCGCTAGTCATTGATACTGAACCTCCTTCAGGGTTTTAGGCAACG
>Ga0114922_10001803_pt1 | contig 20294 bp, 15 predicted proteins | sample AartaG_FD_100975 | JGI IMG/M metagenome (GOLD analysis project Ga0114922, IMG submission 100975) | Deep subsurface microbial communities from Aarhus Bay to uncover new lineages of life (NeLLi) - Aarhus_00045 metaG | ecosystem: Environmental > Aquatic > Marine > Oceanic > Sediment | place...
CGATTAAAATTAAAAATAAAAACAGGAAATAAGTTTCAATAAGCATTCTTGAAAAAAACTTGCATATAATTGAAAATAAAACAGTAATAAAAACATCGCTATTTTTTTTATGAATAGGTCAGGTTATTTGTTTTACGGAGAAAGATTATGCCTTTATATGAGTATAAATGTAAAAAATGCGGCTTATTTGTTGAGAAAATACAAAAAGTCAATGATATGCCTTTAGAAAAATGCAGCAACTGTGGGGGAGTATTAGAAAAAGTAATATCCAGTCCCGCTATTCAGTTTAAAGGAACTGGCTGGTACGTCACAGATTATGCCAAAAAAGATAAGAAGATGGAGGAGAAAAAGCATAGAGCAAAATCTGAAAAAGATGAATCTCCGCCTAAAAAAATGCCTGCCAAGAAGAAGGAAACCCATCCGGCTCCCCATGGCTAATTAACCTAAATAGTTCGGGAATAGTTCAGGGGTAATATGAAAATTGTAGTATATGTCCCTAATTGGATCGGGGATTCCATTCTTGCTTTGCCTGCTGTTGAAAGCTTGCACGTAAATGATCCTGAAGCAGAAATTTGGATAGCTGCCCAGGGATGGGTGAAAGACATCTTTGCTAATATAAGCTTTATTAAGGGAATCATCCCTCTTCCCGCTCAAAAGAGCTTTAAAGATCTGAGAAAAACCGCAAATGAACTTAAGTCTTACAATTTTGAAGCGGGACTCCTGTTGACCAATTCTTTTGTTTCAGCTCTCCTTTTTTTTATGGCAAAAATACCCCAGCGCTGGGGATACGGGAGTGATGGCCGGCAAATTCTTTTAACAAAAAAAATCCGCAGACAAAACCGCTCCAGCTCATATCACCAGGTCTATTACTATCTTAATCTTATCTCAGGATTAGGCCTTAAAACGGACACACCTCATCTGGCTCTTGCTGTAACTGAAGCGGAGAAAAAGAAAACAGAAGAATTCCTGGATTCTTTCGGAGTTGATTTACAGAAGCTGCTTTTTATCCTTAATCCGGGTGCTTTTTACGGATCGGCAAAACGCTGGCCTGTAGAGAAATACATAGAACTGGCAAAATTGCTTCAGAAAAATTACAGCCCGGAAATCCTGATCATCGGTTCAGCTCACGAAGTCGAACTGGCTGAGGCGATAGATGCTTCTCTAGAAAAAAAGCCAGTAATATTAGCAGGAAAGACCAGTCTGCGCCAGCTGGTTGGAGTTCTCTCCCGGGCGGCCCTGTGTGTGACAAATGACTCCGGGCCTATGCATATGGCAAATGCCCTTAAAGTTCCGACAGTTGCCCTGTTCGGGCCGACAGACCCTGAAGTTACAGCTCCTTTCCAGGAGCCTTCTGTTTATATAAAAAAAGATGTTCCCTGCTGGCCCTGCGCTTACAGGGAATGTCCATTTGACCATAGGTGTATGCTGGATATCAGCTCTGAAGAAGTATTCAAAGCCTGTAAAAAATTATTGTCATGAAGAATAAAGCTGTATTTCTTGATAGGGATGGGAATATTAACAAAGATGTTGGATACCCCAACTCATTTGATGTGATAGAGATATATCAATATAGTTTTGAAGCTATCCGCAAGCTGAATAAGGCCGGACTAAAGGCGGTAATAGTCACCAATCAGTCAGGGATCGGGCGGGGGCTTATCACAGAAGATCAACTCCATCAAATCCACCGGAAAATGAAGCAAGCATTTGCCCAGCATGATGCTTACTTCGACAAAATTTATTATTGCCCCCATTATCTTTCCTCCAAATTCCCTGAATATGACAAAGACTGTATATGCCGCAAACCTAAACCGGGCCTGGCCCTGAAGGCAGCCGCAGATCTTGATATAGACACATCCCGTTCTTATATGATCGGAGATAAAGTTGAAGACATACTTTTCGGCATAAATATAAGTGCCAGCCCTATTCTGGTGCTTACAGGATATGGGAAGAAATCCCTAAAAACACTGCGGGAAAAGAAAATAGTCCCGGCATATGTTGCCCAAGATCTTCTGGAGGCGGTAAACTGGATCCTGGACAGGGAGCAGCCAGGAAAATGATCCGCTTTAATGAGATTTTAGATAAAATCTCTCCTTTGTACTCTGAAAAGGAGATAAAGATCCTCCAAAAAGCCTATGTCTTTGCTGCCCAGGCTCATAAGGGCCAGATCCGGCGTTCAGGTGAGCCTTATCTTAGCCACCCCCTGGAAGTAGCAAATATGCTGGCAGATATGAAGCTGGATGTCACCACTTTAACTGCTGGTCTATTACATGATGTTCTGGAAGACACGGATGTCACAGCCCCGGAACTCAAGGAAGCCTTTGGCGCGGACATTTTTCATCTTGTGGAAGGAGTTACCAAGATCAGCCTGGTACAGGAGTCCACAACAGAAACCAGGCATGAAGAAACGATCCGTAAGATCATCCTGGCAATGACTGATGACCTAAGAGTGATCTTTATTAAATTGGCAGACCGGATTCATAACTTAAAGACGCTGAAGTATCTTGATGAAAAAAAGCAGAAACGTATCGCAAAAGAAACTCTGGAACTGTATGCGCCGATCGCAAACCGGTTGGGAATGGGGCGGATAAAAACGGAATTGGAAGACCTGTCTTTCCGCTATGTTGATCCTGAGAACTTTTTTAACATCGCTTCTCTTATCGATCCTTTGCGTAAAGAAGCGGAAAAAGGGCTGAAAAATATTAAAAATAAGATTGAAACTTTAATGGAAGAAAACCATATTAAGGCAAAGATATTCTTCAGAATAAAGAGGCCATACAGTATTTATAATAAAATGAAACGACGGAATATCTCTTTTGACCAGGTGTATGATTTTATGGCACTCAGGCTTTTTACTGAATCTGTCGAACAATGTTATTCTGCACTGGGAGTAATTCACCAGCATTTTACCCACATTCCTTTTCGGTTCCGGGATTTCATCGCTATGCCCAAACCTAATCTCTACCAAGCCCTGCATACAACTATCATCACAGAAAAAAAACAGAATATGGAAATTCAAATCCGCACTTCCCATATGCATGAATTGGCGGAAAATGGAATAGCTGCACACTGGAAATACAAGGAATCCCACCCGCAAGATATTATGAAGGAAGACAAGCGCCTGCAGTGGTTACGCGAGATGGTCGAGCTTTATAAAGAGCAAAAAAGTCCCCGGGAATTTTTAAAGAGCATTAAAACGGATTTAATCCCTGAAGAAGTCTATGTATTCACTCCCAAAGGAAACGTTATTGCCATGCCTTTAGGGGCAACAGTGTTGGATTTTGCTTTTAAGATCCATACTGAAATAGGACTGCATAGTGCTGAGGCAAAAATCGATGGAAAATCCGTATCTTTAAAAACTATCTTAAAGCCGGGAAATATTGTTGAAATTATAACTTCGGAGGAAAAAACCCCCGTTCGGGCCTGGTTGAATATCACTTTTACCTCCAACTCCAGGTACCACATAAAACGTTGGCTCAGCCATCAGGAAAAAATTAAAAATACGGCCATTGGAAAAGAACTGTGGAAGAAACAATCAGTTAAATATAGAATCCCTCCTGCAAAATTAAAAGAAAAATATCTCCTTGACCGGATTTCAGAGGTATTCAATTTTAAGGTTGAAAAAATTGAAGATTTCTATGCCCTGATCGGCTTTGGGAAAATTATTATTAATAGAAAATTGGTGCAGAAATTCTTCCCGCAGGACACACTGTATGATAAAAAAAAGCCTCTAATAAATAAAATTGTCACCAAGGTCACCAAAAAGCCAAGACCGGCGATCCAGGTCAAAGGCACTGCAGAGGATAAAGTGACTTTAGCTAAATGTTGTTCTCCCATTAAGGGAGAGCCAATAATTGGTTACATCACCTCAGGGAAAGGAATCCATATCCATGCCAGGCGCTGTCCTTATGTAAGAAAAGAGATCCTGGTTTCCCAGCGAATAGTAGATGCCTTATGGGATGAGTCAGGAAAAGGTTTATATAAAGGTACTATAAGAATGGAATGTGAAGATCTGCCCGGAGTACTGGCAAAACTTACCGCCGTAATCGCCCAACTGAAAGGGAATATCTCTAAGGCTAATGTAACTACAACCGAAGGCCATAAAGGTCAGGTCAAGCTTACCCTTATGATTCGGGATATAAAACATTTAGAAAAAATTATAAAAAAAATCTCAGATATAAAAGAGATATATTTGGTTGAAAGAATTTAATCCCTGCGTCTCGAAAAATATAGGGACATGATACTTAATTCTGAATTAAAAATATAGGGACATGATACTTAATTCAGAATTAAGTATCATGTCCCTATATTTTTGCAGGTTAGATGACTTTTTTGACTTTGCCTGAGCGGATACAACGGGTACAAACCCAGATTCTTTTTGTTCCTGCTTTAGTCGCAGCCTTGATCCGCTGTAAATTTGGGTTCCACCTCCGCTTAGTGGCCTTATGTGAGTGACTTACACTATTTCCAAAAACAGGACCTTTTCCACAAATCGCACATACTTTTGGCATTGTTTAACTCTTTAATTTCAGTTTAAAAAAACATTTTATACCACAAATCAGCAAAAAAGCCAAGGAATTCGGAATCCAGACCATTTAGCCTGACTTATTCACGAGTAGCGGTTGCCGCAGATACGAGGCGCAGGGGATAGAGCTGGGGGTATGGATTAAGCGACATTGAAGATTTAGCCTTCTGATTCTGAGATATGATCCTGGTTAATTCACGAGTCGAGGTTGCCGTAGATACGAGGCGCAGGGGATAGAGCTGGGGGTATGGATTAAGCGACATTGAAGATTTAGCCTTCTGATGAGGCTTTTCGAGGGAATCCGGCACAGCCGGACGCTGAGCATGTTTGACCCACGGACGGGGGGAGTTGCGCAGGCGCCGAGAAAAACGAAGAAGAATGGCGTTAAAAATCTGAAGCGAGCGGATCCATACCTTCAGCTCTATCCTGTTCTATTGTAAATTCCGGAGGATTTTGAATGCTTCCAAAGTATTCCGCATCAGCATGGCTACGGTTAAAGGCCCTACTCCTTTGGGAACCGGGGTCAGATAGCTGGCTTTATTTATGACAGCAGGGTGCACATCTCCAACCAATGTGTACCCTTTTTTTGCCAGCTGTTCTTCCCTCTTCTCATTATCCCCGAACAATTCTTTGGCTTGGGCTTTATCTGTTACTTGATTCATCCCCACGTCCACTACAACAGCCCCTTCTTTCACAAAATCAGGAGTGACAAAAGCGCCCCGCCCCATCGCTGCCACTAAAATGTCTGCTCTGGCAGCTACTCCGGCAAGATTTTTTGTCCGGGAATGGCAGGTCGTTACTGTACCATGGGCATTGGTCATCATAGCTGCAAGAGGTTTCCCAACAATATAACTCCTTCCGATTATTACTACATCTTTTCCTTCAATCCCAATATTGGCAAATTCAAGCAGTTTCATTATCCCCAGCGGAGTGCACGGCCGGATCCCCTTTTCATTTCTAAGTATATTTCCCAGGTTATAAGGATGAAAGCCGTCCACATCTTTCTCCGGCATGATCGCAATGGTGATCTCATGGGCATTTAGGTGTGAAGGCAAAGGTTCCTGGACCAGAATTCCGTCGATATCCTGGCGGCTGTTCAAATCTGTTATGTGTGCTTTTAATTCAGAAGATTTGATGTTTTCTGGGTATCTAAGCACCTCAGAATGCAGCCCTAATTTTTCACAGCTCCGCTCCTTGGTCCGAACATAGATCTGAGAAGCTTTGTTCTCCCCGACCAAGATGGCTGCTAAACCCGGAACCTCATTCCTGCTTTTTTTTAACTCGGCTATCTCTTTCTCAACTTTCTGCCTTTCTGTTTTTGCCAGCGTCTTGCCTTCAAGCCAGATTCCCATATATACCTCCAGGTAAATGTTTTTATTATTATACATATGTCCTTATTTAATAACAATAGAAGGGCTAAAATCTTAGGGGATTCCCTGAATCATCTTGGCATAAAAATTGCAAAGAAGATTATGAATTATTCAGATCAGGATGGTTAAGCTGGAATGTTTTCGTGATAATCGATATAATACAAATTTAGAATCATCATGACTGATTTTCTTTGTATAAAGGATGAACAATGAATAAACTATCTACACTTGCTGTTTTTTCTTTTCTCCTTCTTTCTGTTTTGTTTTCAGGCTGTGCTTCTCAACTCCAGCATAACCAGATGAAGTTTGGCATACAGTCCGCCCAAAAGGACTTATGGGATGAAGCCATATTTCGCTGGGAAAAAAGCATTCGATCTGGCTATAACTCAGCTGCTGCCCACAACAACCTGGGGGTTGCTTATGAAAAAAAAGGCATGATGGATGAAGCTGAAAAGGAATACAAGATCGCTTTAAAACTTGACCCGGGTAATGAACATATCCAGTCCAATTACACAAAATTTAAAAAATACTGGAAAGAACCAGAAAAAGCAGAGGAGGAAAAAGATGAAAAGAAATAGAATATTCCTTCTTCTCTTGATTTTTCTGGTCCTATACTCCTGCAAGACTGGCAATTATTGGAAGATCAAGCTCGAGCTCCCGGTAAAGACAAACCTGGATATAAGCCAGTATAAAAACATCGTCATTGCAAATTTCTTCCTGAAAGATGATAAAAATGACTTTGAAATCAATCCGGTGCTGCTCGAGTATTTAAGCTCTGAACTTTCTCAAGATCTGGATAAAACTATTTCCACAAAAAATATTGTACTCGACAATGAGGAGATTTTCCAAAATAAAGATTTCTGGAAAGGCCAAGCCCCGGAAGAAGATGCAACTGCTTTTTTGACCGGCAGTATTGAGTATACTTCTGAGACCCGAAAAGCTCTCATGGGAAAATACAAGAAACAATTCGACAACCCTTTTCCGAACAAGAATAGGTTAGCTTCCCGGAAATTCTACAATCTTAAGATGAATGTCTATTTTATAAATGCTGCAACCGGAGAGGTCATTTACAACACAAATTTTAAAGAGACCCAGGCTTATGAAAACCCCAACCAGACTGCTGAATTCGCCTTTTTTGACCAGATCCACAAAGTGAAAGAAAAACTGTTCCGTCAAATGTTGGGAGGGGAAAGAATTCAACAGAGATACCTTATCTCTAAGTGAAGTAAGGAGCTGCTATGAGAAACCAGATAAAATTTCTTGTATTTTTACTTGTTTTCATTATCTTTATTCCCCAGACTTTTGGCCAGTCCATGTATTTTCCCTATTACGGTAAAAACAAAGTTAATTATACTAAGTTTCATTGGAAAAGTTATCAAACGGATAATTTTGATATCTATTATTACACAGAAAATATCCGCACGCTTAAAATTATCTCTGAACTGGCAGAAAGTGCCTTTCAGAGGATAAGCTTAAAGATTAAGCACCAACTATCTGCTCGAGTGCCTATTCTTTTCTATAAGACCAGTACAGAGTTCCAACAAACAAACCTTTACCAGCTCCCGGAAGGAGTTCTGGGTGTCGCCGAACCTCTCCTCTACCGGGTAGCTCTGCATGGAGACATGCCTATAGATGAACTGCAGAATCTAGTTGAACATGAGTTGACCCATATTTTTGAGTACGACCTTCTTTATGGAAGCCCGGGCGGGGTACTTTACGCGATGAGCGCGCCTCCCGGTTGGATCATGGAGGGCTTCAGTGAGTACAACACTGAGACTTGGTCTTCCTGGTCCTCGCTTATAGTCCGGGATGCTGTCCTTAATGACCGGATCCCGGAACTCACCAAACGTGGAAGCCTATTCTCTCGTTATCCCATGCCGCGCCCCCCATCCTATGACTTTGGCCATGCCATGTATGAGTTTATTGAGCATAAGTATGGTAAAAACGGGGTGAGAAATTTCTGGCAGTCCTTAAAAAATTCTCCCATGTTAGGCAGAATAAATCCCATAAAAAGAGCCTTTGGTCAAGACCCCAAACAGTTCGGGCATGAATTTAAAAAATATATTCGTGATAAGTATAAACATTTTTTACTGCGGGATAATCCTGAAGATTATAGTATCACTATGGGGCCGGAATTTCCTTTAAATGAATACTGGTTTGCCTTTTCGCACGCATTATCTCCTTCCGGAGATATAATTGCTGTTGAGACCTTTAATGTTAAAGATAATGATTTTGACATACTCTTGCTCTCTGCCAAGGACGGAAGTGTTATCAAAAACCTTACTAAGGGCTACACCCTTAAATACGAACACATAAAATATGAAATAGAGCCATCCAAAGGCCGGGATATAGCCTGGTCCTCTGACGGAGACCGGATTGCTTTTTTTGCCCGCACAGGAAAAAAACATTCTCTTTTTATAATCGATGCTCTAAGCGGGAATACTCTTAACAAAATTTTCCTCAGCCAGGACCGCCCTGCTTCTCCTTGTTTTGTTCCGGGAAATAATGAACTCTTGTTTACTGCCTTCGAGCAGGGCATTCACGATATATTCAAACTTAACCTTGACACAAAAAAAGTTATCAACCTGACGCAGGACGATTTGCATGAGAAAGCACCGGCCCTGTCCCCTGATGGAAGCCAAATTGTTTACTCGGTAAGAATAGGTACTTATGACAAGCTTTTCCTCTCCCCCATAAATAACCTAAAGGAAAAAACCCAGTTGACCTTTGGTCGCGGGAATACAATAACCCCTGAATTTTCTCTTGATGCAAAAACGATATATTTTTCAGGCGACATGCAGGATGCATTTAATATATATTCTGTAAGTCTTGATACAGGAGAGCTGAAGCGCTATACCGATGTTAGGACTGGTAATTTTTTCCCTGTTCAGGTGCCTAATTTTCCTGATACTTTTATCTTTTCCTCTTTTAATAAAGGTTCCTTTCAGATATTTAAAAGCGAATTGGAAGGGGAGGTGGAAAAAACTGTAACTTTTGCCAAGATAACAGAGGAGGAAGAATATCAAAGATTTGAGCCTTTGATTTCCCTTAAAATCGATAAGGATAAGATCAAACCTTACAAAGGAATCGGCAAACTTTATATGTCAGGCAGGCCTCCTATGGATGCTATCTTTGCTACTGATGGTTCAATATATGGCGGCTCTTCTATTGCGTTTTCAGACCTCTTCCATGACCATACATTTTCTTTTACAGCCTACCAGGTACGAAGCTTCCGTTCTTATTTTTTCTCCTATTTAAACCAGAAACGGAGACTCCAATTTATGGCTAGTGCTTTCAGATACACTATGTATTATTATACTCCCTATTCATATATGGACCCTTCCCTGTACTACCGCTTAAACTACAGAGATGCGATCGCTACCAGGACCATTTCCGGAGCTAATGTTGGCGCCTACTATCCTTTTAACAGGTACTATCGTGTCCAGGCGACTTTTGGGTATTCTAACTATGCAGAGGACTTCTATGACCCCTATATGAATAAAGTTATGGGGGGCACAAGTGGCTATGGTTTTTTCTGGAATGGAAACAATGTGTCAGGATCTTTATCCCTTGTCGGAGAGACCACTAAATTTAAAATTTATGGCCCGGCTAGAGGAAATACATTCAATATTGGAATTACTCAGTCCCTCCCGATAGTAAAGAGTTTTATTCAGAATACCACCCTCCGGCTGGATTTTCGCCAGTATTTATATATCGGGGCTGATGCACTTTTTGCATTCCGGTTTAATGGTTTTGCCAGCCTCGGGAAAAATCCTTATATATCTTATTTCGGAGGAAACAACCAAGTTCGGTCAGCTAATTATTACAGCCTCGTAGGAAACGAAGGCTGGTATTCCAATCTTGAGTTCAGGATCCCGCTTATTAACTCTGCCACAACTCTCATAGGGCAGATCGGTCCTATTCGGGGGACTTTCTTTCTGGATATGGCCCGGATAAAGCTTAAAGGGTATCCGTCAAAGATCACGGTTATGGATTATCATTTATTTTCAGATGGCTCAAGGATGGATTACCTGCGTCAAGTCGATGCGGTCGGCTCCTATGGATTCGGACTCGAGCTCTTTTTCTTAGGCTTCCCCATTCATATTGACTTTGTCAAAGCTTTAGATTGGACGAAATTTTCCGCTCCTTTTGATTTTAATACAAGAGGAGAATGGATGACGAAACTCTGGATCGGCTTCGACTTCTAAAAAAGGGGTCAAGTCTTCATATTCCACATTAGCATATTTTTATAAGTTTCATATGAAGCTAATGTGGAATATGAAGACTTGACCCCTTCTTTACCCTGAAGGGAATGCTGAGGCAGGGACTGCCTGTCTCACTGTACCAGGCTGTGCCTTCCCGTACCATGTCAATAGCCAGGATGTATCTGCCTGCCCGCCCTGGAGCTTTAATCCTCATCTCCACTTCACAGGCTTCATCCGGATTTAGCCTGCGCGGCAGAGAAGTCCGCAAACCATCTTTGACTATGGATCTCCCCTGTCTGCTCCGCCAGTGGTAGCTTAAAAGGTCAGGTGTGCTTGAGCTCTCGCTTGACCAGGTCCTGAAGCTGCGGTTTATAACTCTGACAACGGCTTTAAACTCTGCTCCTGCGCCCCCACTCCGGGGACCGGCATAATCTTGGTAACTTACATCATAGGGGCCCTTACCCCCTCCCTTTCGAAGAGGTAGCGGTATCTCCCTAGGAAAAGCCCGTTTTTTAGCTTGGGCGCCTTTTTGGGCATAGATGAGCCAGTGTTTTGCAACCAGGTCCAGGCTGTTTTCATAAAGGAGTTTGTCTATTTCTTTGTAAAGGTCATAGGCTATGGTCCCAAAACGGAGGAGACTTGAGCCTGAAGCATGAGCAGAGGCGGGATAAACATCAATGCCAGAGATCGTCCCTCTTATTTTAATCCCATAACCCGGGAAAAAGGTTTGGAAATCATCCTGGGTGTAGCGGTGCTCTACTGGTTCAGCAGGGGCTAAAGACTCTGCCTCAAGAGTATCGGTTGGTTGATCTTTACAGGTCCCAGTTAAATAGTCTAGCCGCGCTCGGATCTTATCCAGCTCCAGGAGCACCCAGTCAAAATCAAGTTCCTTTTTCCAAGCTCCTTTCCAGTCTCCCCTAGGTTCGATAAGCAGGAAACGTTCTGTAAAGCGGCTCCATTGTTTTATAAAACCTGCCGGGTCCATCAAGTGATGAAAAGCATCGAACATCAAGATAATATCAAAATTATTTTCAGGGAGATATTTTTCTGCATTCGCAACCTTAAAAGATATGTTTTTAAGCTTTAACTGCTTGGCATTTGCTTCTGCCCGCTGGATGCCGGCTTCACTGTGGTCTATTCCCAGGAAAGATATTGCCGGATACCGTCTGGCCAGTTCACAGGTTATCTCTGCTGGGCCGCACCCCACGTCTAATACTGAACTAAGCCCTTTTAAATAGGGTGAAGCCAGGTCGGCAAACCGCTTTATGGTTATATATCCCGGATAGGCTAAGGTGAAGGGATCAAAATCCTGGGAAGCAAAACTGGCATTAAAAAACTCGTGGTCCTGCTCCGTAGACCAGCCCTTGTACTTGGTCTTAAATTTTCTAACTGTTTTCCGGATAAGTCGTTTCATCGATTTTGTCCTTTTTTCCTGCTTTGTGGGCGTAATAAAATGATTTAAGCCCTTCTATCTCATTTTCATCCTGAATAAAATTGAGCCTACCCTTATCTTGCAGCTCAGAAGCAATCGCTTCCGCTTGCTTAATATATGATCTTCTTAAAGCAGGGATTTTTTCAAGATGTGTTTTTTTCGACCCGAAATTATTGTCAACCGAAAATTCCGGGACCTCTTCTTCATACCCGATATATTGCCATTCACCCCGCTGCATATTAAAAGCATATTTATGGAGAAAAAGATGCCCTTTTTGGGCAATAAACTTAATAACCCTGATGAGATAGTCTACATCATCTTTACTTAAAGTGTAGTGGATATTGACCCGCACCCATCCCGGTTTTATCCCTTCATTGCCCTTGATTGCTAAGTTTCTGTATTTTAGGGAGGTAGCACTCTCAATTCCGAGCAGGGCATGACCATAAGGACCTGCACAGCTGCAGCCTGCCCGGGATTGGATGCCAAAGAGGTCGTTCATAAGTTTAGTTGCAAATTTGGGATGGAGGATGCGGCCAAGGTGTTTAATATTAAAAGATACTATTGACACTCTTTTCTCCTGGGTTACATCACCGAGGAGTTCAAGATTATTGATTTTTTTCAGTTCATCTCCAAAATATTCTGTGTATAGGGCTTCGATTTTCTCAATTACTTTAATGCCGATCTTCTCTTTCAGGTCAAGCACCAGGGCAGCTTTGATGGTTTGTAAAATTGGCGGGGTGCCTGCCTTTTCCCGCGTTTCAATGTCATTTGAAAAGTCGTGGGTATTATAGCCGACAAAAGTAACAGTGCCTCCGCCTGCAGTTGTAGGCGGCAGGTCGGTACGGTAGATCTTCTCATTAAAAACCAGGATGCCGCTTGTTCCCGGCCCCCCCAGAAATTTGTGGGGAGAGAAAAAAATGGCATCAAAATACGCTTCTTTGTCTTTATTCATATTGATCTCTATATAGGGAGCTACTGCAGCAAAATCAAAAAAGACCAGGGCATTATGTTTATGACAGAGACGGGCAATATCATATACTCTGGTCAGAATGCCTGTGATATTGGAACCGGCGGAAAAAGATCCGATTTTAAGTCTCTGCTTATATTCCGGGGCTGAAAGTTTTTTTTCTAATTCCTTAAGGTCTATCCTTCCCTCAGAGTCGAAAGGGATGACCACTACTTCAGCTAAAGCCTCCCGCCACATAAGTTCATTGGTGTGGTGCTCATATGGCCCGATAAAAACTACAGGGCTGTCTTTTTCTAATTTCCCCCCAAATCCCCGGCCCACATCACTTGATTTCCGCATGAAAGAATAGATCTTTTCTCTTGTGACCGGCGGGATATACACCCCGATTATCTCCTGCAGTTTTTTTAATGCCCCTGTACAGCCTGAGCCGGCTGCAATGACCTTTCCTCCAATCCCGGCATTAACTGACTGCTTGATCTTTGCTTCTGCCTGATGCAGCAATGTGGTCATGTATTTCCCGGAGTAATCGTCTTCAGTATGGGTGTTGGCATAGGATTTTTCTATATTGAGCATTTTATCTTCTATAAATTTCAGCCCTCGGCCTGAGGCAGTATAATCGGTATAAAGAAGATGCCGCTCTCCGAAAGGAGTATCAAATACCAAATCATTCCCGATTATCTGCTTACGGATCGATTCCAAGCTGTAATTTTGCATCTATCTTCTCCCGCACAATAAAAACCATCCCCATTATAACCTATAAACATAAGTTTTTAAGAAATTTATATTAAAGAATAAGTGGTTTATTGCTATTATTACCGGATATATTGCTTTATACTTGAAGGGCTTTAAGGAGGCCGGTTCCTTAAGGTCTCAAGCTTCAAAGATGCAGCTCAAAGGGTGATATTTTGCTGAAATTGAGCGGAGATTGTCATGAATAAAAAAAGAAATGCCTATCCTTAAGGAGGAATGATGAAAAAAGTATTTTGTTTTGTATTATTTCTCTTCTGCTTGACAGGGGACCTGTTGTGTTCGCAACGCGAAAAATCTCTCTTTAATCCGGAAATGGCAAATTCCCCTGTTATCCAAGAAATCTTTTTATTTATCGAAAAAAACAAGGAAAAGATTATTGATGAGTGGATATACCTGACTGAAATCCCTGCTCCTTCCGGTCATGAAGAAAAAAGAGCACAATACATAAAAAAAGAGTTTGAAGCTTTGGGACTGGATAAAGTGCACACGGATTCGTCGGGAAATGTTATCGGCATCTGGAAAGGTACAGATCAAGGGCAGAAAATCATCATCGCCGCCCATTTGGACACAGTCTTCCAAGATCTATGGGACATCAAGGTTGAAAGAAAGGGAAATCTTCTCAAAGCACCCGGAATCGGAGATGATACGGCTGGATTGATCAATCTTCTCTGGACTATCCGAGCATTAAAAAACGCAGGATTTAAACCTGATAATAATTATTATTTCATTGCGACAGTGGGAGAGGAGCTGGGCATGGTTGGAATGAGAGCCTTTATGGATTCCACCCAAGAAAAATTCGATCTCGTCATCGCTATTGACGTATGGCTCGGAGAAGTACTCTATGGCGCCCTTGGAATTCATGGTAGGAAAATTATATTCTCAGGCCCGGGATCACACACGATGAGCAGCAAAAATACGCCCAATCCAAACCTGGCTGTGGCCAAAGCTGTTGAGCAAGTTTACCAGATACAAGTCCCATCCGAGCCGCCTGAAAAGTGGGCGATCATCAACGTCGGGATGATTCAGGGAGGAAAAGTAACCAACGCTGTCTCACAAGAATCCTTTTTTACCGTTGATATCCGGGCGGTTGATCAGGGTGAACTCGCAAGGATTATAAAACTGGTTGAAAAAGTTTCTGAGGAAGTGGCTGCTGAAACTGGAGTTCAACTCAAATATGAAGTTTTTGAAAATTCAAAAGCGGCTCAGATTCCTGGAGCACGAGATTCTTTTCTTGTCAAAACGACAATGGACATTCTCGAATTCCTCGGAGTGGAAAAAATAGAGTTAAGTGCCCAGGGGACTACTGATGCCAGCATGGGCTTAGAAAAAGGCATTCTCTCCATATGCATAGGCCGAACCTATGGGAAGTACAATCACACTCTTGAGGAAGAATCGGAAATAGACGGCCTTTTCGTGGCTATGAAACAGATTCTCCTTCTCATCTACTGCCTTACATAATGAGGTTCTTTTCCCCCTTATAACCTTAATCTCAAAGCAATAAAAACCACCTAGAGATTCGCTTCTGCTTCAGAGATCAAGCCGTCTAGCTCATCTTTAAGTGAATTGATGTTTGCAATGTAGGTTTCAGTTTGGGCATTGAATTGTTCCTGGGAAATCTGCGGCAGCTTTAAGACAAATTTGTTAAACTCCAAGTAAGATTCTCGCAGTTCGATCAGCTTCTCGTGTATTCCAGTCATGTTCTTAGGTGGGTTTTTGACCATATCCATAAGCCGGTCCATCATTTGTTTACTGTTTTCCATCTCCATCTTTATGCTCGAAGTGTCCAGCATCATCTCTCTGTAGGCAGACTTAAAATCCATTTCAGTTGCTTTTGCATATTCCCAAACAGTGTTGTACATATTGCACAGATTCACATCGCCCGAAGCTTGTTTGATTATGATATCTCCCAGATCTTTTGCTTTTTGCAGAAAAAACTGGTTATTCTTCTTAGGCTGCCCACAGCCGATTAAGAGAACAGCCAGTAATCCAAACGTGATAAGTTGGGTTGTTTTATTTGATTTTCGCATGATTATCCCCGCCTATACTATAATAAAAAAGCCCGGTTGAAACAACCTTCGCCAATCTAACATGACCTATTCACGAGTCGAGGTTGCCGTAGATGCGAGGCACAATGGATGCAGCTGTGGTCCTTCACCGCAAATCCATTGTAACGAAGCAAATGCGGTGAGATCGGCTCGCTCGTAGAGTAAAAAAATGGCGATTAAAATTAAAAATAAAAACAAGAAAAAAGTTTCAATAATCATTCTTGAAAAAATCTTGCATATCATTGAAAAGAAATTAATAATAAAACATCGCCATGTTTTTATGAATAGGTCAGGCTAATTATTTCACCTTGGCCCGGCGGGTAAGTAAGTCAGCAGATATCTGGTCATCAGCAGACGCAGGTGCAGTGATGTGCCTTGGCCCACTCGGATGCCATGGTCACGGTTGGGATAGGTCATATAATCAAACTGCTTGCCCAGTTCGATAAGACGATCCACCAGCCCTTCGGTTATCTCCAGGTGGGTATTGGTCTCTCCGGTGCCGTGGATGATCAGGAGGTTTCCCTTCAGGCCTGCGGCGAAGTTTATGGGGGCGGAACGATAGTATCCATCTGGATTCACTTCGCGGGTTTGCATATATATCTCCTGAAACCAGGCATTGTAAAGATGGGGCTGTGGTTTGGGCGCCACCGCGATCCCTACGTGATAGATATTTGGTTTCCGGAACATGGCATTTAGGGTGTTCGAGCCGCCTCCGCTCCATCCCCAAATACCCACCCGGGACATATCGACATACGATCGGGTGCGTCCCAGCTCTATGAGACCGGCAGCTTGCTCCTCGGTAGAGAGCGGCCCCAGGCTGGGGAAGATCGCTCGTCGCCACGCAGCTCCTTTGGGCGCAGGTGTGCCGCGGCTGTCCATGGACACCACTAAGTAACCGAGGTCAGCGATAGCGCGGTGATAGACATTACCTCCGGACCACCGGTCCAACACCGTCTGAGAGTGCGGCTCACTGTACACATAAACAAAAACCGGATACTTGTGGGATGAATCGAAGCTGCGGGGTTTTATCAGCCAGGCATCCATCACCACACCGGACCCGATATCGAGCTTGAGAAACTCCGTAGGTCGAGAGCTCCATGGTTTCATTTTCCCGTGCAGCTTTTTATTGTCTTCGAGTACGCGTACGACCCTGTGTTCCGGCAGCTTTACAAGTTCATAGACCGGAGGTGTGTCGAATGTAGAGTAAGTATGGAGCGCCCAGCGGGCATCGGGCGAGAAGTTATAGTCGTGTGTTCCGGGTAGGTCTTTGGGAGTAATCCGCTCGGGCGTTCCGGCTCCATCCAACCGTACGCGGAAGAGATACCGCTGATAGGCATTGTCAGGGGAGGCATAATAGTAAAACCAACCTCCGATCCGGTCCACTATACCCCGCTGGATGATATCACATTTGGCGGGCGTTAACAGAGTCTGTTCCTGGCCGGTGCGCGAATAAACATAGGCATGCCGCCAGCCGTCTTTCTCGCTCAGCACAACAAAGGCGCGGCCATTGCGGATCCACTTAAGTCCGGCATTGGTCCTATAGCTAGCAACCACCCAGGCAGGATCTGTTTCATGGAAGATGCGAGTTATCTTCCCGGTTCTGACATCTGCTAAAAGAAACTCTCGCTCATCCCGGAAGCGGCTCATCTTTTCTACCAGCAGCTCGAGGGAATTCTCGGCCCAGCTGACCTGCCCAAGATAGATACCTTCTGCCGGCTGTGGAATAGAGAGCCAGCGTATCTCTTTACCCTGGGCGTCAACAACACCAACGCGTAAGGAAGCGATGGTCTCTCCGACTCGGGCAAAGCGGTTTTTTTTGACCTCAGGATAGGATGGATCACTCGGAACCAACATCGCTCTAAACCGGACATCGGACTCGTCTCGCTCTACAAAAGCAATCCTTTTTCCATCCGGACTCCATACAGCGCGGCCGTTTGAAATTGAGTCGCTGACCGCATTCTTTGTAAGAGGAATAGTCCGGTCACTGCTAAGGTGATATACATAAAGGTTTCCCTGCTCGGAAAAAAGAAGGCACTGTCCGTCGGGAGAAAAGATGTGCGACCGGCCGGTTCTCACTTTGCTAAGCTTTCCCGACTTTAGCTCCAGCATCCAGGCACGTTCCCCCGATTGCTCTCCTCTTGTCTGCAGCAGCAGCCGGCTGCTGTCCGGAGAAAACTCATAGTTTTCAATCATAAGCGGCTCGGATTCTACAGCGGGAATGAGCTGCGAGGCAGAAACCATCACGGCACGTTTTCCTGAGGCGGCATCATAACGAACCAATTCCCGACAATTCGATCCAGCAGCCGGCTCAAGAACCGTATAACCCGAACTGTCCTGAAGCCAGGACGCCTGCAGGGATTCGGCCCTGTATTCGCCCTTTTCGTAAATAGCCCGCAAAATGGCTTCGGTTTCAGCCGGGACCACATTCTGAATATTTGCTATCTTTTTGGGCACGGCTTGGGCATATATGACATTCACGAGTAGCCCCGCCTGCAGCAAAAAGACAGCAACTGCATATGTTGCGATTACTAGACTTTTCCTCATTTCTTCCTCCTTAATATCATCAATATATTATTATGGCGTGATCATGATGTCAATTACTGGAAAAGCAAAAAAATAAACCAGATCCCCCCATACCATCAGATTTATATTCAGGTTGACAATTCCTTAGTTTTTCTTGACATTCCATTTTAAACTTACTATATTTAATCTACAATAACAAGCTAAGAGTTAAGCAGGAACAATTGTCAGCAGTTCACAAGATTAGATCTTTCTCTTTGATAAATCCAGTAGCAATTTATATAAACGAGTCAGATCTATGCCTTGAAAAGAGGTGATGTCCCTTGAGGTAATAGGCGTGGATATTTTTAATTTCATTATTTTGATTTTTTGGAGGGGGAGGAGAAAATGGATAACTTAAAGAAAGATAATTTATTTAGACCTTTTGTATTTCTCTCAATTTTATCTTTAGTTCTTTTAATGTCCGGTTGTGCATCAACAAATTTACGGAAAGCAATATATCAAAACGACCCAAATCAAGTTAAGCAAGCACTAGCAGAAGGGAAGGATGTAAATAAATATTATGTAGACGCTTGGACACCATTACTGAATGCAACACGACAAGGCAATTTGGAAATAGTTAAAATTTTATTGGATCATGGTGCGGATATACAAGCAAGAACTATTTATGGGTGGGGCGCCCTTTTAATTGCGTCACGTTACGGATACTCTAAAATAGCAGAATATTTAATTGATAACGGTGCATATGTTCATACACGAAATAATCAGGATTACACACCACTTATGTTAGCTGCATATGGTGGACATTTGGAAATTGTTAAGATACTTGCCAGTTCAGATGTCCGATTGGATGTGAAGAACAAGGAGGGAAAAACTGCTATGTATTACGCAGCATCAAATAAAAGAGAAGATATGGTAAAGTACCTAATTCAGGAAGGTGGAATAATAGAAAATTTTGAGACAGGAGGAGATGATCTATTCGCAACTGCTGTTATTCATAAAACTCTAGCAGCAATAAATGAAAATAGAGAAGATATTCAAGAAGCAGAAAAAAATTATCGTACTGCTGCAGATTACTTTGAAAGAGCTAAACCCGAATTGCTTAAGCTGGCAGATTATTATGAAAGAGAGCGTAAAGCACAGCAGGTGGGCTCTCTTCTTGCAAGTGTCCTAGGACTTGTAGCCTCAACTGTTGATCTCGCAAATATAAGAGAGGGAAATCCAACTTATTACTCGAATTTAGTGCCGCAAGCAGAAGCAGCAAATATGGATGCTTATGAGATCGTGGAAACGATATGCAGAGAAAAATCCAAGGATTGTTCCAATGAATGCTATGCGTGCAGGAGAAAAGCTAGTGAACTTAAGAAAAAGAACAAGGATAAGTTTCTCGCTAAAAAAGAAGTTATATCTGAATTTTCCCATAATTAGAACTCTAGGTTAGCATAATTTCTGAGAATCAGAATGATTTTTTTTGGAGGGAGATAATGAAAAAATTAAGACTTCTCTTAGTATTAACAGCTTTTATTTTTTCTGCCTGTGGAACCAGTCAATTGATTGGATCACTTCAACAAATTCCAAATCCCGATGAAGTTGCTGAAATATACTTAATAAGAAGCAAATCAATGGTTGGTTTTGCCAGGATGATTATTGTTGAGTTGGACGGCGAAAAATTACTTAAAATAGGTCCAGGCAAATATACGAGGATTAATGTAGCTGCTGACGAATACAACCAAGAGCATAGCTTGGGAGCATGTCCCCCCAAAGGTTCAGTTATTGATCTTATAAATTTGGTCTGTAAACCTGGCGAAAAATATTACTTTCTAATCAACATTGGATTTGGAAGTGATTTATTAAAAAAAATTACTGAGGAAGAGGGAAATCAGTTAATTGAAAAGAGTAAATTTTTTAAATAGGAAATTCGTTTTTTCTGAGAATAAGGCCCATTTCCCCCCTTTTATCTAGGAGAAGGAACGGCATTTTTTGAAGATTTAGCCTTCTGATGATATTAAAGGACATCCTCAAAAATTATATTATTTTTCATTTAAACACAAGCTTCTAAGAAATTTATATTAAGCGAAAAGCCATTTTTCCACGGAAAAGCGGTAAAAAGAATCAGGTCAATTTGCCCTGATTTATTCCCCCAAAAATCATACTATGTGTAATAAATATTCAATCATTAGAAGGAATTACATGGATGTTAAATAAGAGTTGGCATGGATACTTGGTTTATTAATTTAGAAGGGATCAGATAAATCTGATTGTATGGATTAAGCGACATTGAAGATTTAGCCTTCTGATGATATTACAGGATATCCTTAAAAATTATATTAAGCGAAAAGCAATTTTTTCAAGGAAAAGCGGTAAAAAGAATCAGGTCAATTGATTAAGAAAACCGTGAGCAAGGATGAGCGGGCATGGTTCTTCTCCTTTAAGGAGAAGAGAGCGAAGACTGTATCCGAGCGGATTTTCCACGCTGGGGAAAA
>Ga0114922_10001804_pt1 | contig 20278 bp, 20 predicted proteins | sample AartaG_FD_100975 | JGI IMG/M metagenome (GOLD analysis project Ga0114922, IMG submission 100975) | Deep subsurface microbial communities from Aarhus Bay to uncover new lineages of life (NeLLi) - Aarhus_00045 metaG | ecosystem: Environmental > Aquatic > Marine > Oceanic > Sediment | place...
ACCTATGTTTCTTTATCCTAACATTAATGAATCGTTTATAATTGAAGGAATTGTCGCTTCAATATTTATTTTTTTGTGTTCTTTAGGCTTTATTTTTTTATATCAAGCATCTCAATATGTTTATAATAAGAATACTGCAATAAGGTATTTAATTGTAGGGATTATTTTAATTGTAATTGCTTTTGCTACATTACAAGCAATGATTACGATTAAACTTGGTGACACATTATTTAATGTGTAATATTGACCTTACCGGTAATTGCCCTAAATAGGATAAAACTCTTTATATTTATTATAATAAGCTTAAAATAGTTAAATCTCAGATGCCATTGAGGATAGACACTAATTTTTTGAATCCAGTCCATTAATACTCAAGTTGAACTTATTGAAGTAGTTTAAAAGTTTTCACGGAAAAAGAAAAAAAAGAAAAAATTATAAATTTTCTAAGTAAGACTAAAAACTTGATTTATTTAAGCGAATCTGTAAACGCGTTATAGGCGGCTTCGTCTAATAAATTACCTTTTTCTGCGTCCCAATTTGAGGCATCGATCTTATATAACCAAGCTGAGAAGCCATCTTCGTTAATTTTCTCAGGCTCGTCCATCAAATCGCCATTTACTTCTTTAACTGTTCCAGAGACCGGACTATATACATCTCCAACAGCTTTACTTGACTCAACTGTGGCGTCAATTGGATCCGAAGTTGGTTCATCTCCATCCATTGTTAGCTGAGTAAGTTCAGCACCTTCAAGTGCATCAACATCAACAAAAGAGATCTCTCCTAATTGCTCAGCTGCAAAAGGAGTAAGTCCTACTTCGCCATTTGCATCATTATACCATTGGTGGGTTTTAGTATACCAAATCGTCATGTTATATTCAACTTTTTGTTTAAAATTTTTTAAATTTTTATAATATCGAATTTAAGTGTATGATAAGACTAATTATATAATAGATTTAAAATTTTTTTATTCCAGAAAAAAATTTTTAAAATAAAACAACGGTATAAATGAAACATTCACTTAAGAAACAGATAGATTCGTTTGTTGAATTTAAACAGTGGTATATTAAGATACTGCAAGATTTTAATTTTGATCTTCAAAAAGATCGAGAAGCAAGGGATTTATTATCTCGTATTTTAGAAGAAAAACACTATTCGTATAACCTTGAGGAGATTTTGCTTTCTTTTAAGGAAATTATCCAAAAAAAAGCGTATATCTGTGTTTTTGGATGTGGTCCTTCATTAGAAGAATCAGTTGATTATATACTAAGAAATTTAGGAAAAAACTTTTTTAATAACTGTGTGAATTTAGCTGCTGATGGAGCTGCTCAATTGTTGAATGAGAGAATCATACCGATTGATGGTATTATAACTGATTTAGATGGTATCACTAAAAGAGATTTCCTCAAGGCGAATTATGTAATCGTCCATGCACATGGAGATAATATTAGTCTTTTAGAGTATTTTAAAAACACAATTATAGACTTCACAAATGTAATCGGAACAACTCAAGCAGAATCAGCTTACAATCTAATTAATCCTGGTGGCTTTACTGATGGCGATAGGATTCTATCTTTTATATCGTCTTTACTTTTACCTAAGCACGAATTATATCTTATAGGTATGGACTTTAACGACATTATTGGCAAATATAGTAAACCAGAAATACAAAAAAATCATAAAGCTAACCCAATCAAGCTGAAAAAATTACAATATGCTTTACAAATTATTGAATGGTTATTGAACAGAATCAAAAACCCCGTGTACATAATCAATTCGAAAATTGTCTCAGATAATCTTAAAAATCTAACATTGGAAATGTTTAAAGAAAAAATTCTACAGAATTAAATTTCAGATTCTGTATTCTTCTATTCCGTTATTCGTAATCATATAGCGTGTTTTCTTTTCAGGAAATTGATGAGAATTTATTAAATGGAGATAACCCGTCTCGCTTTCTTTACGATTTAAATATATAACTTCAGAGAAATAGTGATTCAAATATCGCAATCCTACGGGGAGTTCCCTTACAATCGAGTTTTCAATAAAATTTGGAGCAACTTGAGCTGTTAAAATTGTAATTAAATTATATTTACGAGTAAGAGTATTAATTTTTTCCAAAATCTTCAAAAATCTTGTTTTAGCTCGAAAAGATGAAATTTCTTTATCACTAAGCTCAAATCTATAATAGTTATTGATAGAGTCAATGATAAGAATTTTTGCATTATTTTGTTTGATTACATCTTCTATCTCGTTTAATTTTAGTAAAAAAGCGGGATTACTCATGATTTTAGATACTAAAATATTCTTTAGAATCTTTTCGCTTTCAAGTTTTTGGGTTATTGCTAATACACTTATCCTTTCGGGGCGAAATGTGTTTTCTGTGTCTAAATAGATCAACTTAAAGGATTTGTGATAAGCTTGAACAGATAATTGATGACATAATTGAGTTTTTCCAGTTTTGTTCGCCCCAAAAATTATATAGGTTTTGTTTGAATGAAACCCACCGCCAATAACATCGTCAATATTTTTTGAACCAGTTGAAATGCTAAATTTTTCTCGTTTATTTCTTTCGATTTCGCTAACAATCTTTTTTGTACTAATAATCAATGATTTTTTTAGATTTACCGTGCTCGATTTGTTTGATTTCATCTTTTAGCTGACTAAATTGTGTAATTACTATTAATTTATAAATTCAGAAAAACTTGATTTTGATAATTATTAATAATTTTAGCAATAATTAAATCGTAAATTTAATTTTTGATTAAACATAAACTATTAAATATATTAACTTTAAGATTTGTTTTTATATAATTTATTATAAAATATTTTAAGTTCGTTTAAAATTACGATGGCAAAAAAAAAAGAAGTTTGTCCGTACTGTGGGAATAGTTTCGCTTATTTAAGCCGTCACAAATGCAAAGTAAAGGAGAGGCTCGAGGGGTCAGAAGAATCCGATAAGTCTGATGTTGAAAGAAGGTTAGAAAGGATCGAAGATAGAAAGAAAGAAGGGTCGCGCAGTTTAAGAAAAGATGAGAAAGCGGTTCTTAGAATTATTAGCCGAGAAAAAGATGTGTTTTTTTTTAGGTTATTAGAGCTTACAAACAAAAAGCGAATTGAACTCGATAAAATTGTAAATACTCTATATTTACAATCTAAAATTAATATAAATCGCGAATTATTGGAAGCTTCTTGGGTAAAGCGTATTACTATAATTGAAAAAATCGATGTAGAAGTTAAGGATATTCAAGTTAAAAGAGAGGAAAATGATTTCATTTTAGATATTTTTTCACATCAACCATGTTTAACTTGTCCATTTACGGGTAAGTGTAATAAAACAAATCTCGACCAATTTAATCCTTTACATTGTCCTTGGTTAACTCAATGGGTTAAAGCGTCCTTAGAGGGGCAAATTTACGTAACCAATTTTGAAGAAATTCAATCAGAAGCGCCAGAATGATTATTTTTTCCTTAACCCAATTAAATAAATTTCATTGCTCTTTTTGTTACTTGATTTTGGTTTTAGGCTTTTTACAATCGTAAAGTTTTGCTTCATTTTTTTGTAAAAATCTTCATAATCTAGTCCTTGAAATACTTTAATTACGAAGTTTCCCTTAAATTTTAAAAATTTTGTAAGTTCAAGAATTTTAAAACAGAGTTTTACTTGCATGGCTTGATCACTAAATTTATTTCCTGATTTTTTGATACTGGCATCAGATAAGATAAGATCTAGTTTTTCTCCTTCGAAGTATTTTTCAACTTCAATTTGAAACTCAGGCGTAGTAAAATCCATTCGAACTGTGTTAATATTTTCAATAGGCGTTATGCGTTTTATATCTATACCCATAATTTTATAATGATCTCGGTGATAATAATTATCGTTATATTTCGATAAATTTTCTTCAGCAAATTTCTTCGCAACTTGAAGCCATGAACCTGGAGTGCTACCCAAATCCAATATATAAAAGGCTCTTTTAAAAATGGTGAATCTTCTTTGTATATCAAGTAATTTAAATGCTGAGCGGGCCCTATATCCTTTACGTTTAGCTTGTTTATACGCTGCGTCTTTCTTATGTTCTTCTGCTGCCTTTGGCATGGTCCATATTCCTTTTTAATTTGTTATATTTTTTAGTATATTTTTTAACGCATTAATTCCCATATCTGTTTTAATTGATATAAAATCAAAATGAGTTCTTGATGCCGAATAACCGCTTTTGCCAATTGCTTCAATTAATTTTTCGATTTTGGGAATTGATGGGAGCTTTAATTGTTGACATAATTTATGTATGTTATAGTAAGAAACGGGCATGCCTATTTCATCTAATGCGTATTTAATAATTTTTGCTATTCTGTTTTTACTCTTGAAATTGAATTTTTCATTTAAATGAATTATATCTTCAAGAAAATATCTTTTATGTAATTCCTTAATCCAAAGTGGGCCAGAATACGATAATTGTTCTTCCTTAAGGCATGATGGGCATTTTTGAGGAATCGTTAAAATATCGTTTAAAACGGACGAGCGATACCCGCAATTGTTGCAATGAATAATATATCCATAACTCTTTGATAAGTCCTTAAAAATCTTCGCTTTACTTTTGTACGTAAGGGCAAAAATTCTTATGAAATGATTTGAATAAAAAGTTGACAACGGAATTATACCTAAATTGTTAACATTAGCAATTCTTGAAATATAATATATTAGTATCCTTGCTCCAATTTCTTTACAATATTTCGTGTGCAGTGGTTTAGACATGTATTTTCTAATGCAAGCTTTTGGTTTTACACCAAATAATACTGCGGTATCCGTGGCCGTTATACATAACAATCCATTTTCTTTCTTAATCGATTTAAATGCAGAATCAATATATATGTTTGGAGTGCCAAAAGGATCAATTGAGATTACATCGGGGCTTTCAATCATTTTTTCTTCCATTAAGCAAGATCTTTGCGCGATTTCTATGCATAATAAATTGGCATCTTTTTGTGAAGAGATGATTTGAGTATTTTTTTCTAAATCGTTTAGCTTTAAATTTTTTTTAATAAGCTTTGTAGCTATCGGGTTAATATCGTTAATAAATATTTTTTTGAAATTATTGGAAGCTTTTAACAATCTAATAGGCCCTATGCCCGAAGCGGCCATACAATCTACCATTACCAACGAATCTCGATTAATCAGTTTATTGTACGTTAGTATAGCTAAAATTGAAATATCTCGGTTTATTTCCATTTTTTCATTATAAAAAACATCCATTGATTTGGAAGGTATACTATAGTTGTCATTCTTATATAAATAGAATTCTACAGACCCTTCTTGTTTTTTGACATATTTTTTATTATTTAGGTTGAGATTTCCAATCTTCATATTAAGTTAATCATTTTGTTCAAGTTAATTAATAATTTAGACAAAATTATATCTCTTTTAGAGCGATAAAAAGAGGTTAACGGGTATAGCGCTCCCTAATAAACCACCAGATGTCTCATCATGTATCTTGTCCACATTAGCCTTAGTTAAGGGCTCAATATGTTCAATTTTTTTTACTTTGTTAGGGTCTTCAGTACTACCAATAATTAAAAATTCTCCGTTTAAAGTTTTGATGATAAAGGCTAACGGGAGCCACTCATAATAAATGCGAATTTTTGGTTTTGGTGAAGGAAAGTATGAATAAATTCCACCATAAGTTATTATAGCATGGAAATCACCAACAAAGCTTCCGCTGTAGCGATTTTTAAAATGATGATTAATTAATACTTGTTCATAAGCCCTACATTTATCTGACCATTCCGTAGAATCCCCTCCAAGACATCTGATGCCACCCTCTTCTTTGTTAGGCAATGTCTTTAATTCTTGAAAGACATAATGATAAAAAGTCATGCTGTATGGAGATGTGTCCAGAATGAATTCAGCAACTTGTCCATTAAGCGCTAATATTAAGTTTGTATAAATCCCATAAAGTACATAAAAACTACATACAATAAGTCCCGCTTCGTCATAAATCCCCACAATCGTCCCAACAGTTCTATTTACTATTACATTTGAAGAGCCATCAACAGGATCTATCGTTATACCAAACTTTCCATCGCTTAAAACGGGTTCTGCTTCTTCAGAAGCAACAAAAAGAAAATCTGTATCGCTTTCTTGAAGCGCTTTTAATATAATGCTGTGCGTTAATATGTCTTCGTGAATTTGGGATTCACCGTAAATATTTATGGTCTTATCTTTTACCTTTTCAATGTTCATTCTCTGCTCAATTTCACGAGAAGTGATGCCCCTTTCTAATAACCCGCGAATAGGGATTGTTGCTTCAGCAATTATTTCTATAATTTCTATTAAATCGCCTTTATTTGAAAAATAATGAGGGATGTTTTTATCCAACCATTTTGACAATTTCATTGTCAAAATTTCATTATATCGACTCATTTGGGGTCTTCTTTAAAACCTTGTTTATTTAATATAGTATAAAATACAAGAGAATTATTACTTTTTCTTTTCATTAACAAAAACTTAAGGTGGTTTATTTTATCCGTTCGTTCAATTTTGATAGAATTTTTTACCCAATATTCCATAACATTACCTCCGCGTTCCACTTCATAAGTTTGGCCCTCTTGAGTTTTTCTGCTAAGTTCATTTACAATTAAAACATCAATGTGATATTTTTTATTTAAAAAAGTTAAATTAGCTAGCATTTGATTTAACTTATAATTCAGGATGAAATTTTTTCCTTTTTTATCTCGTTGTAATTCTAATCCATATAAATCGGTTATTGAATCAACTATAACTAAATTGAAAGTTCTATCACCGTTTTTTAAATCATCAATAATAATAAATTCTAAATTAAAAACAAGGTTATATAAATCTTCAAAAGATGTTGGCTTACTAAACAAGATATTATTCAATACTTCATTTAAATCGTTTTCAATAACAGAATCAATTTTGATGTAAGGGAAATTTGGTTTGCTATATATATAAATTACCTTAAAGCCACTTAACGCGTTATTATAAGCTGTTTGGAGCGATAAAGTAGTCTTACCAACGCCAAGATCACCCCATAATGAAGTGATTCCCTCGAAGGTATCAATGGAATTAAAGAAATCATTTATTTGTTTAATAGGAAAATTCATAATTAAAAATTTTTAATTAAATCTTTAATTTATATTAATAATTTGAGAAATAAACCTTTATATATATTAACAGAGAATCTAAACTTTTTCTATAAAATAAATAAAAGATTAATTGAAAAAAGAATTAAAGCTGAAATATTAAATCCGGGAAATAAAATTCCAAACACTCCATCCATTATCTTAACTACGCGGGATGAGTTTGAAAAGTATTATAATAAAGATCTTATGGTAAATTTTCTTGTATATTCGAAAGGCGAGAATTTCGAGCTATATCTACTAAGAGTAATTGCGGCTTATCGTGTAGAATATAAAAATAATTACTTAAGTTTAACTTTTTCAATCGATCCAGGAAAAAAAATTGGATTGATGATTTTTTTAGATGATTTTTATTTAGATTCTTTTTGTTGCTATGAAAAAGACGAGTTATTGGTAGCTATAAAGAAGAATATTCATACTTTTCAAGATAGTAACCCAAATTTAATGGTATTAACTTTTAAATTGGGAATGGGGGTACCATCATTTACATATGAATTAATAGAAAACATTTTTAAATTTTTACACGGGAGAAAGAATGTTAAAATATTTTTAATTAATGAATACAAATCCTCGAAAATGAGAATAATTAAAAAACAAAAAGAACGAAATTTTTCTAAAGATGAGATCTCAGCATTAATTTTAGCATTTAGAAAAGGTATTGAAGTAAACGAGAAAAATTACGATTCGATTTATCAACAAAAAGGAATAAATAAATTACAAAATGAAGGGGAATTCAAAAGGGATTTTGAAAAGATTGACGATATTATAAATACATTAGGTGAAATTGCTGAAAAAGTGTTACGCGGTGAAATTTCACTTAAAGAATCTACTCGATTGATTAATGAAATAAGAAATTGATAGTTATATCTGAAAAATTTAATAATTTTGAATAATTTCATCAAATTACTGTTTTAAAAAGATTTAAAAAATTATTTCTATCTATATCACTTGGAACTTTGGGGATACTGTAATTGAGAAGATTTAAAACTATCGATATACTGCGCGGATTAAGCATGGTGCATATGATCGTAGGGCATATGACTGAATGGTACCTTACTCAAGAGGGCATGTGGTTCTTTGATATATATAGAGCGATTGCAGATCCATTAGGATCGGGAGCCTTTTTATTTCTTTCTGGAGTAAGTGCAATTTTATCATATAGAAGCAGAACTAAAAAAACTGAAATATCGAAATCTTACAGTAAAAAAACACTAAGAAACGAGTATTTCTCTCGAGCTTTTTTTATTTTAATAATTGCTTTGCTTTACAACACATTTGTTGCAGTAATGTTTCATGATCTATCTATTATATGGAACTGGTTTATTCTTCTTACTATTTCAATTTCACTTTTTATGAGTTGGCCTTTGTTTAAAACATCGAAGCTATTTAGAATCTGTTTTGGAATAAGTTTATGGATTCTAAACCAAATTTTAGTAACTTTTCTGTTGAAATATGTCGGTCAGAATAATTTTTTTGGCGTTATGTATTACGTATTGTACAATAACTTGGAATTAGACCCGGTATTATCGTTTTTTACGTTTTTTGTTATAGGTACTGTTATAGGAGATATTCTTTACGATTTATATTCAGACGATAACAAAATAGTTAATAGAGAGGAATTCAAAAGAAAGTTTCTAATTCCTTCATTAATATCAGGAGTAATTTTGATAGTATTTGGGGTTATATTTCAATTTCCAAACTTTTTACATCATCGAACTTTTTCTTGGTTTTTTTATTCTTTAGGAATTGAATTAATAATTTTTGAGTTTATATTGGGAATAGAAGAAATTGGGATTCTTAATACTCAAAAAAGATACCGTTTTCTCTCCTATTTTTCCTTTTACTCCTTTACAATATACCTCTTACATAATTTCTTATATTTTCTATTTTTAGATAGTTTATATCCATTTAACATTTGGATATATATGTCAGCAATAATATTTCTCATAGGATTTGCCTTAAGGAATATCTATAATAAATGGGGGTCTAATTTTTCCATAAAAGCACAAATAGGTAGGTTGAGCCTAGGAATTGCTAAATTAATCGATAATAGAAAAAATTAATTAGTTTAGAATTAAATTCTAAATATTAAAGTTTAATTCACGAATAATTTTTGAAATTAATGAAAAGGCTCAAAAGTATTGACATATTTCGCGGAATATGTATGGGTTGGATGTTTTTAGGTCATTTATTAGACTGGTGGCTTAAACCCGAATATTTTTCTTTAAAAGATTTTACTCATAGTATTTTGGATCCGATTGGGGCTTCTGGTTTTTTATTTATTTCAGGCGTAAGTATGGCTATATCGTATCGAGATCGAATTTATAGAGTTGAGATATTGAATGAGCTAAGCTATTCGAGAGTAAAACAATCTTACTACTTTCGAGTATTATTTTTATTAATAATTGCTTTATGTTATAATTTTGCTATAGCTCTTTCGATTGGTAACTTATCATGGATTTGGACATGGTTTGTATTAATGACTGCTGCCTTTTCCTTACTGATAACATGGCCATTATTTAAATTATCAAAAAAGACTAGAATTATTATTGGATTTTCGATTTGGATTATAAATCAATTTATTTATAATTTTTTATCCCCACATCAAGGTTTAACAACTCTACAAGGCGTCTTATATCACATTTTATATAACGATTTAGGTCAAGATACTTTTCTTAACTTCTTTCCCTTTTTTCTTTTTGGAACTATTATTGGAGATGTCTTATCTGAGATAAACTTCAACAAAAAACCACAAAACAGAAAAAATGAACTGAAAAAAAAATTGTTCTTACCAATGAGTATCTTTGGTTTATTGTTGATTTTTTTTGGCTTAATATTTGATTTTCCAAGTTTTCTAATCAGAAGCAGTTTTTCTTGGTTGATTTATACGTTAGGTATCAATCTAATATTATTGTTAATATTAATAACTCTTGAGGAATTTAACGTTTTTAAAACTAAAAGAAGTTACAGATTATTGTTTTACTTCTCTTATTATTCCTTTACCGTTTATTTAGGGCATAATTTGATGTACTATATTTTTTTAAACAGCTTAAACCCATTGAGTATTTGGATAGCCGTTGTATTTTCTTTTATTTTGATTGGTTTGATATTAAGGCAAATATACAAAACCTGGGGTTGGAAGGCCTCATTAAAAGTAATATTAGGAAAAATAAGTTTTTATTTAGCAGGTAGAGTCGAGGAAAAAAATAAACGCTAACTACATGATAAAAAATTCATCTTGACTATAAATTAGTTTTAGTACATCTTATTTCTACCGGATCTTTTTCGAAATTGTTAAAAGGATTATCAAAAGAAATGTAATTTTTAAATATGTAATTAACGGCTTTAATATATCCGCCTTCAACTCCAACGGCAACAGCCCTATCTTTATCAAATATAAATATTACATCAATTAATGTTACTTTTTTTTTTTCAATCAATTTTACATTATGAATATAAACATCGTCAAAAAAGCTGAAAACTAGCCTTATTAAAGTTGTTTCAGCCTGGATTATTGAAATTTTTTTACCATTGAGCTCATATCTTAATTTTCTTAGAAAAAATTTAGCCATAAGAAAATCTCTTGGTTTTACAAAATAGAATACAAACGGATCTCTGATAATTACAAATACCGGAACGATTTTTGTAATTTCAAAAAAGAATCTAAAAAACTTTAATTCTGTGTTAAAGAATTTCTTTTTTATGTTTACAATCTGACTAAAGTAAAGATAATCAACTAAAGAATTAGACATATCACATTAAGTTTTTATTTTAAGAATTTAAAATTCGACTTTTTTAAGAAATTCATAAAAATAATATTATTATTTTCATCGTTATTACCAATTGATATTAAAATATTTTTATGTTGAAGAGATGAAAGAACGCTTAGACATCCTATTAGTGGAAAGAAGATTAGTAGAAAGTAGAACAAAAGCACAGTGGTTAATAAAAAAGGGATATGTGTATGTAAACGATGTAATAAATACTAAACCGGGTAAAAAAGTTGAAAACTCTTCTAACATCCAATTAACGCGAAAATTTCCTTACGTTGGGCGGGGAGGACTTAAGTTAGAAGCTGCATTAGAGCGTTTTTCTATCTCAGTTAAAGGAAAAGTTTGCGCAGATATTGGAGCTTCAGTCGGAGGTTTTACAGATTGCTTATTGCAACATGGAGCGATTAAAATTTACGCAATTGATACTGCAACTGATATACTTCATCCTTCCTTAAAATGCAAGAATGAAAAAATCATCGAACTATTAGGAGTCGATGCTAGAAGTTTGAAAAGTTTACCCAATAAAGTAGACATTGTAACAATAGACATAACTTTCTCTTCGCTCAAGTCAGTACTACCTAACATCAGGAATTATTTGAAGAAAAATGGAGATATTGTTGTTTTAGTTAAACCTCTTTTTGAAACAAACTTTCGTGAAGAAACAAAACTAAAAGTAATAAAAGATTCAGAAAATCTTTACCAAATTTTACTTAACTTAATGGAATGGAGTGTTGATAATTCATTCTTTCCTAAGGGGATAATAATTTCTCCTCTTTTAGGAAAAGGAGGGGCTGTTGAATTTCTGATCCATATTCAACTGGATAAGAAATACAATCTTAATTTTAGAGATTTAATTGAGGGAGTTCTTAGAGATGCGAAAGAAATTAACACCTACTAATTATATGGATAATTTTTGAAAAGTTTTCCCCATTCTGATTTAAAGAAATTATTTATTCTTTTCTTGCCAATTGTAGGGTACCATAGCATATCATGAAAGATTAAGGAACCTAAAATTGGAAAAGTAAAAAAAACTTTATTTTGTAATAATGGATTTATAAACCGTAAGGATCCCTTTCTAACCATCTGGTCCCCCCAAATTACCAAACTGCGTTTTACTTTAAAGTTCCAATTTATCGTTGACACATCTTCTCCAATAATCTCAATATCTTCGAAGTCTCCACAACCCAACCCTTCTTCGTGTGCTAATTTTATAGCAGGTAGTTTCAAAGGCTCAAATCCTAACATTTTTGCTACAACGGCGTCAACTGCAACTTGATCGTACCCCGCAAGGAGATAATTTTTTATACGAGGAATCATAGTTCTTGGTCCCGCCCCATCTCCACACACAGTTCCATCTACTACGGCCATAATGTTCGGGTGTATTTGTTTTTGAATTATTAACAAATCTACTAATACTTCAGACATAAATTGGTGACTAAAATGTCTACGCTTGGTCAAAAGACCACCGAAGGCATTTTTCATAGAGCATGTTATACCCCCATGCTTCATTTCTTCTTTGGTTTGTTTTAATGAGCCTCCGATCGCCCCCGTATGACCGTGAGTTTTCATGGTTGGAAGGTGAATTATGGATTTCCCTACGTAAAATTCTGGAATTTTAAAACCTTCTGGAAATATTTTAGAATCAAGAACGTGTAACTGCCTATTTTTCAACGAATTAAACCTATGTCTTAACGATTCATATGGCACAAACGGAACCCTTGTTAACGGGACAAACCACGCCCCATATCTCTTGATAATAGGACTCCACTTGTTTCCTTTTAGACCCTTTTCGATGTTCGTCACGACAGTTCTATTTTCAGCAGTAAAGATTTTTTTTGGATTATATCCATCTTCTACCATGGTTTTAAGGACTCCTTCCACTTGCCATGGTGGACTGGAACATGAAGGGAAAAATTTTGACCAACTTAAATTTAATTTTAAGATGGTTTTATTGTTTTTATCATAAAACTTTTCATATTCTGCTAAATGCATTAATTTTTTATAATCTTCCAAAACTGTATTTGGAGAAGTTTTTACCACAAAAATCTGAGATTTGCGAGACATAATTATTATAAAAAAAGTTCTATAATTTATTTTTTTTATGAATTTTCTAATATTTTCCTAAAGAAATAAGAAAAATTGAAAAACAAAAAAATAGAATAGAGTTCTTTAAAAAAACAAAAAAAATAATTAATCTAAAATTTATTCCATTCCTTTATACTACTTTTTTTCGATTAATGGCCTACAATACATATAGTGCTCGCCGCCCAGATCTACCCTTTCAGGTTTGTTTAGGTGACACCCTTCGTGATTTTCTTTCTCTTCACATCTTGGATGAAAAGCACATCCAGACGGTGGATTGATAGGACTTGGTACATCTCCTTCAAGAATAATTCTATTTATTCTGGAAGTTGGATCAAAGGTGGGTCTCGCAGATAATAAAGCTTTAGTGTATGGATGAGTTGGATGATAAAAAACCTCATCAACGGTACCTCCTTCAACAAATTTTCCTAAGTACATAACTTGAATTCGATCTCCGATATGCTGAATAACACTTAAATCATGGGTAATGAACAGATAAGAAAAACCAAATTGGTTTTGAAGAGCTTTTAATAAGTTTAAAATTTGAGCTTGAACAGAAACATCTAAAGCTGAAGTTGGCTCATCTAATATTATTAATTCAGGATTGCATGCCAGAGCTCTTGCTATTACTATCCTTTGTTTCTGACCTCCAGAGAATTCGTGTGGAAATCGATCTAAATGCTCCTTTTTTAGAGAGACCGTTTCTAATAGCTCCATGACTCTCCTTCGGATTTCTCTCCTTTTCCTCATCCCCATCAGCAATCTTAAAGGTTCACCAATAATATTAACAACTTTCCATCTTGGATTAAGAGATGAATCAGGATCTTGAAAAACCATTTGGATTTTTTTCCGCATATCTTTTTTGAAATTTTCATCTATTCTTTGATCTTTAAACCAGATCTCACCATCAATAGCGTGAACTAAATTTAATATCGTATTCCCAATTGTAGTTTTGCCACACCCACTTTCTCCTACTAAGCCTAATGTTTCCCCTTTATAAAGGTCGAAAGAAACCCCATCTACTGCTTTTACTTCCCCTATTTTTCGTTTAAAAAGACCACCATAAATTGGATAATACGTTTTTAGATTTTTTACAGAAAGCATAATTTCTTTTGAAGACTTAGAAGGGGCTGTTGATTCTTCACTTATAGTCATTTTATTTTTAATCCTCTTTTTAATTATTTATTCTAGTTATTTTTTAAACTCTTCCTGATAGGACAAATTCTTCTTCTTCCCATTTATATTTTGGCGAATCTTTATATTCAGGATCATACATGTGACAAGCAATAAAATATTTATCACTAATTTCGAGGAATCTCGGTTTTACTTTATCGCATACTTCTAACCTAAAATCGCATCTAGGATGAAATCTGCAACCAGAGGGGGGATAAATTAAATTTGGAACCATTCCCCGTATTGTTTTTAATTTTTGATCCCTCTTTTCTATGCTTGGTATTGCACCAATTAATCCTTGAGTATAAGGATGTCGTGGATTTTTAAATAAATCAATAGCTGTTGCGTATTCAACGATATTACCGCTATACATTACAGCAACTCTATCACATATATCTGCAATAATTCCTAAGTCATGAGTTATCATTAAAATAGAAGTTTTAAATTTCGTTTTCAACTCTTTCATTAAATCAAGAATTTGAGCTTGGATTGTAACGTCTAAAGCTGTCGTTGGCTCGTCAGCAATTAATAAGACGGGATTACATGAAAGTGCCATTGAAATCATTACTCTTTGTCTCATACCACCACTTAATTCATGTGGATACCTTTTTAATATTCCTTTAGCATCAGCTATTCCTACTTCTGCAATAATTTTTTCTGATTCTTCTTTTACTACGCCACCTATAGATAAGGTTACTTTAATGTGTGTCTGCAATTCTTCAATTGTTTCGTTTATTTCATTTACTTCTTCTGTGGTTAATCTTTCAGCGTTATCTTTTAATTTATTTTTTAATTCATTTTTTTCTTTAATTTTTTCTTTTCTTACCAGACGGCGTTCTCTCAAAATACTTTTAATTCTATCTTTTTGGTGTAATAAAAACACTTCACCTACTTGTTTGCCAACTGTAATTACGGGATTGAGTGAATTTAACGGATCCTGGAATATCATGGTAATATCATTTCCACGATAGGCCCTCATTTCTTTATTGCTTAATGAGACCAGATTTAGTCCATTAAGTGTAATTGAGCCGTTTACTATTTTTCCAGGTGCACGAACTAAACCAAGAATAGAAAGAGCCGTAACAGATTTTCCACACCCAGTTTCACCTACAAGTCCAATTATCTCATTTTTAAAAATATCAAAAGATACTCCATCTACAGCTTTAACAACACCTTCTTCAGTAAAGAAATAAGTTTTTAAATTTTTTACTTCTATTAAGGTCTTTACTGACGCTTCTGAACTGTCTTCGGGTTCTTCTATTTGTTCAACTTCTTTATCACTATCTGAACCAATCATAATACTTTTCCTTAATTTTTGAATTTTATTGATTAATAAAAAAAACTATAAATTCTTCAATCTTGGATCTAAAGCATCTCTTAATCCATCGCCAACTAGCATAAAGCCTAGTACAGTAAATAATATCATTATACCTGGCCATAAAGATGCAAATGGTGCCATTACTATATGACCTCTCGCAATATCTATATCCCTACCCCATTCAATCATGCTAAGATCACTATATCCTAAGAAAGCTAAACCTGCTAAACTTAGAATAATACCTCCAATGTCGAACGTAAAAGAGATAATAATGGGTTGGATACAATTGGGTAAGATGTGTCTAAACATTATCCTCCAATTTCCTGCGCCCGATACTCTTGCAGCTTCCACATATGGTAAAGCTTTGGCTTGTAGTACGGACCCTCTAATCAATCTTGAATAATATGGGACACCAAGAATACCATAAGCCAACATAATGTATTCCATTTCTTGCCCCCAAATAGCAATAAATACCATAGCAAGAATTAAACCAGGAAAGGCAAGGAAAATATCGACGACTCTCATAATTATTGAATCAACCCAACCACCATAAAAAGCAGCAATGACGCCAACCATAACTCCGAGTACAACACTAAAAGTAATAGCGGGAAGTGCGATTGTTAAGGAAGCTCTCGCACCATATATCATTCGCGAAAGAATATCTCGTCCAAACTGTGTTTGTCCTAAAGGATAATTATCTGAAGGGAGATTCCAAGAACCACCTGGTAGACTATTAGCTATTTCAAAAGAATAAGGAGCTATCCACTCGGGAAAAACTGCCAATGTTACAATTACAAAAACGATTCCGATTCCTATTATTGTCAAAGTTGATTTTAACCTACGAATAAACTTTCTCTGACTAATGGACTTTTCATATTCGATTTCTCTTAGTGTTAATTCATCAATTCTGGATCCTGGAATCAATAAAAATTGTAAATGACTTATAATCCAAGTTAAGATCATTTTTAAGAAATTTTCTTTTTCTTCTTCTTTTAATTTTGCTTCAAATACTTGTTCTGTCATTTTATTATCATCTCATTTTTTTTTCTCTTCCTTTTTAATACCTAATTCTTGGATCAACAAATGCATATATTAAATCTATTCCTAAATTTATTGCTATGAATACAATTGTCGTCAAGAATACTATTGCATTTAGAAGCCAATAATCAGTACTTTGAATTGCGCCAATTAATGCTTCACCTAAACCATGTAAATTGAAAGTTGTCTCCGTAAGAATAGCACCTGCTAATAAACCTCCAAAGTTTAGCCCAATAACTGTAATGGTCGGTATTAATGCATTTTTTCTCGCATGAGTATTTATAACATCTCGTTCTTTGCATCCTTTAGCTCTTGCGGTTCGAACGTAATCTTGCTCTAACACTTCCAACATACTAGAACGAGTTTGCCTCGTGATTCCTGCGATTGATATAAAGGATAAACAGGCTACGGGTAAGATTAGATGATGTAAATAATCAGTAACCAAGTACGTTTGTCCTGATAAGAATGAATCAATAATTCTATTGAGGGTAACTGGGGGAGGATCTCCAATTCCAGCAGTTTTATAATTTGCTGTTGGAAACCAGCCCAATTGATAAGATAAGTAATACTGTAAAATCAATCCCATCCAAAAAATCGGAATAGAAACACCAACTAACGCAAAACCACGGAGTAAAGTATCCTTCCACTTATTTCTGTTAGTTGCAGAAATTACTCCCGTTTTAAGCCCTATTATTGCAGCCACAATTATGGCAAAGATAGCAATATCGAAGGTCCGTGGAAATCTCTCTATAACAATATCCCAAACGGGTTGACCTTGAGCAAGTACATATGATAATCCCCAATCTCCTGTAAATAACCTACCGACATAGAGAAAATATTGAACTATTATTGGTAAATGAAGGCCAAGCCTTATATATGCAGCTTCGTAATCTGCAGGATCGAATCTATCTGGTAAGGAGGCTAATACAGGATTACCTGGCATCATTCTTGACAAAATAAAAGTAATTGTTAGTACTCCAAATAAAACCGGAATTGCTGCTAACATTCTTCTAAGGATATATTTGAACATACTCATATGTTTTTAAATCACCCACACTTTTTTAATATTTTTATTAAAGTTTTTTATTTTTTTATATTTTTATTAAAGTTCCACTTCTTTAATTTTTCCAAGATAGTCCTTATACTTGGTTTTTGCAAATGCTCCTAATATTGCACTTGATATATTTATTCCCAAAAGAATTAAAATTGTAAGGTAACTTTCAAAACTCAAAAAATATGTAATGAGTAAAGATCCGAAAAGTTCCAAAAGATCAGCTTGGAAGCTGTTTATGAACATATACCAAATCCAGGACTCGATTATGATAACCGGAACAAGCCAAATGCTATTCTTAATTCCGTATTCGAAAAATTGTTCTCTAAATCCGAGGAAGAATATTATTGCAATAAGTATGAATAAGGACAATATTGATATTGGATTGAAAAGCACCTGATATAAAAATATAACTCTATTTCCGATAGATTTTTCGTAAACATTACTGATATATCCGAAAAATACAAAATGGATCAATAATACAGCCAAAATGAAATTTCCTTGTCGACTAAGGTCAATCTTTAATTTCATAACATTATCTCCAATTTCAAATTATTCAAATTAAAATTCTTTAAACTAAAACTTTTTTGAGATTTATTAATATTTGATCTTATATTAATTATTCCCATATCTTTCCAGAGTTTCAAATCAATTGTTTTTTTTACGTTATTTTCTAAAAGTTTTTTATTATAAGCAAAGCAGTCTAAAATGTCATCATATATTAAATAAGGCACGAATGTCAACTTATTAATTTTATTCTTTTTAATATTTTCGACATCAATAGATATAATATCAGGATAATATTTTTCTTTTTTTTCTCTATACAGTTTTACCGTTTTTAAAGCTCCTTTTTCAGTTATTTGGATTTTATTTCCTTCAATCCTTTCTTTGAAATATTTAATATTAATATCACAGTATTCAGATAATCTTGCTGTATACTCTTGCGAATTAATAGTAATAGCTTCATTTTCGATAATAGCAAACATTTTTAGGTATTCTGATAAGAGAAATGTAAAATCTTCTATCAAACTAGGGAGTTCCGTTTTTAAATTTAGGGAATTTTCAAACCAATTTGTTAAAGATTCTAATGATAACGTACGATAGGTAATTTCCTTATATTTTTTTTTTGAATAAATTATTAAATTTTTCAAACCTTCAATCAAGAAACTCTCAAAATTAAATACTAAATCGAGTGTTTCTAAAAATGAGTCAAGTTTAAGCAAATCGGGAATTATAAAAAAAGTAGCTCTTCCATTAGAGGTTTTGTCAATTCTCATAGGAATTGGCATAATAGGGATTTTAAAAATATCCGTTGGAAAAATATCAAAATTAAATCCAACAGGTGCGAGATCATTTTTAAATGATTTTAATTTTGCAGGTGGATTTGAAATTCCAAATTTTGGACTCATTCACAAATCACGATTATTATATTGTTTTAAAAAAAAAGAAAAAAAAATATTATTTATTTAAATTTAAAATTTATTTGTTTGTTTACTGCTCGTATAATGCTGGAATATCCCACCATACTGGGTAGAAGTAGAGTCTGCCCATAGGGTTTGATGGATAATCCATTAAGTCTTTGTTCCAGGCATCATTATTTATACCGACGTATCCATAGCCCCAAGGCATATCTTCTTCTACAAGAAGTGTTTGAATCCTATCGTAATAGGTTTCTCTATCACCAGGATCCGTTTCTAATAATGCTTTTTCCATTAAGAGCTGTACATTGTCCCATAATGCTAAAGGATCCCTACCAGCTTCTTTTGCAGATGTATATCCATTATATTTAGCACCATTAGATGCAACAGATCTGTTGGTAAATAATGGGTTAATATAGTTGCTAGGATCATTATAATCGGGAATCCATCCGAGCCAGTATATTTGTACCATATTTCTGTGTAGACCAGCGAGTTCGTACAAGCTTAAGATGAATTGTGACCAAGTGGTTCCAGCGTCAGATACTGTTATTCCAATTTTATCAAGATTATCCACTAAAAGAACATACATATTTTCACGCATATCATTTCCAATGTTATAAGTGTAGTTAAACGTTGCAAAAGATGCGGCTAACCAGTCTGCTTCATTTGTACCCCCAACTGCTGTATCCCATCCTGCACCAAATCCCATACTTTGCATAATAACTCTGGCTGCAGGAACATTATAGTCTGCTGGAGTATTTGTCCAGTTAGCATATGCTATACCTTCTGGGACAGGTGATTTTAACCTGACTGCTTGTCCTTCTAATAGCTCCTCAATTATGAAAGAATAGTTTATTGCATAAGAAATTGCTTTCCTAAAGGTTGTGTTAATCCAGTCGGCATTCATTCCAAGATATTGAACTCCAAGAGTTTGTCCAGCTTCAACGAGCGTAATATCTGGATCCGAGTCAAATGTAGATAACATAGAACCCATAGGATCAAGTACAATATCAACATCACCGGATAATAAAGCATTATTTCTGATTTGAGCGTCGTTGATAATAGAGAAGATTAATGTATCAATCTTAGGTCGTAATCTCCAGTAAAAATCGTTTGCGTGGAACAGCACTTCAACGCCGGCTTCAAAACCGTCATAAACAAACGGACCGGTACCAACCAAGTCTCCATTTGCAGTGTCGAGTGGTTCATCGAAAGATGCGGAAGCTGGTGAAATCTGATATGCAGCATTAAAGGATAAGATAGCTTCGAAGGCACT
>Ga0114922_10001805_pt1 | contig 20273 bp, 13 predicted proteins | sample AartaG_FD_100975 | JGI IMG/M metagenome (GOLD analysis project Ga0114922, IMG submission 100975) | Deep subsurface microbial communities from Aarhus Bay to uncover new lineages of life (NeLLi) - Aarhus_00045 metaG | ecosystem: Environmental > Aquatic > Marine > Oceanic > Sediment | place...
AGTTGAAGACGGATCGACCCTGCTGCTCATCCCGGCGCAGCAGGGCGATTCCTTTGAACCGCAGTATGAGTCGTTGTCGACCGGTTTGGCACGGGTCGGCAGTCGGCTGTTTCCGCCCGTGACCGCGCGGACGGCCGCCCATACGGGGATCGCGCTGACGGCGATCGCCGCGTTCGCGATTCTGCTGCTGGCCACCCGAGCCCGGCTAGGTCACGACGCCCTCATGCCGTCCGGCGCCACCGGCGCCACCGGACTCCTTTTGGCCACGGGCGCGTTCGCTTCCCGGCGGTGGTCACCGGGCCGGATCGACCTGACCAGTGGAATGGGCTGGCCCGCGGTGGTGTTGTTGGCTGGTGCGTTCGCCGCGGCGGCACCCGGAGCACTGGGCAGTGCGCACGCGTTCATCGCCGTGCTGGCCGTCGCGATCTTGACGTGCGTGGTTGTGATGGCTATCGGGTGTCACATTGCCGTCGCGACGACTGTCGTAACCCTCTGCGCTATCGCCGGATTGGTTTCCGCGATACGTATGTGGCGACCCGTGCCGAGTCAGTGGTTGGGCATGGGTGTCTTGATCGGACTGCTGGTGCTGTTGACACTCGCACCGACGCTGGCGCTGTTGACGGCCCGGATCCGGCCGCCGCATTTCGGATCGGTCACCGGCCGGGATCTCTTCCGCCGCGGCGACGGCATGGCGGTGGATGCCGTTGCGCCGGTCCACGACTCCGGCGGTCACGAAGATGGAGCGGAGTTCCCTACCCCCGACCCCACCCCGCGAGGTGCGGTCATCGCCGGAATGGCGACGCGGGCGAACGCGGTGCTGACCGGGATCTGTGCCGGTGCGGCTATTTCATTGCCATTCGCTGTGTGGTCGACCCTGATACCGGGGCGACCCCGCAGTGCCGCCGCCGCGGTGCTGGCCGCATTGATGATCCTGATATTCATCAGTCGCGCTCGGATGTTCGCCGATCGACGGCAGGCCGTCGCCCTGGTGTGCGGTGCGGCGTGCGCCGTTAGTGCGGGTGTCGTTCGCTACGTGCTGCACTTCGCCGGAAACGATGGTCCGGCACTGCTGTGGGGTACCGCTGTGCTGATCGGCTTCGCGGCGGCGGGTCTGGCCGCCGGCCTGCTGGTTCCGGTGACGCGTTTCACGCCGCTTGTGCGGATGGTCGCTGAATGGCTCGAGTTATTAGCCATCGTCGCCGCGCTTCCCCTCGCCGCCTGGGTGGGTGGGGTGTTTAGTTGGGTACGGATGAGATGAGGCCGTCTGCCACGGGCGGGCGCGCAGTCCGATGTGCCGCCGTCGTACTAACCGTGCTCCTGACGGCGACAGTGGCCAATGTCCCGACGGCTCTTGCTGTTTCACCGCCGGTTGTGGATCCTGCGTTGGTACCCCCTGACGGCCAACCGGGGCCGGAGCAGCCGATGCGCCAGAGTAATCTCTGTGCGCGCACGACCCTGACCGCCGTGCCCGACGTCACCCTTCCGACGCCGGGGTTCGCCATGCTGAATGTCCGCAGGGCATGGCAGCACTCGACGGGCAACGGAGTGACGGTCGCGTTGATTGACACCGGAGTCAATCCGCATCCACGGCTGCCCGTCCTCCCGGGCGGCGATTACGTCATGGGCGGTGACGGCCTCACGGACTGCGATGCCCACGGCACCATTGTCGCCTCGCTGATCACCGCGGCACCGAGTGGCATTCCGATGCCGCCGCCGTTACCGCCGAATCCGCCACGGACGGTCGCGGTGGATGCTCCGGAGGTATCCGGTGCCCCGGATGGTGTGGCAGGTGTTGCTCCGCACGCGGCGCTGATCTCCATCCGGCAGTCCTCGAGAGCCTTCGAACCGGTGAATCAGGGTTTCCGGGACGGCGCGGGCCATCGAAAGGCGGGGACGGTCGCCACTCTCGCGCGCGCGGTGGTTCATGCCGCCAATTCCGGTGCCGACGTGATCAACGTCAGCGTGGCAGCATGCGTCGCAGCGGCCGATCCCCTCGATCAACGGATGATCGGTGCTGCGGTCTGGTACGCGGCGACGGTCACCGATGCCGTGATCGTCGCTGCGGCCGGCAACGCCAGCGAGGACGGTTGCGCCCAAAACCCGGTCTCCGCCCCGATGGCCGTTGGCGGCTCGCGGGACTGGTCGGGTGTGACAACGGTGTCGTCGCCGTCCTGGTTCTCCGACTACGTGCTCTCGGTCGGCGCCGTTGACGAAACCGGCGCGCCGATCGCCAAGAGCCTGGCTGGTCCGTGGGTCGGCGTTGCGGCACCCGGAACGAGCATCGTGGGTCTGTCGCCGGAGACCGGCGGGCCGGTCAACGCCTACCCGCCGGTGCGGCCCGGCGAACCGGACGTGGGGTTTTGGGGCACCAGTTTCGCGGCGGCATACGTCAGCGGGGTAGCCGCGCTGGTTCGGGCGAAGTATCCGGAACTGTCCGCGCATCAGGTGATCAATCGAATCCTGCAAACCGCCCACAATCCACCGGCGGGCGTCGACAACGAGGTGGGATACGGCGTCGTCGACGCGGTGGCCGCGCTGACCTTCAGCGTCCCGGCGGGAGAACGTTCTGCTCCCGGTGCCGGCGCCCGGGTGCTGACTCTGCCGCCACCGCCACCGCCACCGGACCACCGCGCCCACGGTGCCGCACTCGCCTTCGCGGGCGTCATTGCCGCCTGCGTCCTGATGGCGGCGGTCATCGCCCGGGCGAGGAGATCCTCATGACAGACAGCGGCCGTCTCATCGTTGTCACCGGGGTGTTCCTGTGCGGTCTTCTCGGCTGGACCGCCGCCGGATACCCCGGCGCGGGGATCGGTGTGACACTCGGCCTGGTCTTGCTGGTGATGCCCTGGTGGCGGCAACCCCTGTGGTCCTGGGCGACGTTGTACCTTCGGCGTCAGCGGCCGATAGAGTTCGCCGATCCCGTGACGCTGGCCAACGACCGGTCCAGTGGCGGTGTCCGATTTCAGGACGATGTTGCCGTCACCGCGCTGGCATTGCTGGGAAAGCCTCACTGTTTAACGCTAGTTGCCGGCTCAATGACCAGTACGTCTAACGCGATGAACATCTCCGAACTTCGTTCCCTGATGAGTCAGGCCCTGGGGTTGAAAATAGAATCCATGTCGGTAATTAGCACCGGGTCGCGACGCGGTAGCCTCGGTGACTTTCCGCGGGTGTACGACACCCTGATCGGAACGGCGCCGTACGCCGGTAGGCGCGAGACATGGCTGATCGTCAGGATCCGTTCGTCGGCAAGTGGTGACGCGCTCCAGTGCCGTGACACCGTGGGAACAGCATCGCTGGCAGCGGCACAACGTATCGCAGCGACGTTGCGGTGCAGCGGAATTTGGGCGAAAGTTGCCACTGCGACCGAGATGCTCGAGTTGGAAAAACGTCTGGGCCGAAATTACCTCGCAACTCGCAATCGGCACTGGCGTGGAGTGCGCGGCGACCCGGGTTGGCACAGCACCTACGCCTATCGCCCGACGGACGTCAGCAGCGAAGTGCTGGCCCAGGCGTGGTCCTTACCTGCGGACACGATCACTCAGAACCTGACGATGTTTCCCGATGGCGACGTGATGGCGACGGTGACCGTTCACACCGCCCAACCGGCGACGGTTTCTCCGAGTGCGGTGTTGCAGACCTTGCCGGGGCGACAGGCATCGGCACTCGCGGCCCATCTATGCGGACCACGTCCCGATATCAGAGGAGTCGGCCAAGGCCCTCTGCTGCGTCCCGTGGTCATCCCGTTAGGCCCGTCGGGCGTTCTGCTCGGAAGGTCTTCCACCGGCGATCGTGTGCTGCTGCCACTCGGTGATCCGGGTCGACCCAGTCGCGTCCATATCGGGGCGGACGATGCGATCGCCAAGCGAGTCATTCTCCGGGCAGCCGGCACCGGCGAACGAATCACGGTGCACACCAGTGCCTTCGCGCGGTGGGAAAGCATACGAATGCCCAATGTCGTGGTAACCGAACAGCCCAGGCCGGTGCCCGGCACCACTCTCAGTGTGGTCGACGGGACGGTCCAGGTGACCCCGCGCCCCAGCACGGTCATCTCCGTCAGCCCGCCCGATACCGGCGCCGCCGCAGCCGAAGTGGTGATCATGCAGACGGCGCCGACCACGATCAGCGTCACCGCCGGCGGGATGGTTCACCAGGTGGAGGTGGAGTTCTTCCGCGCCGAGAACCGATACGTCTGGGATAGATCATCGCAAGCCCGCCCGGAACTGGTAACGGCGGACTGAACCGGTGGCCGCTATCGGTGCGATTACCCTCGCCCGCAGGTGTTTCGAACACGCGATAGCGGTGATCGAGGCTGACCCGGCGTCAGCGCGTCGACTCTTCGGGGAGGCGACGGACGCCGACCCGTCGATGGCCGACGCGTGGTTGGGCCGGATAGCGGCCGGAGATGACGATCCGAGGACCCTGGCGGCGCTGTACGACCATGGCACGCGACTGCACCGCGAATCGACGCGCCTGGGGGTCCGGCTTGCCGCCGCCGTGAAGGCCGGGCCCTACCTCTCGATCACGGTTACCGAGGCATCGCACGCCGGCCTCGGGCTCGCGAGCGTCATGATCGACGACGGGCGCTTCGACGAGGCGGCGGCGATCCTGGACAATCCGGCACTGCTGGAGGGCAGGGAGAATCACCACTGGCACCAACACATCAGCGCGTACCTGATGTTCGCCACCCAGCGCTGGGGTGACGTGATCGCAGAAGCCGCCCGGGTACTCCCGCCTACCGCCGTGATGATGCCGGCGGTCACCGCGGGCAGCGGTGTGTTGGCCGCGCATGCCGCGGCTCATCTCGGCCAGGCCCGGGTGGCGCTGGACTGGGCGGATCGGGTTGGGCCAGTCGATCAGGTCGGCTTCCCGCTCATAGCAGCGGATTTGGCGTACTTAAGGGGGATGGTCCATCGGCAGCTCGGCGACGAACAGCAGGCGCAGGTATGGCTGTCGAAAGCGACGATCAACGGCGTCCTGATCGATGCGGCGAAGCAGGCGTTGGGGGATTCCCGGGTGCAGTTGCTTGTCACCGATGAGGAGGCGATCCGAAGTCGCACGAACAGGTGGGATGTGACCACGGAGCGATCCAAAGACGTCCTGGCAGACGAGGGGAACCGCGAACGTCGCGCGGAACTGTTGGCGCAGGGGCGGGCGCTGCTGGGCAACCAGGTCGGCTTGGCCGAGGTGAAACGGGCGGTCGGCGAACTCGAGGACCAGCTTGAGGTTAGGGCGCTGCGGTTAGCCCACGGTCTGCCGGTGACGAATCAGACCAACCACGTACTCCTGGTTGGCCCGCCGGGGACCGGTAAGACCACTACCGCCGAGGCGCTGGGGAAGATCTATGCCGGGTTGGGCATCGTCAGGCACCCGGAGATCATCGAGGTGAACCGCTCGGACTTCTGTGGCGAACACATCGGGTCGTCGGGACCGAAGACCAACGAGCTGATCGACCGATCGATGGGCCGGATCCTTTTCATGGATGAGTTTTACAGCCTGGTGGAGCGACATCACGATGGCAGACCGGACATGATCGGCATGGAGGCGGTGAACCAGCTGTTGATGGCCTTGGAGACCCACCGATTCGACTTCTGTTTCATCGGGGCGGGCTACGAGCGGGAGATCGACGATTTTCTCACCGTCAACCCCGGGTTGGCCGGTCGGTTCAACCGTAAACTTCGATTCGAGTCCTTCAGCGCCGATGATCTCGTTGAGATCGCCGTGCGATACGGCCGTCCGCGGGCCACCGTCCTGGACGCGGACGCTTGCGCCGCCCTCAACGCCGCCTGCCGGGAATTGCGTGGCCTCCTCGCCCCGGACGGCACCCACGGAATCGACATGCTGCAGAACGGTCGGTTCGCCCGCAACGTCGTCGAACGTGCCGAACGATTGCGCGACTCGCGGGTGGCGGCTCAGAACCGCATTGACCAGGGCTCGGTGACCATCGACGACCTGGAGCGGCTGCGGACCGTGGACGTGGTCACCGCGGTCGAGGATGTGTGCGCGGAGAAGCACCTACGGATCACGCCGGCAATTTAATCAAGACCTTGCATATACCGCTGGGGGTATGTACGGTAAGGGCGGAGATACCCCCAGAGGTATACGATCCACGGAAGACGGTCAGCTCGCTGACCCGCGTACGCTGAACTCGGAGGACACCACCATGAAGTTCAATCAGTACTACCTCGAATGTTTGTCGCATGCGTCGTACCTGATCGGCGACGAGAGCAGCGGTCGCGCCGTTGTCATCGATCCGCAGCGCGACGTCAGCGAGTACGTCGCCGATGCCAAGGAACTTGGTACGACCATCGAATTGGTCATAGAGACGCACTTCCATGCCGACTTCCTCTCCGGTCACCTCGAACTGGCCGAGGCGACCGGCGCCAAGATCGTCTACTCCTCCGTCGCCGAACCCGAGTTCGAGCACGTCGCCGTCACCGACGGTGAGCGTTACTCCCTCGGCGAGGTGCAACTGGAGTTCCGGCACACTCCGGGACACACCCCGGAGTCGATGAGCATCGTGATCTACGAGCATGCCGACGACACGGTTCCCTACGGTGTGCTGACCGGTGACACACTGTTCATCGGTGACGTCGGCCGACCCGACCTGCTCTCCTCGATCGGTTTCACCCGCGAGGAACTCGCCGACAAGCTCTACGACTCACTGCATGACCAACTGATGACACTGCCGGATTCCACCCGGGTATACCCGGCCCACGGTGCCGGCTCGTCGTGCGGCAAGAACCTGTCGACCGAACTCTGGTCGACCATGGGCGAGCAGCGCAAGACCAATTACGCGTTGCGCGCTCCCGACAAGGCAACGTTCATGGATCTGGTGACCGAGGGCCAGCCGCCCGCACCCGGTTACTTCGTCTACAACGCGATCTTGAATCGTCAGGGCCGCGAACTTCTTGACGAGACCGCGATGCCGCCGGCGATGTCCTACGCCGAGGTCCATACGGCGGTGGCTGATGGAGCAGTGCTGGTCGATGGTCGCAATCCCGAGGAGTTCGGCTTGGGGCACCTCAAGTCGGCGATCAACATCGGCTTGGCGGGCCGCTACGCGGAGTTCGCCGGTTCGGTCATCAAGCCCGACATCGACATTGTCCTGCTGACCGATCCCGGTCAGGAACTGGAAGGCAAGAACCGTTTGGCGCGAATAGGTTTCGACCGGGTGCTCGGCTACCTCAGCGAGCCGTATCAGGTGATGTTCGACCATCGCGATGACGTCACTGTCGCCTCCCGGCTGACCGCCAACGCCCTTGGCGAGCGGATCGCCGACGTGCCCGAGCTGCAAATGGTCGATGTGCGCAACCCCGGTGAAGCCGCCGCCGGAATGATCGCCAATGCGGTCAACATCCCGGTGGGCCAGTTGCCCGATCGGGTTGGTGAACTCGATCCGCGGAGGCCGACCGTCGTTTATTGCGCCGGCGGCTACCGCTCATCGGTGGCGGCGAGCTTTCTGCGCCAGCGTGGCTTTGACGACGTCAGCGATGTCCTGGGCGGTTACAACGCCTGGGACGAAGCCACTCAGAGCGTCTGATGAGCACGGCAGCCAGGCACCGGGTCATCGTCGTGGGCGGTGGTACCGCCGGCATCACCGTCGCGGCGCGCCTGTTGCGCAAGGGCTACACCGACGTCGCGGTGATCGAACCCTCTGACAAGCACTATTACCAGGCAATGTGGACACTGGTCGGCGGGGGTCAGGCCCACGCCGGCCAGACCGAACGCTCCGAGGCATCGGTGATGCCGAAGGGTGCGACGTGGATTCGCAAGTTTGCCGATGCCTTTGATCCGGAGAACAACACCGTCGCCTGCACGGACGGTTCCACGTACGGCTACGACGTGCTCGTGGTGTGCCCGGGCATACAGCTGGACTGGGCCGCCACCGCGGGCCTGCCCGAGGCATTGGGCCACGGTGGGGTCTCGTCGAACTATCAATTCGATCTGGCCCCGCGGATGTGGGACTTCATTCGCACCACCCGATCGGGCAGTGCCGTGTTCATGATGCCGTCGGGTCCGATCAAGTGCGCGGGCGCGCCGCAGAAGATCGCCTACCTGGCCGCTGACTACTGGCGCAGGGAAGGTGTGTTGAACAACATCGACATTCATCTGGTGGTCCCCACGCCGCGGATCTTCGGCATTGCGGCCATCGCGGACAACCTCGACAAGGTGATTGCCGGCTACGGCATCCAGTTGCACACGCTGTCGGAGGTGACAGCCGTTGACGCCGAGTCGCGCAAGGTGACGATCGCGGCGGTGGGTGAGGGTGGCACCGACACCACGCTGGCCTTCGATGTGCTGCACGCTGTTCCGCGCCAGTCCGCTCCCGACTGGGTGAAGTCCAGTCCGCTGTCGACCGGAGATCAGAACGGCTACGTCGAGGTGGACAAACACACACTGCAGCACGTGCGCTACCCAAATGTCTTCGCTCTCGGTGACGCGGGGTCTACGCCAAACTCCAAGACCGGCGCCGCAATTCGCAAGCAGGCACCTGCGGTGGTCGACAACATCGACGCCTACCTCAACGGCCGCCCACTGCCCGGCGCCTACGACGGATATGCGTCCTGCCCGATCGTCACGTCAGCCCATGACATGCTGCTCGCCGAGTTCGACTACGACTTCAAGCTCAAGCCGTCGTTCCCAGTGCTGGACCCGACCAAGCCGCACCGACCGTACTGGTACCTCAAAAAGTTCGGCCTACCCTTCATGTACTGGAACCTGATGCTGAAGGGTCTCGCCTGAGCGACCTCAGGCGGCAGGGTCTCGCCTGAGCGACCCCAGGCGGCAGGGCCTCGCCTGAGACTTCAGGCGTCGAGATCCTGCTCGATCAGTTCGGCGACGGTCGCGACAACGGCCTCGTCGTCGGCGGTGATCGTGACCGCTGAGCCGTTGACGGCGCCGAGGGTCATGATCATCAGCGCCGAACCGGCATCGACCGGATCGCCACCGTCGAGTGCCAGCGTCACCGGCACGCCGGCGTTGACCACGGCCTCGGCGATGACAGCGGCCGGTCGGGCGTGCAGTCCGACCGCCGAACCGACCGTCACAGTCTTACTGGGCATGATGGGCTCCTTCGTTAGTTCACACGTTTTCATGTTGTGGCGAACGCGGCGTTCGCCTCCGCTTCGGCCTTCGGTTTTACGAACTGCTTGGCAGCGATCACAGCCAGCGCACCGATCACGGTACCGGCGGCCAGTGCCACAAGGAACCACAACAGCTTGCCGATTGCAAAGAAGACGAAGATCCCGCCGTGCGGGGCCTTCAGCGTCACGTCCAATGCCATGATCAGAGCACCCGTCACCGCGCCGCCGGCCATCATCGACGGGATCACCCGGAACGGGTCGGCGGCGGCGAACGGGATGGCGCCCTCGGAAATGAACGATGCCCCCAGCAGCCAGGCCGCCCGACCGTTCTCCCGTTCCGGCGCGCTGAACAATCCCGGCCGCACCGTGGTGGCCAGGGCCATCGCCAGAGGTGGGACCATCCCGGCTGCCATGACCGCGGCCATGATTCGCAACGACGACGGCTCGGCGATGCTCAGGCCGGCCGTCGCGAAGGCGTAAGCGGCCTTGTTCACCGGGCCGCCGAGATCGAAACACATCATCAGGCCCAGGATGATCCCGAGCAGGATCACCGAACCACCGGACAATCCGCCCAGCCAGGTGGTCAGCCCTGAGGTGATTGCCGCCAGCGGCCGACCCAGCAGCAGGAACATCAGCAGACCGACCACCAGTGAGGCGAAAAGGGGGATCACCACCACCGGCATCAGCCCGCGGGCCCACTGCGGGACGTTGACCCGGCTGATCCAGAGCGCGGCGAAGCCCGCGATGAGACCGCCGACGATGCCGCCGATGAACCCGGCGCCGACGAACACCGCCACCGCACCGGCGGTGAAGCCGGGCGCCAGTCCCGGCCGGTCGGCGATCGCGAAGGCGATGTAGCCGGCCAGCGCCGGCACCAGGAAACCGAAGGCAAGCCCGCCGAGGGTGAACAACACCGCGCCCAGATATTGGGCCAGCCCACCATCGGGGAGGTTGGTCAGCGAGTTGCCGGTCGCGATGATGCGACCCAGCGAATCGGTCTTGCCCTCGGGCGTGTTGGCGATCTCATAACCGGCCAGCAGGAACCCGAGTGCGATCAGCAGTCCGCCCGCGGCGACGAACGGGATCATGTAGCTCACGCCGGTCAGCAATATCTGACGAAGCCGCGTACCCCACCCCAGGCTCGACGCCGCGACCTCGGGGGCGCCGCCGACCGGAACCGAGCCCTCGACCCGTGCGGCACTCGGATCATCGGCGGCTGCAACAGCTTCGGCGATCATCGCGTCGGGCTCGTTGATCGCCCTCTTGACCCCTGAGGCGATCACCGGCTTGCCGGCGAAGCGCCGGCGATCCCTGACTCCGACGTCGGTGGCGAAGATGACTGCATCGGCCCCGGCAATCGTCGCGGCGGCCAGTGGCGTGCTGCCCGAAGAGCCCTGGGTCTCGACCGTGAGCGCCACGCCGGCCCGCTGGGCGGCCAACGTGAGCGCATCGGCGGCCATGTAGGTGTGCGCGATCCCGGTCGGGCAGGCGGTGATTGCGATGATCGACTTCCCCTGTGGCGCAACGGCGGGCGCGAGTGCCGGGGCACCATGGCGGGTGTCGTCCGGGCTGACTATGTCGTCGACGAGTGCGACGATCTCGGAGTCGGTCGTTGCCGCGCGCAGCGACGCCACGAAAGCCGGACGCACCAGTGCCCGGGCCAGGCTCGACAGCAACGCCATGTGCTCAGCGCCCGCCCCCTCCGGCGCGGCGATGAGGAACACCAGATCGGCGGGGCCGTCGGGGGCGCCGAAGTCGACCGCGGGCCGTAACCGCACGAACCCGATCGAGGCATGCCTGACCGAGGCAGATCGGCAGTGCGGGATGGCGATCCCGCCGGGCAGGCCGGTCGCGGACTGTGCCTCCCTGGCCAGGATGGCGCGCCGCAGTCCCCGGGCGTCACCGGTGCGGCCCGCGGCCGCGAAAAGGCCGGCCAGTCGCTCGATCACGGCCTGCTTGTCAGAGCCGGCATCGACATCCAGTAACACCAGGTCGGGACTGATGATCGGGGGAATCGTCATGGGGTCGCTTTCGGTTCGGAGTCGGAGTCTGGGTCGGAGTCTGGGTCGGGGCCGCGAACGGCCGTGATCGCGACGTCGTCGAGGTTGAGCTGGCTCGGCGACGGCAGCGCCGTGCCGGGAAGTGCGGCGGCGCCACTGCCGTAGGCCACCGCCATCGCAAGCCGCTGGGCCGGGCCGGCGCCCATGATGTCGGCCCGGACGTAGCCGGCCAGCGCGGAGTCACCGGCGCCGACGGTGCTGCGCGGCGTGATCGGGGGAGGGGTGGCCAGCCAGGCACCGTTGGCGGTGACCAATACCGCGCCAGCTGCACCCAGGGTGGTCAGCACCGCGCCCACGCCCCGAGCGATCAACCGCTGCGCCGCGATGACCACCGGACCGGCATCGCCGCGTGCCACCGCGGATTCCAATGATTGTGCCGTTACCCCGGCCAGGCCGGCGAGTTCCTCGGCGTTGGGTTTGATCAGATCCGGTGCCGCCCGGTCAAGATGGTGCGCGAGTGCGGCCAGTGGTGACTCGGAGGTGTCCACAGCGACCTTGCTTGGGTAGGGCCGCAGTGCCGCCACCATGTCGGCGTACCAGCCCTCGGGCATACCCGGCGGCAGTGAACCCGACAACACCACCCACTGCGCCGACTGGGCGCACTCAAGCACCGCCCGTGTGAGTGCGTCAATGTCGGCGGATTCCATCACGGAGCCTGGCTCGTTGAGTTTCGTTGTGGTGCCGTCCGGTTCGGTAATAGCGAGGTTGGTACGGACTGCACCTGTGACCGGGACCGCGTAGATGTTGAGACCGATGTCCTGCAACCCGGCCAGGATCGGGTCGCCCGGACGGGCGGGCAGCACCGCGATGACGTCGAGTCCGGCCAGCGCCAGCGCGCGCGCGACGTTGACGCCTTTGCCGCCAGGTTCAGACGACGTCGCACCGATCCGGTGCACAGCGCCGCGCACGAGCGCCGTGGGCAGGGTCACGGTCCGGTCGATACTCGGATTGGGAGTAACCGTGACGATCATGAGGGTGCCTGCGCCACTACGACGTCCAGGCCCTGCTCGGTGAGACAGCTGCGGTTCTCCGCGGTGATCTCGGAGTCGGTGACCAGCACATCGACACGATCGATCGGCGCGAAGCTGACGAATTCCTCACGGCCGATCTTCGACGAGTCCGCAACCACCACAACGAAATTGGCGCACTCCACCATGGCTCGCTTGACGGCGGCCTCGCCTGGATCGGGAGTGGACAGTCCGTGGCGGACGGTGATGCCGTTGGATCCGATGAAGGCGATGTCGACGCGCAGGGAGTTCAGGGCTTTGACCGCCTGTTCGCCGATCGTCGACTGGGTTAGGCCGCGCACCCGGCCGCCGAGAAGTTGAAGGGATATTGACGTCAGGCCGGCCAGGCGGGCGGCGATGGGCACCGAGTTGGTCACCACCAGCAGTTCACGGTCGGGTGGCACGAGTGCGGCAACCCGCGCTGTGGTGGTACCGGCGTCGAAGAGGACTGTCGCTCCTGACTGAGGGAGGAATTCGGCCGCGGCCGATGCGATGGCGAGTTTGTGGCCTGCCCGGGTTGCCTCGCGTTCCTCGACGCTGGGTTCGACGAGGTGCAACGCCCGGACGGGTACCGCACCGCCGTGCACCCGCCGCAGCAGGCCGGCCCGATCGAGGACGGCCAGGTCCCGGCGAACGGTCTCGGTGGTGACGTCGTAGTGCTGGGCCAGATCGGCGACGGAGGCGCGCCCCTGAGTCATCACCGTCGCGGCGATGGCCTGCTGGCGTTCCTCCGGGTACATGGTTCTCCGAGTGCGTGGGACGGCTGTGGGTTCATACCCACTTCATGTGGGTATGTGTTGTTTTACCGCCGACCGTGTGGGAATGTCAACGATTTGCTGTAATCCCCTGCATGACCTTGCCGAATACGACGGTGCTGCAGGGGGTCCCGGTGGTTCCGGGTGTCCGTTTCGCGCCGGTGATCCGCACCAACCGACTGCCCGCGATCGACGCCCTCGACTCAGGCGCCGTGCTGGCCGAGCTGGATCGGCCGGCCGAAGCCGCCCGGTTCGCCAACGCCGCCTCCACGGTGGCACAGCGCCTGCGCGACCGGGCCGCGACGGCAACCGGCGCGGCGTCGGAGGTATTGGGCGCCACCGCGCAACTGGCTCAGGACCGGGCCTGGTTGGGATCGGCCGAGAACGCCATCAAAACCGGCAAGACCGCCGTGCGTGCCACCGCCGATGCGGCCGCCCAATTCATCGAGATGTTCACCAAGATGGGCGGCCTGATGGCCGAACGGGTCACCGACCTCAAGGACATCCGGGACCGCGTGATCGCCGAACTTGCCGGACTGCCCGAGCCGGGCGTGCCGATTCCGGTCGAGCCCTCGATCCTGTGCGCCGAGGACCTCGCGCCCGCTGATACTGCCGGCCTGGACCCGCATCGGGTGGTCGGGCTGGCCACCACGTTGGGCGGTCCGACCAGCCATACGGCGATCATCGCCCGCCAACTCGGCATTCCCTGCGTGGTCGCCGTCGGCGGCCTCGACGACGTACCCGTCGGCACCATGGTGCTGCTGGACGGTAACCGCGGAACGATCACCCTGGATCCCGACCGGGCCGATGCCGCCGCGGCCGTGGCGGCAGCCGATGTCGCGGCGGCCTCGATGGCGGGCTGGAGCGGACCCGGCGCGACCTCCGACGGCCACCCGGTATTGATCCTGGCCAACGTGGCCGACGGCGCAGCCGCTCGAGCCGCGCGCCAGGCCCCGGTGGAAGGGGTCGGTCTGTTCCGTACCGAATTATGTTTCCTGGAGCGCGATTCCGAGCCAAGCGTCGATGAGCAGGCCTCGATCTACGGGGAGGTCCTCGAAGCTTTCGCCGGCCACAAGGTGGTGATCCGGACCCTTGATGCCGGATCGGATAAACCGTTGAAGTTCGTCACCACGCCGGCGGAGGCGAACCCGGCGCTGGGCGTGCGGGGTTTTCGGATCGTCGCTCACAATGCCGAACTGGTGGCCCGTCAACTCGACGCGATCGCGGTTGCGGCCGAACGCACCGGTAACGCTCCGTGGGTGATGGCGCCGATGATCGCGACCGCCGATGAGGCTCGGCAGTTCGCCGGTCTGGCCCGCGATCGCGGACTGCATCCCGGTGTGATGATCGAGGTGCCCGCCGCGGCCCTGCTGGCGGGCCGACTGCTTGAGCATGTCGAGTTCCTGTCCATCGGCACCAACGATCTCGCGCAGTACACGATGGCCGCCGACCGGATGTCCTCGGATCTGGCGACGCTGACCGACCCCTGGCAACCGGGTGTGCTCGCCCTCGTCGCCGCGACTGCCCGCGCCGGCGCCGCCGTAGGCAAACCGGTCGGTGTCTGCGGGGAGGCCGCCGCCGATCCGATGATGGCCTGCGTGCTCACCGGTTTTGGCGTCACGTCGTTGTCCGCCGCCGCGTCGGCGGTGACCCCGGTGGGCGCGAAGTTGGCCACGGTGACGTTGCAGCAATGCCGGGATGCCGCCGATGCGGTGCTGGCGACGGCGACTCCGGCGCAGGCGCGCGAGGCGGCCATGGCCGTCCTGGGCTGAGGTCTATCCACAGATCCGATTTCGTCCCCAGCCGGCACGTGTTCACATTTACCTAGTCCGAGGGTGGGCCTATTATCGAATGTATGTTCGATGAATTGCCTGATGCCGCGGTGATCGACGCGATCGGTGTGTGTGCGCGGACGGAGAACGCGGCGTGCGCGCGGCGCTTGGCGGCGATCGCGGAGTTGTACGAGCGGCGCCAGGTTCCGGTCGAGGATGGTCAGGGCCGGGAGTTGTGGCGCTTCGATGTGTGGGATGCGGTGGCTGCGGAGGTGGCGGCGGCGCAGTGCACGACGGCCGGGGTGGCAAGCGGGCTGCTGCATTACGCGGTGTGTCTGCGGGAGCGGTTGCCGCGGGTGGCGGCGGTGTTCGCGACCGGGGTCCTCGATTACCGGACGGTGCGCATGATCGTGTCCCGCACACTGCTCGCGGTGGAACCTGAGGTGATGGCCGCGATCGACGCCGAGTTGGCCGAGGCGATCCGCTCGTGGGCGCCGATGTCGGTGACGAAGATGGTGCAGGCGGTTGATCGCATCGTCATCGCCCATGATCCGGAGGCGCGGCGGCGAACGCAGTCCCGGGTCCGGGGCCGCCATGTCGACATCGCCCACGATCGGGACATCTCCTACCTCACCGGTGAGTTGCTTCAAAGCGATGCCACGTTGCTTGATCGGCGGCTGAGCGCACTGGCGCGCACCGTGTGCGATCACGATCCGCGCACGATCGCGCAGCGTCGCGCTGATGCCCTAGGGGCGTTGGCCGCCGGTCACACCGTGTTGGCCTGCGCGTGTGGGATGTCTGAGTGCGCCGCTGTGGAAAACGATGCCGCGCCCACGGTGGTGGTCCACGTGGTGGCGGAGGCCGCGGCGCTGAAGTCCACGGCGCTGGATTCCGCGGATGGTTCCCAGGGGCAGCCTTCAGAGGTGCACGGTGAACGGCCTGAGGATGACACCTTTGAGGTGATCACCAGCCGGGAACGTCTTGCCGAGGTGATCACCGAGGCGCTCGGCCCGAAGGCGCCCCAGCCTGCCCCGCCGAGTGCGACGCCGGAGTTCGGCTTCGTGGTGGGCGGCACGGCGGTGCCGGTGAGTGTTCTCGCCGACCTGGCAGCCCGGGGCATCGCCGAACTGCGTCCGGTGTCTCATCCCGGTGAGAGTCCACCGGAGCCGCGGTACCGGCCCTCGTCAGCGTTGGCGGACTTCCTGCGATGCCGCGATCTGACCTGTCGATTCCCGGGGTGTGACGCTCCGGCGAACATCTGCGATCTCGACCACACGATTCCCTACGAAGTGGGTGGGCCCACGCACGCCTCCAATCTCAAGGCGCTGTGCCGAAAACATCATTTGCTCAAAACCTTCTGGGGCGGGCCGGGTGGATGGCGCGATGAGCAACTCCCTGACGCCACCGTGATCTGGACGTCGCCGAGTGGGCACACCTACCGCACCCAACCGGGCAGCGCGCTACTCATACCCGCCCTGTGCCGGCCCACCGCAACACTCAACCCGTCACGGCGCCAACCTGGTTCTCACACCCGCGTTGCGATGATGCCCCGACGGACCCGGACCCGGGCAGCCGACCGGCACTACCGGATCATGGCTGAGCGACAGTCCTAGCCGGGTAGGTCAACTCCAGTTCGCCGATGTTTGCGGCTGTGGTCACCAGTGGCAGGGCCGCGGCGACAGCGAGTTCTCCGACCCCGGCGTCAGCCCGCAGCGCAGGTACGAAGTCGTCGCTGATCGGTGGCAGATCGTCGGGGTATTCGCCGCTCGTGAGTGCAGCGCATATCGCTATGGCGTGCTGCTCCAGGACCTTTCGTGCCTGTGGATAGACCCCGAGCGGCGGAGGTGTGAGGTCGGCGATGAGATCGGCGGTGGTGCGCAGGCGCGGGATGCGGTTGTCGGCGTCGAGCGTGCCGGGGTCAATCGCTCCGGCCGCTTCAGATAGGTAATTGCGCACGGCGTCGCCATAGGTTCGCACCGCTTCCAGGGTGTCCTGGCTCAGGGCGATGACCGCATCGTCGGACTGCTCGGAGGCGCCGCTGGTGATCCGGGCCACCGCGGCATTCAGGTAGCGCGAACCGACCTCCAAGGCCGCGTCGATGGCTCGCCGAACCGCCGCCGTCGCACCTCGGGGCCAGGTCAGCAACGAGGCCGTCAGCCCGACCGCTGCCCCCAAGACGATGTCTTCGATCCTGATCAGGCCGACCTGCCAGCCGGTGGGCTGGATCAGGTTGAAGACGATGAACACCATCATTGTGAACATCGCCTGGCCGGCCAAGAACGAACCCACCCGCGACACGTAGGTCGATCCGAAGGTCACGATCGGCAGCAGCACCCACATCACGATCGGGTCGACACCCAGCAGGCCGATGACCGCGGCGCCGATGGCGAAGCCGATGACCGTACCGGTGATCGCCCGCAGCGCAGTGGTTCCCGTTGACAGCGCGCTGCTGCGCAGGACCGACAGCGCGCCGAGCACCACCCACAGTCCGTTCTGCACCGGGAAGACGATGGTGATCACCACGGCCAGGGCCAATGCCAGACCGCTGCGCAGGCTGTTGAATACGGTGATTGACCCGGTACTGAGATAGCCACCGAGTGAGGCGATCGCGGCCCGTTTGGTGTACACCCGGTCGGCGATGCCGGTCTCGGGCAGTTGGCGGCCCAACACCCGGGCCCACCACGGTCGGGTATCGGCGGCGACGGCCGCGGCGATGATCCGGCCGGTCAGTGCGATGCTGCTGTTGATGGTGCGCCGGCTCAGCACTGCGCGGCCGCGCCGCACCGCCGTGGCGTCGTCGGGATCGGTGAGGATGGCGCCGACGTCCTCTCGGTAACGGCTCACCGCCGCCGTTCGATGGGCGGCCAGCGCATCCTCCAACTCGGTGCGGGCGCCCGCCTGATCCTCGGAACTCAACACGACGGCGCAGGCCCGCAGCACTCGCGTGGCCGGGGCCGTCATGGGGCCGAGCAGCGTGCTGGTGTCAGAGTCCACCCGGTCGCACAGCCATTGCAGGTCGGTGGTCACCCGGACCAGAGCCCGGCTGCCGGCGGTCATCGTGACCGGTCGAGTTGTGCCACTGAGGAATCCGGCGCGCAGTGCACCGATAGCGTCACTCACTTCTTGACCCGAGCGAGTACCTTCAATGCGGTCGGCCAGGGCCGCGCAGACGCGGGTGGCTTGGCGGCGCAGTTCACTGTCGTAGCGCGGGGGGAAGACGAACAGGGCGGCCGGCACACAGATCAGGAGTGCGATCACCCAGCCGAAGAGTCGATCACCCAGGGGCGCCACCGGTCGGATACACACCGGGAGGATGAAAATCATCAGCGTCGCGCGCTGTCCGCCGGCGACCACCTCGCCGAGCAGGCCGAGAAAGCTGACGCTGATCCCGACGATGAAACACAGCGGCACCGCGATCCAGGGATGGGGCGCGGCTAGCGTGGCGACGGTGATGAGCACGGCGCCGTTGATGGCCAGCCCGCAGTAGCCCAGTGCCCGGGTCCCGCGGCCGCCGGGAAAGTCGGTCGCAATCAGCAACGCGATGCAGCCGAGAATGGTGAAGATCGGCGTCTGGGTGTCACCGGCGACCGCGAAACTCGCCGCCGCGGCAAGCGGGATGAAGATCGCCGCGCGCAGAGCCTTGCGCGCCGCGTCGCCGTCGGGGTCTCGCCGCGTCACCGTGGCGGCACGGTGGCGAACCGGCCCGACTCGAGATGGTCGAGCATCTGGTTGGAGATCCACTCGTAAACCAACGGATCGCGCTGCAGGGTCGACTGCTCGTAGCCGACGAGGAGGTACACGGCCCAGTCGGCGAACACCTCGGCTTGACGGGTATCCCTGACGATTTCGAAGGCGTAGTCGTAGCAGAGGCTGAACCGATCCCGGTCAACCTCGACTTGAATGGCGTGTACCTCGGGATCGGCGGAACTCCAGGCGCGGATCGCGGCTTCCGCCCCGTGCGGAAGCGCCAGGGCGGCTTCGATGATCGCCCGCATCCGCGCCCGCGGATCAGGCTCCCGGCGCAGCACCTCGGCCAACCGCACGGTGCGGTCCTGGCGCCAGTGGCAGATCAACTCGCGCGTGTAGTTATTCCAGTTCCGGAAATAGTGGTAAAACGAGCCGGTCGTCACGCCGAGTCGGCCGCACACCTCGGCCAGCTTGAGTCCGCCGAAGCCGAGTTCGGCGAGGATTTCCAGGCCGGTCTCGAAGAACGACTCCCTGGCGGCGACGACTGACATCCCCAAACATTAAGGCTCCGAGCCCGCAATGCGGCAAGCTGTGAGTAGGCGCCTTCGTGGGCGCGGGCGCGAAGGAGTTGTGATGACCATCCAGATGACCACCGACCATGCCACCCAGGGTGGCTCCGCCGGAGTGTTGGCCAAGGTCCGGACGGTGTTCAACACCGGCCGAACCCGCTCGATCCAGTGGCGGGAGCAGCAGTTGCGGGCCATCGAGCGGATGTGCGAGGAACGCGAGGCCGAGATCTCCGAAGCGCTGATCAGCGACCTGGGCCGTTCAGCATTCGAGGCCTGGCTCGGCGACATCATCTCGACGAAGGCCGAGGCGGTCTTCGCGCGCAAACACCTGCGCAAGTGGATCAAGCCACGCCGGCAGAGTCTGCCGCTGGCGCAGATGCCCGGCCGGGCGTGGGTGCAGTACGACCCGATCGGCGTGGTGCTGGTCATCGGGCCGTGGAACTACCCGTTCTTCCTGTGCATGTCGCCGGTGGTTGCCGCCGTCGCGGCCGGCAACGCGGTGGTGATCAAGCCCTCGGAGTTGGCCCCGGCCACTTCCGAGTTGATCGCGCGCCTGGTGCCGCAGTACCTCGACACCGAGGCCGTCCGGGTGGTCGAGGGGGCCGCCGACGTCACCCAGGACCTGCTGTCGCAGGGCTTCGACCATGCGCTGTTCACCGGCGGCACCGAGATCGGCCGCAAAATCATGGCCGCGGCCGCACCGACGCTGACTCCGGTGACCTTGGAACTCGGCGGTAAGAGCCCGGTGCTGGTCCTGCCCGATGCCGACCTCGACGTGACGGCACGACGGATCGCGTGGACCAAGCTGCTCAACTCCGGACAGACCTGTATCGCTCCGGACTACATCCTCGCGGACCGCTCCATCGCCAGGGAGCTCACCGACAAGATCGTGGCCACCATCGCCAAATTCCGCGCCGACCAACCGGATCCGTCGCTGCGGATTGTCAACGAGCGCCAGTTCGACCGACTGGTTTCGCTGCTCTCCACGACCTCCGGCACGATCGTCACCGGCGGCGGCTCGGACCGCGCCAAGCTGTCTCTCGAGCCCACCGTGATCGTCGATCCCGCTCCGGACGACCCGGTGATGAGCGACGAGATCTTCGGTCCGATTCTGCCGATCATCACCGTCGGATCGACCGACGAGGCCGTCGCCTTCGTCAACGCACGACCCAAGCCGCTGGCGCTGTACGTGTTTACCGCGTCCCAGGACGTCGGTCGTGAGCTCGTCGACCGGATGCCGTCCGGCGGAGCGGTGATCAACCACCTGTTCCGCGACAGCCTTGCCGCGCATCAAGTGATGAGCAGGCTGCAACCGGAGCACCTGCTGGCCGCCGCCG
>Ga0114922_10001806_pt1 | contig 20271 bp, 15 predicted proteins | sample AartaG_FD_100975 | JGI IMG/M metagenome (GOLD analysis project Ga0114922, IMG submission 100975) | Deep subsurface microbial communities from Aarhus Bay to uncover new lineages of life (NeLLi) - Aarhus_00045 metaG | ecosystem: Environmental > Aquatic > Marine > Oceanic > Sediment | place...
GCGCGCGAGCGCGGCGTGTCGATGGTGCCGATGTTGTCGTACCTGAGCGTGAGGTGATAGGGACGGTCCTCTTTCACCAGCAAGTGGAGGTCGCTGGTTCCGGGCGCCTCGCCGGCGCGCAGGACGGCCGTCGCGGTCTTATCGGGATGGGCATTCAACCGATCCAGGCCGCGCCGCAGATCGTGCCAGTTGAGCGGTTCCCCCTCGGACGGCAGATAGGGCAGGTAGTTGTGATCCGCGGAGAAGACCTCGTTGCCCTCAATCAGAACCCGGCCGACCCGCCCCTCCGCCACGCGCAACCGCAGCACGCCGTCCCTGAACTCCTGAGGCGGAACGACGACGAGCGTGGTTCGGTAGCCGCGGTCGAAGAAGAGCTGCTGAAGCGCGGCGGCGATCTGCTGCATGTCCTCCAGAGACAGGTTGTCGCCTTTGAGCCCCCTGCCGAACTCCCACAGGTCCTCGTCGGAGAGCACGGTGTTGCCCTCGACGATGATGCGGGTGACGGTGACGCGCACTTCCTGCGGGGCCTGCTGCGCTCCCTCTTCTTCCGCCGCGTCGGAGCCGAGCGCCGGAACGCAGAACACACAGAGGGCCATCATGCACAACCAGCCGACGCGACATGATAGTAATGGCCGAGTTCTCATCTCCCCTTTCCGAGCTGCAGCGTCGTCTGTATCCTGCAATGAGCTACACTGCGCCCCGCTGCGTCACGTCAGAGCGCCCTAAAGTACGGCATCGCAGCAGGCGCTGTCAAGAAAAGGGCGCTCCCACACAGGGCCGGCACTACTCGGTCGCATGGATGTCTGCCGGACCGGGCGCGACGGCCAGGGCGGGCGCTGACCAATCCCTGGCGGGCAGGACTCGCACGGTCTGATCGGAACTGGCCGTGGCCACTGCGCGGCAGTCCGGGGAGAAAGCCGCGCACCAGATCGCGTGGTCGGCGTGCACCACCGGGCCTATCACCTCCCGGCCCGTCTCCGGGTCCCAGACCCTCATCGCGCCGTCGTCGCCGCCGGATATGACCCGGCGTCCATCGGGGGAGAAGGCCACGGTTTTCACCCAGGCCTTGTGGCCCTTAAGCACGGCGACCTCATCGTACGTCGTCGCGTCCCACAGCCTGACCAGCGTATCGTCGCCGGCGGATGCAATGAGCGTGCCATCCGGCGAGAACGCAACGGCGCGCACCCAGTAGGTGTGGGCGGCCAGGACGCCCAGCGGGGTGCCCGTCGCCGCATCATGCACGTACACGCATCCGTCCCGGCTGGCGGCAGCCAGGCGCTTGCCATCCGGCGAGAACGCAACGCACCCGATGATGTCCTCGCCCGGCTTGACGGTGAGCAACTCCTTTCCGGTCCGGGCATTCCACACCTTGACGGTTCCGTCCCAACTCGCGGAAGCCAGACGCGCGCCGTCCGGGGAGAAGGCCACACACCGCACGACGCCTTCGTGTCCGGCGAGTGTCGCCTTTTCCGTCAGGGACTCAACGTCCCAGAGCACGACGACATTCTCCCAGTAGGCGGCCGCCAACAGCCTGCCGTCGGGCGAGAAGGCCACCCAGTTCGCAGCCCCCTCTCCGGCGTCCAGGGAGGCAGTGTTCTCGCCGGTCTGCCGGTCCCAGAGCCTCACCGTGCCGTCCTGAGCGGCTGAAGCGACGGTCTTCCCGTCGGGCGAGAAAGCAACGCCCGCCACCATCCCCTCGTGCCCCTTGAGCGTCAGTCCCACGTGGCCGCGCCTGGTCACGTCCCAGACCTTGACCGTGTGATCGGTGCTGGACGACGCCAGACGAATGCCGTCCGAGAAGGCGGCCAGATCACGGACCAGGGCCGAGTGTCCGTTGAGGGTGCCGACGCATGCGGACTCGCGCCAGTCCCAGATCTTGATCGTATGGTCCTGACCGCCCGAGAGAACGTAATCTCCGTCCGGGGAGAACGCCACGGCGAACACGGCCCCGTCGTGCCCTTCAGCGTCGGCACCCACGTCCTTGGTCTTGAACCGCCGAAGCTCGGTTCCGGTGACAGCGTCCCACAGCCTGACCGAGAAGTCCCACGAACCCGAAGCCATCACGTGACCGTCCGGAGAGAAGGCCACGGCGTTGACGCGGTTCCCATGGCCCTCCAGGGCGAGTTCCTGCTCCCAATAGGGCGGCTTCTCCCGCAGCACGGCAACCCCGCCGCTCTGCGTCAGCTCGCCGAAGCCGCAGGCCAGCCGGCCGTCCGGCGCAAATGCGAGCGACGCGATCCCGCCTGCAAAGCCGGGCACGGCGGCGACCTCCTGATGCTCGTGCAGGTCCCAGATCCTCAGGGTCCCCGCCTTCCCGCCGCTGGCGAGCCGCCCGCCGTCCGGGAAGAAAGCCACACACCACACCTCGTCCTCGTGGCCACGCAACACGGCCATTCCGCGCCCGGTAGCGACGCTCCAGAGCCTGACGGTGCAGTCATCGCTGGCCGATGCAAGTCGCGCCCCGTCCGGCGAGAACGCCAGGTCGCAGACGATGTCCGTGTGTCCCTCGAGCTCGGCCACTTCCCGCCCCGTGTCGGGCTCCCACAGCTTGATGAGGCCATCCGCCCCGCCCGACGCCGCGAGGCTGCCATCCGGCGAGACGGCCACGGCCTCGACTTCGCAGTCATGCCTTCGGAAGGTCAGCAAGTCAAGGTGGGCGATGTACTTCAGAAAGCCCCAGGCCCAGTGCCTGAGGTCTTGCGGGCAGTCGTCCAGGAGCCGCTCCGCTTCATCGAAGCGGAGGTCATCGATCTTCCTCATCGCCAGAGCCACCTTCGCGGAGTAGCCTTCGCGCTCGGCGCGGTCGCGCTGGAACTCGGCGATGATGCGCTGCCGCTCCTCGGCCTTCTCCGCCGCGCGCACCAAGAGGAAACCGATGGTCAAGGCGACGATGAGCAGCGCGGCCAGACTGCCAATGGCGATCTTCAGCGTCCGGACGGCGCGGACCTTCCTGAGCCGCTCGTCCCTGGCGCCAATGATGCGCTGCCTGAGGGGCTCGACCTCTTCGCCGGGCTCCTTCTCCAGGACCGAGAGTGCCAGGTCGAAGTCGCCGCCCGCGTAGGCGGCCTCAGCGTAGCCGGTCCGCGCGTCCCGCAGTCCCTTCCTGGCGGACTCGTTGCCCGACCACAGGTTCAAGGCTTCCTCGTAGGCGAACACGGCCCGCGCGAACGTCTCATACTGCCCTGTATCTTTCGCCTCCTCGACGAGCTCCAGGGCGTTCTCTCCCAGGGCGATGCTCTCCGCATGGGCCATGTAACGGCGGATCTGATCGGCAAAGTCCCCCACGCTCGCGTACCTGTCCTCGGGCCGGGTGCTCATCGCCTTGATAGCGATCTCCAGGAGTTCGCCCTTCCTGGACGTCTTCTGGATCTCGTTCCTCGCGGCGTTCATCACGCACTCGAAGGCCGTCTTCCCGACGTGCGGTGTCTGATCCGTCACGATGTGATAGAGAATGGCGCCGAGCAGGTAGACGTCGCTCCTCCTGCCGATCTTGCGGCGGTCGTCCTTCGCCATCTCGGGGGCCATGTAGGCCGGCGTGCCGCCGACCTGGTGGGTCTTGCGGATGTCTTCGGCTTTGCCGTGGCTTTCGACGGAGGCCGCCAGCCCCCAGTCCATCACCATGACCTCACCGTAGTCGCCGAGCATAACGTTGTCGGGCTTCAGGTCGCGGTGGATCACGCCCCGCGAGTGGGCGAAGTTCATGGCGTCGCAGACGCGCAGGAGCACATCCAGGTTCTGCTGGAGGCTCATTTGGGACAGGCAGTCCTTCCACGAGCGGCCGATCACGTGCTTCATCGTGTAGAAGCTGCGGCCCTTGCTGTCGCTCTCCAGCGTGTGGATGGGCACGATGTTCGGATGGTCCAGATGTCCGGTGACGAGGGCCTCCGCAACGAAGGGGCCCCGCATCGTCTCTTCCATCACCTTGTCTTCGAAGCGCTTGACGGTCTTGAGGGCGACCTCGCGGTCCAGGGACTTCTGGCGGGCGCGGTAAACGACGCCCATCCCGCCGGAGCCGATGACGTCCAGGATCTCGAAATCCGCCAGCTCCTGCCCCAGCATCTCGCCGGCGCCTTCCCTGGCCGCCGCAACGCTCCCCCTGGCTTCGGTCCCCCGCACGGACTTCACGGTCATGTCGGGAGTGTCCGCGGCCCGAATGGTGTCCTCCCAGACCTCGGCCACGGTCTTCTCGTCCGGGGCGACCTGAAGCATCGTTTGCCGGTCGGCAACGTGGGTGCCCTCGGCCTCGATCGTGTCCTGGTCGCTGACCGCCTCGGTCACTGCGGGGCGGGTCTTCTGCTCGGCGGTTCGGCGCAGCCTGGGCGGCGAGGCCGGCTGCCCCTGCGTCTCGACCCCCTCGGCGGCAGCAGCCTGCTTTCGCCCGGGCGGCCCGGGCGCGGAGACGATGGTATCCTGGTCCGCAGAAGACTTCACGCTGGAAGGAGCTGCGCCGCCCTGCGCCGTCTCCACAGCATCGGGCGAGACGACCTCCCCCCGGGTCGGCGTCTCGTCATCCGCCGGTCGGGACTCCTCGTCCGGCTCTGAGCCCCGCTTCTCTCCCTCATTCTGGTTCGATGGCAGCATTGGCAAACGTTATGCTCTGCATATGATCTACAAGCGATCCTGCGGGGCACAAGGCGCGGTCGGCCCCTACGGCCACAACATGATAGCACACCCGGAGCGGATGTCCATCCCCCTGGGTACTGAGCGACCGGTGACGTCGCGCCGCAGAGATTGAAGGGAAGCTCCCCGGCACGAACCCCCGCCCCCAAACGCACAGGCCGCCCGACAACGGGACCGCCGCCCTTAAGGCCGCCGGGCGCCTCCCGGCTCCGCACGGCTCTGCAGCAGTTCCATCAACTGGCGGTTCTGCAGGATGATGGCCCGTAACAGGTTCGACATGGCCTGCAGGTACCGGAGCTGGCGGGCCTCGTAGTCCTCGCGGAACTCCGCGTCGGATATGAAGCCTTCGGCCGAGTCCACCAACTCAACGATCTGTGCCGTTCGCTCGTCGTCTTCTGCCATTGTCTCGCTCTTTTGCCCGGAGGCCGACATGGCAGGCTCAGAGCCCGACCATGAGCCGGTCACCGAGGGAATCGGGTAGCTCGCCCTGTTGCTTGATCTTCTTGACGGTCGTCGTCACGTCGTAGGGAACACGCTGAATGGTCACAAGCTGGCTGACCAGCCGGAAGCTCATGTCACCGTTGCGGATGTAGGGGAACCGGAACCATGCGCCCTCAAGAGTGGCGAAGCTGGCCAGCCAGCTCCTGTCCCTGGGCTGGCCGACGCTGCCCGGGTTGACGACCCACTGGGTGCGCATCGGCATGTGACTGTGCCCCACCACCAGGATGTGCCCCTGTATCTCGTCCACGAGCCCCTTGCGAATCTGGCCCGGCATGAGGTACTCGTCCAGCATGTCCTTCTTCGAGCCCGGGGAACCGTGCACCATCGTCGCCCCGCGCACGTTCATCTGGAGGGGCAGCGAGCGCAGGAACCCCTTGTTCTCCGGCGTTAACACGCTGTTGGTCCAGCGTGAGGCCGCCTGGGCGGCGGTATTCTTCTCCTCGTATATCTCCCGGCAGAGGGCCCTATCTTCGTCGGAAAAGGTCTCGTCACTAGTCCCAAGCCGGTCGAGATTGGCGCAGACGAAGTCGTGGTTGCCCTGGAGGGCCTGCATCTTGTATTCGCGCACCAGATCGCAGCACTCGTTGGGGTTCGGGCCGTAACCGACTATGTCACCCGTGCAGTAGATATCCTCGGCATCGCGCACGGCTGCCAGGACGGCGCTTAACGCCTCAAGGTTGGAATGGATATCTGATACTACGGCTATCATGCGCTGTCCGCAACAATGTCGGTTCCGCCCGATGGAGGCCCTCAAGCGGCGGACCTTCTGCCGACGTCACGAGGCCCGGAATGAGCCGTTATCTTATCAACGGGCCGGCGCTAACGCAACCCAAAAGGCTTCAGCCCGGCGCGCCCCCAGAGCCACGCCCCGCCGGTCATTCTCCAATCACCGCACTTCCATGATCGCCAGGGCCACCGGGGGTCAGCCTGACGCCTCTGGCCGGCGGCGCTCAGGCCGGCCCGCCTATCTCCTCCAGCGTGGCGCAGATGGCCCGTATGTTCTCCAGGGGCACGTCGGGCTCACACTCCGCGTAGAGCATCAGCCCGCCGGCGTCCGTGTTCAGCCTTGCGGCGGCCGTGCGTATGTGGTCGGAGACTTTGCGCGGCGTGGCAAACGGGAAGAGCTGGCGGTCCAGGTCCAGGTTGATGCAAATCCTGCCCTTGGCGGTCGCTTCCAGTCCGTCGAGACCGTTCGCCCGTATCTGCGGGTTCAGGACGGTCACGCCCGCCTCGATCAAGTCCGGGATGATTTCCAGAACGTGGCCGTCGGAATGCAGATACACGTCCAAGCCACACTCCCGGCAGCGCCCTGCCATCTGCCGGTAGCACGGCAGCAAGTACTTGCGCCACGTCGCGGGGCTGAAGGGCAAGGACCTCTGCACTCCCAGGTCGTCGCCGAACGAAATGAACTCGGCCCCGCACTCGATCATCTTCTCAATAGCCGCCATGTTGTAGCCCAGGACCATCTCTACGAGGTCCGCCAGCCGCGGCTCCTCGGTGGCGAAGTCCAGCATCAGGTTCCCGAAGCCGCGCAGGTAGTAGAGGCGCATGTACATGAACCCGTGAGGCATTCCGCCCCAGGCGATCCGGCCCTCGCGTTTGGCGCGTTCGCAGCGCGTTCGCAGGTCGTCCCAATCAGGCACGGGGCCCCAACCTTCCCCTTCGGTCAGGGGATCCGGAGCGCTATAGTGCTCGAAGTCGGCCCAGTCTCCGAGAGGGTGCTCCACCACCGCGCCGTCCAGCCCTTCCGCTATGTTGTCCCAGACGCATCCCCAGTTATCGGTGAAACGCCCCGCAGCGTAACGCCGGTCGCCGACGGCGTCGAAGTCCCGCTGCCCCTTGCGGAAGTCGGGGAAGAGCAACGGATAGTCGACCAGCACGTCCTCCACTCGCTCCTGGTATTTCCTCCACGTGGCGGGCATGACGGCCACGGTGCACGGGATCCACTCGGGCTGCACGAAGTAGGCCGCCCGCAGGTAGTTGCGCGCCCTCTCGTTCTTCGTCTCCGGGTCTATCATCTTGCCCCCGCGCAGCGGAATCGACGCACCCAAGCCAACGTGGCGCACATTATAGCCGGCACCACCGACCGTTCAAGAAAACGGGCTTCGGCCCCAGGCGTTGACAATCACGTTGCGCTCGGCATAATAGACGGCCTGCCGGGGTTAGCTCACCGTGTCTCGTTACACCACGAGGGAAGGGCAATGAGGAGAGAAGTGCGAACGGAAGTCCGTGGCCGGTGGCACAATCGCCACGTCCTGTGCAACGGCGAAGCCGTCAGCAGGCTGTCCGTGCTGGCCGCGTCCATCTGGCTGTTCGGCATCCCGGTGCGGATGGGTGGGATCGGCAGCGTGGAGACTGAACGGCAACATCGCATGAAAGGCCACGCCAGGTATCTCCTCCACGACACCGTGCGATACATGACGGAAGAGGGATTCGACGTCTCTGTGTTGTTCGGCATCCCGGACTTCTACAACAAGTTCGGCTTCATCTCGTGTCTGCCCGACCACCGCATTTCCGTCGCCACACGCGACGCGGAGAGGGCCGGCCGGGGGGCGGGGAAGTACACGACCTCTCCCATGTCCAAGAGGGACTGCGGGTTCGTCGTGCGGCTCTACAATGAGGACAACCGCCACAGGCCGGCGGCCCTCGTGCGGGAGAGGGAGCACTTTTCGGGCTTCCGGAAAGGCACCGACCATTGGATCAACGCAGACGCCTTCGTCATGCGAGACGAGCGTCGAAGAAAAGTGGCCTATGCAGCGTTGGACGACACGAACACGGCGGTGAAGGTCGCGGAGGTCGGCGCCGCAGAGCCGTCCGCCCACTCGGCCCTGCTGTGCGAGTTCACGAGGATGGCGATCGAGCGCCGATGCGGGGAGATCGAGCTGCACATTCCGCCCGACCACGCTTTCGCTCGGTTCGTTCAACGCTTCGGTGCCAGCGTCCACACGAGCTATCATCGCATGGGCGGCGGCATGATGAGGATACTCAACCAGGGGCAGCTCTTCCGCAAGATCGAGCCCGACCTTCAGGAGCGCTTTGAACGGAGCCAATTGGGCGCCCGGCCCGTCATCCTCAGCCTGGAGACAGATCTGGGTACGACGGAGCTGCACCTGGGCGGCGCTTCGGAGGCCGACGAGGCGCATCGGTGCCGCCTGGCGCTGGGGCAGGACGAACTGACGCAGCTCATGGTCGGCTACCGAACGGCCGATGACGTTCTTTCCGGCCCTGAGGTCGAAGCCGAAGGAGACCTTCAGCCATTGCTGGAGGCCCTGTTCGGCCGCCAGGCACCGTACATGTGGTGCCCGGACAGGTTCTGAAGCCCGGCGCTTTGCACCCTACCGCGAGCCACCGTACAATCTAGCCGGCAGAACTCCGGGAGTCTCAGGCGTTAGGAGCAGACAAATGCAACGCGGCACAAAGAAGGAAGAGCAGAAGCTGGCCCTCCAGGGCGGTCTGAAGGCCGTCTCGCAGATCGAAGGCAAGGGCAAACCGAAGATCGGCATCGAGGAGTTCATGTCCGTCGCCCGGCGGTTCGGTTTCTCCAAGCCCACGCTCGGCAAGATACGGAAAGCCGTTGCGCAGGAAGAGATGCGAAGTGGTCCGTTCCTGGCGAACTACTACTCGGACCTCGAGGAAACCTGCGTGCAGGCTTTCGAGCGGGCGGCGCGCGAGACCTTTGGGGTCAAGTACGCGATCGGCCTCAGCTCGGGCACGGGAGCGCTGCACGCCGCCTTCGTGGCCGCCGGCGTCGGGCCGGGCACGGAGGTCATTTGCCCGGCCATCGGCTTTTTCGCCACGGCCGCTGCGGTCGTGACGGCAAAGGGAATCCCCGTCTTCTGCGACGTGGATGAATCCCTCAGCATGGACCCGAGGAAGATCGAGCCGCTCATCACCGAGCGCACCGTCGCCCTCGCGCCCACCTGCGTCATGGGCAGCGTCCCCGACATGCGACCCATCATGAAGGTCGCCCGCAAGCACAAGCTGAAGGTGGTGGAGGACTGCGCCCAGTCCTGCGGAGCAACCTATAGGGGACGCCACGTCGGCACCATCGGGGACGTCGGGTGTTTCAGCATCTCGGCCTACAAGATCGTGGGGGGCGGCGAGGGCGGCCTGCTCCTCACCGACAGTAAGCGGCTCTGGGAAAGGGCCAGCCAACTGGCCGAGTGCGGCGGACTGTGGCGCCCCGACCGATTCGGACTGCCGCGGCACAAGGGCGAGCTCTTCTGCGGGACCAACTACCGGATGTCCGAGTTGGAAGCAGCCATCGACGTCGTCCAGCTAAAGCAAATGCCGGCCATCGTGAAGCGGTTCAACCGGGTCAAGCGGCGCATCATCACGAAGCTCAAGACCTACCGCGAGATCGTCCCGCAGAAGCTGAACGATGCGGACGGGGAGGTCGGCTATCTTCTGCGGTTCTATCCTGAGACGGTCGAGCTCGGAAGGAAGGTCGTCGAGGCCCTGAATGCCGAAGGGGTCAGAGCGTGGATGCGCGGGCGGGCCGCTCACCCGGACTGGCACCAGTACTCCTACATGTTCCCCCTGACGCTCGGGAACGGTCCCACCGACGTCAACTGTCCCTACGAGTGCCCGATCTACCTCCAGCGGGGCGGGAAGGTGAACTATGCGAGGGGCGACTGCCCCGTGGCCGACGACCTGTTCGACCGCGTCATCGTCATCTCCCTGAACCAGTGGCTCACGGCCCGTGACTGCCGCAACATTGCCACGGGCATCAACAAGGTCCTCTCGGCGTATTGCACCGAGGACGCCGGCGCGGCCGCCTGGCTCTGAGCCGCGCTCCCGACCGCTCGCGGAGGCATAGCGCGTGACCCTCTACATTGCCGCGTACGACGTGGAAAGCCCCGCGTGTCTGCCCGCCTGCCGAAAGATCGTCGACGTGCACCGGCGTCACGACCTGCCTGCCACGTTCTTCCTGGTCGGGCGGGTCCTCGAGGCCGACCCGGAGGAGTACGGGCAGTTGCTCGGCGACCCGCTCTTCGAGGTCGCTTCGCACACCTACTCCCACGCTACGCTGCGGGACCACCCGTTCTGCGGCCCGGCCGTGCCGCCCGAACGGGGAAGGGACGAGATCCTGCGCGGCAAGGCGGCGGTTGAGCAGGTGTTCGACCGCCCGTGCCGCGGGGTGCGCCCCGGATGCAGCTTCGCGGACGGGCTCAAAGGAGCCCCCCACCTGCTCGAAGCGCTTTCCGAAGCCGGACTCGAGTACGCGAGCAGCATGGCCTGGGGGCGGGACTACTCCCTGCCGGCGCCACTGAACCAGCCGTTCCGCTACGAGGAGGACGGCTCCCCAGAGCTCTGGGAGCTGCCTACTCACGGCTGGCACGACAATCTGCTGAAGGACAGGAACCACTTGGGGCCGAGGCGGCTGACACTCTGGCCGCCCGAGATGCCTGAGGCCATCCCGCCCGGCTTTCTGGAGTCACCGGACGAGGAGTTCGCACTCAACCGCGTCTTCATCGACCGCGCAGTCGCGGACGATCTGACCTTCGTGTCGCTAGTCTGGCACCCCTGGTCCCTTAATTCGTTCGATCCCGAGATGAGGATGTTGGAGCTGACTTTCGACTACGTTCGCGAGCTCGGCCTGCGCACCGGCACTTACGCGGCCCTCCTGGACCAGGTCCGCACCGCCAGCACGTAGAGTGCGGAGGAGCCGCAGCCGCCGGAGCGCCCACCAAGGTAGGCAAGCAGTCCAGGACGGGCAGTTTGAATTCCGGCTGAGCCTTGGATAGGCTTCTGTATCTGCGTCCACCTTGTGGGTGGCCCGTCATCTGAATCCCATTGAGAGACACGGAGGAAAGCGGCCATGCGCATCAAACAGTCCGTCTGCTATCCCATATTCAGTGTCGAAGGCATGACGCTCGATGAGCTGTTCAAGACCGTCGCGGAGATCGGCTATGCGGCAATCGAGCTCTGGGGCCGGGGCGACGACTTCGAGGAGGTCGTCGGGCTGGCCAGGAAACACGGACTGGCCGTGGCCAGCATGTGCGGACACGCCTCGCTGGCGGACGGCCTGAACAAGCGATCGAACCACGATCGGATCGAGGACGAATTGAGGACCTCCGTCGACCTCGCAGCCGAGCATCACATCCCGGGGATCATATGCTTCAGCGGCAACCGCCAGCCTCACATGAGCGAGATGGAAGCCATCGAAGCCTGCGCCGACGGCCTGAAGCGCGTCGCGCCCTATGCCGAGGAGAAGGGCATCAACCTGAACATGGAGTTGCTGAACTCGAAGGTCGATCACGCGGGTTACCAGTGCGACCACACGGCCTGGGGCGTGGCCGTCTGCGAGCGCGTCGGCAGCCCCCGCGTCAAGCTGCTCTATGACATCTACCACATGCAGATCATGGAAGGCGACTTGATCCGGACCATACGGGAGAACATCCAGTGGATCGGTCACTTCCACACGGCGGGCAACCCGGGGCGGCACGACATGGACGATACGCAAGAGCTCAACTACGCGGGCATCTGCCAGGGCATTGCCGACACCGGCTACGACCTCTACGTGGGGCACGAGTTCTCGCCTACAGGCGATCCGATCGAGGCGCTCAGGCAGACGTTCGAGCTCTGCAACCGGGGTTGAGGCCCTCCGCGGCTTCCCCGAAGCTCGGATTGGGCATCAGTTTGGGTCCGGCCGGCACACCCCATTGCTGGGCGGACAGGGGGGAAGGGCTGCGAGAAGAAGCAACGCAGCCACGATGATGCTCTTAATGCACGGGGGCCCGCAGAGAGCTGCGCGTCGAGCGCTTCAAGTGGAACGCTTCCCGGCCATGATGCGCTCGATATCCTCGACGCTGTACGTCCTGCCTCGGCCCACGCCGGGGCAGCGATTCTTCAGCGCCTCCCAGCATTCGCGGCTGCGAAGGCTCTGCTCCCAGAACGGGAAGCTCCGGCACTGATGGGGCCGGACGGGGTAGATCCGACATCCTTCGGCGGTGAGCAAGACGCAGTCGCCGCTCGGGCGCTCCCTGAGGCTGACGCGCCACCACACCTTCCGGCAGTACTGCCTGGCGAAGTCCGGGACGGGCATCTCGAGGAAATCGGCGATGCAGACGATCTCCCGCCGGCGCACCCACACGTAGCCGGGCGGGCCTGTGCAGCACTGGTTACACCGCGTGCATCCGAAGCGCAGGCCCCGGGCGTACCAGACCTCGCTGCGCGTCTTCTCCCTCTGGGTTTCGGCATCGGCCATGGCAAGACAGTTCCGGATTGGGAAAAGGAATGAGCGCCGGCTCACCTGCCCGCCGCGTCAGGCGGGGCTGCCGGCGGGGCGCGGGTAGCCGCCCGCCGCCGCGTCCCCATCCGTACGCTGCCGGGGCTTGCCGGGAGCCGCCTCTTTTCGCGCCGCGGCCTCCTGCCGACGCCTGGCCAGTTCCTCCACGGTCGCCCCCTTGAGGATCCGGTCGACGTCTTCAGCGGTCAGGGTCTCCAGCTCCAGCAGGGCTTCTGCGATGCTCTGGAGCAGAGCGGCGTGCTGCTCGCAAATCTGCCTGGCGCTCTGATAACACTCCATCAGGATGGCCTGCACTTCTGCGTCGATCTTCTCGGCCATCTGCTCGCTGTGAGTCTTGCCCCTCGTTATCTCATTGCCCAGGAAGACGTGCTGCTCCTGGTCGGAGTAGCTGATGGGTCCGAGCGTCTCGCTCATGCCCCACTGGGTGACCATGCGCCGCGCCAGATCCGTGGCCGCCTTGATGTCGTTCTCTGCGCCCGAGGAGATGTCGCCGCAGAACATCTCTTCGGAGACGCGCCCGGCCAGGTTCATGGTGATCGCGCCCAGGCACTCCTTCCTGCGCAGGCCGTACTTGTCCTTCTCCGGCAGCACCATCGTCATGCCGAGGGACACGCCGCGCGGGATGATGGTCACTTTGTGCAGCGGCTCGACGTTCTCGTCCAGTTTGGCGATGAGGGCGTGGCCGGCCTCGTGGTAGGCCGTCATCTTCCGGTCTTCCTCGCTCATGACGCGGCTGCGCTTTTTCTGGCGGCCGAAGCGCACCTTGTCCCGCGCCTCTTCCAGGTCGTCCATGTGGACCTCGTCCTGGCCCTTGACGGCGGCACGGATGGCCGCTTCGTTGACCAGCGCCTCCAGGTCCGCCCCCGTGAAGCCAGGGGTGCCGCGCGCGATGTCGTTCAGCTCAACGTCCGGCGCCAGGCGCACCTTACGCGCGTGCACGCGCAGGATCTCTTCCCGCCCCCGGAGATCGGGCATGTCAACGACGATCTCACGATCGAAACGCCCCGGGCGGAGCAACGCGGGGTCAAGCACGTCGGGCCGATTGGTGGCGGCGATCACGATGACGCCCTCGTCGCGCGTAAACCCGTCCATCTCGCTCAGGATGGCGTTCAGGGTCTGCTCACGTTCGTCGTGGCCGCCGCCGAGGCCGGTGCCCCGCTTGCGCCCGACGGCGTCTATCTCATCCAGGAAGATGATGGCGGGCTGGTTCTGCCGCGCCTTGCGGAACAGGTCCCTCACGCGCGCCGCCCCGACGCCCACGAACAGCTCGACGAAGTCCGAGCCGCACAGGCTGAAGAACGGCGCGTCCGCCTCGCCAGCAATCGCCTTGGCCAGCAGCGTCTTGCCCGTGCCGGGAGCGCCGACCAGCAGCACGCCCCTGGGCGTGCGGCCGCCGATGCGCTGGAACTTCTCCGGGTTCCGGAGGAACTCGATGATCTCCTGGACCTCCTCCTTGGCTTCCTCGACCCCGGCAACGTCGTCGAAGGTGACCTTCGGCTTCTCCTTTCGCGCGGCCTCGGTCTGATTCCCGACAAAGGGCATCAAGCCGTCCCGCGCGCTGACGGCCCGCATCTGGCGGTTGAAGATGTAGATCATCAGCACCAACAGCAGGACGAAGGGCGCCATCTGGAGCAGCAGCATCGGCACCACGCCCCCCTGCTCCTTGACCTTCAGGGCGTCCTTGGGCAACGCCTCTTCCCACTTGTCCAGGTTTGCGTCGATGTAGCCCTGAGTCAGGTTCACGCGGAAGGCGGGCGGCTGCGTCCCGGCCGATTTGAGCTTGCCGCGCGCACGGCTGCCTTCGACACGCAACTCCGCCACCTGGCCGGCCTCGATGAAGGCGTTGAACTGCCCGATGGAGATGTCCCGCTCCATCGGCTGCCGCAGCTTCTGCCACAGCACGAAGACAACGATGGCAGCGCCGAGACAGATGGCCCACAGGAGCAACTGCCGTCCGAATCGCGGCCGCCCGAGCCCGTCCGACCCGTCATCGTCGTCCGGTGTCATCCCGCCGCCGAATCTGTCTTTATCCGCTCTATGCTTCATTTTACGACGAATCTAAACGGCAGATTCCCTCAGTATCCACCCCACAGTACATGTTACCAGTTCTCTTCCATCTTGTCCACGATTAGCTGCGCCGCCTTCTCGAACAGGCGCCCGAACTCCGTCGCCCCGGGCGAGGCGCGTTGAACGTGTGGCAGAGGCATGCCGGCGGCCGACGCACCGGCTGCCCCGGCGGGAACCTGCGCCATCTCCTCCACGGTCTGCTCGGGCACGATCTCGGCCCCGGTCAGCCGATCGAGCCAACGGAACTGAACCTTGACCCTCGCCCGGGTCAGCAGGACTTCGTCCGTCTCTGTCTTGACGTGTGTCTGCTCCTCGAAGTCGACGATCTGCCCCCCCAGGACGCTGTCCGCCTCGTCCCTGGGCGCCAGGATGAGGGGCGTGCGGAGCTTGATCTCTTCAACGACGGCCTTCGTGAGGGCCACCTCGTGCTCCCGCCGGAACGTGGCGTTGTCGAAGAACTCCACGTAGACCGTCCGGATGTCGTCCCGCAGCAGACTGCTGGACGTGTATCCGCAGCCCAGAGGTAACACCAGCGCGCCCAGCAGCACAGCAATGAGGTATCGCCTGTTCATTGACTCCGTTCCCGAAGGCTCGTTGCCGGACCGACCTAGCCGCCCTGGCCCTGCTCCCTGACGCCGGGCAGATTGAGCGGTCGCACGGTGCCGCGCAGCGGGGTATCGGTCTGCTCCTTCACCTTCTCCAGCTCCTCCGCCGCCCACTCCGCCTGAGGCATGCCTTGCAGCTCTCGCAGCATGTAGTCCAGGTAATTGACGGCGGCCCAGGGCCTCTTTCTGGTCTCGATGTAGAAGGCGGCGATTTCCCGGCAGAGCTCTGCCCTGGTGCGGCGTGCCTCCGCCATCATCTCCCGCGCGTCCGGCGCACGGGAATGCGTCGGGAACGTCTCGACAAAGTCCCGGAACGAACGCTCCGCCTCGCGCACGCCCTGCATTCCCAATTGGAGCCACCTTGCCAGCTCCCACTGGCAGTGGGCCATCTTGAACATGCAGTAGGGCACCCATTCGTTGTACGGGTACAGGTCCGTAAGCGCCATGTACTCGTCCTGGGCTTCAAGATAGCGCCCCGCGGCAAAAAGGGCGTCGGCCTTATCCTTCTGGGCGCGGGCCGCCTCCCCGGAGTCGGCCGCCGTCTCAATGAGCCGGTTGTACAGCTTGCGCGCGGGGCCCAGCCGGCGCTCCGCCTGCACTCGCGCCGCCCTGAACTGGAGCTCCCTGGCCCGCTTGGCAAGCGGCGTGCCCTCGTGGGCCGTGCGCAGTTCCTCCAGCTCGTCGAAGGCGTCCACTGCGTCCCCTTGCGCCAGCAGGGCCTGGGCTATGGCGAACCGGGCCTCCGGGACCCATTCCCCGTCGGGGTCGGCCTCGATCAGGTCGCGGAGCTCAGCTATGCCGCTGCCCCACTGGCCAGCCCCTATCAAAGCCAGGGCGTGCTCGCGGCGGGCCTCTGCCGTCTCGCGCGGCGTCATCTCGAGCTCTACCTCGCCCGTCTGCGGCGTCCACACCTCGACGGCCGAAACGCCGCCGGCCAGGTACGTCATTGCCAGCACGAGACACGCAGCCCTTCCGAAAGAGCCGGACGATAGGGTTCTCTTCGCCTGCACAGGTCCCTTTCTGCACTGTCGTAGCGAGGCCCGACACGCGTTGTCCGCCGCGCCATTCTAACAGAGAGGCGGTCTTGATTTCACACGTTTTTGACACGCGCGCGCGCCGCGCCGGCTCTCTCAGCCTTCTCCCGGATCGGGCGGGCGGCACAGGCGCCTCAGAGCTTCAATCAGCGCGTCTGCCGCCGGCCCCGCGACTTCAGCATCCGCCGGCATCTGCAGATCGAAGTCGCGCGTGAGCCGTTCGCCGCCCGCTTCGGCACGCCAGCGTCCGCTGACGCGCCCTCGGCGGCCCTCCAGTGCCATCAGGGCCAGGACCGGCTGGTTGGCGAACCGCGCTGCGCCGGTCACCAGTCCCTCGCACCTGCCGCGCGTAAGTTCAACCCCCACTTCCCGCAAGGCGGGCCACTGCAGGTTGCCCAGGAAGTCCAGCGTGGCCAGCTCGGGAGCCACGGCAGGCGACAGCGCGAGCGCCACGCCGCCGGAGCCTGAGCAGAGCGACCGATAGGCAGCTGCAGGCTCGGTCGCGCCGACCTGGAGAGTGGCCACGCGCAGCTCGCCGTCAGTGCGAGCCGGGACCGCAGGGACGGGCTCGTCCGCGCCGTCCCGGCCGGTTACGAACACGAGCAAGCCGTCCCCCTCCGGAACGGACGCCCATTCGAGCGCCAGGGCCAGAAAGTCCCGTGCGTTGCGCTCTCCCCCCTCCTGCAGGCTCCACAGCGCGGACAGCATGGCCTCCACGCGGGCGGGCATGTGCCGTGCCAGCGGATCGGGATCGCTCTTGACCCTACCGTCGTATGCCAGAAGCGCGGTCGCACAGCCCGGCGGCAGTGCGCGCAAGAGGACCTCCAGCACCTCGTGCGCGTACGCCCGGCCCCCGGGGCCGAAATCGGCTGCCGCGTCGAAGGCCAGGAACACGTTCCGGCCCTTCCGGATCCACTCCTCATCCGGCGCATCCGGCCGCCATGCCACGAGTGCCCGCGCGCCCCTCTCGCCCGAGAGCCACAGGGCATCCACGCCGCCCGGTTCGTCGAACGCAAACTCCAGCACGACCGGTTGCCGGGGATCGAAGGAGCGCGCATCCCAGGACCAGTCCACGACTCGCTGGCGCCTCGTGCGGTGCGCTCCGGCGCAGATGAACTCATCTATCCCGCCGTCCGCCGATGCGCGCACAGACAATTGCAGCCGCCCGATCGACTCCGAACTCCATACCGCCGGATTCAGCCCGAGCCCGAAGAACCCGCCGCGCGACCTCATCAGGCACACTCCGACAGACTCGTGAGACAAAACCTCTCCCGGCGCAACCACAATGGGACCGTCCCCGGTCTGCGCGGTGGCCTGGGGCAGAAGCGCATGCCCGACACAGAAGCTCCCGCGCCACTCTTCTGCCCCCGTGTTGGCAAGCCGCGCGCGAACGCTCACGACGGCGATCGGTCCGCGCGCCCTGACCGATACCGCCAGGTCTTCGATCAGCACTTCGGGCGGCAAGATGGGGGCCTCCGCCGGAACGCGCACGCAGGCCAACTGCCGCACCGACAGGCCGCCGTCCCCGCCGGCGTCGAACATCTTGAGCCAGTGTGCCACGTCGCCGCGCCGCGCACGCCGCACGGGCTCGACGAGCTTGCCTTCGGCCAGCATGGCAGCGTGGCCCGCCGGCACTTGCACAGGGCCACCTTCGGCCTCCACAGACAGGCGCCCGGACAGGCAGCCGACGTGCAGGCGTTTCATGGAAAGGGCCGCGACGAACTCCCCCTCGGGACAGATGACGAGGCCGGCGGAGGTCGCGAGCCGTACGTCCCCTCCCGCCCCGCCTTCGGCGCGGGCGTGCAGCCGCCCCAGCAGCAGTTCGGCCTCCCCAGGCCCCTCCAGCGCGATCCCCGACATGCCGGGCAGGCGCCACGAGACTCCCGGGCAGCGCAGTTCGAGCAGGGAATCGGGGCCGGTGCGCATCCGCGCGCCGGGTGGCAGGAATTCGTTCCTTCCGAGCTCACGCCACATGGACGCGCCCGGCGTGCTCACCTGGACCTCGCCTGTCCAGAAGACAGCGTCGCCCATGCTCGGCTGCGGCTCGCCCTTGCCCTCAAAGGCCAGGAGCATCCCTATCACCGCCGCCACCAGGGCGGCGACGGCACCGAGAAACACCAACGCCTTGAATGCGAAAGACCGTTCGGGCCGGGGGTCCGCCGGCGGCCTGCCCCCATCCCTCGCCTGCGGGCCCGCGCCGAGCGCCTCCTGAATGGCACGGGCCACGAAGTCCCGCGCCTCTTCGGGCGGCGCCACGGGTTCCATCCGGCGCACTTCGTCCCGAACCGCTGCGTAGGCCGCCGCACGCCGTACACACCTGGCGCACCCGCGCAAGTGCTGCGCCAGCTCTGCCAGCGCGTCCGCATCGGCGGCGCCGAGCAGCGTCAGCATAATCTGGCGCTCTGCATCCCTACATCTCATGTCCGGATCGCGCTCCGCTGAAAGCGTCTGTGCGGGCCAGCCGGTGGAACGCCTTCTGAAGGGAGCTCAACGTTCGCCCGACGGTGAAGTTGCAGGCGACGGCAGCTTCCTCCAGCGTGAGGCCCGCCACGACGACCAGCAGGAAGGGCTGCCGGACTGCGCGGGCCATGTCCTTGAGGGCAAAGAAGAGCTTCGAGCGGCGTGAGACCTGCTGTCCCCTCTTGATGTCGTCGATCAGGTCGGTCAGGCCGAATGGCTCGGGATGCGCGGCGGGCACGCAGGTCTGGGTGGCGACGGCGTAAAGCCAGGCCCTGAAGCTGGCGAAGCCCTCGAACGGACGGCGCCAGGCCGCCAGCGCGGCCCACACGTGCCGCAAGTGCTGCACGGCCGAGTCTTGCTTGCCGGTGCTCAGCAGCAGATACCAGTACAGGTCGTCGCCGTAACGCTCGACCAGGGCGTCCAGCGCCGAGTCGTCGCCCTGGACGAAGGCCGTCCAGAGCTCCTCATCGCTCGCTTCCACTCGGCTTTCGGAAAAGGGTGTGTTGTCCATGGCTACGCCTCCTGACGCGTCGTCCCATTCTGATGCCGCGCCGGCAGGCTGTCAATCGCACGGATCCGGTCGACCTCCCTGTGACAGGGCGCATGTCGGGAAGTAGAATGGCGCCCGTCAGGCCACTGACTTCGCGCCCGTTCGGGGAGGCGCAGATGCGCGTAGGCATCGGATACGATGTCCACAAGTTCGCTACTATCGGCACGCTCGTGCTGGGAGGCGTCCGCTTTCCGGACCGACCCCGCCTCATCGCCCACAGCGACGGCGACGCCGTGATGCATGCCCTGGCCGACGCGGTCCTGGGCGCGGCGGCCCTGGGCGACATCGGGGAGCACTTTCCCGACACGGACGAGCAGTGGAGGGACGCCGACAGCGCGCGCATCCTCGGGGAGGCCGTCCGTTTGGCTCGCGAGCAGGCGGGACTGGCGCCCGTCAACGCGGACGTCAACATCGTGGCCGAACGCCCCCGCCTGGGCGAGGCCAAAACGCAGATGCGCGACCGCCTCGCAGCAATCCTTGCCCTCCCCCCGTCCAGCGTCAGCGTCAAGGCCCGGACGGCCGAGGGGCTCGGACCCGTCGGGCGCGGCGAGGCCGTCGAGGTGCACGCCGTCGTGCTGATGGACCGAGTGGGGTAGCCCGAGCGCACATCGGCGCTGTCCGTCGCATCGGGCGCGGCCTCACGTCCGTCATGCCCTTGTCAGAAAGGGTCGGACTGAGCAGACAGGTCGCCTATCCACCCCCCGCCAGGCGACGGGATCTCTCCGTGGCAGCGACGACGGCCTCGCGAAAGGCCCGCTGAACGCCGGCCTCCTCCAGGACGCGCAACCCCTCAACGGTGGTGCCGCCGGGCGTCGCCACTTCGTCTATGAGCTGCCGGGGAGCCTTCCCTGTCTCCAGGACCATCCTGGCGGCCCCCAGAGCCGTCTGTGCGGCCAATTCCGCCGCGACGCGGGGGTCTAGTCCTGCGGCCGCTCCGCCCTCCCTGAGGGCTCCTATGACGAGGTAGACGTATGCGGGGCCGCTGCCGCTCAGGCCCGTCACGGCGTCCATCTGCCCCTCCTCCTCCACTCGCACGCAGAGGCCGACGGCCCCGAGCATCTCTGCCACCAGATCGCCGTCCTCAGCGGTTGCCCCCGGGCCGGTGCAGTACGCGGCCGCCCCTGCGCCAACGAGGGCCGGCGTGTTCGGCATCACGCGGACGAGCCGGTCCGTGCCGAGCAA